>Ga0134124_10000654_pt1 | contig 27517 bp, 14 predicted proteins | sample KB304_FD_96880 | JGI IMG/M metagenome (GOLD analysis project Ga0134124, IMG submission 96880) | Terrestrial soil microbial communities without Nitrogen fertilizer from Kellogg Biological Station, Michigan, USA - KB3-0-4 | ecosystem: Environmental > Terrestrial > Soil > Unclassified ... | reverse complement strand
GGGCTGACATAGGTGTCGCGCACCGGATCGAAATCACCACTGAAGTCGTTGGGCTTGAAGCGGCCCATCGAGAGCCGCCATCCGAGGCCGGCGTTGTTCAACGGCTCCGGAAGCGATTGCACGAAAGAGCCGTACTCCTGCCGCATCCAGACCTGGCTGTTGTAGACCAGCGTCAGGCTGTACGACAGGCCGCCGCCCGCCGGCCAACTCTGGCCGAGTGGCAGGGTGACCACCAGGTTGCCATTGAACTGGTTGACGTTGTCGACGCCGGCATAGTCGAACGAGGCCGACGGATTGAAGCCGCTCGCCACGTTCGGATGCTCCTGCGCCAGGACCGCCGGGGCGGCGAGGAGTAAGGCCAGCACGGCACCACGGAGAGCGCGGCTCACGACTTGCTCCCCACCCGCACCACCGTCATCTCCATGGCGTTCGGATCGAACAGCAGGACGGTGTCTCCCGCCGCGAAGCGCGACGGCGGCGCGGGGCTGCCGGCGAGCGGCGTCATGCGGTCGAGCGCGGCGGCGATACGGCCGTTGGCCTTGCCGTCCGCGTCGGCCGGCGAGCCGTCGCCGAGGCGCAGCGTCCAGGCGCCGACGCCGGGACGGACCACCAGCACCTCGGCGAACGGGCGGACGTCCTCCACCTGATCCCGGCCGTCGGCGCGGGACTCGATCCCGTGGCCATGCCAATTGACGTTGCGCAGCCGGAAGGCCGGCGGGGCCGCGGCGCCGAAATCTCCGCTCGCCAGATCGACCGCCACCCACATCGAACGCCTCGGCATCGGCTGGCCGAGGTCCTCGGAGACCACGCCATCGCCGTCGTCATCGCTCAGCACGTCGAGATGGGGCTGGATCGTCGTCACGTCGTCGTCGGCCACCTCCCGGGTGATCCCGAAGACGACGGCCCGCCCCTTCGCGGTGACGCCGGAGACCGAGACGCCGGTCGCGCCGACCGAAAGACGGAGCGGCGCGGCCCCCGCGTAGACGGCGGAAAGGCAAAGGCCCACGAGGGCCAGGCTCAGGGACGGACGGACGCGCATGCGGAGGCTCTCCTTGGCATCCCTTCTTACGACAGAATATCGTAGAGCGTTGGGGGACGGGCGCGCGGGAGATCGCGGCGGGAAGCCTTTGGACTTCCACGCCGAGCTCCCGCGCCGTCGGCCTGGTGGGGGTCACCCAGGCGGGAACTGGTGATTCTTGGCGACCGGCACGCAGAGCTTCTGCGTCGTCGTGGCCACCACGTTCATCTGTGGAAGCCCGGACAGAACCGGATTCAAGTGGGTCAGGAGGAGATCCCTGTTCATCGGAGGCCCGGTGACCTCATAGCAGAGGACGTCCGAATACTGGATGTAGGGCAGGACGTCGTCCGTCGGGATCTGGTTGTTCTTGAAGACCGGCGTGCACAACTGGGTCGCGGTCGGTCCATTGAAGGTGACGACCTCCAGTGGCAGTGACGTCAGCAACGGATTCAAATGAGTGAGCTTGAGGATCTGCCCTCCCACCGGCTTGGCCGCGATGACTTGGAAGCATTCGACGTCCAGGTACTGGACGAGGTTTTGAACGTCCGCCGGCAGGACCTCGTTGTTCTTGGACACCGGCACGCAGAGCTGCTGGGGGTTCAGCACCGTCACGACGTCCGTCGAACCCAGAAGCTTCGCGATGACGGGGTTCAGTTGATCGATCTTCACGGTCACGTTCAAGGGCGGACCTGAAATCCCGAGACAGGCCCAGTCGACATACTGGAGGTAGGGAAGGACGTCCTTGGGCGGCACAAGCTCGTCCTTCTGAACGGGAACACAGACCTGCTGGGGGGCGCCGAGCAGCACGTTCTGGGCAGGGAGATCCCGGAAGACCGGGTTGAGGTGCGTGAGGAGAAGCGGCACGCCGAGCGATGGGCCACTGATCTGGTAGCACCGCTCGTCCAGGAAAGAGACGAAGTCGAGCACCGTGGGAGGAGCTTGCGCGCGAACGGTTGCAGGGACCGCGGTCAACGCCAGAAGGAAGAGAGCCCGCAGGGCGGCCCGGCCGATGAGCTTGTTCATACACGTCTCCTAGGCTCCGCAAGGGAGCGGTCAGGACAGAATTTGGTGCCCGCGAGCCCGCGCAGCAGCCTCTTACAAGAAGCCTCACGTAAATTAGTACAGACTATGATCAGAGTCCAGTAGCTCAGGTGAGGTGCAGGGGGAAATGACTGCGGCGGCGGCGCCAACGAGCCGTTGGGCAGAGGCAACGAGCTGTTGGACGTCTCCGACGAGCCGTTGGGCATCTCCAACGAGCTGTTGGCCGGCTCCGACGAGCTGTTACGCGTCGGCAACGAGCCGTTGGGCATCTCCGACGAACCGTTGGGCGTCGGCAACGAGCTGTTGGGCGGCTCCAACGAGCCGTCAGGCGGCGAAACCGCTCGTTGCCGCGCTCCACCCACTCGTTGCCCGGTCCCGCCGCGTGCTAGTCTTTCGCCCTCTATGAGAGCGATCCGCATCGGGAATGGACAGGGGTTCTGGGGCGACAACGTCGACGCTCCGGTCGAGCTGCTCAAGGGCGGCCCGATCGACTATATCGGCATGGACTACCTCGCCGAGGTGACGCTGTCGATCATGATGCGGCAGAAGCTCAAGGACCCCCGCCTGGGCTATGCCACCGACTTCATCAGCTTCATCCGCCGCGTGCTGCGCGACGCGAAGGAGCGCAACGTCCGTATCCTCACCAACGCCGGCGGCCTCAACCCGAAGGCGTGCCGGGCGAAGATCTTCGAGGTGGCGCGCGAGCTCGGCGTCTCCGGAGTGCGCGTCGGCGTGGTGGAGGGGGACGATCTCTATCCGCGGCTGCGCGATCTGGTGGAAGCCGGACATCCTTTGAAGAACATGGACACCGGCGAGCCGATCGCGCCGGTGCTCGACCATATGATGAGCGCCAACGCCTATCTCGGCGCGCGGCCGGTGGTGGAGGCGCTCCGCCAGGGCGCGCAGATCGTGCTCTGCGGCCGGATCACCGACACCGCGCTCGCGCTGGCGCCGATGATCCACGAGTTCGGCTGGGGCGAGGAGGACTGGGACCACCTGGCCGCCGGCACCATCGCCGGCCACATCATCGAGTGCGGCGCCCAGTGCACCGGCGGCAACTTCAGCCGCTGGTGGGAGGTGCCGGACCTGTGGAACGCCGGCTATCCGATCGTCGAAGGGCGCGCGGACGGCACGTTCACGGTGACCAAGCACGCCGGCACCGGCGGCATGGTGACGGTCGACACGGTCTCCGAGCAGCTCCTCTATGAGATGGGCGATCCGTCGGGCTACATCACGCCGGACGTGGTGGCCGACTTCACCTCGATCCGCCTGCACCAGGAAGGTCCGGACCGGGTGGGCGTCTCCGGCATCAAGGGCCGGCCGCGCACGCCGTTCCTCAAGGTCTCCGGCTCCTATCTCGCCGGCTTCAAGGGGAGCGGCCAGATCACCATCTCGGGTCCGCGCGCGGTGGACAAGGCGCGCCTGGCGGCCGAGGTGGTGTGGAAGCGGCTGGAGCGCGCCGGGGTCACGTTCTCTCCGGAGAACCGGTCGGAGGAGCTGGTGGGCACCGGCGTCTGCCTGCCGGGCGTGCTTCCCGTCTCCGGCGAGCCTCCCGAGGTGGTGCTACGCCTCGGCGTGCGCGACCCGGACGCGGCCAAGGTGGAACGGTTCGGCAAGGAGATCGCGCCGCTCATCACCGCCGGCCCGCCGGGCGTGACCGGCTTCGCCGGCGGACGGCCGAAGCCGCAGGAAGTGATGGCCTACTGGCCGGCGCTCCTCGCCCGCGAGGAGGTCGAAGGGCGCCTGGACGTTTCGGTGGAGGAAGCATGAGGAGCTGGTACGCCGCTCTCCTCGGCGGGCTCCTGCCGATCCTGCTCCTCGGCTTCTTCTATAGCGCGCTCGCCGACCGCCTGGTCTTCGCCGGCTGGGCGCTGGCCCTGGGCTCGGCCTGGGTGCTCCTGCTCCGCCACAGCTTCAGCGCCGGCTGGAGCACGGCCCGGCGGACCGGCGCGATGGCCCTCCTCGCCGCAGTCGGGCTCGGCGGCTTCGCGGCGCTGGAGGCGGAGCACCACGAGATTCTCGACCTGGGCTTCCGCGCCGTGCTGCCGGCGGCCTACGATCCCGCCGCCACCCGGCCGCTGACGGCGGGCGTCTGCGCCGCGGTCTGCGCGCTGCTGGGCGGGGTGGCCCTGCTGGTGAGCCTGAAGAGAAGGAGAACGGAATGAAGGTGCGGCTGTACGACGTGGCCCTCGCCCGCTCGGGCGACAAGGGGGACGCGAGCAACGTGGGGCTGATCGCGCGGACGCCGGAGATCTACGCCGTCCTCGGCGGCCAGGCGACGGCCGAGCGGGTGCAGGAGCATTTCCGGGACGTCTGCCGCGGCGGCGTCGAGCGCTTCGACGTGCCGAACCTGCTGGCGTTCAACTTCATCCTCCACGACTCGCTGGGTGGCGGCGGCACGGAGAGCCTGAAGACCGACGCGCAGGGCAAGACGCACGCGCAGGGGCTGCTCGAGATGGAAGTCGAGATCCCGGACGAGCTGTTGCGGGGGCTCCGGGCATGACTCTCCTGGAGACGCGGCAGGACAACGATCTGCTGTGGGTGACGCTGAACGATCCGGAGCGGGCGAACGCCCTTTCGCCGGCCCTGATCGGTGAGCTGATCGGCCTCTATAGCCGGCCGCTGCGGACCGAGGGGGTGCGCGCGGTGATTCTCAATGGCGCGGGGAGGAACTTCTCGGCCGGCGCGGACCTGGAGCACCTGCGTTCGCTCCGCGATGCCGGTCCGGAGGAGAACCGCCGCGACTCGCACCGTCTGCGCGAGCTGTTCGAGTCGGTGCTGCGGCAGGAGGCGCTGACCATCGCTCTGGTCCACGGCGCCTGCGTGGCCGGCGGCTGCGGCCTCGCCACCGCGCACGACTTCGTGGTGGCGGCCGACGACGCCCGTTTCCTCTACAGCGAGGTGCGGATCGGCTTCGTGGCGGCGCTGGTGGCCACCTACCTGCCGCTGCGCCTGCGCGGCTCCGACATCCGCGAGTTGCTGCTCAATCCCCAGTTCGTGGATGCCCGCAAGGCGCTGGAGATCGGCCTGGTGAACCGGCTCTGCCCGGCGGTGGACCTGGTGGCCGAGGGGACCGCCCTCGCGGCGCAGGTGCTGGAGACCGGCAGCTCGGAGTCGATCGCGCGCACCAAGCGGCTGCTTCTCGACGTGATGGGCCGGCCGCTCGGCGAGGCGCTCCACGAAGCCGCAGAGGTCAACGCCGCGGCCCGTGCCACGGACGACTGCAAGCACGGCATCGCGACCTTCCTGGAGACCAAGAAGCCGCCGCGCTGGCGGTGAGGTTCCATGCCAGAGACCCCGCGCCTGCTGCTCTTCGACATCGACGGCACCCTGCTGAGCTGTGGTCCGCAGGTGCGCGGCCTGTTCATGAATGCGCTGATCGAGGTCTACGGCACGGCCGGCGACAGCGACGCCTACCACTTCCATGGGCGCACCGATCCGCGGATCGTCCTCGATCTGCTCACCGGGACGGGCCTGGAGGAGGCGGAGATCCGCGAGCGCATGCCGCGTTTCCAGCAGCTTTACCTGGCGGCGCTCGAAGCAGGGCTGGAGCGCCAGGGCATGCGCCTGCTGCCGGGGGTCGAAGAGCTTCTGGAGCGGCTGGCGGAGCGCCGGGACCTCACCGTGGCCCTGCTCACGGGCAACTGGGAGCCGGGCGCGCGCACCAAGCTGTCGCGCTTCGACCTCAACCGCTTCTTCCCGTTCGGCGCCTTCGGCTCGGACGCCACCGACCGTGACGACCTGCCGCCGGTGGCCCTGGAGCGGGCGTTGCGGCACACCGGCCGCGCCTTCCGCCCGGAGGAGACGCTGATCATCGGCGACAGCGTGCACGACGTCGGCTGCGCCCATGCCCACGGCATCCCCGCCCTGGCGGTGGCGACCGGCCGCACGACCGCCGCGGAGCTGGCGGCGGCCGGCGCTGAGTGGGTGGTGCCGGATCTGACCTACGCCGCTTTGGGTGCCGCGGGTGCCGCTCCGCTCCCCTTCTCCATCGGATAGCCGGAGCGTTTCCAGTCGGCCATGCCGGTGGTCAGCTCGACCACCCGGTGCGCGCCGTGGCGGCGCAGGGCCAGGCTCGCCGAACGCATGTCCGGATCTTCCGCCATGTCGCCGACGACGATGAGCTCGGTTCGGTCCGTGACACCCGGCGGCAGGCCGGCCGCGAGGTCCGCCGCGCTGTGCGAAACGGCTCCCGGGATGTGCCCCAGCTCGTAGGCGGCGCGCGGCCGGGCGTCCACCAGGTAGAACGGCGGGAACGGGCGGTCGATCCGCCGGCGCACCTCCGCCGCATGCGTCTTGAAAATCACCCCATCAAAATGCGGATCCATGGTCTCCTCCAGGGAGCCCATGCTATCCCATGCGGCCGGCCATGTGCAGGACCGGGCTCCGCTGCGGCGGCGCGGTGAGCTTGAAGCCGGTCGCCTGCTCGGCTTCGTGGACCACGTGCAGGCAGTGCCGGCAGCGGGTGAGCAGATGACGGACGATCAGCCGGTTCTCACCCCGGCTGAGCTCGGCCCGGAAAAAACGTTGCAGCATGTCCTGCGTCAGATGTGAGCTGATCATGTCACCCTCCAAAGCGAGCCCTCCCGAGACTCTCCATATAGAGATAGTTGCCGCAAGAAGAGAATTCAGGACAAAAAAGTTGAGGGAATTTCCAACCCGGGCGGACGGGTTCCCGGGCGCATGGAGCATCTGGACGACTACCACGCTCTTACCACGGGCTGCGCGCTCGTCGACCGCTCGACAATTGGCGGGATCGGCCGGCTGGAGATGCTGGGCGCCGACCGCCAGCGCTTCCTGAACGCCTACGTCACCTGCGACGTCAAACCGCTCGCCGCGGGCGACGGCGCCTACGGCTTCCTGACCAGCGCGAAGGGGGGCATCCTCTCGGATCTGGTGGTCCTGGTCCATCCGGACCGCCTCTGGCTGGAGGTCGGCTCCGAGTCCGAGGAGACGGTCGCCGAGCATCTGCGGAAGTACGTCATCGTCGACCGGGTGGAGATCCGCCCGCTGGGAGACATGGTGCCGTTGACGCTGGTCGGTCCGCGGGCAGCGGAGATCCTCGGAAGCGCCCTCGACGCCCTTCCGCAGGGTAAATCGGAAGGCGACTGGAAGCACGCGCGGGTGATGGTGGACGGCACGGAGGTGACCCTCCAGCGGACGGGCCGGCTGGGAGCGCCGGCCTTCACGCTGTGGGTGTCGGCGTCGATCGCGCCGCATTTGGCGGAGGGACTCCTCGCACAGCATCCTCATCGTGTCGGTATACGGAAGATCGGCCCTGAAGCGTTGGAGGTATTGCGGGTGGAACAGGGGATTCCGCGCTTCGGCCAGGACTTCGGGCCGGAGAATTTCCCGCAGGAGACGGGGGAGGAATCAGCGGTCAGCTATACCAAGGGCTGCTACCTGGGGCAGGAGGTGGTGGCGCGCATCCACTATCGCGGCGGCGTCCAGAAGTCGCTCCGCCGGCTGGTGTTTGACGCGCCGGCCAATCCCGGGTCCACGCTGTTGCTGGAAGGGCGCGAGGTGGGAACGGCCACGTCCGTCGTCCGTTCTCTGTCTGGCGATGGGGGGGACGGAAGAGCCATCGGGCTCGGCATCCTGCACAAGCGAGGCGCCGAGCCCGGGACGGTTCTGGAAGTGGCTGGAGGCGGGACGGCCACCGTCGCAGCGGTCGCCGCTACACCGTGAACGACGAGCCGCAGCCGCAGGTGCCGCGCGCCTTGGGGTTGTTGAACTTGAACCCCGCGCCGGTGCTGCCCAGCACGTAATCGATGCTGGTGCCTTCGAGATAGCGCGCGCTCACCGCGTCCACGAAGACGGTGATGCCGCCCTGATCGTAAACCCAGTCGTTCTCCCGCGGCTCCTTCTCGAAGTCGAGGGCGTACTCGAAGCCGCTGCAGCCGCCGCCGCGGACCGCGATGCGCAGGCCGTGCGTGGGATCGATCCCCTCCTGCTCGCGGGTGATCTTGACCATGTCGGCCGCCTTCTGGGTCAGCATGACCGGCGTGTAGTCGCCCGCGGTATGGACGGCTGGGTCCGCCTGGGTGTTTTCCATCGGTTCCATGGGTATCTCCTGTTGTGCTTCCATCCTCCGCAACAGGTGCCGCCGGAGGAGAATTTCACGATAGCGGCGGGGGCCGCCGATGTCAATCGGATGCGGCGAAAGAGCGGTGTACACTTCCCGATTCGGGTGGCGGGAGGGGGAAGGAAGGAGAAACGCAGCAGTGAACGACGTCGTAGCCCGGCTGGCAGAGCTCTCCCCGAAGCGGCGGGAGCTGCTGCTGCGCCAGATCGAAAAGAAGCGGCGGGAAGCGGACGGCGGAGCCGCGGGCGCGCAGCGCATTCCCCTCCAGCCACGGGACGCGGCGCAGGCGGAGGACCGCTTTCCGGTCTCCTTCTCGCAGCTCCGCGAGTGGATCCTCGATCAGCTCGAACCGGGCAATCCGGCCTACAACATCCCGGGCGGCCTGCGCGTCGAGGGGCCGCTCGACCTCGCCGCCTTCACCGGCGCGGTGAACGAGATCGTCCGCCGCCACGAGGCGCTGCGCACGACGTTCGCCCCTCCCGGAACAAGCGGAGACGGCGAGCCGGTGCAGGTGATCGCGCGCGCGCTCCGCCTCGCCGTGCCGGTGGTCGACCTCCAGGTGCTGCCCGCGGCGGCGCGGACGGCGGAGGCCGGGCGGTTGACCTCGTTCCTCCAGCGGCTGCCGTTCGATCTCGCCCGCGGGCCGCTCCTCCGCGTCGGCGTGCTGCGCCTGGAGGCGGAGGACCACCGCGCGCTCTTCACGCTCCACCACAGCGTCGCGGACGGCTGGTCGGTCAGCCTCTTCCTGCGCGAGATCTTCCTGCTCTATCAGGCGTTTGCCCAGCGCCAGCCCTTGCCGTTGCCAGCGCTGCCGGAGCTGCCGGTGCAGTACGCGGACTACGCGGTCTGGCAGCGGGGCCGGCTCCAGGGGGAGGTGCTCGCCGAGCACCGCGACTGGTGGCACCAGCAGCTCGCCGGCGCGCCGCCGCTCCTGGCGCTGCCCGCCGATCACCCGCGGCCGCCGGTGCAGACCTTCCGCGGCGGCCATGTGCCGGTCGTCCTGGCGCCGGACGCGGTGCGGTCGCTCCGCGCGCTCGGCCGTGGTGAGGGGGCAAGCCTCTTCATGGTGCTCCTCGCCGGCTGGCAGGCGCTCCTCGCCCGCTACAGCGGCCAGGACGACGTCTCGGTGGGCACCTACACCGGCAGCCGCGAGCGCTCCGAGCTCGAAGGGCTGATCGGGTTCTTCATCAATACGCTCGTGCTGCGGTCCGATCTCGGAGATGGTCCGGGCTTCCGCGATCTGTTGAAGCGGGTGCGGGAGACGACGCTGGGCGCCTTCGCGCATCAGGATCTTCCGTTCGAGAAGCTCCTGGAGCTGCTCCAGGTGCGGCGCGATCTCTCGCATGCGCCGCTGTTCCAGGCTCTCCTCGTGTTGCAGAACTTCCCCACCGAGACGGTTCACCTGGCGGAGTCGGCGGTGCGGTTGACGCCGCTCAGCGATCCGGGAGACCACACGGATTTCGACGTCTCTCTGTGGCTGTCCGAAAAGGGAGAAGAGGTCGCCGGCAAGCTGGAGCACAACCGCGACCTGTTCGAGCCGGCCACGGCGGAGCGGATGGTGCGGCACCTGCTGGCCCTGCTGGACGGCGCGGCGCGGGAGCCGGACGTACCGGTCCATGACCTGCCTCTCCTGGATGCCGGCGAGCGGCGACAGCTCCTCGCCGACTGGAGCGGCGCCGCGGCGGTTGTGTCTCCGGCTCCTCTGGTCCATGAGCAAGTGGCGGCACGGGCGGTGGAAACTCCCGGCGCGGTGGCGATCGAAGCGGCCGGCCGGAGCGTCACCTACAGCGAGCTGGCCGAGCGGTCAGCGGCGCTGGCGCGCCATCTCCGGCGTCTCGGCGTCGGGCCGGAGGTGCGGGTGGCACTCCTCGCCGAGCGGACACCGGAGGCGATGGTTGGTCTCCTCGGCGTACTGGAAGCCGGAGGCGCCTATGTGCCGCTCGATCCTGGCCATCCGCCGGAACGCCTGGCCTGGATGCTCCAGGACGCGGCGGCGCCGGTGCTCCTGGTGCCCGGCGGACCGGCGCCGGCCTGGGCGGGCAATGTGCGGACGGTGGCGCTCGACGCGGTCCCCACGACGGATTCCGCGGCGCCGGCCATCAGTCCTGATCCGCAAAACGCCGCGTACGTGATCTACACCTCCGGCTCGACCGGCTGGCCCAAGGGAGTCGTCGTCGAGCACCGCTCGCTCGCCGCCTACACCCGGGACGCGACCGCCGAATACGGCATCGGTCCGCGGGACCGCGTCCTCCAGTTCGCCTCTCTCGGCTTCGACACCAGCGCCGAGGAGATCTGGCCGGCGCTCACTACCGGAGCGACCCTGGTGCTGCGCGACGCGGAGATGATCGCCTCGGTGCCGCGCTTCGTCCTCGCGCTCGACGATCTCGCCATCACCGTGCTCAACCTGCCGACCGCCTACTGGCACGAATTGGCGGAGGGGCTCGACGAGGCACCGCTGCCGGAGACGCTGCGCCGGGTGATCCTCGGCGGCGAGACTGCGCGCGCCGCGGCCCTGCCCGGCTGGCAGCTCAGCGCCGAAGGGCATGTCGCGCTCGTCAACACATATGGCCCCACCGAAGCGACGATCGTCACCACCCGGTGGGAGATTCCGGACTCGGCGACAGACATCCCGATCGGCCGCCCGATCTCCGGAGTCCGCGTCTATGTGGTGGACCGGAGAAACGAACCGGTGCCGCGCGGCGTGGCCGGCGAGCTTTGGATCGGCGGCGCCGGTCTTGCCCGCGGTTATCTGGGCCGGCCCGACGCCACAGCGGCGGCCTTCGTGCCTGATCCCTTCGGCGGCGAGAACGGCGCGCGGCTCTATCGCTCGGGAGATCTCGTCCGGTTCCTGGATGATGGCGTTTTACAGTTCCAGGGACGGATCGACCAGCAGGTGAAGGTCCGCGGCTTCCGCGTCGAGCCCGGCGAGATCGAGGGCGCGCTCCTCGCGCATCCGGAGGTGCGCTCCGCCGCCGTGGTGCTGCGCGACGACGCGCCCGGCGGTCCGGGTCTGGTCGCCTATCTCGTTCCCGAGAGTGGCGCCCAGCCGAGCGCCACCGAATTACGCCGGCATCTGGCCGCCCGTCTCCCCGAGGCGTGGATCCCCGGCGGCTTCGTCCTCCTGGAGTCGCTCCCGTTGACCCCGAACGGCAAGCTCGACCGCCGCTCGCTCCCGGCGCCGGACGGCACCCGGCCCCATCTGGAGAAGGACTTCGTGGCGCCGGAGACGGAGGTCGAGGAGGCGCTCGCCGCCATCTGGGCCGAGGTGCTCGGCCTGGAGCAGGTGGGCGTGCAGGACGGCTTTTTCGAGCTCGGCGGCCACTCCCTCCTCGCCACCCAGGTCATCGCCCGCATCCGCGAGCGCCTGCATGTCGATCTCCAGCTCATCACCCTGTTCCAACTGCCGACCGTGGAGCAACTCGCGGTGGCGGTGGAAGAGGCCATCCTCGACCGCATCGAGCGTTTGGAGGAAGAGGAAGTGCAGGCGCTGCTGTGAAGACTGACCTCCGCGCGCTCCTCACCGCCCGCCTGGCCGCCCGGCTCGGCATCGCCCCCGGCGATCTCGATCCGCGCGAGCGCTTCAGCCGCTACGGGCTCGACTCGGCGGGCGCCACGGCCTGGATCGCCGAGCTGGCGGCGGAGCTGGACCGTGAGCTGTCGCCGACTCTGGTGTGGGGATATCCGAGCGTCGACGATCTGGCGCGGTATCTGGAAAACGGCGCGAGCGCGCCAATCCAGACCGCGGCACCGGTCCCGACGGCTTCCAGCAGCGAGCCGATCGCCATCATCGGCATGGCCTGCCGTTTCCCCGGCGCACCGGACCTCGCGGCCTTCTGGCGCCTCCTTTGCGACGGCGTCGATGCCACCGGCGAGATCCCAGCCGACCGCTGGGACCGCGACGCGTGGTACGACCCCGATCCGTCGCGGCCGGGGCGGATCAACACGCGGCGCGGCGCCTTTCTCGACGGCATCGACGGCTTCGATCCGCTGTTCTTCGGCATCTCGCCGCGTGAGGCGGCGGAGATGGATCCGCAGCAGCGGCTGATCCTGGAGCTGGCCTGGGAAGCTCTGGAAGACGCGGGCATCCCGCCGCGCGGTCTGTCTGGCAGCCGGACCGGCGTCTTCGTGGGCGTCATCTCGCACGACTACGCGGAGCTGCACCGCACGTCCGGCGCGACGGTGACGCAGCACACCGGCCCGGGCACCTCGCTCAGCATCGTCGCCAACCGCGTTTCCTATCTGTTCGGCCTGCGCGGTCCGAGCCTGTCGATCGACACCGCCTGCTCGTCGTCGCTGGTGGCGGTCCACATGGCCTGCCAGAGCCTGCGGAACGGTGAGGCGTCGCTGGCGCTCGCCGCCGGGGTCAACCTGGTCCTGCTTCCGGAGCTGACGGTCGAGCTGACCAAGTTCGGCGGCCTCTCGGGCGACGGCCGCTGCAAGGCGTTCGACGCCGCGGCGGACGGCTTCGCACGGGGCGAGGGCGCCGGCCTAGTCGTCCTCAAGCCGCTCTCCCGCGCGCTCGCCGACGGCGATCCGGTCTGGTGTGTGATCCGCGGCGGCGCGGTGAACAACGACGGCTTCAGCAACGGTCTGACCGCGCCGAGCCCGCAGGCGCAGGTGGAGGTGCTCACCGACGCCTGGGCCCGCGCCGGGGTCGATCCGTTGCGCGCCGGCTACATCGAGGCGCACGGCACCGGCACCCCGCTCGGCGATCCGATCGAGGCGCGAGCCCTCGCCGCCGTGCTCTGCGCCGGCCGCCCCGCCGACCAGCCCCTGATCCTCGGCTCGGCAAAGACGAACATCGCGCATCAGGAAGGCGCGGCGGGCATCGCCGGGCTGATCAAGCTCGCCCTGGCGATCCACCATCGCGCGATTCCGCCGAGCCTGCACTTCAAGACGCCCAATCCGGACATCCCGTTCGAGACGCTGCACCTGCGGGTCGCCACAGAGCTTCAGACCTGGCCGGGCGACGAGCCGGCGGTGGGTGGCGTCAGCTCGTTCGGCTGGGGTGGCACGAACTGCCACATGATCCTGGAAGAGCTGCCGGAGAGCCGGGCGCGGATTCTGCTGCTGGAGGAGCCGGACCGGTTGGCGATTTCCGGCCGATCGCCGCGGGAGGTGACCGAATCGCTGGATGCTTTTCGGGCGGGGCTGAAACGGCCGGGGGTGGCGGTGGGTGGAGGAAAACCCGCGACCGGCCCTGTTTTCGTCTACGCCGGCATGGGCTGGCAGTGGCCGGGCATGATGCGCGATCTGTTGCGCTCCGAGCCGCTGGTGCGCGCGCGGCTGGAGCGCTGCGACCGGCTGCTCCGCCCGCTGGTGGGCTGGTCTCTGCTCGACCTGCTGGTCACCGGCAGCACGGAGATGTGGAACCGCGCCTCGGTCTCCGTACCTGCTCTCTGCGCCGTGCAGGTGGCGCTGACCGATCTCTGGCGGTCCTGGGGGATCGAGCCGGCGGTGGTGATCGGCCACAGTTGCGGCGAGATCGCGGCGGCCTGGGTGGCTGGAGCGCTGGATCTGGAGGACGCTCTGCGGGCGGCAGCCCACTACGGCCGCGTCCTCGGCCGGATCGAAGGCGCCGGCGCGATCGGAGTGGTCGAGATGGCTCCGGAGGCGGCGCAGGCACGGATCGACGCTCTGGGGCTTGCGCTGGAGATCTCCGGCTGGCTGAGCCCGCTGTCGGCGTCGGTGGCCGGCGAGCCGGACGCGGTGGACCGCCTGGTGGCCGAAGTGAAAGCCGCCGGCCGGTTCGCGGCGCGCGTGGCGACCACCGTCGCCGCCCATACGGTACAGACCGAGCCGCATCTGGAGGATCTGCGGCTGTCGCTGGCCGATCTGGCACCACGCCGCGCCAAGGTGCCGCTGATGTCGACTTTGGCCGGTGACTGGATCGATCAGCCGATGGGCGGAGCGTACTGGGCCGCCAACCTGCGCCGGCCGGTGCTGTTCTCTCAGGGAGTGCAGAAGCTGTTGGGAGATGGATTTGACCTCTTCCTGGCGATCGACGCGCATCCGGTGCTGGTGACGCCCCTGGAGCAAGGATTCGCACGGGCCGGCGTGCAGGCCCGGGTGTTGCCGTCGCTCCGCCGCCAGGAGGATGGGCGGGCGGTGCTGTTCGATTCGCTGGGCGCGCTGTGGGCGGCGGGATTGCCGGTGCGGATCGATCACGAAGCGGACGGGCGGCCGGAGCTGCTGGTCCTTTCGGTGCGGGCTCCCGAGGCTTTGAAGGAGATGGCGCGGGGGGTGGGGGAGCGGCTGCGGAGCCCTCACCCCCGCCCCTCTCCCAGCTCCCCCCACGCCCCCGCCGGGAGAGGGGAGAAAAGCAGTCCGATCGAGGCTGTTGCTTGTCTCCCCTCTCCCGGGGATGGGGCGGGGGGAGCCGGGAGAGGGGCCGGGGGTGAGGGCCTCTCCGACGTCTGCCACGCCGCCGCCATGCACCGTACCCATCACGAGCACCGGCTGGCGGTGACCGCCCGCTCAAGGCAGGAGATGGCCGATCGCCTCGAAGCGTTTGCCCGCGGTGAAGAGATCGCAGGTGCTTCTGTGGGCCGGCGGCGTTTCCGCGAAGAACGGAGCGAGGGCGGACGGCTGGTCTTCGCGTTCGCGGGCCAGGGTCCGCAGCATCCGGAGATGGGCCGCCAGCTTCTCGCGGCGGAACCGGTCTTCCGCGGTGTGATGGAGCGGTGCGACGAGATCGCGCGTCCGGCTCTCGGGTTCTCGTTCCTGGAGCGGATGCGGGTGGATGGCGCGCTCGATCATACGGAGGTCGCGCAGCCGGCGCTGTTCGCGGTGCAGGTCGGGCTCGCCGCGCTCTGGCGCTCGTGGGGGATCACGCCGGATGCGGTGGTCGGCCACAGCGTCGGCGAGATCGCGGCGGCGTGGGCAGCGGGCGCGCTGTCTCTGGAGGACGGGGTGCGCGTCGCGGTCGCACGCGGCCGGGCGATGGAGCCGGCGCTCGGCCGCGGCAAGATGGCGGCGGTCGAGCTGCCGGAGGAGGAGGCCCGCGCGGCGCTGGATGGCTTCGAAGATCAGGTATGCGTCGCGGCGGTGAATAGCCCGGCGGCGACGGTCCTCGCCGGCGAGCCTGCGGCCTTGGAGGATGTCGTGGGCCGGCTCAAGGCGCGCGGCGTCACCTGCCGCATGCTCCACGTCGAATACGCCTTCCACAGCCAGCAGATGGAGCCGTGCGATCGCGAGGTCGCGGAGGCTCTGGCGGATCTGCGGCCGCGCGCCACGGCGATCCCAATGATCTCGACCGTGACCGGCGCCGTGATCGAGGGGACCGATCTCGGCGGCGCTTACTGGGCGCGCAACGTGCGCGAGCCGGTCCATTTCGCGAGGGCTGTGCAAGCTCTCGCCGAATCGGAGGTCTTCCTGGAGATCGGTCCGCATCCGGTGCTCTCGGTGGCGATCAGCCAGACGCTGGATCGGGCCGCTGTTTTCGCGTCGCTGCGCCGTGGCCGGGACGAGCGGGAGACGCTGCTCGAAGCGCTCGGCGGTCTGTGGACGCTCGGTCTGCCGGTGGATTGGACCGGCGTCTTTCCGGACGGCGGACGATTCGTCCGCCTGCCGAGCTATCCGTTCCAGCGCCAGCGCTACTGGTTTGAGGTGCCAGAGGTCCAAGCCACTCCGATTCCGGCTCTGGTTCCGGCCCCGACCCCCGAGGCTTCCGTCGAGCAGCTCCTGGCCGATCAGCTCGACGCATTCAATCGCATGGTCGCCCTCCAGCTCGACGTCCTGAGCCGGACGGGCTCGCTCTGATCAGGAGATCTGTTGCATGTCGTCTTCCTCTCAGCCTTCACGCCACGCCCGGATCGCCGCGACGCTCCAGGGGATCGTCGGACGTGTCCTGCGGATCGAGCCGCGCGATCTGGATATTGAAGTCCCGTTCCTCGAGCTGGGCGCCGACTCGCTCGCCCTGGTCGAGGCCCTGCGCGGTCTCCAGGAGGCCTTCGGCGTCAAGCTGACCATTCGCCAGCTCTTCGAGCAGCTCCCGACGATCTCGGCATTGGCGGGGTTTTTGGAGCAGACGGTGCCGGACAGCGCCCCCGAAGTCGTTCAACCCAAAATCGTTCAACCCAAAGTAGGGGAGGGGCTTGCCCCCTCCCGGGTGGACGGCGGAAAGGTTCTGTCGACTCCTCCGGCTCCCCCGCCCGCCCGGGAGGGGGCAAGCCCCTCCCCTACTTTAGGGTTGGCGACCCCGGCCCCTCCCGTCCCCCGCTCGGGTCTCGAGGGCGTCTTCGGGATGCAGATCCAGGCGTTCAACCAGCTCGTGGCGCAGCAGCTCGCGATGCTGGGCGGACGGGCTCCGGCTCCGGTATCTCTTCCAGCTCCTCCAGTTCCAGAACCGAAGCCGCATGCTTCTCCGGTCTCCGCCCCCGTTCTCCCCACCTTCGTCGGCAAGGCCAGCGGCCGGACGGGTGCGGAGCTCAACGAGCGGCAACGGCACCATCTCGACGCGTTGATCGAGCGCTATTGCCGGAAGACGGCGAAGTCCAAGGAGCTGACGCAGAGGTATCGGCCGTGGCTGGCGGACAGCCGGGCGACGGTGGGGTTCCGGCCGCAGGTCAAGGAGATGCTCTATCCGCTGGCGCGGGCGCGCTCCCGGGGTTCGCGGCTGTGGGACATCGACGGCAATGAGTATGTGGACGTGACCATGGGCATGGGCGTCCACCTCTTCGGCCACGATCCGGAGTTTCTGCGCGACACGATCGCGGCACAGGTGCGCGAGGGGTTCGAGTTGGGGCCGCGGTCGGCGGACTCCGGCGCGGTGGCGGCTCTCTTCTGCGAGCTGACCGGCATGGAGCGGGCGGCGTTCACCAACTCCGGCACCGAGGCGTGCATGACCGCCATCCGCCTGGCGCGGGCGCGCACCGGCCGCAGCCGGATCGTGATGTTCGCCGGCTCGTATCACGGCCACTCAGACGGCACGCTGGCGCAGACGCAGGAGGTGGACGGCGAGCTGCACTCGTTCCCGGTGGCGCCCGGCGTGCCGGCCAAGGTCGCCGAGGACGTGCTGGTGCTCGACTACGGCACCCCAGAATCGCTGGAGATCATCCGCCGCTATCGCCATGAGCTGGCGGCGGTGATCGTCGAGCCGATCCAGAGCCGGCGGCCGGAGGTGCAGCCTCGCGAGTTTTTGCACGCGCTCCGCGCGCTCACCGCCGAGAGCGGCATCGCGCTGATCTTCGACGAGATGATCTGCGGTTTCCGCCTCCACCTCGGCGGCGCGCAGGCCTGGTTCGGCGTGCGCGCCGATCTCGCCACCTACGGCAAGATCGTCGGCGGCGGCCTGCCGATCGGCGTCGTCGCCGGCTCCGCGGAATACATGGACGGCATCGACGGCGGCATGTGGCGCTACGGCGACGACTCGCATCCCGAACGCGACACGACGTTCTTCGGCGGCACCTTCTGCCAGCACCCGCTCGCCATGGCGGCGGCGCGCCGCGTTTTGACCTATCTCAAGGAGCAGGGGCCGGGTCTCCAGGAGGCGCTCAACGCCCGCACCGCGCGCTTCGCCGGCCGGCTCAACGACTGGTTCAAGTCCGAAGGCGTGCCGATCCGCACCCAGCACGCGCATTCGCTCTTCCGTTTCGCCTTCTCGGCCAACGCGGAGCTGCTCTACTACCACCTGGTGGAAAAAGGCGTCTACGTCTGGGAGTGGCGCAACTGCTTCCTGTCGACGGCCCACACCGACGCAGATCTCGATTTCGTCGTGAACGCCATCCAGGAGAGCGTCGGCGAGCTGCGGCGCGGCGGATTCCTGCCCGAGAAGCCGGCGGGCGGACCGGACGGCGGCGAGCGGGCGAAAGGCTTCTGGGATCGCCAAGCCAAGCCCGCAATCGCGCCGACCGCACCGGCGGCGCCGGCGACTCCCGTCACCGCGCGGGCGAGCACGGACCGTGGCGTCGGATTCAGCCTCTACTTCTTCGGCAACTACGCCGCCGAGTTCCAGGCCGGCAAATACGATCTGCTGCTCGACTGCGCCCGCTTCGCCGACCGCAACGGCTTCACCGGCCTGTGGTTTCCCGAGCGCCACTTCCATCCGTTCGGCGGCATCTCGCCGAATCCGTCGGTGCTCGCCGCCGCGCTGGCCCGCGAGACGGAGCGGATCTCATTGCGCGCCGGCAGCGTGGTGCTGCCACTCCACCATCCGCTCCGCGTCGCCGAGGAGTGGGCGCTGGTGGACAACCTGTCGGCCGGGCGCGTGGGGCTCTCCTACGCCTCGGGCTGGCACCCCAACGACTTCGCGCTCGCTCCCGAGGCGTATGGCAAGCATCGCGAGCTGATGATCGAGCGGGCGGCGATCGTCGACAAGCTGTGGCGCGGCGAGGCTCTGCGGGTGAAGGACGGCGCCGGCACCGAGGTTGACCTGCGCATCTATCCGCTGCCGGCGCGGCGCGATCTGCCGATCTGGATCACCATCGTCAACAATCCCGAGACCTATCGCCTGGCCGGCACGATGGGAGCCGGCGTGCTGACCAATCTGATGGGGCAGACGGTCGACGGCCTGGCCGCCAACCTGGCGCTCTACCGCGAAGCGCTCACCGAAGCCGGCCACCCGCCGGACGCGGGGCACGTCACCCTGCTGCTCCACACGTTCCTCGGTCCGGATTCCGCCACAGCGATCGATACCGCGCGCCGGCCGTTCTACAGCTACATGGAGTCGTCGGTCGGCCTGCTCAAGAACATGCTCGCCAGCGAGGGGACGCCGATCGACTGGGACAACCTGTCGCGCGACGACCTGGAGTACATGCTGGAGCTGGCTTATCAGCGCTATGTGAAGACGTCGGCGCTGATCGGCTCGGCGGAGACCACGGCGCCGATCGTCGAGCGGCTGCGCGCGATCGGCGTCGACGAGATCGCCTGCCTGATCGACTTCGGCGTCGCGCCGGACGCGGTACGCGCCAGCCTGCCGTGGATGGCCGCGCTCAAGGACCGCTTCCTGCCGCGCCGGCCGGCTCCTGGGCAGGAACGCATCGAGTTTCCGCTCACCGAGGCGCAGAACGATCTTTGGACGGTGGCGCAGCTCGGCGCGGAGGCGTCGCTGGCCTATCTGGAGGCGGGCATCCTGGAGCTCCGCGGCCCGCTCGATCTGCCGCTGCTGCGCCGGGCGCTCCAGAACGCGATCGACCGCCATGAGGCGCTGCGGACGGTGATCCCGGCGCCGATTCCCGGCCGTACCCCGATCCAGCGGGTTCTCCCCGTGCTCGATCTGACGATTCCGCTCATCGATGCGACCGGCTGTCCACTGGAGATGCGCGAGGCGGTGTCGCGGCAGTGGCTGGACAGTGAGAGCCGGCGGCGGTTCGATCTGACCCGCGGGCCGCTGGTCCGCTTCTCGGTGCTGCGAATGGACTCCGGGCGCCATCGGCTCGGCGCCTTCGTCCATCACATCGTGTCCGACGGTCTGTCGGTCGTGCTCTTCATGCGCGAAGCCTTGGCGGACTATGAGGCGGGCCGGGCGGGCCGCCGGGCGGTGCTGCCGGAGCCGTTCCAGTTTCGCGACTACGCGGCCTGGCTGGCGCGCGGCGGCGACGAGAGCGCGGCCGACGAGGCGTACTGGCTCCAGCGCTTCGCCGGCACCGTGCCGGTGTTCGATCCGCCGGCCGATCATCCGCGGCCGGCGGTGCGCGGCTTCCGCGGCGGCCGCAGCCGCCTGGTGATGGAGCCCGCCGTCTACCGCGCGCTCCACCAGGCCGGCCGCCGCCAGGGCGCGACGCTGTTCATCTCCCTGCTCGCCGCGTGGACCGCGCTGCTCCACCGCTGGACTGGCCAGGACGATCTCGTCGTCGGCGGCCCCACGGCCCGCCGGCCGCTCGAAGGCGGCGACCGGCTGGTCGGTCACTGCGTCGACCTCGTTCCCTATCGCAGCCAGCTCGGTGGGGGGGCCGAGGAGGCGCCGTTCAAGAGCTACCTGGCCGCCGTCCGCACCACGGTGCTCGACGCGCACGATCACGGCGCCTGGCCGCTGGTCCGTCTGCTCCGCGCGCTCCAGCTTCCGCACGATCCGTCCCGCGCACCGCTGATCAACAACATCTTCAACCTCGACCCCGGCCCGGGGATCACCAAGGCGGCGGGCCTCGAGCTGTTCGAGCGGTCGCCGGTGATCACGCACGCCAAGTTCGACGTCGCGCTGCACGTGCTGGAGGCGGGAGGCGAGCTGATCCTCTTCCTCGATCACCGCCGCGATCTGTTCGACGCGGTGACGATGGACCGCCTGCTCTCGCATCTGGTCACCTTGGCTGAAGGAGCCGCCGCCGATCCGTCGCGCCGTCTGGCTGATCTGCCGCTGCTGTCTCCGGCCGAACAGCGACAGCTTACGGAGGATTGGAACCGCACATCCGCCGACTATCCACGGGACAGCACCGTGCACGATCTCTTCGCCGCCGTCGCGGCCCGTGATCCGCAGGCGCCGGCCGTGGTCTGGACGGAGGGCGGCGGCGAAGCGGTGATGACCTATGGCGAGCTGACCGGCCGCGCCGGACGCCTGGCGGATCAGCTCCGCGCGGCCGGCGTCGGACAGGAGACGCCGGTCGTCCTCGATCTCGAACGCTCGCCCGACCTGGTGGTGGCGATGCTCGCCGTACTCCAGGCCGGCGGCGCTTACGTGCCGGTCGATCCGTCCGATCCCGAGGAGCGGCGCGCATATCTTGTAGAAGATTCAGGCGCCAGGGTGCGGGTCGGGAGCAGCCTGCTTGTCTCCCCTCTCCCGGGGCAAGGGAGGGGGGAGCCGGGAGAGGGGCCGGGGGTGAGGGCCCCCGGCGGTCTCACCGCCGACGCCCTCGCCTATGTCATCTACACCTCCGGCTCCACCGGCCGCCCGAAAGGCGTCGCGGTGCCGCACCGGGCGATCGTCCGTCTGTGCCGCAACACCGACTACATCCATCTCGGCCCCGGCGACCGCGTCGCCCATCTCTCCAACACGGCGTTCGACGCGGCGACGTTCGAGGTCTGGGGCGCGCTGCTCAACGGCGCGGCGCTGGTGGTGATCCCGCGCGAGACCGTACTCGTGCCGGCGGATCTCGGCCAGGAATTCCGCCGCCGCCGGGTGACCGCGACGTTCCTCACCACGTCGCTGTTCCATGAGCTGGTGCGCGAGGCGCCGGAGACGTTGCACGATGAGGACGGCGGGGGGCTCCGCCATCTGCTCTTCGGCGGCGAGGCGCCGTCGCCCGACCGGGTGCGCGAGGCGCTCGCCGCCGCCGGTCCGGATCTCCGCCTGGTCAACGTCTACGGCCCGACCGAGAGCACCACGTTCGCCATGTTCCATGCGATCGACCGGGTCGTGGCGGTCCCGGCCGGCGAGCGCGTGCCGCTCGGCCGGCCGATCGCCAACACGCGCGTCTGGGTGCTCGACCGCGGCCTGCGGCTGATCCCGCCCGGCGCTCCCGGCGAGCTGTGCATCGGCGGCGACGGCTTGGCCCGCGGCTACCTGGGCCGGCCGGACCTGACCGCCGAGCGCTTCGTTCCCAATCCGTTCGAGAACGGCGACCGGCTCTACCGCACCGGCGACCTCACCCGCCTCCGTCTGGATGGCAATCTTGAATACCTCGGGCGGCTCGACGGCCAGGTCAAGATTCGCGGCTTCCGGATCGAGCTGGGCGAGATCGAATCAGCACTCGAAAGCTGTCCGGGTGTGCGCTCGGCGGCGGTGGTCGTCCAGGATCAAGAGGATGGCAAGCGCCTCGTCGCCTATCTGACCCTCGACGGATCGGCCGAGGGGACCGATCCGCGCGCGTTCCTGAGCGCGCGGCTGCCGGCCGCCATGATCCCGGCGTCGTTCGTCACCCTCGAATCCTTCCCGTTGACGCCCAGCGGCAAGATCGATCGCCGTGCGTTGTCGCTGCGGGTCTCCGAGACCGCGTCCGAGGCCCGGCCGCCGTTCGTGGCGCCGCGCTCGCCTCAGGAGGAAGCCGTCGCCGCCGCCTGGTCCGAAGTGCTGCGCATCGAGCGGATCGGCGTCGACGACGACTTCTTCGCCCTCGGCGGCCACTCGCTGCTCGCCGGCCGCGTGCTGTCGCGCCTGCTCGCCAGCCTGGGCGTCGAGCTGTCGCTGCGCGATTTCTTCTCCGCGCCGACGGTGGCCGGCCTGGCCGCGCTGGCCGGCGAGGAGCTGGCCGCGCTCGGCAGCGACGGCGAAGAGATCCCGCCGCTTCGCCCGGTGAATCCCCGTCCGGAGCTCCTCCCCCTCTCCTTCGCCCAGGAACGCCTGTGGCTGGTCGAGGATCTCCTCCCGGGCTCGCCGGTCTACTCCGTCCCCTTCGCCTGGCACATCTCCGGACCGCTGCGTCTCGGCGCTCTCGCCGCCGCCTTCGCCGCCATGGTCCGGCGGCACGAGGCGATCCGGACGATCTTCCGCGAAGTCGACGGCGAGCCGGTGCAGCACATCCTGCCGCCCAGCCTGGCGCCGGACGGCTTGCCGGTCGCCGATCTCAGCTCTCTGCCGGAACCGTTGCGGAAGAGCGAGGCGGACCGCCTTCTCGCGTCCGAGGCGCGCCGGCCGTTCGATCTCCGCCGCGGCCCGCTGGTGCGTCCTCTCGTCGTCCGGCTGGATCCGCAGAAGCACACCTTCCTGCTCAACTGCCACCACATCGTCGCCGACGGCTGGTCGCTCGGCGTGATGGCCGCGGACCTCTCGGCGCTCGCCACCGGCCAGCCCCTGCCGCCTCTGCCGGTGCAATACGCCGATTTCGCGCTCTGGCAGCGGGAGTGGCTGCGGGGCGCGGCGCTGGAGAGCCGGCTCGCCTGGTGGCGCGACCGGCTGGCCGGCTGCCCGACGGTGCTCGATCTGCCGGCGGACCGGCCGGTGCAGGAAGAACGGAGCGGCCGCGGCGGCCTCGTGCGGCTCCCCCTTCCGGGCCTGGAGCCGCGAGTGCGGCAGCTCGCCCGCGCGTACGGCAGCACGCCGTTCCTGACCTATCTCACCGCGTTCCAGATCTGCCTCCAGCGCCTCACCGGCCAGGACGATCTGCTGGTCGGCACGCCGGTCGCCAACCGCGACCGCCCCGAGCTCGACGGCCTCGTCGGCTTCTTTGTCAACACGCTCGCGCTCCGCACCGCGCCGCCGGCCGAGCGCACGTTCGCGGATCTGCTCCGCTGGACCCGCGGCGCGGCGCTGGGCGCCTACGCGCACCAGGATCTGCCGTTCGAGAAGCTCGTCGAGGCGCTCGCGCCGCAACGCGATCCGTCGCGCAATCCGCTCGTCCAGGTGATCTTCTCGACGCCCGACCTCTCACCGGCCAGCCTCTCTCTCGGGCCGGGGATGAGCACCACCAAAGCCGAGGTGGAGACCGGAACGGCGAAGGTCGACCTGTCGCTCTTCGTGCAGGACGGCGCCGGCAGCTTCGAGGGCGGCTTCGAGGGCGACTTCGAAGTCAATGCCGAATACGATTCGGACCGCTTCGACGCCGTGACGGTGCTCCGCTTCCTGGGCCACTACCGGACGCTGCTGATGGCGGCTGTGGCACAGCCCGAGACGCCGGTCGCGGATCTGGTCTGGGACAGTGACAGCGAGCGCGTTCAGCTTGCCCGGATGCCGGACCCGGAGAACCCAGCCGCGCCGGAGACCGGCTTCACGCCTCCCCGCACGCCGGTGGAGCAGATCGTCGCCGGCGCCTGGGCCGACGTGCTGCGCGTCGACCGGGTGGGTCTGCACGACGATTTCTTCGCCCTCGGCGGCCATTCGCTGCTCGCCGGCCGCGTGCTGTCGCGGCTCCGCGGCACGCTGAACGCCGAGCTGTCGCTGCGCGACTTCTTCCGCACACCGACCGTCGCCGGCCTGGCCCCCCAGGCGGAGAACGCGCGCCGGGCCGGTCACGCCGCGCCGCCGATCGTCCCCGTTCCACGCAATGGGCAAAGCGGCCTGCGCCTCTCGTTCGCCCAGGAGCGTCTCTGGCTGATCGATCAGCTCCAGCCTGGCGGCTCAACCTACAACAGCTTCCTGCCGGCGCTCCTCACCGGCCAGCTCCACGAGCCGGCCCTCGAAGCCGCGCTCGCCGCCGTCCTCCGTCGCCACGAGGTGCTGCGCACCCATTTCGTGCCCGGCCCCAAGGGTCCGGTGCAGGTCATCGCGCCCCCCGATCCCGCCTGGCGGTTGCCGGTGGTCGATCTCCGCAGCCTGCCCGAAAACCCTCGGGCCACGGAGCTGCGCCGCCTGGTCGCCGCGGAAGCGCGCTGGCCGTTCGATCTCGCCCACGGCCCGCTCGTCCGCGCCACCCTGGTGCGCCGGACCGAGGATGAACGAGCCCTGTTGCTCAACCTCCACCATTCGGTGTGCGACGGCTGGTCGCTCGAAGAGGTGCTGACCGCGGAGATGAGCACCCTCTACCGCGCCGCGCTCGCCGGCACGCCCTTGTCGCTGCCATCGCTCGCGCCGCTGCCCGTGCAATACGCCGACTTCGCCACCTGGCAGCGGCAGTGGCTCCAGGGCGAGGTGCTCGACCGCGAGCTCGCCTGGTGGACGCAGCACCTGGGCGGCGAGCCGCCGGCCCTCGATCTCCCCACCGATCACGCCCGGCCGGCCGTGCCGGGAGGCCGCGGCGCGGTCACCGGCATCGTGCTGCCACCCGCGCTCGTCGAGAGCCTCGTCGCGCTCGGCCGCCGCCGCGGGGTGACGCTCTTCATGATCCTCCTCGCCGTCCTCCAGGCCCTTCTCCACCGCTGGTCGGGCCAGGAGCGCATCAGCATCGGCACGCCGGTCGCCAACCGCGGCCGGCTGGAGCTCGAAGGGCTGATCGGTTTCTTCATCAACACCCTGGTCCTGTGCACCGATCTGTCCGGCAATCCGTCCGGCACCGCCCTGCTCGACCGGGTGCGCGACCTGACCCTGGGTGCGTTCGATCATCAGGACTTGCCGTTCGAGAAGCTGGTCGCCGCCGTGCAGACGCGCCGCGATCCCAGCCGCAATCCGCTCTTCCAGGTCCTCTTCGTGCTGCAGAACAACCGCGCGTCGGCCCTCGACCTGCCGGGCGTCTCCCTCGGTCTCCTCTCGCAGGGCGGCGCCTCGGCCGCCCTGTTCGATCTCTCGTTCTCCGCCGTGGAGTCGGCCGGCTCGGTGGTGCTCAGCGTGGCCTACAGCCTCGATCTCTTCGAGCGGCCGACGGTCGATCTCCTGCTGGATCATTTCCGCCGTATCGCCGAATCGCTGGCGGAAGATCCGCAGCGCGCGGTGGACGACATCCCCCTGCCCTCGATTCCGGAACGGCGCCAGGTGACCGCCGAGGCGTCTTCGTCTTCGGCGCCCGCGGATACGCCCGCGCCGGAAGCCGCCCGCGAGGAGATCCGCCAGCGCCGCGAGCAGGTCGCCAGCCGCCGCAAGCAGCTCTCGCCGGAACGCCAGGCTCTGCTGCGCAAATGGGTGGGCGGCGGACCGGAGGCGGCCCAGCCGGCCGTCTCCCCGAAGCCGAAGCCGGAGCCGGTCTCGCCGCTGGTGGCGATCCAGGAGGCTGCGGGGGCTGCGAAAGGAAATACCCAGACGCCGCTCTTCCTGGTCCATCCCGGCAACGGCAACGTCAACAACTATCTGGATCTGTCCAAGCATCTTGGACCCAACCAGCCACTCTACGCCCTCCAGGCGCCCGGCCTCACCGGCGGCGAGATCCTGGAAGGGATGGACGCCATCGCCACCCGCTATCTGGAAGCCGTCCGCACCGTGCAGCCGTACGGCCCGTACCGCCTCGGCGGCTGGTGCATGGGCGGCACCTTCGCCTACGAGATGGCCCGCCGGCTGCGCGCCGCGGGCGAGGAGGTGGAGATCCTCCTGCTAATCGACAGCCACGGCCCGGTGGCGCAACCCGGCGAGCCCAACGAAGAGGCCGCCCTGCTCGCCTCCCTGGCCAACGACTTCGGAGGCCAGGCCGGGCGGCGCCTGACCGTCCCGCTGGACGAGCTGCGCCGCATCCCGGCCGCCGACCGGCTCGACTGGATCCTCGCCCAGGCGCGGAGCGCCGGAGCCCTCCCGGAAACCTTCGCCCCCGAGCAGGCCCGCCGGCACTGGGAAGTCTTCCGCGCCAACGTCCGGGCGATCGAAAGCTACGTCCCGCCCGAGCCGCTCGCCGTGCCCACCGTCCTCTTCCGCGCCGCCGTCCAGCCGGCCGAAGCCCAGGACCGCCCCGCCCTCGGCTGGGATCCCTGGATCGCCGGTCCCCTGGACGTCATCCCGCTCGAAGGCGACCACTACGGAGTCGTCACCGAGCCCCTCGTCCGCCACGTCGCCCACGAAGTCGCGGAGCGGCTGGCGGTGGAAGCTGTCAGCGTCGAGTAACACCCTTCTGCACAGGAACCGCGAGGCGTGTAGCAAGCGCCCCCGAAGCTCGAACTGCCGATTCGTTGTTGCCGATTGCCGTATCACGACATTCGATTCTATTTTCCAAAAGGCGCGCTTTCGGCGCCGGCACGCACCTTGCTCATAGGGCCAAGCTTGCTCAATGAATCGGCATCTGCCACGCGGCTCTGCCAAACCAGCTTCAGGCATCACGATGAAGGCTCCCGTCGGGTCTTTATCTGCTTGTAAGGAGGATTGGAGCATGCATATGGAGAAGAAGTGGGTCAGGAGGCTGTTGGTCACCAACGGTGTCGTACTGGCGATCGTCGCGGCGCCGCTGGTCTACGCGGTGACGGCCACGGAAGCGCCGGCAGGCTTCGACAATCTGACCAACGGTTTCGAATCGCAGACGCAGTTTGATCTGGACAAGGCGAACTTCGATGAGCGGGAGGAGATCGCCGACGGCCTCGGGCCACTGTACAACGCACAGGCGTGCGCCGAGTGCCATCAGAACCCGGTGAGCGGCGCCACCAGCCAGATCACCGAGCTCCGCAAGGGCCGCTTCGACGGCGTCACCTTCACCGACCCACCCGGTGGCTCGCTGAACAACGACCGCGCGATCAACGCCGCGATCCAGGAACGGGTCCTCGGCGCCGACAACGTGACGGCCCTCCGCTCGTCGCTCAACATCCTGGGTGACGCCTATGTCGAGGCGCTGCCCGACAGCTTCTTCACCAACACCCGGAACGCCCAGCCGTCCGGCATGAAGGGCACCATCATCAACGTCCCGGTCGGCGAGGCCACGGCCGGCACCACCCGCATCGCCCGTTTCGGCTGGAAGAACCAGCACGCCAGCCTGCTCTCCTTCGCGGCCGACGCGTACTTGAACGAAATGGGTATCACCAGCCCGCTGCAGCCGACGGAGAACACCTCCAACGGCACCTCCGTCGCGGCGTACGACACGGTCCCGGATCCGGAGGATGCGGGCACGGTGGCCAACCCGCGCGGCACCGACGTCGAAGCGTTCACCCGCTTCATGCGCTCGGCCAAGGTCCCGCCGCGTGACACGGTCCTGGCGGGCACCTCGGACGCCATCGCCGGCGCCTCG
>Ga0134124_10000653_pt1 | contig 27591 bp, 28 predicted proteins | sample KB304_FD_96880 | JGI IMG/M metagenome (GOLD analysis project Ga0134124, IMG submission 96880) | Terrestrial soil microbial communities without Nitrogen fertilizer from Kellogg Biological Station, Michigan, USA - KB3-0-4 | ecosystem: Environmental > Terrestrial > Soil > Unclassified ... | reverse complement strand
GCCCAGGCGAGCCGCGAGCAGCGCCTGAACGCGGCGGATGACGTCATCGAGAACACCGGCACACTCGCCGACCTGGAGCGCTTCGTGCAGACCCTGCACCGGAACTACGCGCTGCTCGCGCAGCATGCCGCCGGCTCCTGAAACGAACCGGAATGCGAACCCCTTCACGGCCAGGCGGGGGCCGAAACTCCTTATAGTTCGCCCTGGTATCGACGGAGGCTGATGCTCGTGATCGTCTGGCGCGAAAAGGCAATTGCCTTCGCTGTGCACTTTCTCGTGACGCTGGCGTTGTCGGCGGGCGCGGCCGCGCTCGTGTTCCTGGTGTGGTATCCCGATCCGTTCCAGACGATGCTCGGCGGGGCCAAGCTGTTTCTCGTGCTGCTGATGTGCGACCTGGGGCTCGGCCCGCTCACGTCCTTCGTCATCTACAACAGCAAGAAATCGCGGCGCGAGCTGCTGTTCGACTATACGGTCATCGGCACGATACAGCTGGCAGCGTTCGTCTATGGTCTGCACGCGGTGGCCCAGACCCGGCCGGTGTACATCGCGTTCGCCAAGGACCGGCTGGAGGTCGTGTCGGCGGGCCAGATCGACGATGCGGACCTCGCACTGGGCAGCGCAGGTCATCGCGAACGGCCGAAGTGGGGTCCGCAGTTCGTCGGGATCCAGGAGCCGCGAGACCCGAAAGAGCTCAATGCCGTGTTGGTTTTGTCACTGCAGCAGGGCAAAGACTATCCCGTGCTGCCGAAGTACTACGTTCCCTACGAGCAGAAGCTGCCACAGATCAAACAACGCGCGTTGCCGATCGTCGAGTTGGAGAAGCATCATCCGGAGGCGAAGCAACTGCTGTCGAGCGCGGTCGCAGAGTTGCAGGTGCCCGCTGAGAAGCTCCTCTGGCTGCCGGTCAAGACGCGACACGGATTCTGGACGGCTCTGCTCGATCCGCAGACCGGATATCCGGTGGACTGGTTGCCGCTGGATCCGCTCTAGAAATCAGACCAGCAACTGCGGCAGTCGCTGCATGTCGTCGAACGTCTGCTGCGCCCCCGCTGCACGCAACTTCTCCGCTGGCGTGAATGCGCAGAAGCCGAACACCGTCATCCCCGCAGCGACCCCGGCCCGCACGCCCGGCGGCGTATCTTCGACGACTGCACAACTCGACGGCACGGCGTTCATCTGCGCGGCCGCGAACAGATAGATATCAGGCGCAGGCTTGCCGTGCGCGACTTGCGTGACGCTGAAGATGCGTCCGGCGAACCGCGGCAGCAGGCCAGTGATGCCGAGCGTCGTTTTCATCTTCTCGTGATCGCCGCTGGAGGCGACGCAATACGGCAACCCCGCGGCATCCAATGCGTCGAGCGTCTGCTCGATGCCCGGCGTCGCGCGCAGTTCGGTCTTGAATGCAGCGAAGGTGCGAGCTTGCAGGTCGCGCAGAAAGTTCTCGGGCGCCGCATGACCGAGCATGCCCTCGATGACCCGCAGGCAGTGCGGCAGCGAGTAGCCGACGAAGTGTTCGAAGATCTGCTGCTGCGTGAGGTCGAGGCCCAGCTCGCGCAGCATGTTGCCGAGCGTGCGATTGGCGACGGGCTCGCTGTCCACGAGCACACCATCGCAATCGAAGATGACCAGCCGCGTGCGACTCATGCGCGCACCCAGCGACGTTCCAGCAGACTGAAGCCGGTTTGCACCAGCAACGCGAGGACCGCGGCCGGAATGGCTCCTTCCAGGATCAGTCCGAGGTCGTCGAGCCGGATGCCGGTGAGGATCGGCTGGCCGTAGCCACCCGCACCGATCAACGCGCCGAGCGTCGCGGTGCCCACGTTGATCACCGCCGCGGTTTTGATGCCCGCGATGATCGAACGTGCGGCCAGCGGCAACTCGACATGTCGCAGTCTCGCGTTGCGCGACAGACCGAGCGCGGCCGCGGACTCGCGCAGCTCTTCCGGGATATCGGCGAGACCGGCGTACGTGTTACGCAGGATCGGCAGCACGCTGTAGAGGAACAGCGCGAAGATCGCCGGCGCGTAACCGATACCGAGCCAGGGGATGAGGAATACGAGCAGCGCGAGCGCCGGCAGCGTCTGCAGCACGTCGGCAATCGCGAAGACGATCCGGCCGATGCCGCGTCGGTAGAACGCGAGCACGCCGAGCGGAATCGCCAGCAGGATGGCCGCAACGAGCGAAATCGCGACCATCGCCAGATGCTCGCGCGTGCGTTGCCAGATGCGTTCGGCGCGGCTGCGCTCCTGCGGATGCGACTCGACGTTGAACTGCTGACGCAGAAAATCCGCGGCGATCTGCGTCTCCGGCTCGCGCTCCAGTTTCGCTCGTGCGTTCATGCGCGTCATCGCGTCTGCATCGATGCGACCGGCCAGGCGCTCGAGGATCTCTCGCACGCGAGGGCCCACATCGTCGCGGCAGACGAACAAGGCGTCGTAAACCGGAAAGTAATGAGCATCGTCTGCCAGCGCGATGAGGTTGTACTGCACGATTTCCGCGTCGGTCGAGTACAGATCCGTGACATCCAGCGCGCCGTCGGCGAGCCCGCGATACGCAAGATCGTGGTTGAGCCCGCGAACATTCTCGTGCGGCAGCTGATAGCGCGCGCGCAAGCCGGGCCAGCCGTCCGCGCGCTCGAGAAACTCGTTGCTGAATCCCAGCCGCAGCTCCGGATGCGCGGCGAGCTGCGACATGCGCTGGATTCCGAGCTGGCTCGCCCGATAGCGGCGCATGCCAAGGACGTACGTATTGTTGAAGCCGAGCGGCTGCGAAGCCCAGGCATGCGCTCGCGCCAAGGCGGCACGCAACTGCGCGTCATCGGCAATGGACTGCTGCGCGAATATCTCGGCGCGCAAAGTGCCGCTGTATTCCGGATAGCAATCGATATCGCCGCGCTCCAGCGCACTCCACAGCACGCGCGTCCCGCCAAGCTCGCGCCGATGTTGCGCGCCTTCGCCGGAATCGTGCGCGAGCTGCACGGCGATCTCGCTGAGAATCACGGACTCCGTGAACACCTTCGAGCCGATCACGACCTCGGCCGCGGCAACGCCGGGGAGAACCATCGCGACGATGAGGACACCGACCCTAAGCATTGCCCGGCATCCCGTGCACGCGGCGCTGTGCACGCACGAACTCGCTGACGAATTCCTGTGCCGGCGTCGTCGCCAGGTCGCGATACGTGCCTTCCTGCACGATGCGACCGGCTCGCATCAGGACCAGTCGGTTGGCGAAGAATGCAGCTTCTGCCATGTCGTGCGTGACGATCACGACGGTCTTGCGCAGCCGCTCGAACAGCGCGCGCAACTCCTCCTGCAGGCCGTGCCGAACCATCGGGTCGAGCGCACCCAGTGGCTCGTCGAGCAGCAGCACCGCAGGATCGAGCATCAACGCACGCATCAAGCCAACGCGCTGACTCTGGCCGCCGGAAAGGTTGGTCGGAAAGCGCTGCAGAACTTCACGTCGCAGCTGCACCAGCTCGGAGAGTTCGTCGACGCGTGCATTGATCCATTGCGGCTCGCGCCGCAGATAGCGCGCGGCGAGCGTGATGTTCTCGATTGCCGACAAGTGCGGGAACAGTCCGCCGGATTGGATCACGTAGCCGACGCGTCGACGCAGCTCGAGCGCGTTGTCCTGGTGCAGGTCGACACCATCGATGGCAACACGACCGCGACTCGGTACCACCAGCCCGATCACCGCCTTCAGCAGCGTCGACTTGCCGCAGCCGCTCGGGCCGATGAGCGCGACTGTCTCGCCCGACGCCACGCGCAAGCTCACGTCCTCGAGCGACGTGACCGATGGATAGGAGTGACTGACGTGTTCGAGCTGGATCACTTGCTGTTCTTGCGCGAGAGCGGCGCGATGGGTTTGCGTTGCGAGCAGCACGCGACCAACTGCGCGAGCCGCCTCCGCCGCGTTTCTTCTTGCTTCGCGCTCATGACCCAGAAGCTGCTGGTGCGGCGGTACCAGGGCGCTTGCTGCTGAAAGTAGCTGTACGCCGCGGCGTTGGCTTGCAGTTGCGACAAATAGTTCTTGGCGAGCGCGACTGGCTTGGATTCGAACGAGTAGCCGGCAGGTTTCTTCGGTGCCGCTTTCCAGGCTGCCAGCCCGGGAGCCGCGACCAGGCCTGCGACCTGCAGCTCACGCATTCGCCGATGATTGACCTGACTCCATTTGCTGCCGCGCCGGCGAGGCGTGAAGCGTTGTGTAAAGCTGTCTGCGTCTTGAGCGCGTCGCACGCCGTCGATCCAGCCAAAGCATAGTGCTTCGTCGAGTGCCTCCCGGTACGTAACGCCGCGCTCGCGCGCATGCACTTTGAAGAGGCGCAGATTCAGCACAGGTGCTCGCGCATGATTACGTTCGAGCCAAGCGCGAAGCTTGGCTCGTGAAGAGAAGGCCCGCGGCTTGTCCTCCCGCTTCTGCACGGGAGCTAGTATAGGTCGAGTAGATGCTCTACGGCTTGAGCACGACCTTCACGCACTCTTCTTCCTTGTGCTTGAACATCTCGTAGCCCTGCGGCGCGTCGTCGAGGCTGAGGCGATGCGAGACGATGAACGAAGGATCAAACTCGCCGCGCGCGATGCGCTCCAGCAGCGGACGCATGTAGCGTTGCACGTGGGTCTGACCGCTCTTGATCGTGATCGCCTTGTTCACGATTGCGCCGAACGGCAGCTTGTCGACGAAACCGCCGTACACGCCGGGGACCGAAACGGTGCCACCTTTGCGGCACGCCTGGATGGCCTGCCGCAGCACGCCCGGCCGCTCGGTCGACAGCTTCATCGCCTGTTTGGCGCGATCGTACGCGCCGACGAAACCGTGCATGTGAGCTTCCATGCCGACTGCATCGATGCAGGCGTCCGGCCCGCGACCGCCGGTCATGTCCTTCAGCGCGTCCTGGATGTCGGTCGACTCGTAGTTGAGCGTCTCGGCACCGATCGATTCCGCCTTGTGCAGACGCTCGGGAAAGCGGTCGATGGCAATGACGCGGCCCGCGCCGAGCAGCCTCGCGCTGGCGATCGAGAACAGACCGACGGGGCCGCAGCCCCACACCGCAATCGTGTCGCCCGGCTGGATGCTGCAGTTCTCTGCGGCCATGTAGCCGGTCGGCAGGATGTCCGAGAGAAACAGCACCTGCTCGTCGGTCAGATGCGGCGGCACTTTGACAGGCCCCACGTCGGCGAACGGCACGCGCACGTATTCGGCCTGGCCGCCGGCGTAACCGCCGAGCAGGTGCGAGTAGCCGAAGATTCCTGCGGGCGAATGGCCCCACATCTTTTCGGCGAGCGGCGCGTTCGGATTGGAGTTCTCGCACAACGAGAACAGCTCGCGCTCGCAGAAGAAGCAATTGCCGCAGGCGATCGGGAACGGCACGACCACGCGGTCGCCGACCCGCAGATTCGTGACGCCGGGTCCGACATCGACCACTTCGCCCATGAATTCGTGGCCGAGGATGTCGCCGCGAAACATCGATGGAATGTAGCCGTCGTAGAGGTGCAGATCGGAACCGCAGATTGCAGTCGAGCTCACCTTCACGATCGCGTCGCGCGGATTCAGCAGCCCGGGATCCGGGACCTGCTCCACGGTCACGTCGCGCACGCCATGCCAGCAAACGGCTCTCATTGCATTCGTCTCCCGAGGGTGGTGCGACCGAACATGCTGCGTTTGCCGGAAGGCTGGCCCAGCGTCGTGGCGACCTCGCCGGTCTCGAGCAGCTGCTTGAGTCGGCGCAGGTCGTCGGCCACCTGCAGCGCCGGCTCTTCGCCGAACATCCGCGCAATCCACACGCCGACCTTGCCGGCCGGCGGCACGTAGAGCATTTCGACGCGCACGATGGTGCCGCGACCGCCGCTTGCCGGCTCGAAACTCACCATGCCCTCATGCGTCACCTGCGAGTCCGGCAGCGTGCGCCAACCGATGCTGCGATCCGGCTGATCGTCGACGATCTCCGCGTCCCACTCGACCGACGTGCCCGCGGGCGCCTTGGCAACCCAGTGCGAGACGCGGTCGCTGACCTCCGATACGGACTCCAGGTGCTCCATGAACAGCGGCAGGTTCTCCAGATTTTTCCAGAAGTGATACAGCTCGTCGGGCGTGCTGTTGATGGTGACTGTCTGCGTCACGGCGATCGCAAGGGCTTCGCTGGATTCCGTCGCGCCCAGCCGCTTGCCCGAATAAACATCGAGTGCGGTGACGCCTAGCACGCCGGCAGTCGCAGCGGCGATGCGTCGCGGATCGGCATCGGGCGAGCTCGTGGCGGCGCCCAGCAGCGCGAGATCGATCGCGTCGCCCGCGACTCGCGCCCAGGCCCACGCTCCAGGAGCGCGCTCCGACAGAATGCCGAGACCGGTGACGATCTCGCGCACGCCGACCATGCGCATGATCGCCGGGTGATCGCCTACTCCGATTGCGCGGCCCAACGCGCGTGGCGCCAGAACTTGGGCGAGCCCGAGCCCGACGCTGAGCAAACCGAGAATCTGCCCGAGCTGCCGGTCATCGGGTGCGAAGCGCGAGGCATTCGCCTCCTGCCATTCGATCTCGTCTTCGTCCGTCCACTCGTCGGGGTGGTCGGAAAAATCTTGTTGCCATTTCGGTTCCGCGGCCATGGCGGCACCCTCATCGAGTGAAGCAGAAGATGATGGGTAATCGCGGCAGTGCGCCGCGAGTTCCGCACGCGCGGGAATGAGGAAGTTGGCGTTTCTTGCGTGGTCAACTCTCCGTCATGCGCTTCATGTAATCGTCGAAGCGACGGCCCGGCTCATCGGGAAATTCCTCGTCGCAGACTTGCAGCGTAACGAAGCGGTCGAGGCGGAAATTGCGGAAGTCGCGCCGCAGCTCGCACCACGCTCCGAGCGTCCAGGTGCCGCCCCAGAAGAACACGGCGAACGGCCGCACGCGCCGTTGCGAATCCTGCGCATGGCCGTCGCGATACTCGAACTCGACGAAGCGACGCTTTACGATGGCAGTGCGCAGCGAATCGAGCCGCGCGCCCCATTGCGGATCGACGAAGAAGCCGGGCGCGAACAGGCGCGATTCGTGGACCGCGGCGCGCTTCTGCTCCGGTAGCGCCGCAGCAATCTTCGCGAGCGCGCCACGCGCTGCAGTCGCGAGCTTCGGACCGCCCCACGACTCGACGAAGCGCGCGCCCATCACCAGCGCGTCGATCTCTTCATAGTTGAACATGAGCGGCGGCAGGTCGAAGTGCGGATGCAGGCGGTAGCCGACGCCGGCCTCGCCGTCGATCGGCACGCCCGACGCACACAGATCGGCGATGTCCCGGTAAATCGTGCGCTCGCTGACTTCGAGCCACTGCGCGAGCTGCGCGGCCGTCGTCAAGCGGCGACCGCGCAGGTATTGGACGATCTCGAAGAGTCGATCGGCGCGCCGCATGCACTCTCCCGACAGTGTCAGCTACTCGCCCCATACTGCCAGCTCGTTGCCGTTCGGATCGAGAAAGTGGAAGCGCCGGCCGCCGGGGAAGCTGAAGATCTCGCGCACGATGCGACCGCGCTGCGCCTTCACGGCAGCGAAGAGCTCCTCCAGCTTGCTTGCATACAGCACCACCAGCGGCGCGCCACCCGGCTTCGAGTCTTTCGTGAAGCCGCCGGTCAGCCGGCCGTCCTCGAACGCCACATAGTCGGGACCGTAGTCCGTGAACTTCCAGCCGAAGCAGGCAGCGTAGAAACGCTTGGTCGCCTCGATGTCGGTCGCGCCGAATTCGATGTAGTCGATGGTGCGGTTGTGTTCGGGCTTGCTCATGGCTCCTCCTTCGGGTTGCAGGTGTCAGTCGAGCGCGTGCAGTCCGACGCGATTGCCTTCGCAGTCGACGATGTGCGCGAACGCGCCCATGCCGTCCGGCAGCGCTGTCTTGTCGACGACGACGCGGCCGCCGGCGCGAGTGACTCGCTCCAGTGTCTCGACGAGACGCTGGGTGCGGAGGTAGATAACGCTGCCGTCCGCGGCGGGTTTCAAGTTCGGCGCATGCGTGAGCGCGCCGCCGACGCCGGGATCCTGATACGGGAAGACTGCCATCGCGGTCGGGCCCATGGTCTCGCGCCGCAGCTCCTGCTGCAGAACGGATTCGTAGAACCACACGGCGCGCTCCAGATCCTGCGCGGGAATTTCGAACCAGGTAATGGCTGTCGCTGCGTGCATGGGGTGCTCCTGAGAGGTGAAGAAGAGTCAGGCCGAATCCTGCGCCCCACCTGCTGACAACGTTCTGTCAGGAGGCTATACATAGCAGCACAACTCCACTAAGCGGGACCCAAGTGAACACGACCTTCGCGCTGGACGGGCACAGCCGCCCGCGTCCTCCCAGAATCTTTGCGTCCATCCTGCTGATGATCGGCCTGGTACTCGCCGCCGGCGGCATCCGCCTCGCAATGCTCGGCGGCTCGCTCTACTACGTGATCGCAGGCGTGGCGCTCATCGCTTCCGCGGTCATGCTCTGGCGCGGGCAGCGTTGGGGCGCGTACGTGTACGGGCTGCTGACAGTCGGCACCATTCTTTGGGCGCTGGTGGAATCGGGCTTCGACGGTTGGGCGCTCGCGCCGCGCGTGCTGCCGTTCCTCGTGCTCGGACTGTTGTTGCTGCGTCCGAAAACGCGTCGCGCGTTGGGAATGTCGGTTGCACGGCCGGTGCTCGCGTCACCGATCAGCTGGATTGCGATCGTGGGACTCGTGGCGATCTGCATCGCCGTGGGCATGCGCCAGCCGTATGCGACGTTGCCGTTTACGGCAAGCGCCACCAAGTCGGACATCGCAGCGCGCGATTGGCAACATTGGGGCGGCACTGCCGCGGGCACGCGCTACGTGCCGTTCGATCAGATCAACGCGTCGAACGTCGGCAAGTTGCAGGTCGCCTGGACCTTTCGCACTGGCGTTGGCGGCGCGTTCAAGGCGACGCCGCTGCAGATCGGCGACACGCTCTATGTCTGTCTGGCGCGCAACATCATCTCCGCGCTCGATGCTGACACGGGAACGGAGCGCTGGCGCTTCGACCCGGAGCTCAAGGACTCGAAAGTCGGTTTCACCACGACGTGTCGTGGCGTCACGTATTTCAAGGCGCCGTCGCCGCCCGCAGATTGTCCCGAGAGAATTCTCACGGCTACAACCGACGCGCGTTTGATCGCCGTCGACTCGAAGACCGGCAAGCGCTGCACCGACTTCGGCACGAATGGCGAAGTGACGCTGCTCGCTGGCATGGGCGATGTGAAGCCGGGCTTCTACTACGTGACGTCGCCGCCGACTCTTGCGAACGGCGTCGCGGTGCTCGGCGGATGGGTCGCCGACAACGTCGAGACGCAGGAACCCTCCGGCGTCGTGCGCGGCTTCGATCCGATCAGCGGCAAATTGCTGTGGGCCTGGGATCTCGGACGGCCCGATGTGCTGACCGCGCCGCCGGAAGGACAGACGTACACGCGCGGCACGCCGAACGCGTGGAGCGTCTTCAGCGCTGACGATGCGCTCGGCATGGTCTACATCCCGACGGGCAACGCGACACCGGATTACTACGGCGGTCATCGCACGCCGGAGTCCGAGCGCTTCGCCAGCTCGGTCGTTGCGCTCGATGCGAAGAGCGGCGCCGTGCGCTGGTCGTTCCAGACGACTCATCACGACATCTGGGACTACGACGTGCCGTCGCAGCCCGTGCTCGTCGACTTGCCCGGCGACGACGGCAGCGTTACGCCGGCGCTCGTCGCGCCGACCAAGCGCGGCGAGTTGTTCCTGCTCGATCGTCGCGACGGCAAGCCGCTCGCATCAGTCGAAGAGAAGCCGGTGCCGCAGACCGACGTGCCGAACGAGACGACCACGCCGACGCAGCCGTTCTCGGTCGGCATGCCGTCGTTCGGCAACGATCTCGTGACGGAAGCGAAGATGTGGGGCATCACGCCGATCGATCAGATGCTCTGTCGCATCCAGTTCCGCAAGCTGCGCTATGAAGGCCCGCTCACTCCGCCATCATTGCGCGGCAGCCTGCAGTATCCGGGGTTCGCGGGCGGCATGAACTGGGGCAGCGTTGCGATCGACGAGCCCGATGGCGTGATGATCGTGAATTCCTTGCGCATCGGCAATCACGTGAAGCTCTATCCGCGCGACCAGGTGACCGACAAGACCGTGCTCGGCTTCGGCGGCGGTTATCAGCGCGGCACGCCGTACGCTGCGTTCACGACGCCGTTCCTTTCGCCGCTGTTCGCGCCGTGCCAGCAGCCTCCATACGGCGAAATCGCCGCGATCGATCTCAAGTCGCGCCAGACACTGTGGCGTCGTCCGCTGGGCACGGCGAACGAAATGGGCCCGCTCGGGCTGAAGATCAAACTGCGTATCCCGATGGGTATTCCCTACAGCGCCGGCACGATCGTGACGAAGAGCGGGTTGATCTTCGTCGGCGGCACGATGGATCGACACATGCGCGCCCTGAACATCACGACCGGCAACGAGGTGTGGAGCGACTTCCTGCCGAACAGCGCGCAGGCGACGCCGATGAGCTACGTCGCGCCGCAGAGCGGGCGGCAGTTCGTCGTGGTCACGATCCCGGCGACCGGGCGCGAAGAGGAAAGCCACGTAGCGGAATCGAAACCGACGCAGCAGGAGCAGCCGAAACCGCATGACGACGGCGGCTGGGTGATCGCTTACGCGCTGCCGAAGTAGCTCGGGCACAATGGGCCATGGCTGACGTCGCGCAAATCGCCGCTTCCGTCGGATCGCTCCAGCAGCATCTGGAGGCGCATCGCTACATCTGTTCTGCGCAGATCGCGACGGCGGTTTATCTCGCCTATCACCTGCGCAAGCCGGTGTTGATCGAGGGACCGCCCGGCGTCGGCAAGACCGAGCTGGCGAAGACCACGGCCGAGATGTTCGAGTTGCCGCTGATCCGGTTGCAGTGCTACGAAGGCCTCGACGAGGCGAAGGCGCTGTACGAATGGAAGTACGGCAAGCAACTGCTGTACACGCAGGTGTTGAAGCAGACGCTGGACGAAGTGCTGCAGGGTGCGAAGGGCTTCGCGGAATCGGTCAAGCGGCTGCACGAGTTCGGCGACATTTTCTTCTCCGCGGAGTTTCTCGAAGCGCGGCCGCTGCTCAAGGCGCTGCAGGAGGAGCACGGCTGCGTGCTGCTCATCGACGAGGTCGACAAGTCCGATCACGAGTTCGAGTCGCTGTTGCTGGAGCTGCTGTCCGACTACCAGGTTTCGATTCCCGAGATCGGCACGGTGCGCGCACGACGCGAGCCGCCGCTGGTGTTCCTGACGAGCAACAACACTCGCGAAATCTCCGACGCGCTGAAGCGGCGTTGCCTGCATCTCTACATTCCGTTCCCGGACATCGAGCTCGAGCAACGGATCATCAATGCGCGCGTGCCTGCGATTCCGCCGCAGCTGCGAACGCAGCTGGTGCGTTTCATCCACGGCCTGCGCGAGCTGGATCTCAAGAAGGTGCCGTCGATCAGCGAGACGATCGACTGGGCGCGCACGCTGCTGCTGCTGCACGCGGATCGACTCGACCCGGAGCTGGTGAGCAACACGATGAACGTCATCCTGAAGTTCCAGGAGGACATCGAGAACGTGCAGCCGGAAGTCCGAACGCTGACGCAGAAGGCGACAGGCGGATAGGCTGGAGAGCGCGTGGACACGTTGCTCACGCAATTCATCGGCGCGCTCCGCAACGCCGACATCCGCATCTCGACCGCCGAAACGCTCGATGCGCTGAGCGCGGTCGAGCTGGTGGGCTACAGCGATCGGCGTCTGCTCAAGGACAGTCTCGCGCTCGTCTTGCCGAAAACCCTCGACGAGAAGGCCGCGTTCGACACCTGCTTCGATCAGTTCTTCTCGTTCGGCGATCGCGCTTCGCGACCTCCGCCAGCCGCTGCAAGCAGCGACGCAGAGCCGAGCGGCGATTCCGCCGGTCAAGCAGGTAACGGACAAGCAGGCACCGGTGGCGAGGCGCAGGATCAGCGCACTGGCAACGCGCAACCGAGCGACTCGCGCCAGCAGAATACGTCCGCTGCAAACGACGAGCGCGAGGCACCGACTGCCGCACTCGGCAGCGGCGAAATGTCCGCGCCGCAATCGGCGCTCGGGCAGCTCCTCGTGCGTGGCAATCAACTGGAAATAACGATCGCCATCAACACTGCCGACCAGCAGGTCAATGCGCATGAGATCGAAGTGTTCACGCAGAAGGGCGTCTACACGCGACGGATCATGGACGCGATGGGTCAGGTCGAATTGCAGCAGGAAATTGCGCGTCTCGCGGACAGCGCGGCCGTTGCGGATCGGCGCCGTGCCGTCGACCTCACGCAGCGGCGCGACTGGCTGCGCGAGCGCGTGCGCGACTACGTCGAGCATCAGTTCCTGCTGCATGCCGACGTCACCGGACGTCGCCTGCGCGAGGACCTGTTGCGCGACGTGCGGCTGTCGGCACTCGAACAGCGGCACCATCGGATGCTGCACGACCTGGTGCTGCGCATGGCACGCCGGCTCGTGTCCGAGCACTCGCGTCGCAGAAAAGTTTTCCGGCGCGGCCAGCTGCACGTGCCGCGGACTCTGCGCCGGAACATGAAGTACGACGACGCGGTGTTCGATCTGCAATGGAAGTCCGTCAAGGTCGACCGCCCGAAAGTCTTCGCCGTGTGCGACGTCAGCGGCTCGGTCGCCGCGTACGCGCGCTTCATGCTGATGTTCCTGTACAGCCTGGAAGAAGTGCTGCCGAAGGTCCGCTCGTTCGCGTTCTCTTCGGATCTGGGCGAAGTGTCGGAGCTGTTCGCGCGCAACACGATCGACGACGGCATCGCCATCGCGCTCAAGCAATACGGCGGCGGCTCCACCGACTACGGGCAGGCGTTCGCGGATTTCCGCCGCCTCTGCCTGGACGAGATCGACAACCGCGCGACGATCATCATTCTCGGCGACGCGCGCAACAACTACGGCGACGCACGCACCGACGTGCTGAAGGAAATTTACGATCGCAGCAAGCGCGTGATCTGGCTCAATCCGGAGCCGCGCACGATGTGGAACACGGGAGATTCAGAGATGCGCCACTACTCGCCGTACTGTCACCAGGTGGACGAGTGCAGCACACTCGCACACCTGGAACGGATCGTCGGCAGATTGCTCCGAGCTGTGATCTAGCTAGGCGCTCTTGTTCTGTTGCTTGATCACGCTGGTCGCCATCGCGATCATCGACGAGATATCGCTCAGCGTCGCCGGCACGACCAGCGTGCTCGACGCCTCATTGGCAAGCTTGCCGAACTGCTTGACGTATTCCTCGGCCACGCGCAGCTGCATCGCTTCCATGCCGCCACGGCCCGAGAGCGCTTCGCCGACGCGCCGCAGACCTTCGGCCGTTGCCGTCGCCACTGCGAGAATCGCCTCCGCCTGACCGTGCGCCTGGTTGATCTGCAACTGCTTGTTGGCTTCGGATTCCTTGATTACGCGCTGCTTCTCGCCCTCGGCCTGGTTGACCTTGGCGTCACGCTCGCCTTCCGAGGTCAGCACGACCGCGCGTTTCTCGCGTTCGGCGCGCATCTGCTTTTCCATCGCGTGCAGCACATCCTTGGGCGGATTGATGTTCTTGATCTCGTAACGCAGCACCTTCACGCCCCACGCGGCGGAAGCGTGATCGAGCTCGCTCACGACGTTCGCGTTGATGGTCGCGCGCGCTTCGAACGTGCGGTCGAGGTCGATCTTGCCGATCTCGCTGCGCAGAGTCGTCTGCGCAAGCTGGATGATCGCGAACTTGTAGTTGGTGATGCCGTAAGAGGCGCTGCGTGCATCCAGCACCTGCATGTACAGCACGCCATCGACGCCGACCTGCACGTTGTCCTTCGTGATGCAGACCTGCTCGGGAATATCGAGCGCTTCTTCCTTCAGGTTGTGCTTGTAGGCGATGCGCTCGACGAACGGGACGAGGATGTGAAACCCCGCCTGGATCGTGCGGCTGTAACGCCCGAGCGTTTCGACGACGAATGCACTCTGCTGCGGGACCACGATTGCCGTCTTCATCAGCACGATGAAGACGAGCACGACGATGGCCAGGACGACGTACATAGTGCTCATGCAGCTGATCTCCTAAGCGATTCCACGAACATGCAGAGTGAGACCGTCGACGTGCGCAATCACGGCTTCCTTGCCCGCATCGATGGCCTGTTGATCGACGTTGCGCGCGGTCCAGGACGAGCCGCGATATTCAGCGCGACAGCTCTGACCTGGCTCGAGCCGCACTGGAATCACGACGCGGTCGCCGAGCGTGAGTCGCTGCTCGACGTGCCCGGTGCGCTTGCGCACGAGTTGGTAGACGCGATCGCGGAACGCCACCATGGTCACGATCGACAGAACCGCAAAGGCGAGCCACTGCTGCCACGCCGGCAGCGCGCCGTCGGCGCCGGCAAGATCGAGCAGACCGACCAGCCCGGCCGAAACACCGAGAAAAACCAGGTAGAACTGCGCGTCGATCACGAACAGCTCGATCGCGAGCAGCGCCGCCGCCAACACGAACCATCCCCACCAGGGCATCGCAGCCTCCTCGTCCGAGTGGACCGCAAAAATCGGGCGGTATTTTAGCAGGCACCTCCTCGCACAACGGACGCGACCGGAGCAGTTGGCCGGTCGCCGCCCGCAATTGGCCGGTGCGTTGCGCCGTCGCGCAGGCCGAGATTTTCGGCGAAATAGCGGCGCACGGCGGCGGCATCCACGACGCGGCCGCAGAGACCGATGTGGCCGTCAGGACGCAGCAGGAAGTAGGCCGAGCGCGGCACCTGCGCGCGCGCCTGCTCTGCCTCGTTGCGGGCGGTGATCGGCAGCGCGTGAACGTTCAGCAGCCCATCCATGTCCGGCAGCGGCGGCGCTGCCTGGCCGAACACGAGCAAGTTGCAGCGGGTATCGTCGAGCACCTGGAACAGATCCTGGACGTTGCCGCCCGCAGCGATCTGCAGATTCATCCACGGAAAACGATCGCCCGCCTGCGGCGCATCGGGCGGCAGGCCGTCAGCGGCCACCGAGAGCGGGCCGCGACGATAGTGAATGCCGGTTTGCGAGACGGTGCGGAATGCGAGCCTTTGCACTCGCTTGCGATTGATCGCGAACGCCATGATGCGCGCGAGGATCTGCGTGCGAAACAGGCCGGCCAGCGGATTGTCCGAAACGACGACCCGAAACAGGCGATCGGTCGTAGCGAGCAACCGTTGTGCGACCGGCTGGCGCTCTGCTTCGTACGAGTCGAGCAGCGCGGCGTCCGCTTTGCCCTGAATCACCAGCGCGAGCTTCCACGCGAGGTTGTACGCGTCCTGCAAACCGGTGTTCATGCCTTGCGCGCCGACCGGGCTGTGCACGTGCGCAGCGTCGCCGAGCAGGAAACACCGGCGATCGCGGAAACGAGCGGCCGCGCGGTGATGAATGCGATAGGTAGAAAACCAGGAGCACGCTTCGATCGACAGACTCGCGCCGGCCTCGCCGCGCAGCGAGGGCATGATCGCGGCGAAATCCAGATCCTGCTGCTCGCGCAGCTGCGGCGGGACGATGCCGACGATGCGCCAATGATTCGTGCCGCGCATCGGAAAGAACAAATGGAATCCCGCGCGCCACAGGTACACGTTCACTTCGTCGGGCGCCATGTTGCCGGTCGCCGTGATATCGGCGACGAAGAACACGTGCTCGTACGGCGCGCCGGGGAAATCGATGTTGCTCAAGGTGCGGACGGAGCTGCGCGCGCCATCACAGCCTGCGACCCAGGCCGCAGTGATGGTGCGAGTCGAGCCGTCGGCAGATTTGAGCGTCGCAACGACGTGCGCTGGGTGCTGCCCGAGCGCCAGCAACTCGGTGTTCCACTGGGCGTCGATGCCGAATTCGCCGAGCTTCTCGCCCATGAGGCGCTCGTTGTCGTCCTGCCCGAGCACGAGGATGTAGGGATACGGCGTCGACTTGCTGCCGACGTCGCTGAGCGAGACATGGCCGATCCGGCGACCTTCCGACCACATGTGTGCGCCGTCGCCGCGTTTGCCAAGCTCGATCGCTCGGTCCGCGAGCCCCATCTTGGCGTAGATCTCCAGCGTGCGAGCCTGCACGCCGAGCGCGCGAGTCTGTAACGACGGGCCGGGATGGCGGTCGATGATCAGCACGCGTACGCCGCGGCGCGCGAGCTGGTTGGCGAGCATCAGGCCGGTCGGGCCGGCTCCTACGATCAAAACCTCGGTGTTCACTGGGTCCTCCCGCGGCCTGACGGCCGCGCCTGGGTTGATGGAGGCATCGTAGAAAGCGCTCACCCACTTATTGGCTATTTATTCGCCACAAAAGAAAAGCCCCGCCGGAGCGGGGCTTTTCGGGACATCGCGGGGAGTCAGGCTGAAGCCTGACCCACAGGCGTTACATGTCCATGCCGCCCATTCCGCCCATGCCGCCCGGGGCGCCATGTGCGTGATCGGCCTCGTCCTTCGGGGCCTCGGCGACCATCACTTCCGTCGTCAGCAACAGGCCGGCGACCGAAGCTGCGTTCTGCAGCGCCAGGCGCGTGACCTTGGTCGGGTCGAGGATGCCGAGCTCGAGCATGTCGCCGTAATCGCTGGTTGCAGCGTTGTAGCCGAACGTGCCCTTGCCCTCTTTGACCTTCGCCAGCACCACCGCGGCGTCCTCACCCGCGTTGGCGACGATCTGGCGCAGCGGCTCCTCGATCGAGCGCACCAGGATCTTGATGCCGAAGTTCTGGTCCTCGTTCTTTCCCTGCAGCTTCTCGATGGCCTTCTGCGCGCGGATCAGCGCCACGCCGCCACCAGGAACCACGCCCTCTTCGACCGCCGCGCGCGTGGCGTGCAGCGCGTCTTCGACGCGGGCCTTCTTCTCCTTCATCTCGACTTCGGTCGCAGCACCGACCTTGATCACGGCGACGCCGCCGGAGAGCTTCGCAACGCGCTCCTGCAGCTTCTCCTTGTCGTAGTCGGAGGTGGCTTCGTCGATCTGCTTGCGGATCTGCTCGACGCGTGCCTTGATCTCGCTGCCCTTGCCCTTGCCGTCGATGACCGTGGTGTTCTCTTTCTCCACGATGATCTTCTTGGCTTCGCCGAGGTCGTTCAGCGTCGCCTTCTCGAGCGACAGGCCGACTTCGTCGGAGATCACGACGCCGCCCGTGAGGACAGCGATGTCCTGCAACATGGCCTTGCGACGGTCACCGAAGCCCGGAGCCTTGACGGCCGCGACCTTGACGATGCCACGGATCGTGTTGACGACCAGCGTCGCCAGCGCCTCACCCTCGACGTCCTCGGCGACGACCAGCAACGGCCGGCCGGCCTTCGCGATGCCTTCGAGCAGCGGCAGCATCTCGCGCACGTTGGAGATCTTCTTCTCGTAGAGAAGCACGAACGGGTTGTCCAGCTCGGAAGTCTGGTTCTGCTGGTTGTTGATGAAATACGGCGAGAGGTAGCCGCGATCGAACTGCATGCCCTCGACGACGTCGAGCTCGTTCTGCAGGCTCGTGCCTTCCTCGACCGTGATCACGCCTTCCTTGCCGACCTTCTCCATCGCGTCGGCAATCGTCTTGCCGATCGACTCGTCGGAGTTCGCGGAGATCGTGCCGACCTGCGCGATCGCCTTCTGGTCCTTGCAGGGCTTCGACAAGCGCTTGAGCTCGTCGACGGCGGTGCTGACCGCGGCGTCGATGCCGCGCTTCAGGTCCATCGGGTTGGCGCCGGCGGCGACGGCCTTGAGGCCTTCGCGCACGATCGCCTGGGCGAGCACGGTGGCGGTGGTGGTGCCGTCGCCAGCCTCGTCAGAGGTGTTGGAAGCGACTTCCTTCACCATCTGCGCGCCCATGTTCTCGAACTTGTCCTTGAGCTCGATTTCCTTCGCGACCGACACGCCGTCTTTGGTGACGGTGGGGGCGCCGAAGCTCTTCTCGAGCACTGCGTTGCGGCCCTTGGGGCCGAGCGTCGCCTTCACGGCGTTCGCGAGGATATTGACACCCTTGAGCATGCGCGCGCGGGCGTCATCACTGAAACGTACTTCTTTAGCTGCCATGTGAGTCAAACCTCTAGTGCGAATTACTTCTCGATAACGGCCATCACGTCTTCTTCGCGCATGACGAGAAGCTCTTCGCCGTCGACTTTCACTTCGGTGCCGCTGTACTTGCCGAACAGGATGTTGTCGCCAACCTTCACGTCCAGCGCGCGGACTTCGCCGTTCTCCAGGATCTTGCCCTTGCCCACTGCGACGACCTTGCCCTTGATCGGCTTCTCGGTCGCGGAATCGGGAATCACGATGCCGCCGGGGGAAGTGCGCTCGTCTTCGAGACGCTTGATGATCACGCGGTCATGGAGCGGGCGAATTTTCAGTTTCTCAGCCATAGGTCAAACCTCGATGGAAGGTCGATTGCGGAATGTGGATCGGGGTCGAATGCGGGGCCCGGCAGGCCGTTCTTGATCCCTGGAGGCCTTAGCACTCACCCCAAGCGGGTGCTAATAATAGGCAGCGAATGTTCAAATTCAAGGGGTTTGCGTGGCGGGAGCCAACTTTATGAGCGATCAGGTGGTTGTCGCCCTGACAACCTGCCCGGACGAGGCCTCGGCCCAGGCCGTGGCCACAGCGCTCGTCCAGGAGCGTCTGGCGACCTGTGTGAACCGTATAAGCGGGGTCCGCTCCACTTACTTCTGGGACGCGCGTCTTCAGGATGAGGCCGAGATTCTGTTAATCATTAAGACTACAGCGGGCCGGCTCGACGAGCTGCGGAGGCGTTTGGGCGCCCTGCACCCCTACGAGCTGCCGGAATTGCTGGCGATAGAGGTCGCCGGCGGGAACGAACGCTATCTCGACTGGGTCCGAATGGGCGTCCAGAACAAAGGCGAACAATGACTGTGATCGCAAGACTGGCCTGGGTGCTATTCGCGCAGCTGCTGCTGCTTCAGGCGCCCGTGGCCAGCGCCAAGAACGACTTCCTGTCGCCGGACAAGGCCTATCGTTACACCACCCGGGTCGAGGGCGACCGGCTGATCGTCGCGTGGGACATCGAGAAGGGCTACTACCTCTACAAGAAGAAGATGGGTGTCGTCTCGACCAGCGGCGACGCGCAGCTCGGCGAGCCGATGTGGCCGAAGGGCGAGGATCACACCGACGACTACTTCGGTACGCAGGGGGTATACCGCGGCAAGGTCGAAGTGCCCGTGCCGATCGTCATCACCGGCTCGCGACCGCCGGTTCTCAACGTCGAGCTGCGGTTGCAAGGCTGCGCCGACGCCGGCCTGTGCTATCCGCCGCAGAAGTGGAAGACCGAGGTCAAGCTCTCCGCTGCTGCAGCAGGCATTGCGCCCAGCAACAAGAGCAGCGGGCTGAGCTCGCTGTTGAGCAAGAAATCCGCTCCGGCCGGTCAGGGCGACTTCCTGCCGCCGGATGAAGCGTTCCGCTTCGGCGCGGGGACACCGCAGGCCGACTCGGTGCCGCTAACCTGGGTGATCGCCGACGGCTATTACCTCTACAAGAATCGCATCACGATCGAGAGCGCGACGCCGAACGTGCAGATCGGCAAGCCGGTGCTGCCGCAGGGTAAGCCGAAACACGACGAGTATTTCGGCGACACCGAGGTCTACTACGAAGTGCTGGAGGCGACGCTGCCGGTCGCGCGTGCAGCCAGCAGCGAAGCGCAGCAGCTCAAGCTGAAAGTGACGTACCAGGGCTGTGCCGACGAAGGCCTCTGCTACAACCCGATTACGAAGGAAGCGACGGTCGACTTACCGCCGACCAGTGCGGCGACGAGCCTGCCTGCGTCCGCGGCGCCGACGACAGCGGTTGCGGGCGCGACGAGCGGCGGCGGTGCAGTCAAAGTCGCGGAGCAGGATTACCTGGCGGCTGCTCTGCAAGGCGACAACCTGCCCTATGCGCTGCTGCTGTTCTTTGCGGCTGGATTGTTTCTGTCCTTGACGCCGTGCGTGCTGCCGATGATTCCGATTCTGTCCGGCATCATCGTCGGCCAGGGCGCGAACGTCACCCGCAGACGCAGCTTCGCGCTGGCGCTGACTTACTCGCAAGGCATGGCCCTCACTTACGCTGCGGCCGGAGCAATCTTCGTGCTTGCGTTCCGACAGACGCCGCAGGCGTTCTTCCAGTCGGTACCGGTCATCACGTTCATGGTGTTGTTGTTCATCGCGCTCGCGTTCGCGATGTTCGGGGCGTACACGCTGCAGTTGCCGAGCTCTCTGCAGACGCGGCTGACCAATGTCAGCAACGAGCAGAAGTCCGGCACGTTCGTCGGCACGTTCATCATGGGCGCGCTCTCGGCACTCGTAGTCACCGCGTGCGTGGCGCCCGCAATCATTGCGGCTTTGTCGGTGATCACTCAGTCGCGCCAGGTTCTGCGCGGCGCCGCGGCTCTCTACGCGACGGGCGTTGGCATGGGCGTGCCGCTGCTGATCGTCGGCGCCTCCGCCGGACAACTCCTGCCGAAGGTCGGGCCGTGGATGGACACGGTGAAGCAGCTGTTCGGCGTGCTGTTCCTCGGCGTCGCGATCTATATAGCGCAACCGTTGCTGCCGGATGCGTTGTCGATGGCGTTGTGGTCGGCGCTCGCGGTCATCAGCGGCTTCTGGGTGTTCTCGCTGAAGGCTCGCGACGGTTCGCCGATTGCGTCGCCGGTTCGCGCGGTCGGCTTGCTCGTTCTCGTGTACGGCATCGTGCTGCTAATCGGCGCTGCTTCGGGCGGGCACGATCCGCTGCAACCGCTCGGCAACCTGGGTGTCTCGAGCGGCGCGGCGGGCAAGGCGGCCAGCGAAAGCGTCGCCTTCCGACGGATCAAATCAGTCGCAGACCTCGAGCGCGAAGTCGCGGCCGCAAGCGCGGCGGGCAAACCCGTGATGCTCGACTTCTATGCCGACTGGTGTGCGTCGTGCAAAGAGATGGAGAAGTACACGTTCCCCGATCCGCAGGTGCAGGCGCTGCTCGCCGGAGCCGTACTGCTACAGGCGGATGTCACCAAGAACGACGACGAGGACCGTGCGCTGCTCAACCGCTTCGAGATCTTCGGCCCGCCGACCATCGCGTTCTTCGGCCGCGACGGAGTCGAGCGGAAAAATTTCAGGCTGGTAGGATTCGCGCCGGCGCCTCGTTTCGCCGAGCATGTGAAATCCGCCTTCACGAGTTGATATGAAAGCCAGCGCGTACGTTGCTGTTGCCGCAATCGCGGTAGCAGCGGGTGTTCTCGTCTATCGCTACGCCGTCGTGCCGGATACGGCGAAGGAAGCCACTACGGCGCAGGCCGAGCAGCCAACGGCTGCAGAAGAACCGGCCGCGATGCCCGAGACGCTTCCCGACTTCACGCTCGGCGATCTGGCCGGCAAGCCGACCTCGATCCGCAGCTGGCCCGGCAAGTCGCTGATCGTGAACTTCTGGGCGACGTGGTGTGGCCCGTGCCGGCGCGAGATCCCGCTGTTGCGCGAGTTGCAGAAACAGCATGGGGCCGAAGGCTTTCAGATCGTCGGCGTTGCGGTCGACATCCGCGAGGACGTCATCAAGTACGCGCAGGAGATCGGCATCGATTACCCGATCCTGATCGGCGAGCAGGACGGCCTCGATGCCGTCAACAAATTCGGCCAGGGATCGATCGGCTTCCCGTTCACGGTGTTCACGGATAACCAGGGCCGGATCGTCCTGTTCCACCTGGGCGAGATCCGCAAGGAGCAGGCTGAGATCCTGTTCGGCGCGGTTCGCGACGTGAACAGCGGTAAGCTCACGCCCGCCGCCGCCCGCGTCGTTGCAGCCAAACAACTCGCCGCCCTCGCGCCGGAACCGACCTCCGGCTGACAATGTTGCATCTGCGACGCGGCTGCTGAACCGAGTTCGCAGCCAAGAATCGCCAAATCGCGGCCAATCTGGTTAAATTCGCCGCCATCTGCGTTGAAGTTGTTTCTGGCAGCCTAAAAATTACTACAGGCTCATGGCCCATCTTTTGCTCCTCAACGGCCCGAATCTCAATCTGCTCGGCACGCGCGAGCCGGGGATCTATGGCGCCGTCACGCTCGAGCAAATCGCCGCGCGGCTCGGTCAGCTCGCGGCAGAGGCAGGTCATCACCTGTCGGCGTTCCAGAGCAACGCCGAGGCTGAGTTGCTGACACGCATTCACGAGGCACCGGCAACGCACGTCGCTTTCATCATCTTCAATCCGGCGGCCTTCACGCATACGAGCATCGCGCTGCGCGACGCGTTGCTCGCAGTGAAGATCCCGTTCATCGAGGTGCACCTGAGCAACGTGCACGCGCGCGAGGCTTTCCGTCATCACTCCTACTTTTCGGACATCGCCGTGGGCACCATCACCGGGCTCGGTGCGGTCGGCTACGAGCTCGCACTGCGCGCCGCCGCCCATCACCTCGCGTCCCCGCGCAAGTGAAGGAAAAGAACAAGAGGACTCGTAATGGATATTCGCAAGGTCAAAAAACTGATTGAGCTGCTCGAGGAATCCGGCATCGCCGAGATCGAGATCAGCGAAGGCGAGGAGTCGGTGCGCATCAGCCGCTATCCCGCCGGCGGCGGCGCTCCCGCGCCAGTCGTACACTACGCGCCGGCGCCGATGGCGCCGATGGTCGCAGCGCCTGTTGCCGCACCAGTGGCCGCGCCTCCCGGCGCAGCAGCTCCCGCGGCGGCCGCACCGGCCGCTGCCGGAAAAGCCGACCACACTGTCACTGCGCCGATGGTCGGAACGTTCTATTCCGCCGCGACACCCGGCGCCAAGGCGTTCGTCGACATCGGCAGCGAAGTGAACGTCGGCGACACGCTGTGCATCATCGAAGCCATGAAGATGATGAACCAGATCGAATCGGACAAGGCGGGCCGCGTCACGGCAGTCCTGGTGAAGAACGGCGATCCGGTCGAATTCGGCCAGCCGCTCTTCATCATCGAATAACAACTCCATGCTCGAAAAAGTCGTCATCGCCAATCGCGGCGAAATCGCGCTTCGCATCCTGCGCGCCTGCCGCGAGCTCGGAATCAAAACGGTCGCCGTGCACTCCACGGCGGACTTCAACCAGAAGCACGTGCTGCTCGCCGACGAGTCGGTGTGCATCGGCCCGCCGCCGTCGAAGGACAGCTACCTCAACATGCCCGCGATCATCAGCGCGGCCGAGGTGACCGACTCCGTCGCGATCCATCCGGGCTACGGCTTCCTGTCGGAGAACGCCGATTTCGCCGAGCGCGTCGAGAAGAGCGGCTTCATCTTCGTCGGCCCGAAGCCGGAGACGATCCGCATGATGGGCGACAAGGTGTCGGCCATCAAAGTGATGAAGGCCGCCGGCGTGCCGTGCGTGCCCGGCTCCGACGGACCGCTCGGCAACGTGCCGGAAGAGAACTTCCGCATCGCGAACGCGCTGGGCTATCCGGTAATCATCAAGGCTTCCGGCGGCGGCGGCGGCCGCGGCATGCGGGTCGTGCACAGCGATGCGACGCTGCTGAACGCCATCATGGTTACGCAAGGCGAGGCACTCGCGGCTTTCGGCAATGCCGAGGTCTACATGGAGAAGTTCCTCGAGAAGCCGCGTCACATCGAGATCCAGGTACTCGCCGACCACTACGGTAACGTCGTGCACCTGGGCGAGCGCGACTGCTCCCTGCAGCGTCGCCATCAGAAAGTCATTGAAGAAGCGCCGGCGCCGGGTATCACGCCCAAGCAGCGCAAGGCGATCGGCGACGTCTGCATCTCGGCCTGCCGCGACGTCAGCTATCGAGGCGCCGGCACGCTGGAGTTCCTGTACCAGGACGGCGAGTTCTACTTCATCGAGATGAACACGCGCGTGCAGGTCGAGCACCCGGTGACCGAGCAGATCACGGGCATCGACATCGTCAAGGCGCAGTTGCGCATCGCGGGCGGCGAGCGCTTGCAGTGGACGCAGAACGACATCGTGATTCGCGGCCATGCGATCGAGTGCCGCATCAACGCCGAAGATCCGAAAGGCTTCATTCCCTCGCCGGGCCCGGTGAAACTGTTCCACGCGCCGGGCGGACCGGGCATCCGCGTCGACAGTCATCTCTATAGCGGCTACACGGTACCGCCCTTCTACGACTCGCTGATCGGCAAGCTGATCGCCTACGGCGAGGATCGCGACACCGCGATCGCGCGCATGAAGAACGCGCTGTCGGAAATGGTCATCGAAGGCATCAAGACCAACATTCCGCTGCACCAGGAAATCTTCAACCACGCCGCGTTCAAGGCCGGCGGCCTGGACATTCACTACCTGGAGCGGCGGCTCGGCATCAAGTGAGCCCGTGCCGTTTCTGCAGCTGACATTGTCGATCGGCTCCGCCGACCCGGCGCCCTTCGAGGATGCGTTGCTCGCGGCCGGCGCCGCGTCGATCACGCTCGAAGATGCCGCTGACGATCCCGTGCTGGAACCGCCGCCGGGATCGACACCTTTGTGGCCGCGCGTCCGCATCAAGGCACTGTTCGACTCGGCCGCAGATGCCGATGCGTTGCGAACGTTGTTCTCCTCAGCCACGTTCGAGCACATCGCCGACCGCGCCTGGGAGCGCGAGTGGCTGAAGGACTTCCATCCGATGCGTTTCGGACGACGGCTGTGGATCTGCCCCGGCGGACAGCGACCGCAGCTCGACGAGACGGCTGACGCACAGTGCCTGATCGAGCTCGACCCCGGTCTCGCGTTTGGCACCGGCACACATCCCACAACCGCTCTATGCCTCGAATGGCTCGACACCACCCCGCTGCATGGCAAGTCCATCGTGGACTACGGCTGCGGCTCCGGTGTGCTCGCGATCGCCGCGCTCAAGCTTGGTGCGGCGTCGGCGCTGGCGATCGACATCGATCCGCAGGCCTTGATTGCGACTCGCGAGAACGCCGCGCGCAACCAGGTGGCCCAGCGTTTGACTGTCGCGCTGCCTGAGGCGGCAGGCCGCCGGCCGACCGAGATCCTGCTTGCGAACATCCTTGCGGAACCGCTCATGGAGCTGGCGTCCTCCTTCGCGGAACGCATAACGCCCGGCGGCAGCATCGTGCTGTCCGGAATCCTGAGCAGCCAGGCACCGGCCGTAGCAAGCCGTTATGCCGCATGGTTTGATATGGGCCCCGCGATCTTTCGCGACGATTGGGCGCTGCTGTACGGCGTGCGACGTTCCTGATGCTCACTCAGTGTCCGAACTGCCAGACGACCTTCCGGGTCACGACGGAGATCCTCCGCGTGGCCGACGGACAGGTGCGCTGCGGACGCTGCCAGACGCAGTTCGACGCGCTGGAACGCCTGATCGACGACAACGAGCCCGCGCCCGCGAGTCCTGAGCCGCCGCGCAGCATGCGCTCGCCGCCCGCGGCCGTGTCGCGTATCGAAGTCGAGGAGCCGGCCGCGCAGGAAGACATCACGCTCGAAGGCTGGCACATCGAGATCAGCGGCCGCTACCGCCTGCCCGACAACGCGCGCGGCGAGCCGCGGATCCGCGAGGAAACGATCGAGGAGTGGGTCGAGATCGACGACATCGAAGAGGCCGCCGAAGAGGCCAGCGTCATCGAAGTCGACGAAGACCTCGTGAACGCGGACTCGCTCGACGATCTCGCAATCGATGCCGATACACAGACAGGCATCGAGGTCGCGGAAGAGACCTTCGAGCCCGAACAGGCGGCAGTCGCGAACGAGGTGATCGAGGCCGCGAGCGAGATCGAGACGCAACCCGAGCTCGATCTGCTCCCCTCGCGCCGACGCGTCGAGGTCCCGCCCATCTGGAAAATCCTGGCCGGCCCACTGGCGCTGCTGCTTGCGATTCAGTTCGTGCACACCTACCGCCACTCGCTGGCGCGTCATCCGCGGCTCGGGCAGGCGATCATCGGCATCTACGGCGCGCTCGGCGTCGACCTGCAGCCCGATTGGAATCTGCATGCGTACGAGATCCTGCAGTGGCATCTCGGCTCGGATCCGACGCTGCCCGGCACGCTGAAGGTGCGTGCGAATCTCAAGAACGTCGCGCCCTTCGCCCAGCCGTATCCGTTGCTGAAGCTGGTGCTGGAGGACCGCTGGGGCGAGCGTGTGCGCGAGCGCGAGTTCGAGCCCGCGGAGTATCTCGATCCCGCGACTGCGCCCGACCGCCTGCTCGCACCGGGGCAGCAGGCCACCGCGACGATCTCGATCGTCGATCCGGGTCCGGATGCCGAAGGCTTCCGCTTCGACGTGTGCCTGCGCGGCCGTCAAGGCGTCGTATGCGCCGCCGACGTTCCGGATCGCAAATGACCGCGCCGCAACCGATCCGCATCGGTCCCTACACGCTGCAGAACAATCTGGCGCTGGCGCCCATGGCCGGCGTCACCGACCTGCCGTTCCGCTTGTTGTGCCGGCGCATGGGCGCGGGCATCGCGGCTGGCGAAATGTTGACCAGCGACGTGCGGCTCTATCACACGCAGAAATCGCGACGGCGCATGGATCACACCGGCGAAGCCGAACCGCGCGTGGTGCAGATCGCCGGCGGTGATCCGCAGATGATGGCCGACGCGGCGAGGCGCAACGCCGATGCCGGCGCGCAGATCATCGACATCAACATGGGCTGCCCCGCGAAGAAAGTCTGCAACAAGGCCGCGGGCTCGGCGCTGATGAAAGACGAGACACTGGTGCGCGAGATTCTCGAAGCCGTTGTCAATGCGGTTTGCGTACCCGTCACTTTGAAAATGCGCACGGGCTGGGACCCGGATCATCGCAACGGCGTGACGATTGCGCGCATGGCCGAAGCGATCGGCATCCAGGCGCTGGCCGTGCACGGCCGCACGCGCGCGTGCATGTATCGGGGCGATGCTGAGTACGAAACCATCCGCACCATCAAGCAAAGCGTCGCGATTCCGATTTTCGCCAATGGCGACATCGACTCACCGTACAAAGCGAAGCTCGTACTTGAACAAACCGGCGCAGACGGACTGATGGTAGGACGCAACGCACAAGGTCGGCCGTGGATTTTTCGCGAGATAGGTCATTTCCTGCACACTGCGACTATCGCGCCCGAGCCTTCACTCGAAGAAGTACGTGATATCATGCGCGCCCATTTGCGCGATCTGCATGCCTTTTATGGGGAAGAGGCGGGGGTCAGGGTCGCGCGCAAACACATCGACTGGTATGCGCGAGGTCGTGCCGCAGGACACGCTTTACGTCATGCCGTGATGCAGGCTGAGGACGCACAGACGCAGCTGGCTTGCGCCGACGCGTACTTCGATTCGTTGGTAGAGACTTATGGCGCCGAGAAAAAAAACGAGAGCTCGTCGAGAGCCGATCGCAAGACCTGCGCCGCGCGCGCTGCCGCTGCGGACGATGACTGCAGAGGCGCTCGAGTCTTACTTTGCGACGTTGAACGGGCACAAGCCCGGCCAGCTCTATGACCTGGTGCTGCGCGAAGTAGAAGAGCCGCTGTTCAAGGCGGTGCTCGAATACGTCGCGGGCAACCAGAGCCGCGCTGCCGACGTGCTCGGCATCAACCGCGGCACGCTGCGCAAGAAGCTGAAAACGTACGGCCTGGCGCAATGACCATTCGCCGCGCGCTGCTCAGCGTTTCGAACAAAGACGGTCTCCTCGAGTTCGCGCAGGCGCTGCACCAGCGCGGCGTGGCAATGCTTTCCACTGGCGGCACCGCGACATTGCTCGAACGCGCGGGCGTGCCGGTCACGCAGG
>Ga0134124_10000652_pt1 | contig 27645 bp, 29 predicted proteins | sample KB304_FD_96880 | JGI IMG/M metagenome (GOLD analysis project Ga0134124, IMG submission 96880) | Terrestrial soil microbial communities without Nitrogen fertilizer from Kellogg Biological Station, Michigan, USA - KB3-0-4 | ecosystem: Environmental > Terrestrial > Soil > Unclassified ... | reverse complement strand
GCGTGCCGTAACGGGGCTGCCGCGCGCAAGGTGGCGTGCTATCTTGGCCGTCGAACAAGATGGATGCCTTGAGGCGCGCACTGCGGCAAGCCCCGTGCGCCCAAGGCGTCGTAGCGAGGAGAAGTTCGCATGAGCTACAGCATCGACTTGTCGGGGCGGGTGGCGCTGATCACCGGGGCATCCAGCGGACTGGGCGCGCAGTTCGCGCGCACGCTGGCCGAGGCCGGTGCGGCCGTGGTGCTGGGTGGGCGTCGGGTGGAGCGGCTGAAGACGCTGCGCTCGGAGATCGAGGGTGCCGGGGGCGACGCGCACGTGGTGGGCGTGGACGTGACCGACCTCACGAGCATCCGCTCCGCGGTGGCTCATGCGGAGACCGAGGTCGGGCCGATCGACATCCTCGTGAACAACTCCGGCGTGAGCACCACCCAGAAGCTCACCGACGTAGACATCGAGGACTACGACTACATCTTCAACACCAACACGCGCGGCGCATTCTTCGTGGCGCAGGAGGTGGGCAAGCGCATGATCGCGCGCGCCAAGGGCGCGGCGCCGGGCACGTTCACGGGCGGGCGCATCGTGAACATCGCCTCGATGGCCGGGCTGCGCGTGCTGGGGCAGATCGGCGTGTACTGCATGAGCAAGGCGGCGGTCGTGCACATGACGCGCGCGATGGCGCTCGAATGGGGGCGCTACGACATCAATGTGAACGCCATCTGTCCGGGCTACATCGACACCGAGATCAACCACCATCACTGGTCGACCGAACAGGGCAGGAAGCTCGTCGACATGCTGCCGCGCAAGCGCGTCGGCCAGCCCAAGGACCTGGACACCGTGCTGCTCATGCTGTGCGCCAACGAGAGCCATTTCATCAATGGCGCCGTGATCCAGGCCGACGACGGCTTCGCGACCTGAAGGGGCCGGCATGCGCATCGACGTGCCTGAGTCGAAGAAGCTCGTCTACGAGATGACGATGCCCATCCAGTGGGGCGACATGGATGCCATGGGCCACGTCAACAACGTGCAGTACTTCCGCTACATGGAGACGCTGCGGCTGGAATGGATGCGCTCCGTGGGCTTCGTGCCGGACCCGACCGGCGAGGGGCCGGTGATCGTCAACACCTTCTGCAACTATCACGTGCAGCTCGAATACCCGGGCGAGATCGTGGCGCGGCTGTATGTGGCGAACCCGGGGCGATCGAGCTTCGACAAGTTCGTGACCCTCTCGCGCACCGACCGTCCCGACGTGGTGTACGCCAGCGGCGGCGCGACGACGGTGTGGGTTGATCTTCCGAAGCAGAAGTCCGTGCCGCTGCCGCAGCGGCTGCGCGAGCTGATCGGGGGCTAGCGCTCAGCCCTCGATGATCTTTTGCACGAGCTCGGGCGTGCTCGATGCGGCGTACTTGCGCAGAAGGCGCGCGCGGTAGATGTCGACGGTGCGGTGGCTCACGCCGATGGTGCGGCCGATCTGCTTGCTCGTGCGTCCCTCGATGAGCAGCGTCGCGACCTCGCGCTCGCGCGCGGTGAGTCCGGCGCGCCCCGGCGCCGTGATGGGGCGTCGCGCCGCCAGGTCCTCGAAGCTCCAGATGCCTGCATCGTGCGGGGCGTTGCGATCCAGCGAGCGGCCGGTGACGTGGCACCAGAAGAGCTCGCCGTCGGCGCGCTTCATGATGCGGTCGTCCGCGTAGCGGCCCTGCGCATTCATGATGGGCGTAATGCGCTCGCCCGTGCGCTCGAACTCGTCCACGCTCGGATAGATGGTCAGGAAGGACTGGCCGATGAGCGCCTCGCGCCGGGTGCGGAACATCTCGGCGAGGGCGTCGTTGCAGTCCACGATGATTCGATGGCGCGACAGCACCAGCCCCACGGGGGCCAGCTCGAATGCGGTGCGGTAGTGGTCGTTCTCGCTCAAGCCGGTCGACATCCAAATGAGTCCTTAGGCGATTTTACGTATCGGCATACGTAGTACGCTTGTCGGCTCGGTCGAACCTCAACGAGCAGGAGACATCGGTCCATGAACAAGGTCTACCCGAGCGCCGCGGCGGCGCTGCAGGGCATCGTGAAGGATGGTCAGCTGTTTGCCGTGGGAGGCTTCGGCCTTTGCGGCATTCCCGAGGCCCTCATCGATGCGCTTCGCGACAGTGGGGTGCGCAACCTCACCGTCATCTCGAACAACGCCGGTGTCGACGGCTTCGGTCTGGGCAAGCTGCTCGAGACGCGCCAGATCAAGCGGATGATTTCCAGCTACGTCGGCGAGAACAAGGAGTTCGAGCGCCAGTTCCTCGCCGGCGAACTCGAGCTCGAATTCACGCCGCAGGGCACGCTGGCAGAGAAGCTGCGCGCTGGCGGCGCCGGCATTCCGGCCTTCTTCACCAAGACCGGCGTGGGCACGATGGTGGCCGAGGGCAAGGAGCTGCGCGAGTTCGACGGGCAGACCTACGTGATGGAGCGCTCGCTCGTGCCGGACGTGTCGCTCGTCAAGGCCCACATCGCCGACAAGAGCGGCAACCTCATCTTCCGGCGCACCGCGCGCAACTTCAATCCCGCGGCCGCGATGGCCGGGCGCATCACGGTGGCGGAAGTGGAGAAGGTGGTCGAGGTCGGCGACATCGACCCCGACGACGTGCATCTGCCGGGCATCTACGTGCATCGCATCGTGGTGAACGCCACGCCCGAGAAGCGCATCGAGAAACGCACCACTCGCGAGAAGACGGGAGCTTGACCATGGCCTGGACCCACGAACAGATGGCGGCGCGCGCCGCGCAGGAACTGCAGGACGGCTACTACGTGAACCTCGGCATCGGCCTGCCCACGCTGGTGGCCAACCATGTGCGGGCCGACATCGAGGTGTGGCTGCAGTCCGAGAACGGCATGCTCGGCATCGGCCCGTTCCCGACCGACGACGAGGTCGACGCCGACGTCATCAACGCCGGCAAGCAGACCGTGACGACGCTGCCGGGCTCCTCGATCTTCGGCTCGCACGACAGCTTCGCGATGATCCGCGGCGGCAAGATCAACCTGTCGATCCTCGGTGCGATGCAGGTCAGCGAGCACGGCGACCTGGCCAACTGGATGATCCCGGGCAAGATGGTCAAGGGCATGGGCGGCGCGATGGACCTCGTTGCAGGCGTCGGACGCGTGGTGGTGCTCATGGAGCATGTGGCCACCAAGAAGGACGGCACAACCGACCTGAAGCTGCTGCCCAAGTGCACGCTGCCGCTCACCGGCGTGGGGGTGGTGAACCGCATCATCACCGACCTCGCCGTGATGGACGTGACGCCTCAAGGACTGAAGGTCGTCGAGGTCGCGCCGGGCGTGACGCGCGAGGAGCTTCAATCGAAGACGGGCGTGCCGCTGCACTGAGGCGAAGTTCGCACGCATGAATGAAAGAGGGGCGCCCGGTGCGCCCCTTCTTCATGCCCGGCTGCAGCCCTAGGCCGCGGACTCGCTCCACTGGCCGTCGATCAGCAGCTCGTGCGGATGGAACTGAGCCTTGTAGGCCATCTTGGCGCTGTGCTCGATCCAGTAGCCCAGGTACACATAGGGCAGCTTGAGCGAGCGGGTCTGCTCGATCTGCCACAGCACGCTGTAGGTGCCGTAGCTGGCCGTTGGCTCGGGCTCGTAGAAGGTGTAGACGGCGGACAGGCCGTCGTTCAGCACGTCGAGGATGGACACCATCTTCAGCGCGCCCAGTCCGTTTTCCGCCGGCTCGCGAAACTCGACCAGGCGCGAGTTCACCCGACTTTGCAGCAGGAACTGCGTGTATTGGTCGATGGAATCGTGATCCATGCCGCCGCCGGCATGGCGCCCCGCCTGGTAGCGCAGATAGAGCTGGTAGTGCTCGGGCACGAAGCACAGGCGCAGCACGCGCGCCTGCAGTCCCTGGTGCGCCTTCCATGCGCGCCGCTGGCTGCGCGAGGGCTTGAAGCGGTCGGCCGCGACGCGCAGCGGGACGCAGGCCTGGCAGCCGTCGCAATAGGGACGGTAGGTGAACATGCCGCTGCGGCGAAAGCCGCTGGCCACGAGGCCCGAATACGCGTCCGCGTGAATCAGGTGACTGGGCGTGGCGACCTGCGAGCGCGCAAGCTTGCCTGCAAGGTAGCTGCAGGGGTAGGGCGCCGTTGCATAGAACTGCAGCGACGCGAGAGGGAGTTCCTTTGGGTGGGTCACAGGCCGGATGCTTGTGGATGCGCCGGGCGCCTCGCGATGCCCAGCTGAGCCCAGAGCGACGGATCATAGGACCATTCAAGCGGGCTCGGCTCAACCACGGCCCGCCCGAGGTGTTGCTCGAACTGCGAGCGTGGAATCTCGCGCGCGCCGAGCGAGGCGAGGTGCTGGGTGCGTTGCTGGCAGTCGATCATGCGGATGCCGTGCGCGCGGCAGAAGCACACCAGCGCCGCCAGCGCGATCTTCGAGGCGTCGGTGCGGCGCGCGAACATCGACTCGCCGTAGAACATGCGCCCGAGGCCGACGCCATACAGGCCGCCGACCAGCTCGCCGTCCATCCAGGTCTCGAAGGAGTGGACCTCGCCGGCGCGATGCCAGGCGGCATAGGCCCGCACCATCCCGGGGAGGATCCAGGTGCCGTCCTGCCCCGGACGCGGAGTGCTCGAGCAGGCGCGGATGACGGAGGCGAAGTCGCGATCGATGCGCACCTCGCAACGCGGCGCGCCGATGAAGCGCTGCAGCGTCTTGCGCAGCGAATGCGAGAGCCGGAACTCGTCCACCGGCAGCACCATGCGCGGGTCCGGGCTCCACCACAGTACTGGTTGTCCTTCGCTGAACCAGGGGAAGACGCCGCGGGCGTAGGCCTCGCGCAAGCGGTCGGTCGACAGCTCTCCCCCCGCGGCGAGCAGGCCGGGCGCCTCGCTGCCGGGCGGCAGCGCGCGACGCGTGTCCGGCAGCGGGGTGGCGGTCGAGTCGAGCCAGGTGATCACGCATCGATTGTGGTGTCGCGCCCGCGGTTTTCCTAGGGAGCCTTTGGTCCAGTGGTGGCGCTAAAGTGGCCGTCTCCCCGCGTTCCGGGTGGTACGCCGGGCAACTGATCACGGGCCCCGCGGTCCGCAGACGAACCCATGGACAGTCTCGATCTTCAAGTGCTTGCGCAGGCGCGCGACTGGAAACGCCAGGGCCGCGATGTCTGGCTCGTGACGGTGCTCGAAACCTGGGGCTCGGCGCCGCGCCCGCCGGGCGCGCTGCTGTGCCTGCGCGGCGATGGACTGGTGATCGGCTCGGTCTCGGGCGGCTGCGTGGAAGACGATCTGATCGCGCGCGTGCGCGACGGCGAGCGGGTCGCGCGGCCGGCGCTCGTCACTTATGGGGTGAGCAAGGAGGAGGCGGCACGCTTCGGGCTGCCTTGCGGGGGCACCCTGCGCCTGCTGCAAGAGCCGCTGACCGACGTGGACTGGGTGGAGGAAGTGCTGGAGCGCAGCGCAAGGCACGAGCTCGTCGCGCGGCGGCTGGACATCGCAAGCGGCGCGGTCGTCGTGGAAGACGCCTCGCGCGCCGAAGGCTTCAGCTACGACGGGCACACGCTGCGCGCGGTGTACGGGCCGCGCTGGCGGCTCGTGATCATCGGGGCCGGTCAACTGTCCCGGGTGGTGGCATCCATGGCGCTGGCGCTGGACTTCGAGGTGATCTGCTGCGACCCGCGGGAGGAGTACCACCTGACCTGGGACGTGCCCGGCACCGTCTTCAGCCGCGAGATGCCCGACGATCTGGTGGTATCGCTGCAGCTCGATCCGCACAGCGCGGTGGTCGCGCTCACGCACGACCCCAAGCTGGACGACATGGCCCTGCTCGAGGCGCTGAAGTCGCCGGCGTTCTACGTCGGCGCGCTCGGCTCGCGCGTGAACACGGCCAAGCGCCGCGAGCGCCTGGCGATGTTCGACCTCAGCGACCAGGAGATCGATCGCCTCTACGGGCCCGTCGGCCTGGACCTGGGCGCCAAGACGCCCGCCGAGATCGCCGTGTCGATCCTTGCGGAGCTGGTGGCGGTGCGCAACGGCGTTGCGCTCACGCAGAAGAAGCTGGGGAGTTCGCTGCCCGCCGCGGCTGCGGGGACGGCGCCGGCCTGCGGCACGTGAGGTGCTGCCGGGCGGCCGGGCAAGCGGCGCACACGCCCGGGACCGCGTGGCCCCGGGACTTGGCGCCGAGCGCGAGGACGACGATCAGGTGGACGAGGACGAGGCCTCGAGCATCTTCTTGTAGCGGGGGTTCTTGTCGCACATCGGGTCGCACACCGGCTGGCTGCGCCCGAGGATCTTCTGCATGGTGCGCTGCGCCGGGGCGCGGTGCGAGCCGCAGAAGAAGCACGACATGGTGTTCACCGCGCCGGAGAACGCGCCGGGGCGCGGGGAGAAGGGTGAGCCCGGGGCTTTGCTGCGATAGCGCAAGCCGTCTTCCTGGATTTGGGTCTTGGTGTCTTTGGGAGATGCCATGGAAGCGGATTGTCGAGTGGCGAACCGGCACTGAAAACGGCATTTGCCCGCATGGAGCCTCCCGCTCCTATGCGCCAAGCGCGCTGTCCATTCGACGAAACGGTCGCATCTGGGGTTTGCCAAAACCACCTTCGTGCACCGCGCCGGCCAGACACTCTTTCGAGTTAAGCGCTTGATTTTTCAATGAAATTTGCCGGGGATTCTATCAGCAGGCACCTGAATTGCCGAGGGCCGGCGTGTCGCCCAACACACTCGCGGGCATGAACCGGCGCCGCGACGCGCAGCGCGAGCGCGACCTCGCGCGCATGAAGTTCATTGCATTCGTGCTGCTCGCGGCGGCGGCGGCGCTGTATGCCGTGGCCACCGCGTTTCGCGAGCGCCACCCCGCCTGGGGCTACGCCGCCGCCTTCGCCGAGGCGGCCATGGTCGGCGCGGTGGCCGACTGGTTCGCGATCGTGGCGCTGTTTCGCCATCCGCTGGGCCTGCCGATTCCGCACACGGCGATCATCGCGCGCAGCAAGACGCGCATCGGCGGGAACCTGGCGCGCTTCATCGTCACGCATTTCCTCGACACCCCCCTCGTCCTTGCGAAGCTGCGCGATCTGCAGCCGGGGCGACGCGTGGCGCATTGGCTGGCGCGCCGGCGCAATGCGCGCACGCTGGCGCAGCACGCGGTGGCGGTGTTCCGCTATGCGCTCGTCACGCTGGACGACGAGCGCGTGCGCGCCTTCGTGCGCAATGCGCTGGTTTCGCGGCTCGAAGCGGTGGACGTGACGCGCCTGGGCGGGCAGCTCCTGGACGTGCTCACCTCGCAGGGACGCCATCAGGTGCTGCTCGACGAGGTGTTGCAGCAGCTCGCGCGACTGCTGCAGGACGAGCGCCTGCGTGAGCGCTTCGCGGCGCTCGTGGCGGCCGAGTTGCGCGTGCTGCGCTATGTCGGGCTGGACACGGTGGCCGGTGCCATCGCCACCGACAAGATCGCCGCCGGAGTGGGCCGCCTCATCGCCGAGATGGCGGACGACCCGCAGCACGAGCTGCGCCAGCGCTTCGACACCTTCATGGCCGACTTCGTGCGGCGGCTGAAGGAGGACCCGGAATTCCGCCTGCGTGGCGAGGACATCAAGCGCGAGGTGCTGGCGCATCCGGCGCTGGCCCGCTACCTGCAATCGCTGTGGAGCGAGCTGCTCGCGTGGCTCGGCGCCGACCTGGCCCGGCCCGACTCGAGCATCCGCCAACGCGTGGAGGACGCGGCTTTCGCCATCGGGCGCAAGCTGCTCAAGGACCCGGCGATGCAGGCCTGGATCGACGCGCAGCTCATCGAGAACGCGCCGCGCTGGATCGAGCGCTATCGCGACGACGTGGGTCGCTACATCGAGGCGCGCGTGGCCGGCTGGGACACGCGGGAGCTCGTTCAGGAGCTGGAATCCAACATCGGGCGTGACCTGCAGTTCATCCGCATCAACGGCACGCTGGTGGGCGGCCTCGTCGGGCTCGCGATTCACTGCCTGACGCAATGGGCTCAGGCCTGAAGGCATCATCGCGGCCCCCCTTGCCGCCCCGCCGCCATGAACACCACCCAACCCGATTCCCTGATCAACCGCCAGTGGATCTACGCCAGGCGCCCCGATGCGCGCGTGGGCGTCGAGCACTACGAACTGCGCGAGCAGCCGCTGTCGGCCGAGCTCGCGCGCAACGAGGTGCTGATCGCGGCCCGCTACGTGAGCGTGGACCCGTACATGCGCATCCAGCAGGCGCAGCGCGACACCTACGACGCGCCCCACCCGCTGGGCATCGTGCAGCGCGCGGGCGTGGTCGCGCAGGTGCTCGCCTCCCAGCACGCGGGCTTTCGCGAGGGCGACTGGGTGCTCGCCTACAGCGGCTGGCAGACCCACGACAAGGTCCACGGCAGCGAGCTTCAGAGGCTCGACCCGCAGGCCGCTCCGGTGACCACGGCGCTTGGCGTGCTGGGCATGCCCGGTCGCACCGCCTGGTTCGGGTTGATGGAGGCGGGCCGCCCGCGCCCCGGTGAGACGCTGGTCGTCTCCGGCGCCGCAGGGGCCGTGGGTTCGCTCGTGGCGCAGTTCGGCAAGAAGGCGGGCTGCCGGGTGGTGGGCATTGCCGGAGGCGAGGGCAAGTGCCGCTTCCTGCTGGAGCGGCTCGGGCTGGACGCCGCGCTCGACTACAAGGCGCACCGCGAGCCCGATGCGCTGGCACAGGCCATCGCGCAGGCCACGGGTGGCGTCGACGTCTACTTCGACAACGTCGGCGGGGCGATCACCGATGCCGTCATTCCCCTGATCAAGCGGCGCGCGCGCATCGTCATCTGCGGAACCATCGCGCAGTACGACGGCGGGCTCGACCGACCCGACCTCGGCCCGCGCTTCCTGCAGCACATGCTGTTCCAGCGCGCCACCATCCAGGGCATCCTTGCGCGCGACTTCACCCACCGCATGGACGAGATGCGCGCCATCGTGGCGCCGTGGGTGCGCAACGGCGAAGTCGTGTTCGAGGAAACCATCGTGGACGGCTTCGACGAGCTGCCCCGCGCGCTGTCGATGCTCTTCGAGGGCGCCAACCTCGGCAAGCTGCTCGTGCGGATCTGAGCTCAGGGCCCCGACGCGGCGCTTGCAGGCTGGGGCGGCGAGACGGCCGCCTCGGACGCCGGCGCCGCGGCAGCGGCCGCGGCCTTGTCGTGCGCCTCCCGCTGACGTTCGTGCACGCAGTCGTCCGCGAGGCGCCGGCCAGTGCGCGTGTCCAGCAGCATCGACTTCGAGGCGATCTGCACCACCAGCCCGCGCCCCTTGACGTCCTCGATGCGCACCGCCCCGGTGGGCGATTGCAGTGGTCTTGCCAGGTACGTCAGGCGGTTGAATCTGACATTCACGTAGCCCGGGTACTTGAGCTCGCGCGTGACGCTCAGGCCCGGCCCGGCCGCGCAGACGTAGTCGCCGTAGAGCACCGCATCGGCGGCGGCGAGCTGCTCTTCGCTCGCCGGCGGCACGGCAGCGGGCTTGGCCGCGGGTCGCTTCGAGGGCGCAGTCTGCGCGGCGCAGACGCCGGGCAGGGCCATCGCGAGACTCAGGCCGGCGCAAAGCGCGGCGGCTGGAATGCGGTTCATCGCAGGATCCTTGAGGAGGCGCCCAGGCTGGCGCTGGCGGCCTTGCGGCACATTGCGTGCCGGGACCGTGCAAGCCGCAGCGGGCACGCGACGTGCTGCACGCCCTGATACGTTCCTGCGCGAGTCGAGGCAATGTGCTGGCCGGGGTATTGCCGGATGTCGTGCGGGCGCCCAAGGAGACCTGCGTGGAGACCCCTGTGCGTGGGCGTTCCAGCCACCGGCCGCCGTTTCGAGCGAGCGTGGCCCTGCTGTTGGTTGCGCTGGCCGCGCTGGTGGCCCTGACCACCGTCATGGTGGCGAGCGCCTCGCAGATCCAGGACATCACGATGCGCCAGCGCCAGATCGCTGCCGAGCTGCCGATGCTCGGCGAGCTGGTGACGAACCTCGCCGTGGCCGAGGCCGGCCAGCGCGGCTTTCAGCTCACGGGCGACGCGCAATACCTCGAGCCTTTCCAGCGCTCGGTGGGCGATCTGGAGCAGGAGGTGGTCCGGCTCACCCGCATGCACCAGCTCGGCGACCCTTCCTGGGAGGAGCTTGCACGACTGCACCAGCTCGTGCGCCTCAAGCTTGCGGAGCTGTCGGAACTCGTGGAGTCCCAGCGCCGCGGCCGGGGCGACGAGGTCGTGAATGCCCTGCGCGACGGGCACGGCCTGCGACTGACGCGCGAACTGCACAGCCTCGTGAACGCGCGCACCGCCCGGCTGGACAGCGAGCGTGCGGCGCTGGCGACCGAGCTGCTGGCGCGCGCCGCGCAGCAAAAGCGCCTGGCGCTCGCGCAACTCGCGCTGGTGATCATCTTCGTGACGCTTGCGATGGGGCAGCTTCGGCTGGCCTGGGGCCAGAACGTGCGGCTGCTTGCGCGCCTGAGCCGCGAGGCCACGCACGACGGGCTGACCGGCCTGCCCAATCGGCGCTACTTCCTCGAGCTGATGGACCACGAGTTCGCCGTGGCGCTGCGCAGGCGCGAGCCGCTGTCGGTGCTGCTCATCGACCTCGACGGCTTCAAGGCGGTCAACGACCACCATGGCCACCAGGCGGGGGACGCCCTGCTGCGCGAGGTGAGTGCCGCACTCGGCGTTGCGCTGCGCCGGTCAGACTTCCTGTGCCGCCTGGGCGGCGACGAGTTTGCGGTGCTCGCGCGCGGCAAGGCGCCCGACGGGGAGCTGGACAGGCTGGCCCACCGCCTGCTCGATGCGGTGCGCAACTGCGCGGCGCGTCAGGGCTACGACGTCGGGGCGAGCATCGGCATCGCGAGCTGGCCCGACGACGCGGCGGACATGCACGCCCTCATCGGCGCGGCCGACCATGCGATGTACGAGGCCAAGCACGCCGGCAAGGGTCGCGCCCAGCGCGCGCGACGCAGCGACCGCCTGAGCCCTGCGGCCGAGGCGCAGCAGGACTTCGGCGCCGACGAGCCCGAGCCGCCGGCGCCCGGGCGAACATCCGATGCGCAGGACAGCGGCGACGGCGCCGCCGACAGCGGGCACGCCGCGAGCGGCGGCGAGAAGAACGAGCCGGCGCAGCTGCGCGGGTGACGCGCTGACTGGCAAGCGGCTCAGCCCGCGCTCGACTCCGCGGCGATCTGCCGCAGCGCCTGCTCGAAGGCTTCCTTCGGGTGAGCACCCTGGATCAGGTGCCGGTCATTCACGATGACCGAAGGCACGGAGTGGATGCCCAGCCCCTGATAGCGGGCCTCGAGCTCGCGCACTTCGCGGCTGAACTGGTCCGACTCCAGCACCGCGCGCGCCGCCTCGACATCCAGCCCCACCTCGCCCGCAAGCCGCAGCAGCACATCGTGCGCGCCCGGGTTCTGCGCGTGCGTGTGATAGGCCTTGAGCAACGCATGCTTCAGCTCGCGCTGGCGGCCGTGCAGCCCGGCCCAATGGAGCAGTCGATGCGCATCGAAGGTGTTCCACACGCGGGCGCGCTCGCCGAACTCGAAGCCCACTGCGGCGCCTCGCTCACGGATGGCCTGGCGATTGCGATCGAGCTGCGCGGGCGGCAGGCCGTACTTGCGCGAAAGGTGCTCCGTCGCGTCCTCGCCTTCGGGCGCCATCGAGGGATTGAGCTCGAAGGGCTGGAAGTGCAGCTCCACCTGCACCTCGCCCGCGAGCGCCTCGACGGCACGCTCCAGCGCATTGAGGCCCACCGCGCACCATGGGCACGCGACGTCGGAGACGAAGTCGATCTTCAATTGAGGGGTCATGACAGAACTTGGGATGGTGGTGTTCGGGAAGGGGGCGCATCTTCTCTCGCATTCGATGGCCTCGTGAAAGGCCGGTCATGCGCGCCGCTTGGGGGAAAACCCCACGCCCACTCGATGGTCCCGCCTGGAACTGAACGGCCTCGCGGCGGTTCGAATCGAACCCCGAAGCGACCCATGCGATCCGGCGAGGAGCAAGCCATGCACGTCCAACGCAACGCCTCTCGCTCGCTCATGGTGGCGGGCCTGTGCGCCGCGGCAGCGATGGCCGCGAGCGCGGTCCAGGCCCAGGAAGACACGATCACGCTGGGCGCGGCCGTCTCCATCACGGGCAAGTACTCCACCAACGGGAAGAACACGCTCGACGGCTACCAGATGGCCGTCAAGCGCATCAACGAGATGGGTGGCGTGAAGGTCGGCACCACGACCTACAAGCTCGCCATCAAGTACTACGACGACGAGTCCACCTCGGCGCGCGGCGCGCAGCTGATGGAGCGGCTCATCGCCCAGGACCACGTGGCCTTCGTGCTCGGCCCCTACAGCTCCGGCCTCACCAAGGCGATTGCGCCGGTGACCGAGAAGTACCGCATCCCGATGGTCGAGGGCAACGGGGCGGACCGCGACCTCTTCACGCAGGGCTACCACTATCTGTTCGCGGTGCTCAACACCTCGGACTACTACCTGCGCGAAGCGGTGAACCTGCTGGCCGAGCAGGCCGAGCGCATCGGCAAGAAGCCCTCGGACCTTCGCATCGCGATCGCCATCGAGAACGACAACTTCTCGCTGGACGTGCGCAACGGCGTGATGGAAGACGCCGCCAAGCACGGCATGAAGGTCGTCATCGACGACAAGCTGCCGCCCGAGCTCAACGACATGTCCTCCACCCTCACCAAGGTGAAGGCGCTGCGTCCGGACATGCTGGTGGTCTCGGGGCACGACAAGGGCGCCACGCTCGCGGTGCGTCAGACCTCGGACCAGAAAGTGCACGTGCCGATGCTGGCCCTCACCCATTGCGACTCCGCGCAGGTCGCGGAGAAGCTCGGCGCGGCGGCCGAGTACGCCGTGTGCGCATCGCAGTGGGACCGCAGCCTGAACTACAGCGACCGCTGGTTCGGCAGCGCGAACGACTACGCGCAGCGCTTCGAGAAGGAGTTCGGCTACGCGGTGCCCTACCAGTCGGCGGAGTCGACCGCGTCCGTCCTCGTGTATGCCGACGCGCTGGCGCGCGCGGGATCGCTGGATCCGCAGAAGGTGCGCGACGCGATTGCCAAGACGGACCTGATGACCTTCTACGGACCGGTCAAGTTCGACGACACCGGCAAGAACATCGCCAAGTCGATGGTGCTCTACCAGGTGCAAGGCGGCGCGTACAAGGTCGTGGCCCCGTCGCGCTGGGCGCAATCCAGGCTCGTCTTCCCGGCGCCACGCTGGGAAGAGCGCGAGTCGGCCAAGCGCAACTGACCTCCGGGACCGCGACGACACCCAGTGCGCTGCGAGCATGGACAACCTCGCCATCCTCGCGCAGGCGCCGGTCTTCAACCTCCAGCTGCTGGTCGATGGCGTGCTGATCGGCGCGCTCTTCGCGCTCGCCGCGTTCGGCATGGCTCTCGTGTGGGGTGTGCTGCGCATCATCAACATCGCGCAGGGCGAGTTCGTGATGCTGGGCGGCTACGTCGTCGTGTATGCGGCCGCGGCGGGCGTGCCCCCGCTGGCCGCCGTGCCGCTCGCGGCGCTCGCGCTCTACGTGCTCGGCTGGCTGCTCTACCGAGCGGTGATCTGGCGCGTGGTCGACCAGGATCTCTTCGTCTCGGTGCTCGCGACCTTCGGCCTGTCGATCCTCCTGCAGCAGCTTGCCAATCAGCTCTTCGGCGCCAACGTGCGCAGCGTGGACCCGGGCCTGGGCACGCTGCTGCTCGTCGACGGGAGCATCAGCGTGCCCTACGTGAAGCTGGTCGCCTTTGCCGCGTCGCTCGCGCTGGGCGTCGCCCTGGTGCTGTTCCTCAAGCGCTCGCGGCTCGGCCAGGCGATTCGCGCGACGTCGCAGAACGCACGCGCGGCGCGCATCGTCGGCGTGGACACCGACCGCGTGTTCGCATCGACCTTCGCGCTGAACGCCGCCATCTGCGGCGCGGCCGGCGCGCTGGTGGCGATGACCTGGGTCATCCACCCGTACTTCGGCCTCGCCTACACGGTGCGCGCCTTCATGATCGTCGTGGTGTCGGGCCTCGGGAATCTCGCCGGCATCGTTGCCTGGGGCGCCGGGCTCGGCGTGGCGGAGCAGTACGCGGGCTTCCTGCTGGGCGCCCAATTCCAGACGGCGTTCGTGTTCGGCCTGCTGGTGGTGATCCTCGTGGCGCGCCAGCTCGCGCTGCACCGGCGCCGGATGGTCCTGCGATGAAGCGCGGCCCGAACGCATACCGGCCTGCGGCGCTCGCCGCGCTCGTCGTGGCGCTCGGGCTGGTCGCACCGTGGGTGTTCCCGCAGGCCGTGACGCAGCTCGCCTTCTTCTGGTTGATGGTGCTGTTCGCACTCACCTGGGATGTGCTCGGCGGCCAGACGGGCTACAACTCGTTCGGCAATGTCGTGTTCTTCGGGCTCGGGTGCTATGCAACGGCGCTCGTGCAGCGCGACGCGGGTCTCAGCTACTTCACCTCGCTCGCCGCCGGGATGGGCCTGTCCGCGCTGCTTGCCGTCGCCGCGGCGGCGCTGCTCGGGCCCTTGATCCTCGGCATGCGGGGCCAGTACTTCGCCATCGCGACGCTGGGCCTTGGCACCGTCGCGGCCGATCTGTTCGCCGGCTGGGACTACGTGGGTGGGGGCTCGGGCATCGTGCCGGCGCTCTACCCGGGCCCGATCGGGGAGCGCAACCGCTTCTTCTGCTACGTGCTGATGGCGCTGGCGCTTCTCACCTTCGCGAGCCTGCGCTGGCTCTACGGCACCCGCTTCGGCGCGGTCCTCAACGCCATCCGCGACGACGAGGACAAGGCCGAAGCGATGGGCCTGCGCACCACGCGCCACAAGGTGGCGGCATGGATGCTCGCGGCGTTCTTTCTCGGCCTCGCGGGCGGTCCGGTGGCGGGGCTGGTGGGCTTCGTCGATCCGCGCGAACTCGCATTCGCGGGCACGAGCTTCGGCGTGTGGATGGTGCTCATGGCCGTGCTCGGCGGCAAAGGGACCTTGTGGGGCCCGGTCATCGGCGCGGCGGTCTTCCACGTCACGCAGGAGCTCTTCTGGACCTACCTGCTGGGCTGGCAGCGCGTGGCCCTGGGCCTGCTGATCGTCGTGATCGTCGTGTTCTTCCCGCAGGGCGTCCTCGGGTGGCTGCGCGCGCAGCGGCCGCAGTGGTTCCACGAGACGCTCGACGAGGGGGCCGCTGCGGCCCAGCCAGCGCAGCGCGACGAAGCCGGGATGCGAGCACATGAGCGCACTGCTTGAAGTGAGTGCGGTGACGAAAAGCTTCGGCGGCGTCGTCGCCAACCGGGCGATCTCCATCTCGGTCCCGCAGGGCGCCATCGTGGGCCTCATCGGCCCGAACGGCTCGGGCAAGACGACGCTCTTCTCGTCGATCGTCGGCGCGCACACCATCGATGCGGGTGCGATCCACTTCGACGGCCGCGACATCACGCGGCTGCGCGTGGATGCGATCGCGCGACTCGGCCTGATCCGCACCTTCCAGCAGACGCGCGTCTATCGAGGGATGGACTGCATGCGCAACATGCTGGTCTGTGCGCCCTGCGAGCGGGAGGGCCTCGGCGCAATGCTGCAGCGCTTCCCGCCCGCACTGCTCGAGCGCGCCGAGTCGCTGCTCGACTTCGTGGGCCTGCACGCCAAGCGCCAGCTGCGCGCCGGCACGCTGTCGTTCGGTCAGCAAAAGCTGCTGGAGATCGCGATGGCGCTGATGCGCGAGCCCAAGCTGCTGCTGCTGGACGAGCCGACCGCCGGCATCAACCCGACGCTCATCAACTCGCTCGTCGAGCGGCTGCGGCGCGCCAATGCGGAGCTGGGCGTCACGCTCCTGGTCATCGAGCACAACATGCGCGTGATGATGAGCCTGGCCGAGCGGGTGTACTGCCTCGCGCACGGCGAGCTGCTCGCGGCCGGCGCGCCGCAAGAGCTGCGCCGCGACGCGCGCGTGATCGAGGCCTACCTCGGCTCGCACTGAAGAGAACGACGATGCAGGCCGACGCCGTCCTCGAGCCCGCGCTTGCGCCGCCCGGCGTCGACGAGCTCGACGCGCTGGCCGGCGGGGCGCCCTGGCTCGCGGTCAATGAGCTGGTCGCGGGCTATGGCCGGATGCAGGTGCTGCACGGCGTCAGCCTGCGTGTCGCGCGTGGCCAGTCGCTGTGCCTGATCGGCCCCAATGGGGCGGGCAAGTCGACGGTGCTGCATTCGATCTATGGCCTCGCGGACATCGCGGGCGGGAGCGTCACGCTCGCCGGCGCGGACGTGACGCGCATGCCGGCCGGCCGCAAGCTGCGGGACGCGCGCATCGCCTATCTCCTGCAGGACAACTCGGTGTTCCCGGACATGACGGTGGAGGAGAACCTCTGGATGGGCGGCTACCTGCTGCCCCGCCCCGAAGAGGCGCGCGAGCGCGCCGAGGCGGTGCTTGCGAAGTACGACGGCCTGCGCCAGCGCCGCGCGCAGCGGGCCGCGGTGCTGTCGGGCGGCGAGCGCCGCCTGCTCGAAATCTCGCGCGCGCTGATCATGGACCCGCAGGTCCTGCTCGTCGACGAGCCCTCGATCGGCCTGGAGCCGCGCTTCGTCGACATGGTGTTCGAGGTCCTGCGCGAGCTGCAGCGCGAGCAGGGCAAGACCATCGTCATGGTCGAGCAGAACGCGAGAAAGGGCCTGGAGTTCGCCGACGTCGGCTACGTGCTCGTGGCAGGCCGCGTCGTGATGGCCGCCCGCAGCGCCGAGCTGCTCGACCATCCCCAGGTGGGGCAGATGTTCCTCGGCGCGTGAGGGGTTGCGCGTTCGGATCCTTGGGCAAGTTTTGCGGACGGATGGCGCCACGCGAGCCGCGTCGCGCTTCGATCATGGGCGCTCCTCAACCCCCATCGATCGAGGCCATCATGCAAAGCGTCCCCGCTGCCAACCCGTACGCGAAGGTCATCGCGAACTCCAGGCGAGTCCGCTGGGACATCGACCGCGACGTGATCCGTCGCCGCCGCTTCGACCTCGGCCGGGACTTCCTGCCCGAGGGCCTGTCCCTCGTGAACGAGCTGGATTTCCTCACGCGCGGGGACCGGCGCCTGCTGAGCCAGGTGCAGGGCCGCAGCTATGCGTCCATCTTCGGCCTGGTGGAGCGCTTCATCGGCGCCAAGATGCTCGACATCAGCCGGGAGCATGCGCTTGGCGACCAGGTGGCCATGGAAGCCCTGGTGCGCATGACCGACGAGGAGCTGAAGCACCAGGAGCTATTCCGGCGCCTGGAGGCGTTGATGAACGAGGACATGCCGCCCGGATACGTGGCGACGGCCGAGCCCAACGCGGTGGCCATGGCCGTGCTGGGCAAGAGCACCTGGTCGGTCCTCGCGCTGACCCTGGACATCGAGCTCTTCACGCAGGCCCACTACCGCGCCAGCATCCAGCCGCGCGACGACCTGTGCGAGCTGTGGAAGGACGTCTTCCTGGCCCACTGGAAGGAGGAGTCGCAGCACGCGGTGCTCGACGAGATCGAATTCCTGCGCGAGGACGCGCGCCTCACCGCCACTGAACGCGACGCGGCCGTCGCCGACCTGATCGACCTGGTCGTGGCGGTCGACGGCATCCTGCAGGCGCAGGCGAGCGCCGATGCGAGCTACTTCGAATCGATCGCCTCGCAGCCTTGCTCCGACGCGCAACGCAAGCTCATCGGCGCGGGAATCCTGAAGGCCTACCGCTGGCAGTACATCGTGTCGGGCGTGATGGAGCCGCGCTTTCGCAAGGCCCTCTTCGGTGTGCTCGATGACGCTCAGGCTGAGCGGGTGACGAGCGCGCTCGCGCCGCTGCTGTATGCAATGCCTGCGGCACTGCGCCAGTGAGTCCGGGGCCCAGGGGAGGAGGGCGCTTCGCTCTCTTCTTCATTCGGTGGCGTGGCCTTGTGATGCGTCGCCCGGTGCAGGCGAGCCCGTGAGGCTGTTCGCGCGGCGCCAGGATGCCGGGGGCATGCCGAACTCGCGCTTGAAGGCGCGGCTGAAGGCCGCGTCGGTTTCATAGCCGACCGCCAGCGCGATGTGAATCATGCTCAGCGCACTGCGGCGCAGCAGGTTCGAGGCGAGCGCCATGCGCCACTTGACGAGGTATTGAATCGGCGACTGTCCGACGTAATGCGTGAACCTCTCGGCGAGCACGGAGCGCGAAGTGCCGGCTTCGCGCGCCAGGCTTTCCAGCGTCCATGGATGCGCCGGCCGCTCGTGCATGAGTGCCAGGCACTTGCCCACGACGCGATCGCGCAAGGCGGCGAGCCAGCCTGTCTGTTCCGCGGACATCTGCGAGATGTACCGGCGCAAGGTCTCGACGACCAGCACCTCGGACAACTTGGCCAGCACGCCTTCGCCGCCGGGCTCGGTCGAGGCCGCAGCCGCGACCGCATGAACGAAGGAGCGCTCCACCCAGTCGGCGCCTTCGCTGCGCCTGAGCCGGACGGTCAGCACCCGGGGCAGCGCCGCCAGCACCGGGCGGCAAAGAATGGGGTCGCAGGAGAGATAGCCGCAGATGATGCGGGTCGCCTCCCCGCCGCCGCCCAACTGCAATTCGTCGGGCCGCTCGCGCAGGAGCCCCCGCACATCGAGCATCGGCACGGGCCCGGCCATTGCGGACGAGGCCATCGTGTGGGCATCGCCATGGGGGAACAGGATGATGTCGCCCGCGTGCAGCGCAAGCGCGGGCATGCCCTCGAGCTTCACGGTGCACGAGCCGTCCGCGACGAAGTGATAGAAGAGCAGCCGCTCGGACCCAGCGTTCACCTGCGTGGCCACGGCCTGCGCCTGCGGGGACGCAAAGCACCACGGCGCGGTGAATCTCGCGTTGAAGAAGATCGCGCTGTTGAGCTGCAGGACCTTCAAGACCTCGGACAAGGCATCCATGACGACTCTGCGACGAGCGCCGCCATTTTGACCAGCTTGCACTCGCGCGACGCGGGCCCAGAATCGTGCGCTTCTGGAACCACCGGCAAGGAGCCGTGAACATGAAGAAGAGCCAGTCGAATCCGACCGAGTCTGCAGCCGGCCTGATCGACGCGAGGATCCGGGAGTTGGGCGACTGGCGGGGCGAAACGCTTGCGCGCTTGCGTGCCCTGATCAAGGAGGCCGACCCAGGGGTGGTCGAGGAGTGGAAGTGGAGCAATCCGGTCTGGTCGCACGACGGGCTGATCTGCACTGGCGAGTCGTACAAGAAAGTCGTGAAGATGACCTTCGCCAAGGGAGCCGCGCTGTCCGACCCCGCGGGACTTTTCAATTCCAGCCTTGATGGCAATGTGCGGCGCGCGATCGATGTCCACGAAGGGGAGACGCTGAACGAGGCGGCCTTGAAGGCACTCATTCGGGCCGCGGTGGCCTTGAACAAGTCGTCGGCACGCGGCTAAGGCCTGGACCACGGGGCGCCAGCGGATTGGAGTGCGGGGTGTCACGGCTCGCCGTGCCAGTAGTCGAGCGCGTCTTCCTCGCGGCCGATCTGGCTGAAGCGCTTGCTGCCGTCCGCAGCGTCGTGCGAGGCGTAGTACTTGCCGGAGTCCGGGTACTCGCAGATCTCGGGGCTGTCCCTGGTGCTGATCGACAGGTACTCGAGCGGCTCGTCGGAGGTGTTGATGATCTGGTGCGGGTACTCGGGCCCGGGCGGAATGAAGATCGTGTCCCCCGCACGCACCGGCAGCATCTCTCCCGCCACGCGCAGCGTGCCTTGACCGCGCAGGATCACGAAGGCCTCCTCCTGTGCGTGGTGAAAGTGGTAGGGGCAGCTGAGCTTTCCTGGGGCCACCGTGTCGATGCTGATGCCGAGCTTGGTGGCGGCGGTGCCGCGGCCCAGGCGCGCGCACAGCGTGTCGTAGAGGGGCGCGCGCTGCTGATGCTCGCGCTCGATCTCGTGGTAGTTGCGGATCAGCTTGTCGCGCAGGTTTTCGGCGGTCACTGCCATGAGCGTGTTCTCCGGAGGAAGGGGCTCGATGCTGCACAAACCTTGCCCGCAGCGCCAGCCTGTCGCATGCCTTCGGACTCGCCCGGGGCCAGAAGCCCCGACACCAGCGGCGAGAGGAACCGAAGTCCTTCTCGCCGCCCGGCAGCGGGCCTGCGAGCTTGCTGATCAGGGCTTCACCTGGAGCAGGGGACCTTCGAGGTCGGGGAAGTTGCTGGTGTTGAGCACTTGCACGCCGGCGTTGTGCTCACCGTTGAACGGCGTCGTGTTCCCCGAGCAGCCGGCCTTTGTGGCGTCTTGCGATGAGTTGAACCACAGCCCGAGGTGGAAGGTGTGGATGGGCCCGGTGGCCGGATTGGACGTGGCATCCGGGAAGGCGTTGTGATGGATGGACGGCGCGGGCACGCTGCCTTGGCCGACGATGAAGGTTTCCTCGTTGAAGCGGCCCACGAACTTGCCGTGCGCCTCACCCTTGGAGTTGCTCTCGATGTCGCCCTGGTACCAGGCCATGCCGAACGACGGCCCATTCGGATGCTGAATGACGAAGAAGTCGAATCCGGTGTTGGGCGGCAGGCCTTCGAAGTTCACGTGCATTTCCTCCACCGGGCCCAGCGGCTCGATGCTCACCGTGCCGTGGGCGTGCGCCGCGCAGTTCGGGGTCGCGTTGAGCGAGGGCGAGCGCACCATCTCAAATCGGAACGGCTTGTCGCCGGCGTGCGCGGGCAGCGCGGTCATCGAGGCCGCAAGGCCGAGAGCGGCGAGTGCCGTGCCGCTTGCAAGACGGCGCCGCCAGCGTGGTGTCGTGGAGTTCATCGGACAGGTCCTTCGAAAGTCGATTGCCTATGAGACGTGGTGGGAGGTCAGGGCGATGCCCCTTGCCGGCGGACGCATGAAGCTGCGGCAGCGGGTCCAGGTCATCACTTCCCAAAATCGTCCATGGGGGTATCGCGCTCGCGTCGGCGAACGCGCGAATTGCTATCGACTTGTTTCCGGCGTCCACCCTAGCTGTGGCCGACGTCCTCGAACTGTCTCGACAGCGCGGCCTCCACTGCGGCGCGCAGCTGCGCGGCCTCGAGCGGCTTGTGCAGCAGGCCCTGCACGCCGCAGCGCTGGGCCTCGGCGACGATGCCTTCGTCGGTGTAGCCGGCGCACAGGATGATCGGAAGCTCGGGCTGGCGCGCGCGCAGCTGGGCTGTGAGCGCCAGACCGGTCATCGTGGGCATGGCCTGGTCGCTGATGACGAGGTCGAAGCCCAGGGGCGCGGCGTCGAAGGCGCGCAGCGCCTCGCCCCCATCGGCCGCGGCGGTGACCGTGAGGCCCCATTCGCCCAGCATCTCCTGCATGAAGCCACGGATGGCTCGCTCGTCGTCGACGAGCAGCACCCGCCCGCTCAGGCGCGAGCGTGCACGCAGCGCGCCCACCTGGGCGGGCCCCTGCAGCGGATCGACCGCGCCTTCGGCGGCGGGCCACAGCACCGTGAAGGTCGAGCCGCGCCCCGGGGCGCTCTGGACGACCACGTGGCCACCATGCTCGTGCACGATGCCGTGCACCATCGACAGGCCCATGCCACTGCCCTTGCCCTTGTCCTTGGTCGAGAAGAAGGGTTCGAACATGCGCTCCTGCACGGCCGGCTCGATGCCGCTGCCCGTGTCCGCGACCGAGAGAGCCACGCAGCGCCCCAGGACCGGCGAGTGGCAGCTGGCGCAGACCAGGCCCTGCGTATCCAGCTCGCGCACGTCCAGCTTCAGCCTTCCCACGCCCTGCATCGCGTCGCGCGCGTTGATGCACAGGTTCAGGAGCACTTGTCCCGCCTGGATCTCGTCGACCAGCACCATGGGCGACGTCGGCTCGCAGTCGAGCTCGAACACGATGGTCGGGGGCAGCGAGGAGCGCAGCAGCGGTGTCGTGTCCTCGACGAGCCGGCGAAGGCTCAGGCGGCGCGGCTCGCCCCGCTCGCCGCGCGAGAAGGTCAGCATCTGCTGGATCAGGTCGCGCGCGCGCCGGCAGGAGCCGAGTGCCTCTTCCAGGTACATCGCGGTCTTGGCGTCGCAGGCGTCCAGCGCGCGCTCCAGGGCCAGCACGTTGTAGCCCATGATGCTGCCCAGGATGTTGTTGAAGTCGTGCGCGATGCCGCCGGTGAGCTGGCCGATCGCCTCCATCTTCTGCGCCTGGCGAAGCTGCACCTCGAGGCGGCGCCGCTCGCGCTCGGCCCCGCGCTCGACCGTCAGGTCGCGCCCGATGGCCAGCACATGCGGCCGGCCGCGATAGACCATCGGCATCGCGCGCACGTCGAATTCGCGCACCTCGCCGTCCTTGCGCCTGATCTGAATCTCGAGCTTGCCGGGTCGGCCCGCGAGCGCGTCGCGGATCAGTGCCTCGGCGGCCGCCCGGTTGGGCTCGCCGACGAAGAGCGGGTAGCGCACGCCGATGACCTCTTCGCGCGTGGCCGACTGCAGCTCGAAGAAGGCCGGGTTGGCATCGACCACGAGCATGGCCTCGTCGCGCACGACCATCACGTCGTCCGATACGTTGAAGATGGTGCGGTACTGCTCCTCGCTCACTCGCAGCGCAAGCTCCGCGTGCTTGCGCTCGGTGATGTCGCGAGACACGTAGAGCACATGCGGGCGCCCGTCGTAGGTCACGGGCATGCCGTGAAGTTCGGCTTCGTAGGGCGTGCCGTCCTTGCGGCGGGCGCGGAACTCGAAACGCAGGTGCTCGCCCTTGAGCATGCGCTCGTGCTCGCTGCGCCAGCGCAGGTTCTCCTCGGGCGTCACGGTCAGCACGCGGTGGGCGCCGAGGGTCTCTGCGCGCGTGTAGCCGCTCATCGAGGAATAGGCGGGGTTGACGTCGACCACGCGAAAGTCCGCATCCCGCAGCACCATTGCGTCGGCGGACGCGTTGAAGATCTCGCGGTACATCTCCTCGCTGTCGCGCAAGGCCTTCTCGGTTCGCTTGCGCTCGGTGATCTCGCGCACGAACGCGAACATGCATTTGTGGCCGCCGAGCTGGCCCGCCTTCAGGTCCACTTCGTCCACGTGGAGGGTTCCGTCCTTGTTCTTGCGCAGCCACTCGAAGCGCACCGCATGCGGGCTGCGCTTGGCCGCCTCGAAGTACTTGCGGGCCTGCTCCATCGTGTAGGGAGGCACATTGGCGCTCAGCTCGGCGATGCCGAGGCGCAGGAGCTCGTCGCGCGTATAGCCGCGCGTGGCGCAGGCCTTCGGGTTCGCGTCGAGGATGCGGGCGCTGGTCCAGTCGAGCACGAGGATCGCGTCTTCCGCGCTCTCGAACACCGCCCGGTAGTTGGCCTCGGCGCGCTCGCGCTCGATCTCCGCCGAGGCGCGCGCGGCGAGGATCTTCAGGATCGTCTCGGTCAGCGCCTGGTCGGCGATGGGCTTGCGGTCGAGGGCGACGATGACGCCGACCTGCCTGCCGTCGTTGGCGCTGAGCGCGTAGCCGGCGTAGCTGTCGATGCCCTCGGCGTAGAAGATCGAGTCCGGGGCGAACTCGCTGCGCACGCCGCTGGCAAGGAAGCGCGAGGCCCGCCCGACGATGTGGCGGCATGCCGTCGACATCACGTCATATTCGAAGTTCGCAAGGACTCGGCCGTCGAACCGCACGGCACGCGTTCGCATGGTGGTCTTCGAGTCGTCGACGAACTCCCCGACCACGGCGCAGGCCACGCCGAGGATCTCGGTGATGGCGACGGCAAGGTCGTCGAGCACGCGGCCGGGCGCGGCGTTCGAAGCGGCGAGCGCCGCGGCGGTCGTGCGCTCCAGTACGGTGCGCAGGCGCGACTCCAGTGCCTTGGCCTGGCGCCGCTCGGCGAGGTCGGCCGTCGCACGCGGATGCTTTTCGGGCTGCATGGCTGCCCCCGCTGTCAATGTGACCATGCCAGTTTAGGAGCGTGGCTCAGAACTGCAGCGCCAAGGTCACGATCGGCGCGAGCGCCAGCGAGCTGGTGGCGCCCCCATCGCTTGCCAGGGCCGCGGCAGCGCAGGCCGCGGCCAGGATGATCACCACGACAGTCGTTCTCGGCTTCATGTTCCCCGGGCTCCTGAAGGTTGCATCCACTTCGGCAGGAACTGCGCCACAAGCGCCGGCTGCGCCAGCGGGGCCATGTGTCCTGCGCCGATGATCTCGAGCCAGCGCGGCCTGGGCAGGCGGCTCGCGAGCACCCGGGCGATGTCGCGCACCGGGCGCGGCGAACGCGAGCCGCCGAGCAGACGCACCGGCATGTGCAGTCGCTCGTAGGCGCTGCGCGGCACCGGGTCGGCGAAAAGCGCCTGGTACTCGGCCCGGATCTTCGGCATGCGCTGCAGCATGCTGTCCTGCAGCCCGTGCCCAAGCCCTTCCCACGCGCCATGGCCCGACCAGTAGTCGACGAAGAGCGCGGCCGCCCCGCGCAGCTGCCCGGCCAGCACCTTGCGGCCGACCTCCAGCCCGATCGAGATGGCCTCGCGAGCGCTCGCCTGCGTGGTCTCGTCACCGAACAGCACGCCGAAGCGCACCGGCTCGTAGAGCGTGAGGCTCTTGACGCGTTCGGGCCGGTGAAGGGCGAGCTGCAGCGCGACCGAGCCGCCGTAGGAGTGCCCGAGCACGTGCACGCCCTGCGACCGCGCATCGATCAGGGGCAGCAGCCGCTCGACCTCGTCGTCGAGCGACATCTCGCGCCCCAGCTCCCACGAGGCCTCGACGTCGTAGCCGAGCAGTTCGGGGCACAACACCTCGAGCGAGGGGTCGAAGGATCCCGCCAGACGGCTGAACTGGCGGCCCGAGGAGCCGCTCGAGTGCAGGCACAGCACGGTCTCGTGGCGCTGGGGTGCGATGGCGGGCGCAACGGCGGACGCGACCGCGGCGAGCGGCAGTGGCATGGCTTTTCTCCGAAATGGGTGGGTGCGCGTGAGAGGCGTGTTGCCCGGCGTGCCACCAGTTTCGGACCCGCATGTATCGCGGCCGGTCATTTCCCGGCCTGTCTTGTAGCGGCTTTGTATTCGGCGCTGGTCCCGGGCGGTGCGACGCTTCACAATCCGCGCCATGGAGACGTCGGGCCGCATCCTCGTCGTCGATGACGACGCGAACGTGCGCGCGGTGCTGCTCGAATACCTCGGCACACGCGGCTTCGAGGTGCGCGCGGCGGACAGCGGCCGGGCCATGCGCCAGGCGATCGAGCAGGACCTCCCCGACCTGATCCTGCTCGACCTCGGGCTGCCGGGCGAGGACGGCCTCACCCTCGCTCGCTTCCTGCGCGAGCGCTACGACGTCGGAATCATCATCGTGACCGGGTCCGCTGACGTGGTCGATCGCGTCGTGGGCCTGGAGATCGGCGCCGACGACTACATCACCAAGCCCTTCGATCCGCGCGAACTGCTGGCGCGCGTGCGCAGCGTGATGCGGCGCATGCAGGCCCGCCCCCAGGCCGCGGAGCCGGCGGCCGCGCCCACCGGCACGACCGGTGTCCCCGGTCCGCCCGAGCGTCGTCGCGTCGGGCGCTGCGAGATCGACCTCGAGTCACGGCGCCTGTTCGAGGCCAACGGCGACGAGGTGCCGATGACGGCGATGGAGTACGAGCTGATCAGGGTCTTCCTGTCCAACCCCAACCGCGTGCTGTCGCGCGATCAGCTGCTCATGCACACACGCAACCGCGAGTGGGAGCCTTTCGACCGTTCGATCGACATCCGCATCGGACGCCTGCGCCGCAAGCTCGAGCCCGATCCGACCGGCGAGCCGCGCTGCCTGCGCACCGTGCGCAACGTCGGCTACATGTACGTGCCCGACGAGCGCTGAACGTGTTTTCCCTGTCCATCGTCCAGGGGACCACGCGGCACGCCCTGGAAAACGGCGCCCTGCAGCCGATCGAGACCCGGACCGTCCTGCTCGACGGCGAGGGCGTGCGTTTCGTCGTGCGCGCGGTGTCGAGCCTCTCGCGCAAGGACGTGGGCCTGCGAGCCGCGGCGCCCGCGGATGCGCTCGGGGACTGCGACCCGGCACTGTTCGTCTGCGACCTCGGGCCTTCGCACTACGTCCTGCTGAACCGGTTCCCGGTGCTCGCGGGTCATGTGCTGCTCGTCACGCGGCGCTTCGAACGCCAGGAGCGCCTGCTCACCCTCGAGGATTTCGCGGCGCTCATCGCCTGCCTGAGGGAAGTCGACGGGCTCGGCTTCTACAACGGCGGCGTCGAAGCAGGAGCCAGCCAACCGCGCAAGCACCTGCAGCTCGTGCCGCTCCCGCTCGCGACCGGGAGTGCGGGCGACGTGCCGATGGAGCGGGTGCTCGACGGCGGGGCTCGGCTGGCTTTCAGGCATGCGTTCGAGCGTCTCGCGCCACAGGTCACCGCTCCCGCGATGCACGACGTCTATCGAGAGTTGCTGGGGCGGTGTGGCATTTGCGCCGTCGCCGCTGCGGACGGGGAGGTCCATTCGGCGCCGTACAACCTGCTGGTTTGCCGACGCTGGATGCTTGTCGTGCCGCGGTCCCGCGCATGCTTCGGATCGATCCCGGTGAACGGGCTCGGCTTCGCCGGCACGCTGTTCGTGCGTTCGCAAGAGGACCTGGAGCGCGTGCGTGCCGTGGGACCGATGCAGGTGCTGCGCGCGGTCGCGATGGACGCCGCATGACCGGGACCAGGCAAGGGTCGGTCCGATCGAGACCTTGTCGTCCTGCGTGAGCGATCAATGCGCCCGCAAGCTGGGCCACAACGCCGGCTCGATCGCCGCGGCGGCCAGCAGGCCGCCCATGCAGGCCGCCGGGACGCCCGGCCCCATCACGTCCTGCCCGGCCAGGTAAAGCCCCGGCACGGGCGTGCGCACGTGCAGCGCAGGCGTGGTCAGCCGCTCGGCCGACATCTCGATGCCATACATCGAGCCTTCCGGTGTGTGCACGAAGTGGCGTTGCGTGAGCGGGGTGGCCAGCTCATGAAACCGCACGAGCGTCTTGAGCGCCGGAAAGTGGCGCAGGAACTGCGACAGCAGCCGATCCTCGATCCATTCCTTCAGCGCGAGGTAGTCCTCGGGACGCTCTTCATCGGCATGCGCCATCCACGGCGCGAAGACATCGGGGTCGATGCCGGCGACGACTTCGGCGGTGGGGCCTCCGAGGCATGACGGGTCCTTCAGCGACGGGAACGAAACAAAGAGGGCCGGTGCGTCCTCGTCCGCCGGCCGGGTCCACTTCGCACCAATGTCCTCGTTCTCGAAGATCCAGTGGTTTGCGCTGCTGGCCCCGGCAGCGGCGATGTCGCCTTCGAAGCCAATGAACAGGCTCACGCACGGGGTGCCCGCGGCCAGCGTGCCTATCGTGTGCTGCCAGGCCGGGGCCGTGTCGGGTGCGAGGCAGTGGGCCGTGTTGATGACGCCCATTCCCGAAACGATGTGCTTGCCCTCCTCGCGCCGCAGCTGTGCATCGTGCTCGTACTCGATGGCCGTCGCGCGACCTTCGCGGGTGATGATCTGCCGCACGTCGCAGCTCAGCCGCACTTCGCCGCCCGCCGACTCGATGACGGGCACGAGGGTCTGGGCAAATCGGGCAGGGCCGCCAACGGGGTAGTACGCACCGCCGTCGTAGGCGTGCATGACGAGCGCGTGCTCGACGAAGGGGGCCTGCGCCGGAGCGGCGCCATAGTCCCGCCAGCGTCCTCCCAGCACGGCGTACAGCCTCGCATCCTCGATGCGGGCGAGCTCGTCAGCCAGTGTGTGCCGCGCCCAGTGCCCGGCCTCGGCGCCGTGCCATAAGCGCAGGCCAAAGGCCATCCATTCGGGCATTCCGCGCATCGCCAAGAG
>Ga0134124_10000651_pt1 | contig 27681 bp, 32 predicted proteins | sample KB304_FD_96880 | JGI IMG/M metagenome (GOLD analysis project Ga0134124, IMG submission 96880) | Terrestrial soil microbial communities without Nitrogen fertilizer from Kellogg Biological Station, Michigan, USA - KB3-0-4 | ecosystem: Environmental > Terrestrial > Soil > Unclassified ... | reverse complement strand
ATCTGTGCGGGGGGCGATCAGTGATGATCGTCCCTACCGCGTCATGTGGTCGCTTTTTCCGAAGGCTCTGCGTGTAGACTCGTCGCATGGTCCGAGTCCTCAGGTTAACCGGCATAGCTGTGTTGCTCTACGTCACGATGAGAGTCGAGGGTCAATCGCAGATTTTGTACTTGTCTCCTGTTCAAGTGAAGTCGGTATCGGGGGTGTTGCAAGACGAGGAAGGCACTCCACTGCGAGATGCTACGGTGGAGGAGTTCACGTCGAACTGGAAGAAAGTCCTGCGCACAACCGCCACGAATAGCGATGGCGAATTTTTGTTTACTACGGTAAAGGCCCGAAAAATTTACTGGCTGCAAGTTTCCCCGACCGGGTTCAACCCGTTGCGCATGCAACTTAAGTTGGATCGCGAGCGTGGCAAAAGTCTCAAATTGAAGCTCAAGAGCATAGCTCAGAGAGCAGCGGAGCGTGACGCGATGCTGGCCGCCGAGCCGAACCGCATCGTTTTTGCGAAGCCCAAGATGGACTGTCGCGAACAAACGGAATTTCTCTCTGGCGACTACGACATCGTGCGAAGGATGCGCGACCTTCCTGAAGCAATCCAGAGGTTATACATGATGAGGGATGGTTCTAGGAGCGCGATCGCTGACCCTGGAGAATGGTTTGAGGTCGGCGATGATCTTTCAGACCTGAAGACGCCACGCCGACGGCTACGTTTTGCTGGAGTGGCGAAAGACCGCGCATTTGTCTACTACGAACACGGCGGATTTGCTCTAACCCATGAAATTGATTTGCTTCGCTTAAGCTCGTCAGGCAATGCCGCAGGCGTTTGGCGTGGCTACGCAGGTTTGGCTGATGATCTCGTTTCTTTGCAGAACAATCTGTCGATTTGCGTCAACGATTGTTCTGATCGTTCAACCGCCCGATGCCCGCAATGGACAACAGGAGTCAGTGTTTGAAACCCTCATCCGATGGCATCCAAGGAGAGTCTAGCTCCCGATAAGAGTCGGGTTATCGGACAATGGAACCCAGGGCCGGTTTCAAGTTTCCGGTAACCGCGTTTACCAGATGAGGATTAGTTTCGGTTTGCCCGTAATCCGTCCACCACCGATGCCAAGCGTGGAGATGACTTCCTACAAGCCGACTTCCGGGTACTGATCCGCACGGGTGCCCATCTTGGATTACTTCCGTTCTTGCCGACAATACGCGAACTGGCTGCTTTTGTGATCGCGCGCCGTGTAGTGGCAGTGAACACAAGCTTGTTTTTGCCAGATCCTGAGAGGAATCATGCCCACCCGCCGTTTCTTGTAGTAGCATTGCCGGGGTAGGTAGGAGATCATGAAACAGCCGCGTCTTTCCAAGGCTGAAACCCGCATTCTGGAGCAATACTGGAAACTCGGCACGGCGTCGGTGCGCGAAATCCTGGAGAGCCTCCCCGAAGACGAACGCGTTGCTTACACAACCGTACAGACGCTCGTCTATCGACTTGAAGAGAAGGGCGCGCTGCGGAAGGTAAAGAAGATCGGCAATGCCCAGCTCTTTGAGCCAGCGATCGATGAAAGCCAACATCGCGGCAGGCTCGTACGCGATTTGCTCGATCTGTTCGGGGGCTCGCCGCGTCTGCTCGTCTCGAATCTGCTCGAGAACGGCGCTCTTACCTTACGGGACCTGAAAGCATTGCAGAGCGCGGCACGCAACGGCCGCGCACGTGGGGGCAAACGTGCATGAGCATATCGCCCGAACGATATACTACTTCAGCGTTCATCTCCTATATGCGTCAATTGTAGGTGCTGCGGCGTGGGTCCTAACATCAATCCGGGGAGCAAGCGCCACCACGAAATATTGGATTTGGGTTCTGACCGCGTTCAATTTCGTCGTGCCAACTGGCGCAATGGTGGATAAGCTCTGGGCGCCGCATTTGGCGTGGGCCGCACCGCTCAGCACTCTCGGCGGCCCGATATGGGATATAACAGAACGCCGTACCGGCGTTGCGCTTTCCATACTATGGATAGCTGGCGCATTGGTGATGCTCATGCGATTGCTCTCGCGTGTACGCAGAGAGAGTCGCGAGGCTCAAGTACCGGCCCGTCTGGATGATTGTGATGCGCCCCCTAATTTCGTAGCAGATGGCATTCCGGTGAGCTTCGGCGAAGGCCATCCCAGCCCCACCGTTCACGGTATTGTTTACCCTCGTATCCTGCTTCCTACCGGAATTGATCGACTGCTCGATCAACGTGAATTCCGCGCTGTGCTGATCCACGAACTAGCCCATGCAAGGCGGCGTGACAATCTGCTCCGTCTGCTTTACGAAATTACGTTGTGCGTCTTGTGGTTCCATCCGCTCATCTGGCTCGCTGGAGCGCGGATTGCACTCTATCGCGAGCTTTCGTGCGATGAATCTGTGATCAGGCGCGCGCACGGAAAAGCGCTTGTTTCGGCGCTGGCCAAACTTGCCGTGCCCGAACAAGCTGGGGTTCTGCACGCAACAGCCTCCTCGCATCTGAGCTATCGGTTGGCACGCCTGGCCGGGCCGGTACCAGCAACATACCGCGCAGCAAGCCTGCTACGGACATCCCTGTTTGCCGCTGCCATCGCGGGCGGTATCTTTCAAACAATCGCCCACACCGCCTGCTGTTTCGTGATAGGGCGCTGATCGCTGCAAGAATCCCCGCTCACCGAGCTGACCCTGCCGCGTCTGAGTTGCATAGCAAACGTACAGTGTAGTAGCCTAGCCTTAATGTGTAGTAGATAAGGAATGCGCTATGCAAATTCCCATACGGCACGACCGCGAGTTCGTCGCGGAGGAGACGTTAAGTCGATTGCGAAAGTGCGCCACGGTTTTCGCGGTGTTGTTTGTGGCGCTGATTTGGGTGGTGCAACTGGGCGCCCAGGCTGCGGCTCCCGCGGACATCGTTTACGCGCGGCCTGGCCATCTCGTTGATGCGGGGGGATTTCGGCTCAATCTCTACTGCATGGGCAGCGGCTCGCCCACGGTGGTATTCGATTCCGGATGGGGAGACTGGGCGCCAGCGTGGTCGAAGGTGCAGCCAGAGATCGCCAAATGGACGCGCGTCTGCAGCTATGACCGTGCCGGCACGGGATTCAGCGACCCCGGTCCCATGCCGCGTACGAGCGTGCACATCGCCGAGGAGCTACGAACTGCGCTTCACCATGCCGGCATCGGCGGACCCTACATTCTGGTGGGAGCCGCTTTCGGCGGCGACAACGTGCGTACGTTTGCGGACCTGTACATGGACGAGGTTGCGGGGCTGGTATTGGTTGACGCCGATTCCGATGACATTGGACCGGAGGCAATGCGAGAAGAGCAACATCGATCAGTGGCTGGGCTTCCTTCTGACTTGCGCAATTGTCGCGACGCGATTGTCGAGCACAAGCCGTTAACCTGCGCTCAGCAGTTCTTTTTTCGGGGTTTGCCGGAAGCCGAGTGGTCTCTGGAATTGAACGCCAAAGTGTTGGAGATCGCGCAAACCAAAGTTGCCATGTACGACGCTTATTCTTCAGAAATGGAACAAACAGCGTCGGACGAAACTTATCTGCAACAGCACCGCTGCTCATTCGGCTCGCGCCCCATCCGCGTCCTCACCTCGGGAAACCACGGTGTCGGCCACCTGGAGAGCAAGCCTCCGGATACGCCGAAGCACCTCAAATATGAGCAGGAGACCACGCTGGCCCAGGCGCGCTGGCTCGAACTATCTTCCAATTCTAAACAGATCTTCACCCACAATAGCTCGGAATACATACAGTTTGACGAGCCGGAGACCCTCATCAATGCCGTCCGCGAAGTGTATGAGCAGGCAAGAAGACCCGTACCTTCGCACGGTGACTGAAAATGTTGGCCGACCCAATTCCTAAGCAAGCCCGGAATGACACTGCTTGCCGCCTATGGCAGCGTGGGTGCTTCCTCGCGGCGCCAAGTGCCAGTCGCGGATACCGGACGCGCGCAGAGCTCTCCGCCTCCGTTCAATGCTTCCCGAGAACGCGCATCCGGTAAAGCGCTAGCGTTAATCAAGACTTAGGCGATTACTTCCGGTTTGCCGTGGACTCGAATCTTCGGTGAGTACAAAAGTATCCAGAATCTGGAATTTGATGATGAGTTTCTTTATCAGTTGTCAGTCAACGATGGATCGTGACGATATAACAATTGTTTGATTCAAGGTGCCGACATCTTGCGACGAAGCGCATTGGCTCCCTCCGTGAACTCATAACCGCTCAGAAATACCATTTCGCAAGTCATTGAAAAACAATCGCAATTGAATTTTTAGAGTGGAGTGCTGCGTGCATCTCCCACGTTTATCGTTGCAGCAGGTCGTGGAAAGAGCTGCGTGGGATGGGAGCAAGGGTTCTATCGCTCTGAAGGAGAGAAGGCAATGCGCAAACTGATCTTCATGACATTGGCAGGGGTACTTTGCATATTGCTCGGCAGTGCAGCCCGGGCACAGCGTCTAGACGGAACGCTTCGTGTAACGGTCACAGATAGAAGCCAGGCCAGTATCGAAGATGCGAAGGTAACGGCGGAGAACGAAGCCACCGGCGTTTCAGCGACAACAACGACTTCGAGTTCGGGGACGTACGTCTTTCCAAATTTATTGGTCGGGACATATGCGGTGACGGTAGAGAAAGACGGATTCAAGAAAGCGGTGCAAAAAGGCATCATTGTGAATTCGAACCAAGTATCGGAAGCGAAAGTCGATCTGGAGCTCGGCTCCGTGTCTGCTACCGTCGAGGTGGAAGCAGGCGGGGACTTGGTGAAAACGGAATCTTCTGCACTGGAAGCGACCTTCAGCGGCGCCGCCGTACAGGATGTTCCGATTAACACCACGGGCGGCGATGTGAAGGAGTACTCGGTGTACGCACCTGGGACGACTACACAACAGGGAGGTGTGCTCGGTCACGGCGGGTCGATTGGTGGAACGCGTCCGCGGTTCAACGGATTTTCGATTGACGGGGTTGATGACAACAAGATCGATACCAACGGTCCGACTCAGCCGGTGATCCAGGAGTCGGTGGCGGAGTTCACGCTTCTAACGAATCAGTTCGGCGCAGAAAACGGACACTCCGCGGGGGGCCAGTTCAATATCGTGACGAAGTCCGGCACCAACAACTGGCATGGCGCCGGATGGGGATACGATCGAAACCGGAATTACGACGCGCTGGACAATTTGGAAAAGCAACGCGGGAAAAAAGATCGCTTCGATTATAACCGGGCAGGCGCGAGTGCGGGCGGCCCGGTCATCCGCAACAAATTCTTCGTGTATGGGGCGTACGAATTCCAGAACAATGGACTGGCCTCTTCCAGCCCGAGTTTTTCTTCGCCGACCGCGGATGGATTGGCTACTCTGATGACACTCGCGCACGACAGCGCGATCACCGACTTCCTAAAGCAATTCCCGGTGGCGGCAACCGCGAATGCCGCAGTGCAGGTAAACGGGCAAGCGATCCCGGTGGGCACGATTCAGTCCATCGCGCCGAATTTCTCCAACCAGCACGATTTTATCGTGAACCTTGATGCGAGCCTGGGAAGGCATCAACTTCGCGGGCGTTTTCTTTATGACAGGCTCCGCGAGCCCGATTTCAATCCATCGCAACCACAGCCGCAGTTTCTGGGAACGCACAACGAGGATGCGAGGAAAGTGATTTTCACGGACGCGTGGTCGATTTCCAACAGTGTGATCAATGATTTCCGTACGTCGTATTCACGCCTGAACGGGCCGAACCTGGTAGTGCCCACCTCCTTTCAGAATTTTCCAAACATTGAAGTAGACGAACTTGGAAGCAACCTGGGACCGAACGCACTGGCACCGCAAGGTTATGCACAGAACGTTTATCAGTGGGTGGACAATATTTCCCACATACGTGGAAAGCACACTTTCAAGTTCGGTGTGGAAGCACGGAAATATATCGCGCCAACCAATACGCTGCCTCGCGCGCGGGGTGAATGGGATTACGCGTCGCTCAGCCAGTTCATCAACGACTTCGTACCGACCGGCGCGAATGGCGCACTGCGAGGAGCTGGCTCAGGAAGCGTGGCCGACAATTACAATGCGTTCTACTGGTTTGTGCAGGACGACTGGAAAATAACACGCAGGTTAACGTTGAACCTTGGACTGCGTTACGAGTACAGCGGTGTTCCTCGCGACGAAAACCTGCAAGCCATCAACGCTATTTCGGACGACGCAGCGCGCGGGCTGTTTTTCCGCGCGCCAAAACCGGACATCAACAACTTTGCTCCCAGGTTCGGTTTTGCCTGGGATCCCCGTGGAAACGGAAAGTGGGCGGTGCGGGGCGGCGCAGGCCTTGCGTACGACGTCGTTCCGAACAACTTTGCCATCAACAGTTTGCCGCCGCAATTGCAATCGGAACAAAACCCCGGCCTGACGTGCGCGCTGGCCGGTGCGCCTCAGTGGTGCGCTACTTTCGACGCGGCCAATCCAACCAATCCAACGGCCGGGCAAGGGTTCCTACAATTCGGGGGATTGCTGCAGGTAAACGTTCCGCCGGTAACGCAAGCAGATGCTCGAGCGGCAACCGCATCGCTCATTCCGGATCATGTGTCGCCAAAGGTCATCACCTGGACGTTGGGGGTGCAACACGAACTGTTCCGTAACAGCAGCGTCGAAGTGCGCTATGTGGGTACACGCAGTCTGGAACTGCCGGTTCAACAGAGGTTGAATTCGGCGTCGGCGTTTGACCCAAATGTTCCAGGAGGGGGCATCGCGCCGCTTCCGACCTTTATCAGTCCGAGTGACGTACCGGCGGTAGTTGTGAGCCCAGCGAGCACGTTGCAGAGCTTTGACAACTTCAATCCACTTCCACTCTCGGGGGACGGTTTCCTCGGAAGCTTCACCACATTCCCACCGATCGGCAGCGGCATCTATCATGCCGGGTCCGTCGATTTCATCCATCGCTTCGCACGCGGGATTTACCTACGGGCGAATTACACATTCTCCAAGAACATCGACAATGCCACCAATGAACTGTTCAGCAGCCGCGTGAACCCACGGCGCGCGCAGGATGGTTTCGACTTCGCGGCTGAGCGGGGCTTGTCGGCTCTGGACATCAGACACAAGTTCGCACTCTCATTCCTGTACGAAATTCCCAACGTGCACACGGACCATGCTTTTGTTAAGGCGCTCGCCCACGGATGGGAATGGGGAGGCACATATCTGGCGGAATCCGGCCAGCCTGTAACTCCCTTATCAGGCGTGGATTCCAACGCTAACGGGGACTCTGCAGGCGACCGCACTGTCGTCAATCCTGCAGGCGTTGGTCTAACTGGCAGCACCGTCAATTTTGTGTGCAACGCCGGAGCCGGCGGTGCGACCAGCATCGTCACCGATCCCGCCACCTGCGGCAGTGGCGATGACTCCAATATCGTCGGCTACGTCGCTGCGGATCCCACGGCGCGCTTCATCCAAGCTGGGGTAGGGGCCAAAGCAAACGCGGGACGAGACACGGTATCCACGCCGGGCCTGAACATCTGGAATATGTCACTGCTTAAGAACACAAAACTCTCGGAGCGCTTCTCGTTCCAATTTCGCGCCGAGACTTATGACACATTCAACCACCGGAATTTCAGCATCGGTTTGCCCACGAACAACGGCACGATCGATCAGAACACGAACGCCAACCCACTAAGCTCCGGATATATTTTCGTGACCTCCGGCAACCTGTTCCTGAACAACCACCAGTTCAATGGCGGAAGCAGAACGATGCAGCTAGGTTTGCGCTTGATCTGGTAGCCGTTTCGACTGTTTCCATGAGCGAGGGAGTCCGTGCTGGACTCCCTCGATTCTCTTTCGTCTCAGAAACAAGTTGCAGGGTGGCTGTATTGCTGCACCAAGGGTCCATTTATGAGTGACTACCACGCGCGGCAGCTACTTAGGAGGGTGGATCCTTGTCAACGCCGATGACGTCCAAATCGGCTTTAGGCGAAGGCAGACTACAACCGAGCGAAACGAAGGCGGCGGAACGGTACCTGTTTTTTGGCCCGTTTCAGATTGATCTGCAACGCGAGGAGCTGTTTAAGGAAGGATCTCGAGTCCGCATCCCGTCCAAAGTATTTCAAATGTTGCTGGCCCTCGTTGAACGGCCCGGCGAAATTGTGACCCGCGAAGCGTTGCACGCGCGGCTGTGGCCACGCGGAACGCTTGTGAATTATGAAGCCAACGTAAATACCACTGTAAATAAATTGCGGCTTGCCCTGGGAGATTCGCCAGGAAAACCGATGTACGTGGAGACGATACCGCGACAGGGATATTGCTTCCTGGGCAACGTCGAGCGTGGCTCCGGCGTGTTGACGCTGGCGGCGGCTGACGTCGTAGGCGGGCGGGCAGCACAACAAGAGGCATCGTCGATTATCGCTAGAAGAATGATCAGCGGAAGATTTGCGGAGCTTTGTACGAAGGGCCGGGGCGCGGCGATTCTTTTGTGTGGAGTATTGATCGGCGCCGGAATTGTGCTACTTATGCATTGGGGTAAATGAACACCGCGTTAGGTATGCTGCGGATCAAAAGCGCGTGAATCACATCTTGTCTTTGTATGACTAAATTCATTCTTGGTACGTTGGTCCCTCAAGTGCCTCGGGACACCAAATCCGGATACAATCTGGTGTATGGAAGTTGCTTATCGAAAACTCTCGACGATCGCATGGGCCTACTTGTGGTCCATCTCGTTTTGGATGAGTCTTGCCTTTCTGGCAGCAGGGGAGGATAAGGTCCACTTCTTGCAGAGGGGGCTCCACACATCGTACTGGACGGCACTGCTTGTCGAGGGCGGATTTCTACTGCCGACCGCGCTCGTGACGCCTCCGGTTTTCGCGATAGTTCACCGCTATCCGATCGCTAAACCGATTCGGCTTGATCGGGTAGCTGGGTATGTTCTTGGCATCGCCCCTTACGTCATCGCCTGCGTGATCCTCCGTTGGGTTTTAGTGCCACCTTGGAATGTTCCTGCTCAGAAGTTCGAACAACGCTCGTTCCACGCATTGGTTACAGGTTTTTACATTTTTGCCGAGATAATCTGGAACTACATCATTGTTCTGGCGGCCGCGCATGCATACGAGTACTTTAAGCGGGCGAGGGACCAGGAACTTGAATTGCAGCAGGCGCTTGCCACGAGCGAGCTCCAAGCCCTTAAGAGTCAGCTTCATCCGCATTTCTTATTCAATACGCTCCAGGGAATCTCAGCTTTGATTGACACGGAGAAAGAGCGTGCCAAAACGATGGTTCTCAAGGTCTCTAGCTTGCTTCGGACTGCTTTGCAGTGTGCGAGCTCTGATGTCACCAGCCTCGATGAAGAATTGAGGTTTGTCGACGATTACCTTGGCGTGGAGAAAATGCGCTTGGAAGACCGACTTGAGGTGCGTTGGCAAATTGACCCCGCCGCGCGGCAATTGCTCGTGCCACAACTGATCATGCAACCGCTCGTCGAAAATGCGATTTTCCACGGCGTGGCTTGTTGTCGCGGAGGAGGATGGATCGAAATTTCGTCTCGGCGGGCGGGAGGCATGCTGGAGATAGCAATTCGCAATAGCGTTGCAGGAAAGCGGCAAGCAGGGATGGGGCTAGGTCTCCAGAATGTGAGAGCCCGATTGAAGCACCTTTACGAGGACGAGGCCACCCTCTGCTTCGACCAAGGCAGCGATGGCGTTGCGATCGCGACTCTTGTGTTGCCGGCAATCGGTCAACGGAAGGAGGCGATGAAAGAGATGTCGGCCTCGAATTTGCACGCTTAGTGGGGGGAGATTGTGCGAGTCTTGATTGTCGACGACGAACCACTTTCGCGAAGCTCCCTCAAAAATGCGTTGAGAGCGAGAAACGACATTCAAGCTCTCGATTGCGCGAACGATGCTGTTGACGCCCTCGAACTACTACAAAAGAAGCCCTATGATGTTCTCTTACTCGACATTCAAATGCCGGAATTATCGGGAATCGAGCTGGCCGACCGCTTAAACAAGTGGCGGCAACCGATACCATCGATTGTGTTTGTCACTGCGCACCATCAGCACGCGGTTGCTGCATTTGAGAAACATGCCGTTGACTATGTCCTCAAACCCTTTTCAAACAATCGTATTCACGAGGCGTTAGATATCGCGATCCGCAGAACGGAAAGCGAGCGGGCCGCACAGTTTGTCAAAATACTGCCTCAGCTCGAAGAACTGTTGTCGAAGTCAGCGAAAATCGCCATCAAGACGAAAGGAAGGATCCTTTTTGTCGATCCGGCCGACGTGGTGATTATCGAAGCTCAAGGCAATTACGTATTGCTACAGCGGGCTTCAGGATCGTACCTACTCCGAGAATCGATTTCCACGATGGCAGAAAAGCTAAAACCGTACGGATTTATAAGAATACATCGCTCCGTGCTGGTGAACAGTTCCTTCGTTGAGGAAATTCAGCCTTGGACCACGGGAGAGTACGCGCTTCGCATCAAAGGGGGCAGAGAATTTACAGTCTCACGCACTTACAAGAGCAATCTGAAATCCCTGGCAAAGTTCTGGATTGGCGCTGACACTTTCGTCGCAGGCTAACCGCGGGCCCGCGCTAACAAGTGACAATGGCCGGCTGGATATGGCCGCGCCAGAGACCAACAACAACAGCCCGAACGCGCTCTGCGCGGCCTGAATCATTTCGGCATCGGCGCACGCGTTCCATCCGACCATCTGTCTGTGGGAACCATGAATACGTCGATTGGTTCCGGATCGCCATGGAACTGTGGATTCAGCAGGACGGGAGAGTGGGGCAGATCTGCACCCCAAACGGCACTGTCCATGAGCGGAGTATAAATCATCAAGTGAGCCATCCAGTTGTGCTGGCCGCCGTCGGTAAGGTACTGTTCTTTCGACATCATGTAGCTCATGGCTCAAGGCTCCAAAGGCGGCAGCTTTTGCTTTACGAATGTCTTGATGCCCTCGATGATCTGAGCTTTGGATTGACCGGCCAATATCATTTCCGTTCTTTTATATGTGATCGGCAGAATGGAGCGTGCAGCCGGCGGATTAAAGCAGACTGGGCCTCGAAGTTTAGGGTTCCAAAAATTAACGGCAAATTCGCCATCGAATGGGCCCATCCACCCGCGCTCCACGACACACACGAAACCGTTCTTACCTTTGACTGCGGTTTCATAGCCATGCCTTCCGAGAACAAGGATCGTAGCGTCGCGAGAGATCGCGTCGGGAGCCGCGCTGCGCGCCAAGGCAATTTCGGCATCGCGGTCTGGCATCAGGTACTGATCCACCGGCGCCATGCTGGGATAGGGTGTCTTGGGGTCTTGCGCCCGGATTTGAGGTGGCGCCGTAAAAGCACAAATCAAGGCAACCACTAGAGAAGCACCAGCCGAAAATGTATTTCGGTCCATCAGGTCCTCCCGGAATGCCATGGACGACAAAAATCCAGGCGCCTAGATGCGCCAGGGTTGCGAGATACGTTAGTACGCATTTGTCGAGAGCGACTAACCTTGTCAGAATGCTCGCTTCCATCGGGGGCTGCAACAATGATGTGATGAGTCGCGGGAATCCGGGGCGAAGTTACGCAGAGTGAGCACGAAATGTTTCCATAATGGCCATTGGCCCGTCCCATGAACAGCCGTGGACCAGCATGGAGGCATTTTCCAGGGCGGCATCTCGAAATTCCACTTTTCCGGTTAGCGCACATCGGGAGTTATCGAATCTGCCGGGCCGTCGCCACTGTCCTTGATGAATTAGAATGATACGTAAACCTAAACTGTCTCGCCGATTCGCTAGCTGACTGAACACAGATGCCGTCCTCCAGTTCAAACTTCTGGTCACCATCGGACCGTACTCGCCGCCTGCTGAGATTTCAGCCGCTATACCTTGTCGTGGCCATCGTATTGTTCGTGTTGGTTTGGATTACCGATTGGCAGCATGCGAACTTCTTAGAGATAGCCCTTTACTCATTCATCGCCGGAAATCTCACCACGCTGGCCATGGAGCGGCTTGTGCGATTATTTCCGCCTCTCCGGTTTTCCTATCACTGGCTCCTTTACTTGTCCTGTTTACTCCTTTCAGCGCTAGCAAGCTCCGCCTTGTGTCTTCTTCTGATCATGGCGGTGCTTCGCATTCCACTGTCGAACTATTCCACCGAGTTTTGGGTCTCCGGCAGACTCTGCGTAGTCATGATCACCATCGTCGGCGTCATCTACCATGCCTATGCGGAATCGCATACCAAACTCGAAAGCAAAAACCTTGAATTGCAACGCACCGTCGATCGTGGGCATATGTATTCGCATCAGCAGGATCAGGAACTTTGCAAGGCCCGCGAGATTCAGGAAGGGCTTTTGCCAAAAACAATACCTCAGCTAAAAGATCTGGAGGTCGTGGGGGTTTGGCAGCCCGCCCGTGTCGTTGGCGGGGATTATTTTGATGTGGTGAAGTTCAATGAGAGAAAGCTCGGAATTTGTATCGGTGACGTCGTGGGCAAGGGCTTTAGCGCAGCTTTGTTGATGGCCAACTTGCAAGCCAGCTTCCGGGCCTTCGCGTTAGAATCTGTGTCACCCGGCATGTTGTGCCAAAAACTGAACGAGCTTTTCTCCAACAACCTTGCCAGCGACAAATTTGTGACGTTCTGTTATTGCACCATCGACAGCGTGGATCGCAAACTGACCTACGCCAGCGCCGGTCATTGTTGCCCCCTCCTCATCCGGAGTTCCGGGGCGGTGGTCATTCTGAGAGAAGCTGGAACGCCACTGGGAATCATGCCGGATCGGGAGTACGCCGATGCAGAAGCGCAGCTCGCACCCGGCGACCGCCTGGTCCTCTATACCGACGGCCTAACGGAGGCCATAGATACTGGGTACCAAGAATTTGGGGAACCGCGATTGGTCGCTTTGGGCATCCGCAACGTGGCGCTGAGTGCCGCGGAATTGCTCAAGACCATCATGAATGAAGTGTTTAGCTTCAGCGGCGGAAGTTTTCAGGATGATTTTACACTGGTCGTTGTTGCTGTTAAGTGAACCAGTCGAAGACGAATGAGCCTGGCGCCTTACACATTCTTCGCAGCGGTATGGGCTTGGCTTGTGATTGATCAAAGCCGGTTGCTGTGCAAGCTATGGTGCACCGGCCACGGTTCACGGAAAACTCCTTTATATTTTATATTGCGTCGCGTAACCGGGCATGTGGTTTTGCCCAGATTCCACTTTTCCGGTTACGGCGTTAATCAGACACTGAGACTCGCTTGGTTTTGCACAGTCAGTTCCCAGGCCTGCCCAACTCTCTGGAGTTCACCTGCAACATGAATCTTGGGTCCTAGCCGGATGAAGTTAGGTCTTCTCCCCTTGACACCCAGTAGGAGAAGTGTATCCTCTACTTGGATGCCAGTAGGAAAAGAGAACTCTTATGCCGGGTAAGTCAAGCGACGTCGTTCAGGGGACTTTGGACATGCTTGTTCTGAAGACCCTCGCGCTGGAACCGATGCACGGATACGGGATATCTGTCCGCATCGAGCAGATGAGTAGGGGCGTTTTTCATCCCAATGCGGGGTCGCTATTTCTCGAAATTCAGCGGCTACAACGCGACGGACTCATCGACGGCGAATGGAAGCCAACCGAGAACAACCGCCGCGCGAGGTATTACGTTCTGACTAAGAAGGGACGACAGAGACTCAGTAGCGAAACGCGAGAGTGGGGCCGTCAGGCGGCAGCCATCGCCTGGATTTTAGAGGCGCGGTAAGAGGTGACCTATGTCCTTGTTGCGGAACATCACGGGTGGCCTCCGATCACTGTTTCGAAAGGAACAGGTCGACCGCGAGTTGGATGAGGAGCTCCGCGCCTACCAGGATATGGCCACCGAGGAAAAGATGAAGGACGGGATGAGCCGTAAAGAAGCCCTTCGCACAGTCCGCTTGGAGCGGGGGAGCCTCGAAGTCAGCAAAGAAATCGTTCGCTCTGGCGGTTGGGAATTTTTCGTGGAGACGTGCTGGCGAGACCTGCAATACGGCGTGCGGATGCTATGCAACAACCCGGGCTTCACCATCATCGCGGCTGTGACGCTGGCGCTTGGTATCGGGGCGAACACGGCGATATTCAGCGTGATAGACGGAGTTCTCCTCCAGCCCCTGCCCTATCCTCATCCAGAGGAACTAGTCGCCGTGTGGCACACGGCTCCTGGGCTCCACGTCAAGGACCTACAGTTATCGGATTCATCCTACTTTATTTATCGCGAGCGGAGCCGCACGTTCCAGGACATTGGCCTCTACAGGAACGACTCGGTGAACATCACAGGCATGGCGGAGCCAGAGCGAGTAAGCGCGCTAGACGTAACCGACGGCATCCTTCCGATTCTAGGAGTCAGAGCTATTCTAGGACGCACGTTCCAGCGCGCCGATGATTCCCCAGGCAGCCCAAAGACGGTGATGCTGAGTTTCAGTTTTTGGCAGCAGAAGTTCGGCGGCGATCGCTCAGTAATTGGAAAGACGATTACTGCCGACGGAGAATTGCGACAAGTTATTGGCGTGCTGCCGCAAGACTTTCACTTCGGCGGACGGGGCGTCGCGATGCTCCTGCCCTTCCAGTTCGACCGTGCTACTACTTTCCTCGGGAACTTCAGCTATGAATCCGTCGCCAGGCTTAAGCCGGGAGTCACATTGGAGCAAGCCAATGCGGACGTGGCGCAGATGCTTCCCATTGTCGCAAAGAGTTTTCCCATGCCCATAGGCCTCAACCCAAAAATTATGGACGACGCTCGAATCGGGCCGAACCTCCGGACGCTGAAACAAGACGTTGTCGGCGACATGGACAAGGCCCTGTGGGTGCTGATGGGGGGCATAGGATTGGTGCTGCTCATCGCTTGCGCAAATGTTGGCAACTTGCTTCTGGTCCGCGCGGAAGGACGCCACCGCGAGTTAGCCGTCCGTGCCGCTCTGGGCGCAAGCAGGGGCCGCATTGCTGCGGGTTTGCTTCTCGAAGGCTACCTTTTAGCCCTTCTGGGGTGCGCGCTCGGTCTGGCGCTGGCTTATGGCGCCTTGCGGGTGCTTGTAGCCATGGCGCCCACTGGACTTCCACGGATAAGCGAAATCGCAATCAACGGCCGTGCCATTTTGTTCACGCTGGTTATATCGCTGTTCGCCAGCTTGCTCTTCGGTTGCGTGCTGGCTTTCAAATATGCGGCGGCGCCTCAGTTGACCACACTGAGGGAAAGCGGACGTTCCACCAGCGAGGGCCGCCGTGGACACCGGGCACGAAACGCGCTCGTCGTGTTCCAAGTAGCGATGGCTCTCGTCCTGCTGGTCAGCGCCGGACTTATGATTCGCACCTTTCGCGCTCTGATCCAAGTCAATCCGGGCTTCGTCACGCCTTCGGAAATCCAGACATTCCGCGTTGATATTCCCCACGCACGACTGAAGGAGCCAGAGCGTGTGATGCGTCTGGAAGAAGAGATTCAGCATAAGATTGAGGCTGTTCCGGGCGTTTCTTCTGTCAGCCTCTCGATGAGTGTTCCCCTGGATGGGAACGATGCGACCGGTCCAGTCTTTGAAAAGGGCCGCACCTACTCACAAGGTGACCTTCCGATCCACCGATCCAGGTTCATTTCACCGGGCTTTTTCAAAACGCTCGGCACACCGATCGTCGCCGGTCGCGACCTCACCTGGAGTGATATCTACAATAAAGTTCCGGTCGGAATCGTTTCCGAAAGGCTGGCGCGCGAATACTGGGGGGATCCCTCGAGCGCGCTCGGCAAGCAAATTCGCGTGGGTCCGAAAGACGACTGGCGGGAGGTCATCGGTATTGTGGGGGACATCCACGACGATGGTGTAGATAGGGAAGCACCGAGTTCGGTGTATTGGCCCATTCTAACGGCGAAGTTCGCGGGCAATGACCTTGACGTGATCCGCTCAACGGCCTTCTTCATGCGCGCTTCGCGTGCCGGTTCGGAGAGCCTGATGAAGGACGTTCAAATGGCTGTCTGGTCGGTGGACTCGAGCCTCCCCATAGCAGACGCGCACACACTCGAATATTACTACTCGAAATCGATGGCACGGACTTCGTTCACCCTCACGATGTTAGGTGTCGCCGGGGGGATGGCATTGTTACTCGGCGTCGTCGCCCTCTACGGCGCAATCGCATACTCAGTGTCGAGGCGCACGCATGAGATTGGCATCCGCGTGGCCCTTGGGGCTGAGTCGGAAGATGTGCTGGAAATGGTCGTGCGAGAAGGATTCAAACTTGCGGGATTCGGCGTCGCAATTGGTATTGTGGCCGCCCTCCTGTCAACACGCTACCTCGCGACCTTGCTTTACGGCATCAAGCCCACCGACCCACCGACTTTTGCCACCGTCGCGCTGCTTCTCATTGGAGTGGCGCTGCTCGCGAGTTACATTCCGGCCCGTCGAGCGACCAAAGTGGATCCGATGGTGGCGCTACGTTACGAGTAGTCCGCACTTTCGAGGCTGCCAGTCTGCTTCTCATTTCCAACTCTCTCTGATTTGAGTAAATACCCTTTTTCTGCTCCACATTTTGTGCTGTTTGTGGCTCCTCGTTGATTCGGCGAATTTATACGCAGTTTTCACCGAAGGTAGCAAAGCTCAAGTAGATCTTCGTCAGCGATTCTCTATCCGAGCTCAAAAGCGCGAGTCGTCTTGAGAGCATCAACAATGCGATACAGGCCAATCGCCAGCGTACCGACGCGGCGCTGAGATCTCACGACGAAAAGATCGGCCAGCATTTGGCCGACTTCCAAGAGAACCTTGAGAATGAAGTCGCGGCGATTGTGGTTAAGCTGTTCGAAGAGTACGGGATCCTAAAGCTCGCCGACTCTCACATTTGCGGCGGAAAGGGAAAATCATGAGTACATCCAAACAATCCGTCGCGAGGAGATCGCCAACTTCAAACCCCACACACTCGAATGATTTAGCGATTTCGAATTCTGAGGTTTGCCGCTCCGATCCACGGTTACGGCCCTGGGCGACGCGAGGAATAAAGGGAGCCGCCCTATCGCACTTACGATGAGTTTCCCGCTCGCTATCGGAAGTAATGCGAGGGCTGCCATAGGGGCAACCCCCGCTAGTCGAGTCGCGTGAGGAGGAAGCAGGGAGCAGGGGCCATCGCCAATACCCGGTCGGATCAGCCGCGACCCCTGCGCCTATGCTTGGAAGAGCCGCCCGACACTAACCTCTGTGCAGACAATTGCAATACCCAGAATTGCCGAGCGCTCCCTAGAACATTAGGACCCGTCGCGGTGGAATCTGCCCAACGTGAGGTTACGCCATGTAACCGCCGACTCTCTCTTCGTCTGGTGGGTGTTCAAAAGGCTGCTGGTTGACTTGAGCTTTTAGGACAGCCAACGCAGCAAGAGCCTTGCCGATGGCCTCAAATTCGGCTGAGTCGGTGAGCGGTGGAGGGCTCTCAGCTAGTCTTTGCTGAATTGCTTGCTCTGCTTTAGCGATGCAATCAGGCAATTTTTCAAAGTCGGTTTGAAGTGCTGCCTCTTCGTAGAACTTCTGCCAAGCGTATGCCACGCCCAATTGCCACCTCCCGACCAATCGGGGGACCTTTAGGCAGCTATTTACGATAATCGCCCACATTATGTCAATACAGTATGGAAGGCACAAAAATAAAGGGCAGCCCCCTCACAAGAGTGGTCAATTTTGACCAGACATCGAAAGTCAGCCGGGTTCAAGCTCTCAGAGCAGAACGAGTTGTCAGGATGGGCGATGAAATAAAAAGTGGGGCCACCGCGTGGCGACGCAGTGACCCCACTCAAGCGAAAGGAGATGAAAAGACCCGAGGCTAAGCCTAATATTCGCAGAAAGCAATCGGGTAAATCTGATTCAGCTAGATTACGGCAGCACTAAAAGAAATAGGGCCATCTCGCCTCAGCTAGCAGAAATGGCCCTACTCTCTTTCTCTCTGAGGTGCCGCTAAGAACCTCTGAGCCGCCAGACTAGCCGTTGCGTGATAACGCAGTCGATAGGCTGAAAGCTGTAATACACCCTACGGCCTAGTCGCTGGCAGCGGCCCCGAGCGCGGTTTCATCTCCACTGTAAATCAAGTCGAAAGACCGAAAGAGCGAATCCTTGCTGCAACCCGGGCATCTTTTTGTTTCACCGTTCGTAAATTTCGGTTTCGGCACAACGTGAAACGGGTCTCTTAGCGCCTGCTCTGCTATGGCCGGGTCAACTTTGCGGTACTCGAATCGGTGAGAGCAATGAGGGCAAACCAGCATCCATCTCGCCATGACGGAGCGCTCCAACTACTTTGGTTCGATGCGGAAGTTCACAACAGGACGCGCAAATCAGGTAAAGACAGCAGCAAGGCTTAGTATGGCAGTAGATGCTCCACCCGCGAAGGGTCCTACTCGCCCCTAGGATGCCGTCTCAACCATTCTCCTTTGCACTCTCGAAGCTGCGTCCAATCAATGTCGCGTGGCGGCTTACCTAGATGCGCTTCAGGCGTACACATATAGCGTGCAGATTTCCCATATTCAATCAACTCCGCATCAGTGAACTTCGCTAGCCGTTTGCGAAAAGCTTCCACGTCGAACGGCTCAAACGCGATGCTCATAATTTCCCCAGCATAAATCGAAAGGCCCTTTCGAGGGCAGAAAGCAGCGTATTACCATGTTGAACCCAAATAGCAAGCCCAGCGCCGACCTCTAGAAGGCTCTGGTCGTGAATCTGAGCAGCTTAAGATTGCCGAGCGTATGCCTCAGCCTCGCAGATTGGAAATGCCAGTGATGAGTGAGCAGGAAGCGTTCTTGCGCCTGAACGTTCCTGACGGCTTGGAAACTAACGGTACTTGGCCTAAGAACTACATCACTGGGGATATCTCAGCGCCTGGTGAGATTCTTAAGGCTAGGGACTAGTCGCATAACGCGTTCTCTCCCATTCATCTACTGACGCAAGAATGAATGCCTTGCGTTCAGGTTGGTGTATTAAGGCTGGGTCTTCTTCTGCATCTTGCGGAGGATGACCGCTTGAGTCTCGACTCGGAGCCCACCTAACGACCTCACGCTGATGATGCCAACGCATTAAATGCAGAGCAAGCAATCTCGCTGAAACGCGAAAAGGCCCCGCATGCGGAGACGGCATGCGAGGCCCTTTTCGTAGAGGGGAGAAGCCGAGGGTAAGCCGTTTGCAGTTGTGTGGTGGGGTTTGGCTTACCCTCAGCGGTAGGTACTTAGTTGCGGAACCGTTACTTAGCGCTAGCCACCAGCACCTGCTCGGTGGTGACCGGACCCATCGCCAGTTCCTTGTCCTTGGACTTGGAGCCCACTTGGTAGTTGAGGATCATGTGCAGATCGGCCAAGTAGAGTTGGCTAATGCGAGACTCACCGTTGCGGCGGACAATCTGCAAATTGCTGGGAGCGTCGATCGATTTCACATCTGTCCAAGAAGTGAGGACAAACTGGCTTCCATTTGCGCCCCTCACGACGATGCGTGCGGGCATCGCGCTGGACTGCAGCGTGAAGGTATAGTCACCGGCTGGCAGGCTAGCCTGGCCCCAGCGAACGTCGGACGTCAGCGTGAATGAGCCCTTGAAAGCAGCTTGGGCGGAGGCGGGCATCGCGGAAACAGTAGCCGCGATAAGTCCGAGTGCAGCGATTACAAGGATGCGAGTAAAGTTCGTTTTCATGGTGGTGTTCCTTTCGGGGACTTGCTTTTCTTTGGTCTCGGTTGCTTTCTCTCTCGAATGCATGTCAAACAGGGAGCACTTCACGTGCCGCGGGACATCTTGCAGTTGCGGGATTTGGTTTTTTCGCAGGAAGATCTTTCGATTTAAGGAGATGGCGACAGCTAATAGGTGGCGGCAGCAGATCCAGAAAAATCCCGCAGGCGGGAAAGGGCTATCCAATCGGATAGTTTCCTATCTGATGGGATATGCTTTTCGGGCTTTGGACTTTTTCTTTAAGGACAGGCGCAAGTCAAGATTGCGGATCAGGCGGTGCAAATAGTTGGCGTGACAAATCTGACCGCTGCCATCAACAAACACAAAGCGTCAGTTATTCCCTAGCGCGGATCACGGACTGCTCTCACGCAAGTACCGTCCATGGGATTGTTCGCCCAGGCTGCCCACGCTGTAGAAAGCCTTTCTATACGGTGAGCCAGTTTATCGACCTGAGCGAAGGCGTGTTGCCGCCTTTATTGGACCGGCTTTCATCTAAAGAGCATGGCAGCCAAGCGCGAGAAGCTGCCGAAAGAACTACGCAAACCCAAGTTGGCATCCGTCGTTCTTGAGGTTAGCTCGAAAAGCGGCGCTCCGATGAGCGCTAGAGACAAGTTCAGATTGCGCCGAGCAATGAGGCAATTTGCTAGACAAGCTCTGAAGGGCTGAATGGCTGAAGGACCAAACGGCGGAACTTACACTAAAGCCTTTTGCCTCAACTGTAAGCAGGTGCAGCCGATTATCAAAGAACTTCTGTCGGACGACGTTATAGAACTGGTGTGTGCAGTCTGCCGTTCTGTAATCGCGACACTTTGCAAAGATGCAAAGTCGGAGTGACCAAGGGAGTGATTGGGTTTGGCCTGTATTGCCTTTGCTAGCTAGACTGGCTCTCATCTAACTAGCAGGACAAAGACCCTTGCCAGCCCTAAGGGGGATTTGTGAGGAAGAAAACCAAGGCCACTAAGCCGGGGCTTGTCCAGAAGGTGATTCCGCCTTACGTACCGGATGTGCCCGAGAAGGCTGAAATTTCAATTCCGAACGCAGATGATCTTTACCGTGAATTACGCATTGAAAACACGTTAACCGACGAGAAGGGAAATAAGGTTAAGTTGAAGCCGGGTGCTGAGGTGGAAGTAACTGTAGAAGCCGACATAAATGCGACTGAGCCTAAAGAGCCTTTGAAAACAAACCTCCCTGAGAAGACGAAGGATAAAAAGCGCTGATCCCAACTAGTGTGAGCACGCTGCCGCCTTTGTTGGATCGGCTATCGTCTGAAGAGAGAAAATGAGAAATGGTCAAAATTGACCAGTATTTCCCCGTCGAAAAATTTAGACTGACCTTCACCAGCCCAAGCCCAGCCACACGGGTGATCGTCATGCCTAAGTGGATTCTTCAGTGCCCCAACTGCAAAACTGATTTTGGATATTCCCAGATCAATGATGTTGGAATGGCCAGTTATTACTTGCCGCTGAAACCAGACCTCCCACCGAAGGGAGTCAAATGTACATGCCCGAATTGCGGAAGCAAGGCCACATACCAGCGGAAAGACTTGTGCTATCAGGCTTGATTCCTAGTTTTTCGCATGCCTCGCTCGATCCAGTAAGTCTAGAACAAACATGCGTCCTGTACAAAGGTCCTCAAGGTATTGCCATCGAAAGGCAACAGGGCTAACGTTCTCAGCGGGATAGGAGTGGCGTGGTACGCTTCTTGGGAAGCGGTAGGGCTGGGACGCGTCGCTCCTTCTCTCTCTAACTCTCTTTATCAATAAACAATCACGCTGGGCGTACATTTCAGGGTATACATTCTAGCTGTGTCCGAGTTGTTCGAGCAACTCAAGCCCGATTTAGTGGTCTTGGATTTGGCTGTGCCTGATATGAACGGCATAGAAGCAGCTAGGATAATGTCCGTTATAGATTCGCGAGTCCCATTAATCTTATTTACGATATTCGGCTTTGAAGGCCTTGAAACTTCCGCGACCGAAGCGGGCATCCGGGCAATAATCCCCAAAGATAACGCGTGGAGCTTAATTCCTCGTATCCAGGATCTGGCTCGCGGCGAGCAAACCATCAATTAGGTGTGCCCATTCAGGGCTTATTGGCGGCCCTCAGAGCCCTTGGTGAGATACCAAAGGTATGAAATCAAACCGATGCCGAGGAAAGTTGCGGTTGTTACGAGAGCGGTTACCATGTCTCACCTCCGGGGACGTTGGGAAAGACATCACGCCGAATCAAAAGCGAGGCCGCTGCAAGAGCTTAGTCAACAAGTACACCGAAAGCACGATGCTGATTCCATTGAGCGGACCGAATAGCAAACCGCGCATAGTCGTCTCACTGGTGGACGGGGACCGCCAGCGAGGAGCTAAGCGATCCCTTTACACTTGGATGAACAGCGAGAGAATAGTCCGTTTGGAATCGGGTTCAATACAGGGAAAACCTGAGACTAGCGATACGGTGTACGCAGTATTGATGCGGCGGATAGCGGAATGTCAGCCTAGAGTTCGCACCTCTAGACAACGCGACACCCCATGAGACCGGCTACTTGCTCCTCAGTGGCCGGTCTTTTTGTTGTTTCCGCTGGGCGGATATGCTCGGCTAGGCTGGAGAGACTCGGCCTCATACCCCGTCAGTACATCAGGCAAGCTTTTAAGGCAGCAATTAATCTCTGGCGCTTCATTTGGGCAGTGTATGTTTCTGGCCCCGCGAAACTTTCAAGCTTCCTGACTTTAGATCGGAACCAAGGGCCGAGTACCCATAAGATGACAGACTTCATTGAGTCCTTCTTTCGACGCGTACAGCATCGTAGCACCAAAGCGGGCCATGTTCTCCGTGCTAGGATTCCTCTCGGACTTCCTCCACCGACCAAAATTCCTTGGAGTCGGCCATGCTCAAATCCGCTTTGCTCGATGCGATCTGCACCGAACTGCACGGGCACAATCTCGATGCCTTTCAGAACGAGAACAGCAAAACTGTAACGCCGGGTGTCCTGCGTGCAGGAAGGTCTTCTATACCGTGAACCAGTTTGTCGACCACTTGACGGGCGATGTGCTGCCGCCATTGCTGGATCGGCTCTCATCTGGATGATCCCGCGCGCCCTCGTCGATGGGCGTGAAAGTGCGCGTGGAGTGATTATCTGTTGCCCAAGTAGTTGACGTGCACGTAAGTGCCGAGGCGGACGTTGTAGGCGAGATACCAGCCGTCGTGATCGGGATCGTCGTAGAGGACGACGTCGTCGGAATCCCAAGCCCAATCGTTGCAGAAGGCTACATCATAGGGTGCGACACTGAAGTAGAAGCCACCGAACCAGAATCGCGACGGGTTGCCGCCGACGATGCGATAGGTGTGGCCGCGTCCGATGCCTCCCGGGAAGTGGCCGTGCTCCCAGGGATGATCGAGGTGGTAGTGAACGTCGGCGCGACCAGTGGCGTGGCCGACCCATTTGTCGTTGGTGTGCACGTGCGGGGCGTCGGGGTGGCCTTTCTTGTCGGCAAACTTGGGATGTTCCGGTGCGGGATGAGGATTGCCGCGGACTGGAGCGGGTCCGTGTGCGGGAATGTGTCCACCACCGACGCCGCGAGTCGGATGGGCCTGCGGATGCTGCTGGGGAGCGGGCGTCTCGGAACGGGCAACGGCGCAAAAGACGAGCGAGGCAGAGAGAGCGAGAACGGGTGCGAGTCGGTGCATTGATCCTCCGGGCACAAATTGCCAATTACTAGTTTTCCCGGTTCGCCGAAGAAGTTCCCGGCAGACGAAAGAAATCAGGCGTATCGGCGTAAGCGAAATACGGAGTATATGCAGGACGGTGGCAAAGTTCGAGTATCCAGAAAACCCGCCAACCCGAAACGGCGAGCGGGGCTTTTGTGTTTAACGGCTTAGTGATGCGATGGCTTGACGGTCCACCAAACTTTGGAGCAACTTTGGAGCAATTCAAGGATGGCCCGAAGCTCGTAAGCGCAACCACAGCAACGACTTAGGTTGAAATCGCATCCGCTTCGAAGCCAGATGCTCTATCCAGCTGAGCTACGGGCGCGTCTCGTAAATCATCAACGAACACGCTAGCTTAAGCTGCTTCTCCTATCTCCGACAAGTCGGAAAATTTAGGTCCCATAGGTCCCATTGTAAATCCAAGGCCGATCTCCTGCCTTTTTGACGCGGAGAGCGACCCTTTCAGCCAGCTTACTGTAACGATCCGTCACGTCTGAGCCTCCTGAATGGCCCAACCAAAACTTAATGATTTCCTCGAGGCCAGACGACTCACGAAGCAACGTTGCTCGAAACCGCCTGAATGCATGGTATCCCGCAGGCTCAATGCCTACCTGTTTCAGGATCGGATGCAACACGCGGCGGAGCAAATTGCTCTGCGATATTGGACGGCCAGAACGCGTAGAGAACAGCAATCCACGGTTACGCGTCGCAACGTAAGCGCGGAGTACTTCCGCCATTTCGTCGCACAACTCAATATCCCTAACGGCCTTAGATTTAGGTGATTGAAGCTGACCCTGCCAGCTCGACTGTCGAACATAGATCGTTTTGCAATCGGATGAGACGTGTTGAAGTTCCAGGCCAAGCAATTCACCTGCTCGCATTCCAGTAGTCGCCAGTAGAGCAAAGAACACTTTATGGGGGCCTTCGGCATGCTCCACGATAGAACTTATCGTTTCTGCGCTGAAATCTGGAGCGCGTTGATTTTCGATTGGGGGAAGGTCGATATGCTTGTGATTCCAGGGCGCACGAATAATAAGGTTGCCGCGTTCATCCGTAGCACTGGTAATGACCTGCTTCGCAAGCGCCACATACGTATTGACTGACTTTGCGGTCTGGCCTTGCTTTTTATAAAGCTCCGCAACGAGCAGCTGCAAGGTTTCACTGTCGATAGCGAATATTTTCATATCGCCAAGAATCGGCAATAGCCGTGTATCGAGGCAGTTTTGCCAAGAGGCTGCTGTGGCTGGTTTGACTGGCTTTTTATTCCGCGTGATCGAATGCGCCATAAACTTCATAGCCTGATCGCGGAATGTAGTGCCGTGGTGAATTTCGGTGAGCTTAGCAACATCATTAACGCCGCTTTGCTCCACGATTTCAGTAGCCCGCCTGCGTCGCTCGCCTTTAGTAGGTAGCCGATGGCTGTACGATCAGCAGGGCAAATAGTGACGCTTGCTCGCACACGCTTGGCGTTCATCGGGTACATCCAAAAGCGAACAACGAAGTGCTTTTTGCTTGAAACCGTCCGATTCGCAGACTAAGCTTTGGCAAGCCGAATGCAAATATACACTGGCAAGCAGACTTAAAATCGCCAATTTCCCGCTAAAACAGACTCAAAAAGAGAAGAAATCTGCCAGTTTGTGGCAAGCATTTTCTCGCCTAAATAATACAAGGAATATATTGGCTAAACCGTAAAAATAGCTTGACAGGGGGATCGCGGTTTTATTACACTGGTAACGTTGGTAGCTTTGTAGGAACCCGCTGTACTGTAGCAACGAGCTGATCCGGCCTCGCCAATGCTGGTCCTAGCCACCCCTACTAGGTGGCATGAGAGTCCAAACTCTCACAACCGTAGTGCAAGGCTTGGAAGCCTTCAAAACCGCCTGGACTCTGACCAGTCCCCCTATCGGCGGTAACTCTATTCAGGATCGCGCCATGCCTATCACTACGCCCAATAAGGGCGGTAGACCCCGTAAACACAGCCCCAATGCTGCCCGAGTCGCAGCCTGGAGAGGCTGCCGCTCTCTTAGCCCTAAGTCAGATGCGCGAGGGCAGTCTAGTCACCTGTCCCAGAAAAATCTAGCTCGGACCTTGGCGACGCGAGGGATAAAAGAGGGAGCCGCCGAACTGGGGTGGACGACAGCTCCCTACCGAGTTGGTGGGCCTTACAGGGACAGTGGGAAGCCGTCCGCAGAGCGTTCCACGGCTTCTGCTATCTCTGAGGTGAGCGAAACTATCCTCGACATAGACAGATTTTAAATACTGTCAAAACTGACAGGCGGGACATGGAGAATTCCACAAATGTGAAGAAGTTGTGGACGTTGAGCGTATGACCTTCCCCGACTTAGGTTGTCGGTGCGGAACGAGTTGGGAACTTGCCAGTCGTAAAGAATCCTCGCCCTCGCGATAATGCTGCACGCAGCCCCATCTCGGACAGAGCTGGTAAAGCTGCTCTTTGGGCAGCTTCCTTGTGGTGAGCTTCATTTCCACGCGATGAATGGGGCACTTCGGTGTCCAGGCCATAACAGGCCGATTATAAATTTATTGTCGTATAGGAACGTCGCTGGCGAGCAGGTAGCCACCCAAATAGGGTCCTACGCCATAGCATCCATATTCACCAAGGTGGCGGTTCTGGCACCATCGGCTTGCGGGAGGAGTCAACGGAAGCGAGAATTTCCTGATGGTGTAGGTCGAATACGAAATAAACCCCAGGGCGCTTTCTGGCGCTTTCGTTCATCAGCTCAACAGCGGAAGTCAAACCATCAGCTGATTCTATCCAGAGTGCTCCATTGTTTAGGGAGCCATGGAAAATATCAAAGGTGGGGACTGACATTCACCCCTCCTATTCCGACCTTTGGGGGGGGTACAATCTAGGCTAATTATCCAGCGATGTCAATTCCAATATTTTACAGTCAACGATTGTTAATAGATATGAAATCTAACAAGGAAACTTACATGAACAGCAACTATTTGTACCCCGGCAGTGATCTTGAAGGCGACGCTCGCGAATCTGAGAAGCTTCAGATTGCAGAGCGGATGCCTCAACCAAGACGGCTAGCGATGCCGCAAATGAGCGACGGGGAAATCTACCTGCGCTTAAATGTTCCAGATGGTCTCCAGACGAATGGGCAGCAGACGCAGCAATACGGCATTGTGCAGAAGGCTCACGCCGATCCGAGCCGAAGTGCGATTAAGAGCGAGAGTGGAGCATAGTCAATAAGTATCGCAAACGTAAACACGTTTATCGAAAGTAGTAGCGACTGAACGGAACTATCGTAAAGATGTGTGCATGACCGCCGAGATCGCAGTTCTGAATAAGCATGCCGTCGCGTTAGCGGCAGACAGATTTTTTGCGAATTATTATAAGAGGCATGAATGATTCAGATTGGAAATGACGAGCACCAGAGCCGGTATCGATCATACGAGGAATATTTAAGGCGCTTCTATGGCGTTACTACCATGTCAGACTATTTCCAGTCTCACCTGGAGGCGTCATTCTGTAAAAAACTAGCTAAACGAGTTTTGGAACTAGAGGCTACTGAAAAGACGAAAGAGCCAGAAGAAACGCCATAACTCCTTCCCTGGGGGCCTTTTTAGAATCGGCCTTGCTATCTGCTAAACTACCCTCTCCTCTACCGACTTTCACTCGGAGTCGGGCTACACTGTTCGCTGTATTTGCTGGGAATCATCAAGGACCTACTTTTGCGGTGTTATGCCACACGGGGGAACGCCGCCACCGCTACCTCCTCCACGTTGGGTCGTGAGTTGTCGTAGTTGCTTCAAAAGTTTCGTTCACTCCTACGTCGGCCACGCTCGCAACCTTGAAGACTATCTGCGCCCCACGGAACCCGTGCTTCCGAACAAAGGCGTAGAGCTAGAATGTCCGAAGTGCAAAGCAAAAGCTCTTTACTACAGCAGCGACCTACGATACGTATCGAGATAGATGGCAAACGATGTGTTGCCGCCATCACTGGACCGTCTTTCAAACGTGTCGGCAAGTACTACAGAGAAGTCCTGATTGCTCGGCAGTCTGGCAGTCTTTCGCCTTGATAGTCTGGAATCGTTCGCGGTGCTCTCCAGCTCCTGGCTGTCACCTCGGTAAGGCGAGTGTCGGTATGGCCAATTGGAATGCTATTTTGCCCGAAGTGCCAATTCTCTTCCGTGGCACTCCACTATTGAGGTCAAAGAGATAGCGGGTTATTTTCTCCCCACGAAGCCTGATATGGCTGCTGACGGTGCCCAGTTCAAGTGCTCGAATTGCGGGCACATATCGCTGTACACGCGGAACGACCTTATCTATCAGGCTTAATGTGGCCTGTATTGCCGCCTTTATTAGACCAGCTCAAACTTAGGT
>Ga0134124_10000650_pt1 | contig 27721 bp, 20 predicted proteins | sample KB304_FD_96880 | JGI IMG/M metagenome (GOLD analysis project Ga0134124, IMG submission 96880) | Terrestrial soil microbial communities without Nitrogen fertilizer from Kellogg Biological Station, Michigan, USA - KB3-0-4 | ecosystem: Environmental > Terrestrial > Soil > Unclassified ... | reverse complement strand
TCGAACCGGCGTCTGATCTCAGATCGAGTCTCAACGATCTCGCCGGTCGGATAGAAGACGGGCGCTGCGTGGTCTTCTTCCTGGATCAGTTTGAAGAATTCTTCTCGTTGCTGGGCGAAGAGGCGAGGCGCAACTTCTTGAATGTCGCTCGCCAGCTGGCGGCGGGTTCGCTGCCGGTCCGGCTTGTCTTCGCTTTGCGTGAAGACCTTCTCGCGGAAATGAGCCAGTTGAAATCGGCTATACCCGAAGTCTTTCATCACGAGTACCGGCTAAAGCGTTTGAGTCGCGAGCAGGCAGAAATAGCCATCACCGGGCCGGCCCAGGCAGTCGGATGCAGGTATGAGCCGGAGTTGCTGACTCGCCTGCTCGAGGACATCGGCGATCCGGGAGGGATCGATCCGCCTCAGTTGCAGATTGTGTGTGACAACCTTTACGACGCGCGGGACGAGGCTTGCGCGATCGGGCTTGAAGCTTACGAGCAGCTCGGCGGCGCGCGGCAGATACTTGCGGGTTATCTCGAGCGCGTCCTGCGCCGCTTCAATGCGAGCGACTTGCGAATAACAAAACAGATCCTGACCGCTCTCATCTCAGAGGACGGCCAGCGGCTGGTCCTCAGGGCGATCGAGTTGGAAGACCGGATCGCAAACCGTTCGGGGGATGAGCTTGCAACGGGATTGTTGATGGATGAGTTGGTGGCCGCTCGCGTGTTGAGACGCCGCCGGCAAGACGGGTCGGCGTGGATCGAGCTGGCGCACGATTTTCTCACGCCCGAAGTTTTACGATGGTTGACCGCCGACGAGCTTGCGCTCAAGCGAGCGCGCGGTGTGATCGAGCGCGCGATGGAGAACTACCTCGCCCACGGTTTGTTGATTGATGCAGACGCGGTCGATCTGGTTCTTCCTTTCGGCGAGCAGCTTGGATTGACCGGCGCCGAGTCCGACCTTCTGCTGACCAGCGCCTTGAATCGCGCGCGTCCCGCGCCTGAGTGGCTGGTCAAGTCCTCTCTTCACGCAGAGTCGTTGATCGCCGATGCAGCGGAGGCCACGGAGTCCCCCGTTCGAATAACCGCGACCGAAGCCGCAGGCTTGCTGCGCACCGAAGCAATGAAAAGGTTGTTGCGTAAGCTGGCGCTTTGGGATCGAGACTTGATGGTCAGAAAGTTCGCGAGCATCGCGTTGGCCGAATGGATCGGCACGGGCGTCGAAGATACATTGTCCGATGGCCACGGCGGAAAACACGCCGGACTCATTCGTCAGGCGATCAGCCTGGCAATGGTGCGCGATCACGACAAAAAGCTTGCGCGGCTCTCGCACCTTTCGATTCCCGTCGCCCTGCTGGTTGTCGGCGGACTGATGTGGGTACGGTTCAGGCGTGACGGCTCGGAAATAATACGGGGCGGAATCGGAGGAATGCTCGGCGGCGCGGGTTCCGGGATAGTGGGTGGAATCTTACTTGGCTCGGGGTTGGCCATCGCTCGCGAAGCGAGTGCGCTTGAAGGCGCGGAGCTTGTGCTGGTGCTGGTCACGCTTGGCTTTTTCATCGGCGCGGTGGGCGGCCTCGGCGTGAGTTTCGGAATGGTATCTCTGGTGCACGTCGCCTATCGTCACAGCAAATGGTGGTCGGTCGTGGGAGGCGCGGCGGGCGGCGCTTTAGTTGGGGGCAGCACCAAGCTGCTCGGTGTAGACACCGTTCGAGCGTTGTTCGGCCAAAGCCCGACCGGTGTGACCGGCGCGTTTGAAGGCGCGGTCATCGGCGCCGGCTTGTCGCTGGGCATCGTGATTGCGACGATGCTGATACGCAAGACGCGGTCGTGGCAAAGAGTATTGGCTGCGGCTTTGGGAGCGATGTGCGGAGGCATCCTGCTAACGGTGATCGGGGGGAACCTGTTCAGCGCGAGCCTCGAGATAGTCGGGCGGATGTTTGCGAATTCTCAGATCGGAATGGACCCGCTCGCGCCATTGTTTGGTGAACTACATTTCGGCCAGACGACTCAGATCGTGATGGGAGCGATTGAAGGACTGCTGTTCGGCGCAGGCGTTGCGAGCGGGATCGAGGTATCGCATCAAGACAAGCATGACGTAGTCTCGCCGATGAGGATGCGTTAATCCGCGCAAATCCGTCAAATCCGCGTCATCCGCGGTCTATTCACGACTATTGGAGTGCATCAGAGAAATCGGTAGCCCTGTGTGGGCGGTCCTCCGTGGCCGCCCCTCTTTGCAAGTTGAAGCGTCTGCGCTTACCAAAGAGGGGCGTCCACGGAGGACCGCCCATACAGGGGTGCCCTTATTGCTATCGAAGCAAATAAGTCAGCTCATTGATCGATCTATATCATGATAGAATCCACCAACGAGGCCATGTTATGAGCACGACCATCCAATCGACGAGTGCTAACGATCTGCTGCAAATGCCCGACGACGGCTTTCGATATGAGCTCGTGAGAGGAGAACTTACGAAGATGTCACCAGCGGGAAATAAGCACGGCCGCTTTGCAGCAAATATCACCGGGTCGCTGGTTCCTCACGTTAAGGCCAATAAGCTCGGTGCGGTCTACGCAGCCGAGACGGGCTTTTGGCTCGCATCGGAGCCGGACACCGTGCGCGCTCCGGACGTTGCCTTCGTCAGCCAGAAGCAACTCGACGAAGTGGGCGATGTAGATGGTTTCTGGCCTGGCGCACCGGATCTTGTTGTGGAGGTGATCTCACCGAGCGACGCCTACACCGAAGTCGAGGAAAAAGTCTTTGAATGGCTTGGAGCAGGTACGCGCATCGTTGTTTTAGTCAGTCCGTCGAAGCGCGCAACGTATCGTTCTCTCACTGACATCAGGATACTCACTGAAGACGACACGTTGGACGGCGGAGATGTGGTCCCCGGCTGGACAATGTCAGTAAAAGAGATCTTCGCTTAGCCGCTTAACTTATGCGTCCTTTTCCTCGAGGTCGCTCTGATTTGAGCTGATCGGAAAGGCAGTTAGCGCGACGATGGCTGTAGCTGTACGAGGGATTGGACAGGGAGAGGCCGTCCTTCTTCTTCCAGACGCCAGAAGCAGTCAGCTACACCCTGAGGGCCTTCCATGCGGCCGTCGTAATCGCGACACATCTGAGGGCGAGTCTCGTAGACGCCGCAGACGTAGTTGGTCTCGCCGCCCGAAGTCTTGATCTCCTGGAGCGCATCGCAACGCTTAGGAATAGTGAAGTAGTATTCGGTGCGGCCTTGCTCCTGGATGTACTCGATCTTCAACCCGTGAAGCTCCATCCAATAAATCTCGTCGCGAGCTTCGTCATCAACCACGCCACCGGAGAAGGTCATCGCCATGCAGCACTTGCCGCAGATGAGACACAGCTCGGACTTTCGCTTCCCGGACAATCGCTTTTTCATACCGTCTACCTCGTTGAAGGTGCTATTTGAGAAAGCCGAGTATACCTGATTGGACTCAACGCATGAACTTGCGTCGAATAGCGAGAGCGAGCAACGCGGCTTGAACGGGCCCGAGAATAGTTTCGAGCAGCACGAGCGTTTGAGCCGTGCCGGTGAGCGGCTTCGGATCAGGCTTTTGCAAGCTCATCACGCCGAGGCTGTAGGTGAGCGCGCGTTTGAACGGCAAAGGCTGGCCAATGGTATCAGGTTCCGCTACGACCGCAGGAGTAGCAGTTGGCGTATTCGATTCCGGCTTTGTAAAACCGACTTGCGTGTAGAGGAGCATGAAGACGAGCCATATTCCGAATAGCATTAGGAACGCTCGAACGATTCGCTCACCGTAGCCGCTAGTAGCCCAGTACCACCAGTCGAGTCTCCAAAAGGCGAACTCATACCACTCTTCCTTCCAGATTGGATCCATTTCCTGTCGCTGCAACTCCATCGCCCAGTACCGAAACTTCGATGCTTCTTCGTAGCGGTTATTCGCTTCGGCGTTTTCGGCAAGCTGGCGGCAGGTTATGGCAAGCAAGCGGTCGGGATCCGAAATCTGTCTACCTGTTAGCGCCGCAATCTCTCCATCGATAGTGCCAAGCCATTGCACGTTTGCAAGGCTGAACCTATTCGCGCCGACGTTGACAAACCAGTGAGGCCGGAGGGTCACCGAGTGAAAAAAGACGTTATCCGGGTTTCTCTATTTTGGCATACTGGAGATCCAACAAGGTGAATTCTTGTTTTTGAAATCTTATGTAATCACCGAATTTGGCGTGCGAGAAGAATGCTTGTGCCCTGAATTTGGTTTCAGAGAAGTACGCCTCGGCGCCGAATTTGGCATAATTAAAGTCCGCCTCTCCCATAAATGTGGTGTAACTAAAACCAGCCAGCGCGACGAATGTTGTGGAGACGAACTTCGCCTCCCCGAAGGTAGCGTGACGAAACTCTGCTTCCCGAGAGAAGGTGGTCTTGCCGAAGTTCGCCTGTTGCTTGAAGTCTGCGGAATCGAAGTTCACCTCTTTCAGAAAATTCGCTTCAAAAAAGGTCGCATTTCCGCTGAATTGCGTTCCTCGAGGAGGAGCCGGAACATAGATATTAAAATGCTTGCCGTGGGTGTTCTGCCTAACGTTGTAACTGAATTCTGACCTGTCATTGAAAGTGGCCTTATTGAACCCTGCCGCCTCCTTGAACTCAACGCCACTAAATTCTCCAAGCGAGTTGAAAGTGCTTTCACTGAAGTCCGCCTCTCCCGCGAATTCCGCACCGCTGAAATAGACCTGTGCATTGAATGTAGCGTGATCAAAGCGCGCCGTTGTGAACCTGGCTTTACCGAAGTGCGCTAGCCCTTTGAAGTTGGCATTACTGAAAATCGCATCTTCAAAGTGAGTAGAGCCGAAATTCGCCGAACCATCGAAATGGGCTGTGGAGAAGTCCGCTTTGGAAGTGAAGGCAAGCTTAAAGAAGTCCTGTTTATCAGGAAACCACACCCCACGAAAATTGAAGTCATCGCTCGCAACCCTCTTCTGGAGGGCTTCCTTGAAATCTTGAGTCTTCTTACCGGGGTAGTGCAGTACGCAGTAGCGCCGGCCTTCATGTTCAGCGTAAAAAGCAAGTCCCTCGCACGCCGATCGCACGCCTCTCTCGCAGTCGCAAACGAAGTCGGCCTCGCTATTAAGTTCAGGCGCGGGTTCTCCGGATTCAGCATCCGGATTGATTGCTCCGCCAGACGTCGCTTCGATAGACTCTTCGGCAGGCGGCAACATTGGAGACAAATCTTCAACCATGAGTGTTCTCTCGCGAGCAATGCTACTTTCGCGCGAAGTGTAATTGAAGCTCGCCGGTTACGCCAAATTTATTCAACGTGAAAGTGATCATCGTGTACGCGCTGCTCACGGTGGCAATAAACACCATCGTAAAGAAAGCGAACCAAGAGTCTATAGAACGAGGTCGAGTGATGACGGGTCGGACTCCTTTAGGAGTTTCCTTTTCCCCGACCGCTACGTCTCGATCCATGATCGACAACCCGTGACTAAGGTTTCTATAGACAGGAGACTCCTACGGAGTCCAGTGCAGGCAGGCGAACTGCTTGAGAACGAAGTCGAGGGTGGCGCCGTTGGACTCCTTTAGGAGTCTCCTCCTCAGACGCAACTACGGGTCGATCCATTTGAAAACGTATCTCTCGTCGTGTTCGATCTGAAAGCTCTTCAACAGAGATAAGTACTCGTCTCGAAACGACCGCCGTGCGTGATGACGCTTCTGGTTCTCAATATAGCGAGCAACTTTACTCACGTGCGACTGCGAATAAGAGAATGCGCCGAACCCTTCTTGCCAACTGAAGTGGCCGCGGACCCACCGTTTGTCGTTGATGAGCCGCGATGAAGCGACCTTGATATCTTTCACGAAGGTCGACAGGGCTATGTTAGGTTTCATTCCGATCAGAATGTGAACGTGATCGGGCATTCCATTTATAGCAATCAGTTTCTGGCCGGCGTTGCGCATCGTGCCGCCAATGTATTTGAACAAGTCTTCCTTGAAAGACGAGGTTATCAACGATTGCCGGCCGTTAACCGCAAAGACAACCTGAATGTAAATCTGAGTGTACGTGTTGGGCATGGGACACCTCCTGTCGCCCTTCGTTTATCACACGATATCGGGGCAAGCAATTGATAAACAGCTATAGACAGGAGACTCCTACGGAGTCCCGTGCGCCGTAGTGCGTTCAGCGCTATGGACAGGAGACTCCTGACGGAGTCTCGTGCGCCGTAGTGCGTTCAGTGCTATAGACAGGAGACTCCTACGGAGTCCCGCGCGCCGTAGTGCGTCCGGCGCTATAGACAGGAGACTCCTACGGAGTCTTACGCCGTGTGCGAGATGCCTTGCTCGCTACCCAGCGCCGCTTGAGCCGCCGCCAATCGAGCGATAGGCACTCGATACGGTGAGCACGACACGTAGCTCAAGCCTGCTCGATGACAAAACGTTACCGATGAAGGCTCGCCGCCATGCTCACCGCAGATTCCTACTTTCAAACCAGGACGTGTTTTGCGGCCGCGTTCCGTGCCCATCTTTACCAACTGGCCCACGCCCTCTTGATCCAGCACCTGGAACGGATCGTCTTTGAAGACCTGTTTCTCGATGTAGGTCAGCAGGAACTTCGCCGAGTCGTCTCGCGAGATCCCATATGTAGTCTGAGTCAGATCGTTTGTGCCGAATGAGAAGAACTCCGCCACCTCGGCAATCTTGTCCGCGGTCAGCGCCGCGCGCGGCAATTCGATCATCGTTCCGACCAGGTACTCGATCGTCTGTTTGGTTTCGTCCATTACTTCCTGGGCGACTCGCCGAACGATGTCCGCTTGGAGCTTGAGCTCACTCACGTCGCTGACCAGCGGGATCATGATTTCGGGAAGAACTTTTATGCCCTTCTTCTGAACTCGAGCCGCGGCTTCGAAGATCGCACGTGTCTGCATCTCGGTTATTTCGGGGAAGACGATTCCCAGCCGGCAACCTCGGTGTCCGAGCATCGGGTTTGCTTCGCGAAGCGACTGCACCCGCTCCCACATATGCTGCGGCTTGACCTTGAACTTGCGAGCGAGTTTGCGCGTCTCTTCTTCATCGTGGGGAAGGAATTCGTGAAGCGGCGGATCGAGTGTGCGAATCGTTACCGGCAGTCCGTCCATCGCCTTGAAGATGCCCTCGAAATCCTTGCGCTGAAGCTTGAGCAATCGCGCGAGCCCGCCTTTGTACATCCGCTGCGGTTCCAGGATTTCTGTCTTGCGTGTACGGCGAGCCCGGCTCAACTCCTCCACTTTCTTGGGCGCCGTAGCCCGGCGCAGTTCGGCTTCCAACACCGCAAGCTCACGTTCGAGCTTCTTGTAGTCAAGCGAGCCGAGAATCATCTCTCGAACATAATCGATGCGATCGCCTTCGAAAAACATGTGTTCGGTTCGGCACAAACCGATTCCTTCGGCGCCGAAGCCGCGCGCGACCGTCGCGTCGTCAGGCGTGTCGGCGTTGGCGCGCACTCGCATTGTCCGGACGCCGTCCGCCCATTTCATGAGCGTCTTGAAATCATCGCCAAGCTCGGGATCGATTACCGGAGCGACGCCTTCAATCACCTGCCCGCTGGTGCCGTCCACCGTGAGCCAGTCTCCGCGTCGAACGCGCGTCCCGTTAACCGAGAATTCGTTCTTGCCATAGTTGATCGCGATGTCGCCGGCGCCGACAATGCAAGGCTTACCCCAGCCTCGCGCGACCACGGCGGCGTGACTGGTGGGACCTCCGGTCGAAGTGAGAATGGCTTGAGCCGCATCCATTCCGCGGACGTCTTCGGGCGAAGTCTCGCGACGAACCAGTATGACCGGCTTGCCTTCGGCGGCCCACTCTTCGGCGTCTTCAGGACTGAACACCACGCGGCCGCTCGCCGCGCCGGGGCTGGCATTGATGCCGCGAGTGAGGACGTTGACCTGAGCCTTGGGATCGATCATCTTGTGGAGCAACTGATCGATGTCCCCGGCCGGCACGCGAAGCACCGCTGTGCGTTCGTCAATCAATCTTTCTCGAACCATGTCGACCGCTACCTTCACCGCCGCCGGGCCGGTGCGTTTACCGTTCCGGGTTTGCAGCATCCAAAGCTTGCCGCGCTCGATGGTGAACTCGAGGTCCTGCATGTCCTTGTAGTGACGTTCGAGCTTGTTGGCGACTGCGACGAACTCGTCATAGATTGCCGGCATGTCTCGCTGAAGCTCGTCGATGTGCTTAGGCGTGCGGATGCCGGCGACGACGTCTTCGCCTTGCGCATTGACGAGGTAATCGCCGAAGAGTTTCTTCTCGCCGGTTGCAGGATTGCGAGTGAAGGCGACGCCGGTCCCGGAATCGTTACCCATATTACCGAATACCATGGTCTGGATGTTTACCGCGGTTCCGAGATCGTCGGGGATCTTTTCGCGCCGGCGATAAGCTATCGCGCGGTCGCCGTTCCAGGAACGAAAAACGGCCTTGATTGCTTCTTCGAGCTGCTTGTAAGGATCGGTCGGAAACGGTTTGCCGGTGTGGTCTTTGACGATTTTCTTGAACTCTTTGCAAATGCGTTTGAGGTCATCAGCGTTGAGATCAGTATCAAGTTTTGCGCGGGCTTTCTTTTTGGCAGCCTCCAACGTGTGCTCAAACATTTCTCCATCGATGCCGAGCACGATCTTCCCGAACATTTGAATAAACCGGCGATACGCATCGTAGGCGAAACGTTCGTTTGAGGTCAGGCGGGCGAGCCCTTTGAGCGTTTCGTCGTTGAGCCCCAGGTTCAACACTGTATCCATCATTCCCGGCATCGAAAACTTCGCGCCCGATCTTACAGAGACGAGCAGTGGATTGGACGGATCGCCAAACTTCTTGCCGGTGGCGCGCTCGACTTGTTGCATGGACTCGAGGACCTCGTCCCACATGCCCTTGGGAAACTTCGAGCCAACGCCATAGTAAGCGTTGCAAGCTTCGGTGGTGATGGTGAACCCGGGCGGCACCGGCAGCAAAGCGTTGGTCATCTCGGCCAGCCCTGCGCCTTTGCCACCAAGAAGGTCTTTCATATCGCCGCGCCCGTCGGCCCTGCCCTTCGCGAAGAGGTACACGTACTTGGTTGCCATAGAATCTCCCGTCTTGAAATGAAGCGCCCCACTTATTAGTGAGGATTTGGTGATAATGACTAAACTAATCGAATAATGGATAGCGGAGAGGTTGTCAAGGAAGGGTAGTGTTCGGATTCTGCATTGCTTGTTAGCCTCCGCGTGCTTTGCGGTCCTTTGCGTCTTTGCGTTGAGTATTGTGTCTTGCTACGTCAATACCCAATACTCAACGCAAAGACGCAAAGGACCGCAAAGCACGCGAAGCTTATTAAGCAACGCGCATTCGCGCGCGGCGACGTTGCATTTATTTCAGCCCGCAGGTTTCAACATGTTTGTGATACGAAACCAGAAGCTCAACCTTCTTTCGCAAGAGCTCGATTGGCACATAAGCCGGGATGTAGTCGTCCGCGCCGGCCCTGAGGCCCTCGACTACATCGGCTTCGTCGCATCGCAGCGCGGTCATCAGCAGGACTGGAATGTTGCGAGTGTCAGGATTTGCTTTCAGCTTCCGGCACAGCTCAATCCCATTGATCCCGGGCATCACCACGTCGCTGATGATCAGATCGGGCCGGGTCTCTTTCAACACCTCCAATGCGGCGCTGCCGTTTGCCGCGGTCACCACCCTGACCTCTTCATCACACAAGATCGCCCCCAACAGCGTCAAAAAGTCGGGACTGTCATTGACCGTGAGTATCAGTGTGGTTCCAGCGACTGGAAGCGTTTCAGGTAAAACCGATGCGGACATTTTGATTCTCCTTCGGGGAAGAATTCACTCCAAATCATTCGAGCCTCTATCGGACTCTTAAGCCCCAAAAGGAGCAAAGTAGTTTGGATCATAATTCCGGGAAATCTTGAATACAATAGTTTTTATGCGCCGGGAAGAGAGTAGTGTTCGGATTCCGCGCTGCTTAATCACCTCCGCGTGCTTTGCGGTCCTTTGCGCCTTTGCGTTGAGTATTGTGTCTTGCTCCTTCAATACCCAATACTCAACGCAAAGGCGCAAAGGACCGCAAAGCACGCGGAGGACTGACCACACGTTACAAGTCAGCAACTCAATCACCGAACGCTACCGGGAGGAGACTCGTCGGTCAGGTTCACTCTGGCCGAATATTGTTTACGCAATCACTGAAACCATATCGAGCACCTTTATTGCCAATGTCTGATCGCCGAGTAACGTTGATCTGGCGAGTGCTTCGTCTTTGCTCACGCCTTTGGTGAACAGGCGCCAGGCGAGGTCCTGATCAATCGTGAGCTCGGCGTCGGCGGCCTTGCCGGCTTCGACGTAGAGATTCCACGCGTCCCTCTCTCGTAACAGAAACCACTTGCCGCCGGAGTCGCCGGTTATCTTCAAGGCGATTAGCGTTCCGTCTTCTGAATCAACTTCCGCGTAGGCGCGAGGCAGCGCTCGCACAAAAGCGTCGAGCACCGGCGCGAAGAATCGCGGCTCCTTCAAGCCGGGCCTTCCAACTGCGTCGCGAATCTGTTGCTGATGATGCCAGCGCTCGGTGTACTCGCGCGCAAGGTCGAGCCACACGGGCGCAGGCTTGGAGCTCGCCCAGTCAACGGGACCGCCGGTCGCGTACGGATCGAGAGATTTGAAATAATCACATACCTGCTCGCCGGTCAGCTTCATCAGTTCACACAAGACGCGAGGACTCATTCTGCTTGTCGCCGTGACCCATGTGTCATTCAGCCGATTGATCAACGCAACCAGGTCGTCCCAGCTTATGGAATCGCTTCCCGAGTACGCATAGCGGTCGCGCTTGCGAGAAAGGATGCCGACTTCGCCGCCGAGCAAGTGACTCGCTATGTCTTTGACCGACCAGCGAGCGCACGCCGTTGGCTTGTTCCAGTCGTCGGCTGACAGACCGCTCAACAGTTCCAGGAGGGAGTCCAAAACGGGTTGGAACAAATCGGCGACTATGATTGGTTGAGGGGGTTTCATTCGGGTCAATCGCTCCCGCTAGTGACATGTAGGGGCGGTCCTCCGTGGCGGCCCCTCTTACCAACAGCGCTTCGCGACGGGAGGAGGGGCGGCCACGGAGGACCGCCCCTACATGTCCATCAGTTTCACGGTCACAGGCTAATTGCTACTTTCCTGCCGGCTCGAGTGTAGTCAGAACGTATTCGACACCCGACGATTGACACTTGACGGGGATTCCGAGCTTGGAGTCCAACCACAAGTCGGAAGTTCCCCGGCCGGTCTTTAGTACGACGTGCCGCGCGCGAAACTCGCCGGCGGGAACGCGCACGGCTTCCTCGCCTTTTGCGTCCCAGCTCATGAGTTCGAGCGTACCCATCGCCTGCTCGAGCTGCTCGGGAGTCAGGTAGCCGGAGATCCGGGAGTGGTCGGTTTCGGGCAGTTGCATAAAGCCGGCGGCAGCGATACCCGGTGACGCCAGGAAGAACCGCTCCGGCACCTCGAGTGTCTGCGCGATCACGCCGGAGACGCTTCCGCGCATTCGCGCGGTCATAGTGTTGCCGTCGATGTTGAATCGAGTGCGCGTCCGTTCTTCACCACGCACCTTTGTTACTTCCGCGAATGAGGGACGGCGCTTCGCGTCTACTCGATGAAACACTTCAGTGGTCAGATCGCCCACGGTTATCCTGCTGTGAACGAGGTAGCCTCCTTCCGCGGTGCTGAACAACTCCCATTGCTCGGCGCCGAATTGTTTTCCACCAAGATCGCGATACGAATAAGTGCCGGCGGCAAGCCGGGGCCCGCGGTCCCATCGGCCGTTGTAAACCGGCTGCTTTCCGCTGAGTATCGCGGCGAGATCTTCTTCCATGGTGGATGCGGAAGGCGTCTCGACTATGCGGCCGATCTCGCGGCCGCCGCGCTCGACGATCACGGTAGGAACGTTGGTGATGCGCAGCGGCTGAACCGCGCTCACCGGTTCCCGAAATTGATTGTCGATCGCGATGAGCTTGAGCTGAATCTTCGCGTTGTCGGCAGCGCGCAGGGCTTTGATCAACCGAGGAACATAGTTCTTGCTATCCGGGCACCAGGTTCCAAACGCGAGCGTCAACGTCGTGTCTTTATCGATTGCCTTGAGCGCGCCGACCGCTTGAGTGTTCGGCTGATAGTTCTTCATCACCGAGCGCCAAACCGGAACGGTGTCCCAAAGTTTATCGAGACTCATTTCGCCGGTTGCCCCCGGATGTGAGCGAATCAGCACGGGCTTTCCTTCGACGACGAAAAAATAGACCGGCCCGTCGACGCGAGTGAACTTGCCGGCAGCTTTTCTGGCGCCAGTTGATTCAGAAGTTGCGGACGTGCGATCGACGCCAAACTGAAACGAGCCTTTTGGGAGAGTCGTTACTGTATGTTCGGTCACGTCGAGAACGATGGCAGATTCGAGCTTCGTCGAGATTAACGCAAGCCGCGAAGGCGCATCGGCGGTTAGCACTTGTGCGTCACGATCCAGTTCGTTGTCGATGTAGACATCGCGAGTTGTGTCACTCCAATTCGAAGCTGCGGAAGGGCTTGTTTGTGCAGCAGCTATCGCGGTCAAAAAAAATACTGCGAATGATAATGTGACTTTCATGCCGGCTCGCTTTCGAAGTGATTATTTCCGGCACGATTATCTCACGATGGCGGTGTATCCGCGCAAACCCGGTAGTGTCCTAAAGTTGAGTTGGTCGACGGAAACTACCCGAGTCGGTTTTTGAAGTGCGGCGCGGTCTGTGCGTACGCGCCGCTTTGGCTGCTTTGAATCGCCCGCCAAGAGCCAAAGCGGCGCGTACGCACAGACCGCGCCGCACTCCAAATATGCCGTCACTCGGAATGAGGTCGTCGTCCTTGCGGTGTGTGAATACCAACACAGCTTTGGGACACGAGCTGAAGTCCTGGTCGATGCGTTATCCGCGAACGAGCCAAAGACAATGGACCACGGATTGGGCTCAGTACGCCCGCGCTGATTCAAACGGATCGTTTGCTCAAATCAGCAACTCGATCTTGAGGCGATCCAGGACTTCGCAGATTGGATTCGCCACTCCGTATCCTTCGATCCTTATCGGCCTGGCGGCGCTCGGATCAACTGGCTCTGGCGCCTGATTGTTCGACGGAACCGGAGGCGAATCCGGAGCGTTCGACGTGCCTGCGAAGATCAAACCGATGGCATTTTGCTTTTCGTCAACTACGAGCGAGCCGCTGTCCCCCTTGGCGACGAACCTCGGAAACGCGGGGAGCGCCGGCTCGATCAGCAACTGGTCTTTAAAGAACGCCGACTGACCGGTGCGGTCGTATCGTACCCGGATATCGAAGAAGATCGAGAACACTCGGCCTTCGGTATATCCAGTGGTTCGCCCGAATTTGCGCGCCGCTTCACCGATTTCAATATCCATCTTCGGGACATAACGTTTCACCGAGCCAATCATCGGGAGCACCGGCTTGTGTTGATCCGGCGCCCAGAGGCGCGCAATCGCTGCGTCAACGTGGTTGGGTTCATTCGTGTCGCCCGCGAATTTGATCTCCGAAAAGCTTATCAACGAGCCGATTGGCCGATTGTCGGCAGGTTCACCAGGACTCGGCTGGAGGATCAGATCGCCTTCATCAACGCTCGCCTTTCTCAAATCCGCGAAGACGTGCGAGTTGCTGAGCATGTGGACTTGCTTTCGGCCAGGCCGGTTGCTCTTGCGCGTGCAGAAATAGCCGATCGTCCCGCTCTGTCCGGCGAGGTTCGTATTGGCCCCGCTGATACCGCCGATGATCACTTCCTGGTAATCACGAATACCGTTCTCATATTGCCTGGACGGCTCAAGTTTCAAACCCGTGCCTGACAGGAGACCGGCCGCCGGCATTTCGATGAGCCGGAGAGGCACACCGCGATAATTATTTGGGAGCGACGCCGCTCCCGACCCATTCCACAGCTCATTACGCGCATCGGCGACAAAGACCTGAATGCAATAGTCGCCGCCGAGCATTCCAATGCCGACAGCGTGCATGTTTGGCGAGAAACCCGGTTGCAGATACTGCGAGCTCAATTCGTTTTTGATCTTGATGGTGCGCTTGAGCAGGTTGTGATTGTCGCGCCGAGGCGGGCGGCGCATTGCCATCGCCCGCCCGTACCTTTCCAGCAAGTACCACGCAAGCCAGCCCGCCGCCAACGCGCCGACGATCCAGGTTATCTCGTCGGAGTAGTAATAGCTGGTGGTTCCGCCGTCCGGGTTTTTGCGGACCCACATCAGGTGCCGGCCCAGCGCAAGCATCAAGATGGTAGCTTCAGAGCTCATCGATGGATCCCAATTCGATATAGATCGGATGACAAAACTCGATCTGGTTTACCGAGCCGCCTTCGCCTCCGCCTTCTTCGACGACTGGGGAGAAGTCAAACTGCTTGCCGGCAGCGCAGGACACATAAGTATAGTAGTCCGCCATATCGCTGTAGACCGCATCGTCGCTGTAATCCATGTTTTTGATTTCGATTCTGAAGGGAAGCCCCTCGACGCGCTTTAGCGAATGAGTGTTCTGCTCGCCGCCGATTCGAATTGTGAAATCAACTTCATCAGCTTCGATCTTCACGCCAATGGTTTCACCGACGTTGCCAAAGGTCTCGCGCGCAGTTTCGTTGCCGCTTGCGTCTTTCTCGATCTTTTCAAAGAACAGATTCCGGTCCAGCTTGTGAGTGTAGAACAGCCCGTTGCCGATGCAGATTTTTGACAGGGGATAGGACTGCACCGGCGTCGGACGAACCGCCGCGCCGTCATGCAAAGCATTCATGTGGACGAGCCAGCGAAAATCTTGAACGTCAGCTTCGCCCAACCGGTCGAAGTCTCCGTTCTGATAGATCTCATATCCATCAATCGCCGGAGCTTGCCTGGCTTTGATTTCGATCTGAACGTCTTCTTTTGGAAGCTGCTGGTAGGACGCGATGTCGCGGTAGGTGATGATGTCACCGTGAGCGCCGTCCTGAAAAACAGGCTGTTGAATCTTGATCGTCAATACGTGTTTGTTATCGCGAACAGCGGCGATCTCGCCTCGCAATTGATCGCGGTTGAAGGAAATAATCCCGAGACCGGTGAATCTGACAAGCGCGGTAGCGGAACTTTCTTTTATCGACATAATATTCTCCTATTCAATCCTTGACTTGAGAACACCTTCATATCGATGTGCCGTTTGCACCTCAAACGTAACGAACCATCGATGAGGAATCACTTGGAGCAAATCCAACCGGCTGCGGTTTTCTCGCATACGTAACTTCGTTCCCGCGGGATGGATTTTTTTCCTGCTGCGAAAAAATCGATCTGCCACGCGTATCTGAGTACAACGGTAACCGTGGCACAGCTCCTGAAAACATGCTGAGGTTTGATGGGGCCCAGGCTTATCTCATATCTAACCTTCGAATCACGAGGAACATTCTCGGCGATGATCTTGTTTCGTTCGCCTTCAATACTCTGACGCCATTTACTTTCGTATTGATTGAGGATGATCTGCCATTCGCGACTCTTGTCGGCTTCCAGGCATTCGGGGTTGGACCTCCTGTTCCCGAAGAACCACGGGGCGGAACGATTTGGAGTTAATATCACGGTCTGCGTCGTTGGAGTGGTGGGATTCCAACCGGGCTTTGGAATTTCCATGACCGTGTATGTGCCGAGAGGCAAGTCCGCGCAAGCGGTCCCGTTTCGATCCGTCTGCAGTCTTGTAGCAGCCTCTGTTCCACTTACCTGGAAAGCAAAACCGAAGAGGCCCGGTTCGTCTGCTTCGTGCGCGTGATTGCCGTTCAGATCGTTGAAGGCTGCAATGCAGAGTGTGCCTCTTTCTTGTTTGATTTCCTGTCTGCTTCCGAATACGACGTTCATCTTCTGACCTGCTATGACGGTCACTGTCAGCTTTGTATTAGTGGTCGCGCTCCAACCGCGCGGCGGCTGCCCAATCACAGTGTATTTGCCGGCAGCCAACTCCGAGCAAATGACTCCCTGAGAATCGGTCGTGAGTGTTGTCGGAGTGCCTGTTCCGGTCACCTGAAAGACAAGGCCGGGCAAGCCCGCTTCGCCCGCGTCTTGCTTGTGATTGGCATTCCGATCGTTGAATGTTGCAATGCAGAGTGTGCCTCTTTCTTGTTTGATTTCATGTCTGCTTCCGAACACCACGTTCGTCTTCTGACCCGCTGTAACGGTCACTGTCAGCGTTGTATCCGTGGTCGCGCTCCAACTGCGCGGCGGCTGCCCAATCACAGTGTAATTGCCGGCAGGCAACTCCGAGCAAATGCCCCCCTGAGAGTCGGTCCTGAGTGTTGTAACAGCGCCTGTTCCGCTCACCTGGAAGACAAGACCGGGGAGGCCCGCTTCGCCTGCATCTCGCACGCGATTGCCATTCGAATCGTCAAACGCCGTTATGCACAGTTTGCCCCGCTCTTGTCTGCTGCCGAAGAACACGTTGGCATCGTGATCAGCGGTAACAATGATCGCTTTCGTTGTTGGCGTGGTCGCAATCCAACCACCCTGCGGCTGCTGAACGACAATGTACGTGCCGATCGCCACATCCGAGCAACCGATTCCCTTGATATCGGTTGACAAAGTTTTAGCCGCGTCTGTTCCACGAACCTGGAAGACAAACCCCGATAGGCTCGGTTCGTTCGCGTCTTTCACGCCGTCGCCATTCAGGTCGTTGAAGGCCGCTATGCAGAGGTTGCCTCTTTGTCGTTTGCTGCCAAACAAAGCGGGCGCGGTTTGAGCCGCATTAACGGTGATCGTCTGCGTCTTCGGTGTGGTCGCAATCCAACCACCCTGCGGCTGCTCAACAACAGTGTATTTGCCGACAGGCATGTCCGAGCAAATTGTTCCGTCTGAATCCGTCGTGAGTAGCGTGGCAACGCCTGTTGCGCTCACCTGGAAGACAAAGCCGGAGAGCCCCGGTTCGCCCGCGTCTCGCACGCGATTGCCGTTCGAATCGTCGAACGTCCTTATGCAGAGTTTGCCTCTTGCTTTTCCAATTGCGAATGACAAGTTCGCGGTGTGACCCTCAGCAACGGTAACCGTTTGCGTTATCGGTGTCGTTCCGTCCTGGAGCTGCTCAACCACTGTGTAGGTGCCCACAGGCACGACCACGGAAGCGATCCCGTCAGGACCAGTCGTGAGTGTTGTTGTAACGTCTGTTCCACTCACCTGAAGGACAATGCCTGAGACGCCCGGTTCGCCCGGGTCTTGCACGCCGTTGCGATTCAGGTCGTCGAACTTTGCTACGCGGATGCTGCCTGTTTCGTGCCTGACGGCGAATAACAATCTCGCGGTCTGGTCCGCGGTAAGCGTCACTGTCTGGGTTGTCGGCGGGGTCGCGATCAAACCGTTGCGGGGCTGCTCAACCACACTGTACGTGCCGATAGGCAAGTCGGAGCAAATGCTCCCGTTGACATCCGTCGTAAATGTTTTGGCCAGGTCCGTTCCACGCACTTCAACTTGAAAACCAGAGAGGGCCGGTTCGCTTGCGTCTTGCAGGCCATTGCCGTTGAGGTCGTTGAATGTTGTTATGCAGAGTTGGCCTCGCGCGGGTTCGACCGTTACGTAAATCGAGCGGCTGACTGAAGCGACGCTGACAACCATGGTCGCCATCAACATCGCCGTTAACATAACGCGCCGCCATTTGAGCTTGCGTTGCTGCGTCTTCAGCGCGTTTTGTTTTTGTTCCAGGAGGCGCGACCCTTCATTCCAAACATCGCTATCCTGCTTGACTACACCCAGGGGCGCTCCGTCGGCCAGGCAAAAGGCCAACAGTTGGTCAACGTAAAGCTCTCCACATTTAGGACAGAATCTCATGATTAGAAATGTCGCTAGTAGTTAGCGTAGCCGCCGAACACGGAAAACGCGGCCCAATAGAATGGCGCTTTCGTTTTCTCTTCTCCCAACATCGCGAGCTGGGCTTGCCGCAGGCTCTCGGTGGACGACAGGCCCTTCTGTTTACGATTGTGATGGAACGCAATCATCAAATCTTTAGTGTGTTCCGAATCGACTTTCCATTCGCTTGCGACGACGACCGGCGCGCCCAGCGCCAGCAACGTGCGAGCTATGCCGATCGCGCCTTCACTCTTGTCGTAGCGCTCGAACGCCGTTTGGCATGCGGACATCACGACCAGCTTTGCTCTCGGAAGTTTGTATGAGCCCAGCTCGGATGAGCGCAGGTCTTCGCCGGCAAACAACATCTTCGAATTGCCGGGTGACTGCCGGTTGGCCACAAAGTGACCGGCAAAATGAATCACTTCGACGTTTGTGAAGTCGCGGAGAAACGCTGCCTTTGTCGCTTCTCGGCCGCAGGTCACCAGCGATTTCTTGTAGTCTTGCGCAACGGTTCTGGCTTCCGTCTCAGCATCGGTTAGGTCCGGGAGAGTTCCGTTCTCTTCGCGATCGAAATCGGGATTGCCGATGCTTAACAGGCTCTCATCCCGCACTCGTTCTTTTTGCCGCGCATTCTCGGTGGCAACAACGAGCACTGAAGCGCTGGGCGCATAAAATAACGGAAACTGCTCCAACAGATACTTGCCTTCGCTCGAGACGAGCCCCGCAAACGAGAGCTGATGCAAAGCCTTGTCGGGGATAAAGCCAACCTGCTTGTCGTTAGCGAGCCCGGACGGAATCAAGAGCTCGTACAACTCCTGTCCAGGTCTATTGATGGCAGCATAGGGCGCCTTCTCGAGTATCAACTGCTGATATGAATTTATCTTGCCTTGAAGCTCCGCGGATGTGATCTGCTTCTCAATCAGCTCGAAACGCGACCTGGTCACCACCCAAATCGCCAGCCTGCTCGGCAGAGCCGCGTATTGGACTACCTGCACCTGGTCGGGCAGGCGCGATTGGATTTCCTGCAACGTGAGCGGATGAGCGACTGAAGCGAAGTCGTCTTCGACTTCGGAAATGGATTTCTTCGATTGAACGAACTCCAACAACGAGCGAGCCTTCGACGCTTCAGCGAGGTCGAATGCAGCGCGAGCGTCATTGTGACGTAACGCACTCTCGACCGCTGCATCGAATACACTTCGCTCGTTGGCGAAGAAGGCCTGGCGCGCGGTGTCTTCTCGAATCGTCCTGCGATACTCTTCCGACAACGACAGAACGGTCTGGAGCTCGGCGGCAAAGCTTGCGTCGTCACTTTGCTCCTGAAGGCAAAAGAGCCTGCCCTTGTGGATTTGATATAACCCAACGCTCAGCTCGGGAATTCGCTTGAATAACTCGATAGCGCGATCGTAGTCCTTGACCGCCTCGGTGTAATCTCTCGCCTGGCTCTTCACATCGCCGGCTAGTCCGTAGATCAAGCCTTTGGTTCGGACGTTCACAGGATTGTCATCGGCCCCAAGCGCAATTTGCATCGAGTCGTCCGCGTACTTCAGCGCGGCGGCGTAATCCTTCTTCGCCGCCGCGGCAAGAACCATGTAGCGCAGAGAGTCATTGAGCTGTCTGGCATTCGGTTGCTCTCTAACCACACTCAATTTCTCCGTCGACAGGCTCAGCGAGGTCGAAGCGAGATTCAGCTTAAGCGAGAGGTCCGCCAGCGTTCCCTTGTTCCGCAGCCATTGGCTCCGGCTTTGATAGTAGAGACGGTCATCCTCGATCATCCTGCTTGCGTAGGACATTACAGGCTCGAGCTCGCCTACCTGCGAATAGTTCAGAGTCAGGGCTTCCTGCGCATGTTGGATTTCGAAAGTGTTATTGGTTGCCTCCGCCAGGCGAAGCGCCGTCTTGAGATTTTTGTTTGATTGAGACAACTGCTTCTGAAAGTTATCGCTGATTCCAAGCCAGTAATAGGCGGGAGTCAGGAGCACGATGAACCTCCTGCTGTCGGCTGTCGCGATTGCAGCCTCGAGGCGGCGGCGGCCTTCGGCAAGCCTGGCCGTATCGGGCAGGTACTGCGCGGCCAGGTCCTCCGCGATCCCGGCCTCGCAAACATCCCCGAGCTCGGTGAACAAAGCGGCGACGGCCCGGAATTTCGATATGCCTTTTGAATAATCACTCCTGATAATTTTAAGCGCGGACTGGAGAGCTTCCTTTCCCTCCAGGAGCCGGCCGGCCTTATCGGCGCTAAGACGCGCATAGAAGTTGGCCAGATCGATGAAGAAAAGATCGGCGTGTTGAGCTTGCTCATACGTGCCGATAAAGCTCAAAGCCTCGATACTCTCTCTTGCCTCGGCGTCGTCGCGGCGCTGGAGGGCTAACAGGTATAGTCTCGTCAGTTGAAACGGAACGGCCGCTCCCAGCAGGAGACCTTTAGTGTTGTTGTGAATCGTCTGCGCGCGCGCGTCATCATGATTGCGATAGGCAGTCAGGAAATCCGCCAACACTTCTTCATCGGATTTGAATAGCGATTGTGCGCTTTCGATTCTCGCGAGTTTCTTTCTCGCTTCCTCTGCCCACGGCGAAGACGGGTCCTTCTGGAGGTAAAGGGTCCATGATTCTCGGGCCTCTCGGGGCACGCCCATCTCTTGTAAGGCGAGCGATTTATTGAAGAGCGCTTCCAACAAATTACTGTCGAGTTCGGTTGCCCTTGTGAACTCTTCAAGACCCTGCGCGAGCTCCTCGAACCGTCTCTCCTTTGGCCCGTTTTGCGCCAGCTCGAAATGGGCAGAGCCCAGGTCGTTGTGGATCTTCGCATCCTTATCGTCGAATTTCAGCGCGCTCTCGAATTCCCTCATCGCCTCACGATACTTTTGTTGTGTTAGATAAAATACACCGAGTGCGTGATGGGTGGCTGCGTTCGGCGTTTCTTCTTCGGCTGTGCTCAGGGTGTTTTCGATTCGTCGCAGCCTTTTCTGTTCATTGGGCTCGGGCGAATCCTGCGCGCCGCGCAGCCGTCCCAGAGGCGCATAAGCAAAAGTAGAAATGCGTGGCTCGACCGGCCGCTCACGGCGATACATCGAGCGCAATTCCGCAAGCTGATCCGCGCCGCCGAGCCGGAAATACAACGTCAAACTCACCGCGGCGATCAACAGGACGGCAAACGCTCCGGCGTATTTAGGTTGACTGATGAAGGCTTTTATCGAGGCAAGAAATGACGGCCTGGTTTCGGGAGCTCGCGCCTTCACGGCCAGCGCCTTTTCTCTGAGCGCCTGCGTGAGGTCGAGTTTGAAACGCCGTTCGCTATTGCTTGCAAGCGTCGCGCGAAAACTCTCCGCGTCGCCAGCGTTGAGGCGGTCGAACACGTAATCATTGATTATCGCGTCTTCGGCGAGCGCAACCTGCGAACAAAACTCTTCATCGGTGAACAACATGTCTTCGAGCCTTTCGAGCACGGTTTCATCCGACACTCGACCAAGCAAATATTCGCGGACGGTCTCGTCGCTTTTCAGGGAATTGCCCATTGCTGTAGCCCGTCAATAAAGAGTGATATTCACGACGTTTCTGTAACGCCTTCCAGGTTCATGCACTGCTCGACACAAATCTTCAGCTTCCCCTTGGCTCGCATCACGCGCATGCGCAACGCGGTCTGAGTCATCTTCAGGCTTTTGGAAATGCGCTGGTGCAAATCGATCTTCGCCGACTTTTCTTCCGAAAAATAATCGAGGAGCAGGCTTCGAGTCTCGGGAGAGAGTTCCTGCATGCACTTATCCAGGCACTCGCCTGGAAAGGTCGGCTCTTCGGGAACAGTGGCGGCGATCTGCACCTCGTTGATATCGAGATGAGTGCGCTGTTTCCTCAGCCATTCGCGGTAAACATTCTTGGCGACGCCATAACAATAGGCAATCTTGCTTTCGATTTGTTCTTCGGATGCTTTGAGGATCACGCGATTAATTGTTTCGTCGGTCAGCTCATCGGCAAAGGAGCATTGCCGCAGAGAGAAAAAGGTACACAACCGAAAGCGCAGGTGCTCGTATTCCTCGCCCGCGCGTTCCATATCGGGATTTAGCCACTCGAGAAACCTCAGAAAGCTCTCGCGTGTTAGTTCTCTTTTCTGCTTCGCGTTCGGCAATGCTCGAGGCCCTCGATTCCCTGAGATGGGAATTTCGTGCGAAGCATACCGCAAACGCGTGTGGAGGTACAGTTACAAAATGGGGCCGGCACTTGCGCGGAAGCCCGAGCCTTCAAGGGCTCGGGCTTCGAAGCGATTTGCTGTCTCGAGTTCGCGAAAGTCACCGAATGCAGACCTTCACGATCGGCTCCGGGGCGGTGCCGGTACCACGCATTCTCGCTCCATCATCTAGCACTTCTTGCATTTTCCCGCGGCTCCTGCATTGTATATCGTGCGTATTTCAACCGGCGTCAATACTCGATTGAAAATCTCCAGCTCATCAATCATGCCCTTGAAATAGCCTGGCGGGCTGAACGAGCGCATACCGATGGTGAGCGGTACAGTGTTATCGAGCGAACCGAGCCGTACCGTCGGATTCTGCGGCAATCCCTGCACGCCGTTCAAGTAGAACTTAATCCCGTTTGGGTCGGTTCGATCGACCGTCACCGCAACGAAGTTCCAGCTTCCTGTTGCAACATTGACGTTCCAGTTGAAGTTAGTATAACCGGGCGAGCCACCCCCATCTGCTAATTCCAAACCTAACGAACCGTTGTACAGATAGAAATGGTATCCGCGGTAGTAGGGATTGTTTTGCCGCTTATCCAGGATCACTGAAACGACATTGCTATTTACGGTAGTCTTGATCCAACAATCAATCGAGAAATTGCCTGTTCCCATGTTGAGCCACGGTTGATGAGGCGACTGCACGTAGTCGTTCACTCCATCGAAACTCAAACCGTTGCTTACCATCGACGGTGTCGAAATAGGACCGCCTGAGTGAATGCCGTTGTTCGAATGAATAAGGTCCGATGCCGACAGCACCGACAACGGCTCATCGAAGGGATACCAGGCGACCATGCCAGTCGGAGGTCTTGTGCAACAGAACATGCGAAATTTCCAGGCATGATCGGGAAATGAAAATGGGCCAAACCAATTCGAAGACTGGACCCCCGTAATCGTTCCGCTGTAGCTGCCCCAATACGGTTGGCCTGTCCCGTTTTGAACTGGCGCTTGCTCTCCGCCGGCCGGGTCAAATACCACCCAGTACTTCGTCGAGGCACTCACGGAAACGGGGGTGAGAAGATCTGCGCCTTGCCATGAATTTGTGACCGTAGCGCTAAAATAGCCAGTGTCGCCCAAGTTAGCCAGAGGCTTTCCGCCACCATCGCTCCAAATTGCAAGTCCCATGGGAGCCGTTGACTCGCCCGTAAATATCTCGATACGCGAAATCGTTACGGTTGCAGTGGGAGTCCACTCGATACCCACCACCGGTCCGCCCATAATCCAACTGTTGTTGAAGGCACTGGTCGTATAGTTGGCGCCGGCACAGGGGATTTTTGCGGGCAGTATCGGGATTCTCTCTTCACTTTGCGACTGTGTTGCCTTTCTTTCGCTGGTTATTCCCTTATCGCGAGTATCGCGAGTTGGCGCCTGTTGCGCCGATGCCGTGTTAAGTAGAAGCAAAGCTGCCATCACGGAAGAAGCGATAAAGAAGAACCCTTTCCGAATCGAAACCTTGAGTGTGTTACTTGTGTTATTGAAAATCATGATCAACTCTCCTTAATTGAAAACAAACAAACCTCTCATTGCTAAACGGCAATGAGTCACCCAGCCCAACACTGGTTCAATTGGACTGCACCTGATCTGGAACACCGACGTGGATATCCGGCGTCTACGCGCGTTGCCTATGTTGAGTCTTTCGGCATGGGCCTCCTCCTGCTGAAATTGCACGAAGCTGCTTTCGATCTCGTGCTTGCGTCTATGAGTGGTTCTTCTCCGGCGAAACGTAACACGCAGAGTTCGGTTTCTCTCAGCCAGGATTCAGTTCTGGGTTGCGGGCTTTGCGACTGCCGGATCGGAGTCGGGAAGCTTGGAATGAAATGGTGGTGGTTTGGACGCGAGGACTCAACCAGTTCAATCCGGTTGACTCACTAAATATGTGGTCTTCACATCTGGCCGAACAGTAAGGAAAGTAGCATTAGCGAATCAGCCCTCGTGTGAGCAAACTAAGGCCAGTCTCATTAGTTCACTCCTAGCAGTTCGACTTCGAATAACAGCGTGGCGTTGGGCGGGATTCCCGGCCTGCCCTGAGGATACGCAAGGTGGCCGGGTATGATGAGCCGCCGCTTGCCGCCCACCTTCATTGTCATTATGCCTTCGTCCCAACCCTTGATCACCACTCCAGTGCCGATAGGAAAAGTATACGGCTGACCCTTATCAACAGAGCTGTCGAATTTGAAGCCGTTCTCGAGAGTGCCGGTGTAGTGCACGGTGACGTTCCGACCTTGCGTTGGGCTGGCTCCGGCGCCGACTACTTCGTCAACGTACTTGAGTCCGGACGGCGTGGTCACCTCACCTCCCGGGCCTGTCACGTTACCCGCGGAACTCGGCGTAGAGTTGCCGCCGCGCAAGACAATGAACAGCACCGCGGCTAAAGCGATCGCCGCGATTATGACGTACACCACCGCCCTCGTCAGTTGTTGATTGGAACTCTTTTTAGATGAGCGAGTGCTGCGCGATGAGCCGCTGCCTCGCCTGACTTTTCGCTTTCGACTCTTGGGCAAGTTCGTCCTCCGTATCAACTACATTTCGACTTCACGGGTCACAGGTCATTGTGAATGGCTTTCCGAAATATGTAAATTCGGGCCGAACATTGTCAAGCCGGGTAGTGGTTCAGTCTGACTCTTTCAAGCACCAGGGGAGAATTAACCGCTGATTTTCGCTGACTGCGTTTCGCTGATCCGCGCAGATCAGCGTACCGAAGGCGGCGCAAGTCAGCGGTTAATTGAGTCGGTGCGACAGACTGAATCACTCGCAAGCTGGAGAGGATGACCGTCAGGACTCATGCTCGTGAGGACCACGCCGCAAAGAAGCGCGGGGCTTGCTGAGGCAGTTCGCGCGCGAGCAGGTCTTCGACTTCGCCCGATGACGCCAGTTTCATCGCATCCTTCATAAGCGATTGAACGAGGTGAAATTCGACAGACCGAATCGCGTACTTCACCAGCGGTATCGAACCCGGCACCAGACTCAAGGTGCGAATGCCGAGCCCGATCAAGGCAATGGCTTGCAGCGGATCTGCCGCCATCTCGCCGCAAAGCTCGAGGCTTACCTGCTGGGCTTCGGCGACTCGAACGAGGTGTGAGATCGTCCGCAGGATGGCAGGGTGAAGCGGTTGATAAAGGTAGGCTACGTTTTCGTTCGCTCGGTCGACTGCGAGAATGTATTGGATCAAATCGTTTGTGCCCACGCTGAGAAAATCAGCTTCGCGAGCGAACACGTCGGCCATCAACGCGGCCGCCGGCACTTCAATCATCACGCCAATCGGAAGAGCCGCGTCGTGTTCTACGTGTGCATCGGCCATCTCCTGCTTTACCTCGGCGATGATTCGCTTGGCTTCACGCAATTCTTTTATCGTGCTGACGAGCGGAAGCACCACGCGCAGCCGGCCGTGCAAGTTGGCTCGCAGTATCGCTCGAAGCTGGGTGCGAAATACATGTTCGGCCCTGAGCGAGAGCCGTATCGCGCGAAGCCCCAGGGCCGGGTTCTGTTCGGCCTCGAAGCCTTCGAGCGTGAGCTTATCGCCGCCCAAATCAAACACGCGAATGTTTGCGCCGTTTTCTCCGGTCGCTTCGGCGAGCGTGCGATAGACCGCGTATTGCTCGTCCTCGCTCGGCAATTCCGGGAGCCTGTTAAGAAACAGGAATTCAGATCGATAGAGCCCGATCCCCTCGGCGCCGAACAGCTTTAGTGAATCAACTTCCGTCGAAAGCTCAACGTTAGCGCGCAATGTTATTCGCACGCCGTCGATAGTCTCGGCTGCCAGCGCGGTCTCCGCGGCTCGCGGCTTGCGCAGGCCCGCTTCGCTCTCGCGCTTTTCAACATAAGTCCGGAGGACAGACTTAGTCGGGCGAAGGATGACTTCGCCTGCGCTGCCGTCGATGACAATAAGGTTTCCTGTTTTAGCCAGCCGCGTAACGTCGTGAAGCCCGACGACCGCGGGAATCCCAAGCGAGCGGGCTATGATCGCTGAGTGCGAGGTCAACCCGCCGGTGTTAGTAGCGAACCCGAGCACGTGGTTGAAGTCCAGCTCGGCGACGGTCGACGGCCAGATGTTTTTTGCGACTATGATTACGTCCTGGTCGAGCTTCGACAGATCGAATCTGTCGTGCCCGGAGAGGACGGTCAATAACCGGGTAGCCACGTCTTCGAGGTCCGAGGTCCGCTCGCGAAGATATGGATCGTTTACCTGCTTGTAAGCGTCGATCGCTCGATCGGCGACGGAGCGCACCGCCCACTCGGCATTGACTCGCCTGATTCGTATCTCGTGTTCGAGCTCCTGGATCAGGCGCTCGTCTTCGAGCATGAGCAGATGCGCATCGAGTATGAATGAGTGATCGTAGCCAAGCACCTCGGCGAGCCGCACTTTGATGTCGCGCAACTGGGCTCGCGCTTCCTGAAAGGCTTCGCGTAAGCGGCGAGCTTCCATTCGCGCCTGGGCCGCGGACACGCCGATGTAGTAGAACTGATGCCGGCCGCGCTCATCGAGTCTGAGAACGCGTCCTGCCGCGATTCCGGGCGAAGCCGGAACGCCCTGGAGCTTCACATCACGCGAACGAGTCGCGCTAGAAGACGCCATCCGATAGTTCCTCTAGGAATCTCTGTTCCACCAGTTCGGCGAGCGCCTCGACTGCACGCTCTTCATCGTCACCTTCGGCTTTGATTATAAGGCAAGTTCCGCGAGACGCAGCAAGCAATAGAACGCTGAGAATCGATTTGCCGTCGGCGCTCTCTCCCGTGTCTTCGCGAACGAGCTCAATGCTGCTGTTGAATTGCGCTGCCCGTCGCACGAGGCGGGCCGCAGCGCGAGCGTGAAGCCCGAGCCGGTTTGAGATTGTTACGGTGCGTTGTTGCATTAAGGCGATGTGATTCTTGTAAGGTGGAGTGTACCAGAGAATTCGCTAGTCCTGTATGGGCGGTCCTCCGTGACCGCCCCTCCTTCGAGACCACCGACGCCGCGAGCTTTGCGGTACTTTGCGAGCTTTGCGCAAGGAATCCGCTCGAGAAAGAGAGATACGTTGAACGCAAAGCTCGCAAAGTACCGCAAAGCTCGCAAAGCGGTTTCTTCACGCTATCGGCTCGTTAATACGAGTTTCAACTCAACGTCCGCGGATCTGCCGCGTCGCGCAAGCCGTCCCCCAGGAAGTTCCATGCCATCACCGCCAAGAAGATAAACACGCCGGGAATCAACACCCACGGAAAGTCGTTCAGGACACGATTGTTCTGCGCGGCTACCAGCATGTTGCCCCAGCTTGCTTCGGGCTCCTGGATTCCCACTCCCAGGAAAGACAGCGCGACCTCGCCGAGAATAAAGAACGGCACCGATAGCGTGGCGGTCACGATCACAAACGAAAGAGTGTTTGGCAATATGTGGCGTATGATGATTCGCGAATTGCTGAAACCCATCGCCCGAGCGGCGATAACGTACTCCTGTTCCTTTATCGATAAAACCATTCCGCGAATCACTCTCGCTTCGGTCGCCCAACCTATGAACGCCAGGATGATGACGATGATGAGATAGATTTGAGTCGAGCTCATCCCCGTGCCGAAGAGCTTTCGCATGATCAGGATGAAATACAAACTTGGAAGCGCAAGCAGCACTTCCACCGAGCGCATCAACACAAAGTCAGTCACGCCGCCGAAGTAGCCGGCTATGCCTCCGACTATCATCCCAATGATCGTTGAAATGAGGATTCCGAATATTCAGATAGACAAAGAG
>Ga0134124_10000646_pt1 | contig 27802 bp, 22 predicted proteins | sample KB304_FD_96880 | JGI IMG/M metagenome (GOLD analysis project Ga0134124, IMG submission 96880) | Terrestrial soil microbial communities without Nitrogen fertilizer from Kellogg Biological Station, Michigan, USA - KB3-0-4 | ecosystem: Environmental > Terrestrial > Soil > Unclassified ... | reverse complement strand
TTGGAAGACGTAGTTGCCGGGATGGGGGTCGGCGTTGAACATGCCCCCGACGAGGTTGCCCTTGAAAACGAAGCGCCAGAGCGCCTCGGCATAGGCGCGACGGTCCGCCTCACTGGCGGTCTTGACGTCCTCCAAGCCGACACCTTGCACGAACTCGCTGGTGAGCACGCGCAGACTCGAGCGCTCGGGGATCACCGCGGGCACGAAGATCTGGGGATCACCGTGGAAGAGCTGCGCGAACTCGCTCTGACGCCGCGCTTCCAAGCGATAGTCCAGCTCTTCGCGAAAGCGCGTTCGGATCTCGTTCAGCACTCCGCGCGTGTTCATGCCTTTGCCGACCAGCGACGAGGCCAGCGATTCGAGCATGCCCGCATTCTCGAGGTCGCTCTCCACGGCGTTGGCGATGCCCGGATGCTGCACTTTGACGGCCACGACACGGCCGTCCAAGAGGCGCGCACGATGCACCTGACCGATCGACGCGCTGGCGATCGGCTCGTCTTGCCAGTCACTGAACAGCTCGGAAATGCGACCACCGAGCTCGAGCTCGACCTGCGCGCGAATGTCGGCGATGGTCGAGGTGGGCGCTTGGTCGCGCAATTTGCGCAGCGCGACCTCGTACGCCTCACGCTGCGCTTCGGGCACGATGCCGTCGACGTAGCTGGCCATTTGCCCGACTTTGGCGGCGACACCACGCAGCGTGCCGAGCACCTCTGCCGCGCGCTCGGCCGCGCTTTCACCGGTTTTCGAGAACAGCAGGCTGGCGCTGGTGCGTGCGCCCAAGCCCGCCAAACGCACCAAGCGGCCCACGCGACCTTCCGGAATTTTGCGCGACTCTTTGCGCGACTCTTTGGGCGGAATTTTGGGATCGTCAGCCAAGTGCTGCGGAACATGGCACCGACCGGAGCGCGGCGTAAGGCATTGTAGGTAGGGGCGGAAAAATGCCTCGAATCGAGCACTCTATAAGCGGCGGGCTCGATCGTGAACGCGGGTGGATGTATGATGAAAAGCTGCATGCTTGCTCGGTTCGGCTCATTGACTGCTCGTCGGCTGGTGATCCGCGCGTGCTTACGCGGTTCGCTCTTGGCGCTGCCCGCGTTGTCCGTGGGGCTCAGCGCGCGCCCCGCCGCCGCGCAAGACAAGAAAGAGCTGTCCAAAGCGCGCGCGCAATTTCAGCGAGCGATCGAGCTGGAGCAAGCGGGCAACTACAGCACCGCGCTCGAACAATTTCGCGACGTCGGGCAAGTGCGAATGACGCCGCAGGTTCGCTTTCACATTGCCTCGTGCGAGGAAAAGCTGGGCCGGTTGGTGACCGCACTCGGCGGCTATCAGCTAGCCTTCGCCGATGCCGACAGCGTGGGCGAAGACTTCAAGGCCGAGGTCGATGCGGCGGTCACGCGGCTTCAAGCGAGCATCCCCAAATTGTTGATCCAACGCGGGGGCGGCGCCGAGGCCGCGGAGATCCAGCTGGACGGCGTGACCCTCGGTGCCAGCTCCGTGGGCGTGCCCGTCCCGCTCGACCCGGGCCCGCATGCGATTTCGGCCAAGGCGCCCGGGGCGTTGCCCTTCAGCCAAACGGTGACCATCCTCGAGAACGAGCAGAAGACGGTCGATGTGACGCTCGCTCCGGAGCCGCAAGAAGCGCGTCCGACCGTAGGCGTGGGCAGCAGCGGGGTCCCGGGCGACAAGAGTAATCCGCGCCTCATCCCGTACGTGATCGGCGGGGTGGGGATCGCGAGCTTGATCGGCTCAGGCGTGCTGTTCGCGTTGCGCCAGAGCACGTACAGCGATCTGGAAGCTCAATGTGGGCCGAACCACGATCAGTGCCCGAGCTCCGCCGCGGGCGATTACTCGAACCTCAAGCTTTACAACGTGACCTCCCAGGTCGCGCTGGGTGTGGGCGTGGCGTGCATTGGCACCTCCGTGACGATGTTGCTGCTTCAGCGTAAGCACTCCGCCCCCTCGACTTCCGCCATGACCCTCGTGCCGAGCGCCCCGAATAGCTTGGCCGGCGTGTCTTGGGCGGGCCGTTTCTAAGTTGCTAGTCGCTAAGAGCGCGCGCGGCTGCGCTCAAAAGCCCGGCTCTTCGCGCCACTTGGGCTTGGGCTTGACCACGGGTGGCGGTGGTTGGGTGAGCGGCGGCTGAGTGACGAGCGGCGCTTGGGTAGCCTTGGGCGCCGCTGAGACTGCGACGCGCGGCACGATTGGCGTCGGCGTGCGTGCGGAACCGGCGAGCGCTTCTGACATCGCGACATCGACGGGCGGTGTCGAAGCAGGCGGCTGCGCAGTGACGTCGACGGACGGCGTCGCGGTCAACGCGGGCTTGGCGACTTCCGCGGGCGGCTTTGGTTTCGGCTCTTCGCTAGCCGACTGAGACAGCGCAAACGCTGCCACCGCGGCGAGCAATAGGGCACCGCCCAACGAGACGACGAGCAGCGCCCGTTTGCGTCTCGGCACCGGCGCTAGGTCGAGCTCTGCGGCCGCCGCCGCTGCGGCCAACTCGGCTTGCGCCGAGCCGAGGATGCCGAAGGTCTTGCTCGCGTCGCTCAAGGAACCTTCGCTCCCAGCGACGTCGGAGAGCGAGCGACGCTGCGACTGAACGGGCGGAGGGATGCTCGGGACGGGACGCAGCCCACGCTTGTCGGCCTGCGCCAGGGCTTCAGCCAGCGCCGCGCGGCTCTCTTCGCGGCGATGACCGAACAGCTGGCGAATGAACGCGCCGACGTCCTCGTCGGTGTTGGCGCGCTCGCCGGGCGGCAGGCACAGGTACAGCGCGCGTTGGAATTCGCTCGCGGTCGAGTAGCGAAGATTCGCGTCTTTGGCGAGGGCCTTGAGCAGCACTGCCTCCAAGCTCGGCGGATACTTGGGCAAGAACCTGCTGGGCGGAACCACGGCCTCGTCCGAGGCGATGGTGTACATCGTCGCGGCCTCGCTTTCGCGGCGAAACGGGTGCTTTCCGGTGGTCAGCGAGTACAGCACGATGCCCAGGGCAAAGACGTCGACGCGGCGATCAATCGCCTCACCGCGCACTTGCTCGGGGGCCATGTAGCTGACTTTGCCTTTGAGCTGGCCGGCGACCGTGCCGCTGCCGCCCATGGCAGTCGCCTTGGCCACACCGAAGTCGACGACTTTGGATACGCCGTCGTAGGTGACCAAAATGTTCTGCGGCGAAACGTCGCGATGCACCAGGCCGATCAGGTTCCCCCTGGCGTCGCGCAGCTCATGAGCGGCGTGCAATCCGGCGGCGGCGTTCATCACGATGCGCACGGCGACCGGTAGTGGCACGCCCCCGGCGGGTTTCGCCGTTTTCATCAGCTGGTTGAGCGGAACGCCGTCGATCCACTCCATCGCCAGGTAGAGCACGCCCTCCTGCTCGCCAAGATCGGAGATCTCGACCACGTTGGGGTGGCGGATTTGCGAGGCGAGCGAGGCCTCGTCCAAGAACATCTGCTCGAACTGTGCGTCTTCGCTCAGCTTGGAGAGCATCGTCTTGACGGCGACGATCTTCTGAAAGCCACGGGTACCCTTGACCCGCGCCGCCCACACCATCGCCATGCCACCGGTTGCGAGTGGCAGCAGGAGCTCGTATCTCCCAAGCACATGCCCTTGGGAAATCTCCCCCGCCACGGAACGCGGGGCATGGGCGTGGGGCGCGGTATTCACCTCGTGATCTAGAAAGATTTACAGACTTAGGCCCCCGGCTCAAGGGTTCAGCACGATCTTTTTGGCAGCGGCGGCGGTTTCGTCGCCTTCGGGGGCCTGAGCCCGCCCGCGTGCCGTCCGCTCGGCCCGCGTTTGCTCGTGATTGTGTCGGTGCGTCGACACCGTGCGGCCCACCTTCACCTAGCACCTAGCCGCCAGGGACCCGGGAAAATTCAGTCGTGAACTGTCACTTTGACCATTTGCACGGGCGTCACCGGGCGATCGCCTGCGGCGGTGGGTGTGGTTTCGATCTTCTTCACGATGTCCATCCCTTTGATGACTTTCGCGAACACCGGATGCTTCGACGCACCGGGGGTGAACCAATCCAAGTAGCTGTTGTGCACGGTGTTGATGAAGAACTGGCAACTACCGCTGTCAGGGCGCCCAGTGTTTGCCATCGACAGCGTGCCGGGCTCGTTGGAGAGCTTCGCGTCTGCCGGGTGCTCGTCTTTGATCGTGCCCTCTGGAGCATTGCCGGTGCCGGCGCGCGGGCTCTTGGGATCTTTGCTGTGGGGACAGCCGAATTGAATCATGAAGCCGTTGATCACTCGGTGAAAGTGCAGGCCGTCGTAGAAGCCGGCTTTTGACAGCTTGATGAAGTTCGCTGCCGTGACCGGCATCTTGTCAGTGAAGATTTCGATTTCCACGTCGCCGAGCGAGGTGGAAAGTGTCGCGGTGGGGTTCGCCATGGGGGCGGAAGCTAGCAGCTCGGCGGAGCAGCCGTCATCAGCGTTGGACGGGCCCGCGGGGGGCACGCGGGGGGCACGCGGGGGGCACGACCGAGAGCCCAGAATCGCCACAATCGGCATGAAAAACAACGACATGGCCGGGGCGAAGGTCTATAACCCGCCATCTGGTAACTGTCATGAAGGACCTTCTCAAGACGTCGGATCTCAGTCGGGCCGACTTCAAGTATTTGCTGGCTCGGGCGGTCAAGTTCAAATCCAAGCCGTATCAGCGGTGCACGGCGCTGCAGAACGACTCAGTCGCTTTGTACTTCAGCAAGCCCTCGACGCGCACGCGAGTGTCCTTCGAAACCGCGATCGGACGACTCGGCGGGCAGGCGGTCACTTTGGGTCCGAATGATCTTCAACTCGGCCGTGGCGAGACGATCGAAGACACGGCGCGCGTACTCAGCCGCTTCGTGCGCGCATTCGTGATCCGCACGTTCAAGGATGAAGAAGTCGAGCGCTTCGCGGCCGCTGCGTCCATCCCCGTGATCAACGCGCTGACCGACGGCCATCATCCGTGCCAGAGCTTGGCTGACTTGATGACCTTGGCCGAACAACGCGGCCCGCTCGACAAGTGCAAAATCGCGTACATCGGAGACGGCAACAACGTCGCGGTGAGCCTGATGGAGGCCTGCGCACTGATGGGCACGAACTTCGCTATCGCCGCACCCAAGGGCTATCAAATCCCGGCCGCATTCGTGGATGCCGCACGCAACGTGGCGAAGAAGAGCGGCAGTGAAATCCTGGTCACGGAAGATCCCGCCGAGGCCGCGAGTGACGCCGATGCGCTGTACACGGACGTTTGGCTGTCCATGGGCGATTCGGAAGATCAAAAGGCGGCTCGTCAGCAGGCGCTCGGCCCGTATCAAGTCGAAGAAAAGACCTTCGCCAGCGCCAAGCCCGACGCCATTTTGCTGCATTGCCTACCCGCGCACCGGGGCGAAGAGGTTTCGGCCGAAGTCGCTGATGGACCACGCTCGGTGATCTTCGACCAGGCGGAAAATCGCCTATTCACGGCCCAGGCCGTGCTCTACGCCCTGCTCGAACACAAGCTCGAAGGCGCCAAGCGCTGAGCGCTCAGGCGCCATCTTCTTTCGCTAAAGTTTGCCCGCGGGCGGTCGTTCCACGCCTTGGATGTCCATCGCTGGCGACCTATTGACGAGTGCGACCCCCGCGCGGCTATTGTGCCGTCGCGGCGTCTGGGTGCTGGAGCTGGTCAAGCTCGTGCCCGTTGACCGCAACGTGTTTCAGCCCCGGGTGCAACGGCTCGAAGGCGCGGATGCCGTGCTCCAACATCTGAAGCGTTCGGGCGACAACCCCGCGCTGGCCGCGGCGGCGTCCCAACTGATGCGCGGAGCTCGCTCGGAAGAGGAGCGGGCCTTCGATGCGGTCGACGGGGATTGGGTGCCGGGCGAACTCGGCCCGCGCCGAGACGCTCAGCGTCCGAGTTCGCCGCCGCCCGGCACCGGCCACTCCGGTGAAGTCGCAGAACTTCGCGCCGAACTGCTGGTCTTGCGAGCCTCCCATGAGCGGCTGCGCGAGCGGGTGCAGCGCTTGGAGGCGCAGTGGAACGCAGCGGGACGGGGACGCGAGGTCCTGTCGATCCCGCCCACGCCCTCCTTCGCCATGGCCACGAGCTCGGACGTGCCCCAACCGGCGACCTTCGCGGCCATCGCGCAGCCGTCAGCCGCGACCGCTACGCGGGTTTCGGGCGAGCCTGCCGCGGCGGGCTCGAACCTGCGTTTGCCGTCGGTCGCCGCGATCAACGAGAGCCTCCACGCGCTGATCGGCGATCAAGCCAGTGTGCGCGAGAAGCGCCCCGTCGCGTTCGCGCCGAGCAAACTGGGCCCCTGCTGGGTGTCGCGACTGATCGACGACGAAGGGCACGACGTCGGCGCGATCGTCGCGGATCGCGCCGCCGCGATCGCGCTCGGAGGCGCGCTGATGTTGCTGCCGGAAAATGAGATTCAGGCTCAGCGGGCACTCGCCACACCGAGCGACGACATCCTGGGTGCGATGAGCGAAGTCGCCAATAACCTGTGTGAGACGATCAATCAGCGCGCCGGCGGCAGTCTGCAAGTGCGCGTGAAGCCGATCGAACCGCTCACGCCCGGCTCGCTCGATTGGGCCGAGCGGGCTGCCGAGCGCGGACTCGCCTGCGAACTGCAGGACAGCGCCGGCCTGCTATTCCTGTTCGCGCGTTGACGCGCTTCGTTCTCCCTGAGCAGAGAGCGAGCTCGAGGCGGTGGGCGTTTCATGGCGTGCAGGCGGCGGGCGGCGCGCCGGGATGCGCACGCGTTCGGTGTGCGGGATGCGCACGCCGCTGCCGCTGATCGGGATGCGATAAACCGCCTGCTCGTGAATCAAGTTCGAGCGCAGCCCGTTGGCTTCACGAATCGCGCGCACCGTGCTGCCGTACTTCTTGGCAATCATGGCCAAGGTCTCGTTCTTCTTGACCTTGTGCGTGGTGAATTGGACCGGAGCGCGGACCAACTGATGGCGCGCGAGCGAGGCGTAGCAGCGGCGTGCCGTTTCTTGGGCGCGCGGGTTCCAAAAACGCAAATGCAAGTGGGTCGCGTGTCCCGGCGCGTGGCGAATGATGGCTCTCACCGCGCCCTTGCCCTGAAAGATTTGCGAAACCCAAGCCGGATCTTCACCCAACCCGAGCGCATACTCTTTGAGCGGTTCTTGCAGGCCGTGGTCGAGCAAGATCAAATCAATGTCCGTCTTTTCGATCAAGGCGCGAACGAACGCCCACAAGCGGGGGAAATCCAGGTTGTCTCGCGTCCCGCGCGCGTACCAATGCGTGCCGTCTCGGTAGTAAAAGCTGATGTCCAGATCGCGGCCTGCTTGGTGACTGATGTGCGGGCGTAGCGGCCCGCCACGGCGAGCGCCGATGTCGCCGAGTGCCAGCGGCGGCGTCTCGGGGAACTGATCGTGGACGGCTTGCGCAGCCGTGTTCAAATAGTCGATGGTTTCTTGCGTGCCCCACGCCGAACCGGGGCTGACCAGCGAGTACAGCGGGGAGGCCACGGCTTGCACGCCGTTGACGAGGCCGCCCGCGTTGGGGGTTCCGACGGACATCGAGCCGAGGGAGGCGAGATCGGTCGTGACCGCGCGTTCGATTCGCTCCTCCGACCAGCCGTCGAGCGGGTGGGGGACCGGTGCGCCGGGCGCGGGCTCGGCGAGTTCGCCATCGTCGAGCGGTTCGTCGTCGGCGTCATTTTCGTGCTCGCCGTCGCCCGAGTCGTCGAGGGCGGCCTCTGCCGCAGGGGAGGGAGGCAAGGCGCTCGGCGTGTGCTCGGCGCCGAACGCGCCCGCACTTCCGGGCGGGCTCGGCGCGTGCGCGTGCGGCGGCTGCGCGGAACACGCCGCAGCGAACAACACCCAAAGCGTGACGCGCCCGCGCTTCACTGCAGCGAACGATACCATGCGAAGGTGTGCCGCAAGCCTTCGCTGAGGGGCACGAGGGCGCCGAGAGCAGCGATGAAACGCTTCGGGTCGAGCACGGAGCGCCCGACATCGCCTGCGCGCGGTGGGGCGACGATCGTCCGCAATTCGGCGCCCGCGACTCGGCTGATCTCGCGGGCCAGCTCGAGCGTGGACACCTCGACACCGGTGCACACGTTCATCGTTCGCTCGGGCAATCGCCCGGCGAGCGCAGCCAAATTCGCGCGGGCCACGTCTCCGACGTACACATAGTCCCGCAGACAGCCGGCATCACCTTCCGCGCGCATGCCGTTCACGCGCAGGGTTCTGCCGGCGATCACGGAGTCGAAGAAGATGGCGACCACGCCTGCTTCACCGTGCGGATCCTGACGCGGGCCATAGACGTTTGCATAGCGCAAGACGACGCTGTCCAGACCGTGTTGCGAGCGATACACCTCCAACAATTGCTCGAAGGCGAGCTTGTGAATGGCATATGGGCTGATGGGGGCCGGCCGCAGTCCCTCGTCTGCGCGCAGGGTTCCGGGGACCTCGCCGTAGATCGCGCCACCGGTGCTGGCAAAGACGACTCGCTTCACCTGGGTCGCGACACAAGCGTCCAACAGGTTGATGCCGCCGATGACGTTCACCTCGCCGTCGAGCAACGGCTCACGCACGCTGACCGCGACGCTGACCTGAGCCCCTTGGTGGCTCACCAGATCGGGTTTGAAGCTGCCCACCGCCTCACGCACTGCGCTGCGATTGCGCAGATCAACCTCGAACAGCGGCACGCTCCCTGGCAAGTTGCGGCGCTTCCCCGTGCTCAGATTGTCGAGCACGGCGACTTCATGGCCCTCCGCAAGCGCGCCTTCTACTACGTGACTGCCAATGAACCCTGCACCGCCGGTGACCAAAACTCGCATCGCGCTGACATATAGCCGAGATGCCCGGCTCTGCAACCAAGCGGATTTCCGAGCGTCGCGCGTTGGCTCGCTCGGTACGGGTTTTTTCGTCGCGCCCGCCGAGCCCGTCAAGGGCTCGCTTGGGCGTCACTGCAGCAGCGAAAGCCGATTTCTTTGTCGCGCGTGGAACGCGCCTTGGTTGCGGCAAGCGGCGAGCCGTGGACGTTCGAATTGCACAGGAGAGAGGGCGAGCTGCCGACGCTTTGGTTGGTGTCGAGGTAGCTGCCCCCGCGGATCAGGCACTGATCGCTGGCAGCCGCATCTGCGGCGCACGAGTCTTCCCACTCGGCGACGTTGCCGCTCATGTCATACAGGCCGCTGTACCCACCTTCACAATCAGTGTGAGGCACAGCCAACGGGTGAATGGCGGTGTTGTCGAGCCCGACGCACTTCTCGCCGCTATACACGTTGCCATAGGGCAAGTCGAAATCGCCCGCGTGTGAGCAGGCGCGATACCAAGCGCTCTTACTGGCATCGGCGAATGAACTGGGCGGGTTCGACCCGCCTCCATCGACTCGCCCGCACAGCCGCTTGCCCTCCCACTTGCAATACGCCGCCGCGTCACACCAATCCACGCAGGCGACGGGCAGATTGGCTTTGCCGACGGGGTCGTATTGGTTGCAGCCGCCCGCCGTGTCAGGAGCAAAATTCGTGTTGAACGTGCAAGCGCTGGACTGGCCCGCGGTGCTCGCAACCGAATCGAGGAACGCCTGATACTCCACGTTCTTCACCTCGGAGCGATCGATACAATAAATGCTGGGTGAACCGGAACGCGGGATCGCGACCGAGATCCGCCCGTGCACGGTCGGGCAGATGTATTGCGTAGCACTCCCACCGCTGCCCCCGCTGTTGCTGCCGCCCGCTCCCGCGTTGCCGTTGGCGCCGCCGCTGGCTGCCGTACCGCCGGATCCTGCAGCTGCCCCACCACTGGCCGCGGTACCGCCGGATCCCGCAGCTGCCCCAGCAGAGCCTCGGCCGGCCGCTCCCGCAGTTGCCCCGCCCACACCAGCGGTTGCTGTCGCTGCGCCGCCCGTCCCGGCGCTCTGATCCGGCATATCGGGCACGCCGCCCTCCGCGATCATCGGTTCTCGGGTTCCCGCGTCGCCGCCCACGCTGCGACCCGCCGAAGCGTTCACAGCGGCGCGCTGGCCACCAACACCGCCTTGCGCGAGCTCGCCCGCTGCGCCCGCTTGGCCCAGGCGATAGTCGTCGAAAGAAACGAAACAGCCGCCGAAGCCGCCGATCGCGATCAACGCGATCAGCGCGGCTTTGGCGGATGCGAACCAAGGAGCGCGCGAGGGCGTGCGGAGCAGCGTCACGGAGCGCTCAATCTACACGACCCTCGCGCTCCACACGACTCGACCGCATGGACCTCGCCTTGGATGCGAGCTCAACCCTTGGGGCTGGGTGGCGTCGGCGGCTTCGGCGACGGAGGAGTCGGATCCTTGGGCGACGGTCCCGTCGGCGGCTTCGGCGACGGGTCTTTCGGCGGCTTCGGCGAGGGGTCTTTCGGCGGCGCATCGGCAAATTGTTTGGCCTTGATGATTTCGCCCTGGGCTCGCATCAAGAGCTCGATCGCAGCCATGCGATGACCCCCGAATTCCTTCTTCGGGTCCGGATTCTGGGCCGCCTTGAGCTCGGCGACCGCCTTGGTGATCAGGTCGGTGGCCAAATCCAACTTGGGATCCGCTGCGTAGGCCGCACCCGCGAAAAAAGCCCCCGCCAGGCTCAGCGCGCCTGCCACCAGCACCGCTGACCGCTTCATTGACGTATTTTGCATGTCCAATTCCTCATCGAAAAGTCGGAGCAGATGATACCGAGCTTACGGACAATGGCCTCATTTCTTCCCGCGGGGCGCTGAGGCAACACGCAGTTCCAGCAGGGCGCGACACGCGGTGCCACGTCGCCGAACCTGTTTCAAGACTGGCTCTGAGGCCGAGCGCGTAGGTATTGAATCAATCGCGAAGATCGAAGGGTGTGGCTCGTGCGTAGCGGGGGAAAGATCACTAATCTGCCCGAGGCCCGATTGACCAGCAGCATCATGGCCCTGCACAAGGACATCATCACGCGGGAAAATGCCCGGCTCGGCACCGTGCTGAAAGGCAAGTGGCGGCTCGACTCGCTGATCGGCGTCGGTGGAATGGCCAGCGTGTATGCGGCCACGCACCGCAATCAAGCGCGCGTGGCCATCAAGCTGCTGCATCCTGAAGTCGCGCGCGACGGCGAGGTGACCGCGCGCTTCTTGCGTGAAGGCTACGTCGCCAACAAGGTCGCGCACCCCGGCGCGGTGATGGTGCTCGACGACGACGTCAGCGAAGACCATGCGCCATTTTTGGTGATGGAGCTGCTCAATGGCCAAACACTCGACAACCTGTTGTCACGCGAGCCGAACGGCGTTGCGGTCTCGCAGGTGCTGCCGCTGCTCGACCAGCTGCTCGAGGTGCTGGCCGCCGCCCACGACAAGGGCATCGTCCATCGCGACCTGAAGCCGGAAAATCTGTTCTTGACCAGCGACGGACGACTCAAAGTGTTGGACTTCGGGATCGCGCGTCTCCGCGAGCTCTCCGTGCCCAGCCCGACCGCCACGCAAGCCGGCTTGGTGCTGGGCACGCCCGCGTTCATGGCACCCGAGCAAGCGCTCGGTCGTTGGCTGGAAGTCGACGATCGAACGGATATTTGGGCCGTCGGCGCGACGGCGTTCACGTTGCTCAGCGGGCGCTTCGTGCATGAAGCCGCGACCATTCAAGAGCAGCTCGTGCTCTCGGCCACTCGCCCCGCGCCTCGCTTGCGCGACGTGTGCCCGAACGTGCCCGCAGCCGTCGCCCAGGTGCTCGACCGCGCCCTCGAGTTCGATCGCGCGCGTCGCTTCGAAACCGCACGGGCCATGCGCGCTGCCTTGCACGTCGCAATGGCCGCGGTCGCACACTCCGGCGTGCCCGTCTCACCGCGCGTGCCCGAGTCGGCACGAGTGGCGACCGCGGCGGACCAACACGGGGCCACGCTGATCGCCCCGCTCGAAGTGACCTCCGCCATCACCGGCCGGGTCGAGACCGCGACCGGTCGCCCGGTGACGCGTTCGACCGTGATCAGCGGTCCACCCGTCAAGCGACGCTGGCCGCTGTTCATGGGCGCGCTCGGTCTTTCCCTGGCCGGCGGAGCTGGCTTGGTGATGTTGCAACGACGCGCTACCGAGCAACCGCTGGTGAGTCCGGCGGCGTTGGCCCCCCCGACGGTTCCGACGTTGCCGCGCGCGCCGAGCGCGGCACTGCCCAGCTCAACCGCACCGGCGAGCACCGTTCCGGTCGGACATAGCGAGCCGGAAGCGCCACCCTTGTTGGCTCCGCCGCCCGCAATGCTGGCTTCCGCTCGGCCCGCTCGGGTCCAGCGCCTGCAATTGCCGCAGTTGCCGGCCTTGCCCCGTCCAGCCTCCACGAGCAAATCCCTCACCGGCAGTGAGAACCCGTTCGATCGACGGCATTGAGCATGCGGCGAGCAACGAAATTACAACCCATGAGGGTGAAAGCCGGCCTAGCGCTGCTGTGCGCGTGCGGCGTGCTCTCGCTGGCCCGCGCGAGTCGCGCGCAAGAGCAGCGGGATCCGGCCGCCGCCGAGGAGCTGTTCCGCCAGGGCCGCGTCGCCGCAGAAAAGCGCGATTATCTCACGGCATGCGAGAAGTTCCGTGAATCCAATCGCTTGGACAGCGCGCTCGGTACGCTGTTCAATATCGCTGATTGCGAGGAGAAAATCGGACGGCTTGCCACCTCCTGGACGCTGTTTCGAGAGGTCGCGCAGCGCCTCCCGGCAGACGATGAGCGCCGCGCGATTGCCCTCCAGCGAGCGCAAGCGCTGGAGCCGCGCGTGCCGCGTCTGTCCGTGCATTTGGCGCCCACGTCGCGAACGGATCGCGTCGTGCGGCGCGACGGCGTGGTGCTCGGGAGCGCCAGCTTGGACACCTGGTTGCCCGTCGATCCGGGCGAGCACGTGGTGGTCGTGAGCGCCCCCGGCACGGAATCCACATCGTTCGCGGCGCGCGTGGGTGAGGGTGAACGCAGCCGCTTGGACGTTCGCGTCGGACCGCCCCTTTCGCACGCGGCCGCTCCGGGCACCGGCCACACCGAACCGAGCGCTCCGCGCGCGAACCACACCGCCGCGTACCTGCTCGGCGGCTTGGGCGCTGCGGGTCTGGTGACCGGAATCGTGGCGGGGGTGCTAGTGCTCGATCGCAAAAGCACCGCCGACAAAAACTGCGTTGACCACGTGTGTAACCAGCTTGGCTATGACGCGGCACAGTCAGGGAAGACGCTCGGCGTCGTGACCACGGTCGGCTTGATCACCGGCGCGGTCGGCCTGGGCGGCGCGACGTATCTGTTCTTGTCCGCGCCTTCGCCGAGCGAAAAGTCGCATTCGAGCGCGTACGCGCTCGGGATCCGCGCTAAATGGTAGGCGTGAACCAAGAAACCCTAGGTCCTGATCCGCTGAGCGTTTTCGAGAGTTGGTTTGCCGAAGCGCGTGTGCTCGATCCGCGCTTCGCGGACGCGATGACGCTCGCGACCGCGACTCCGGACGGCCGTCCCTCGGCGCGCACCGTTCTTTACAAAGGCGCGAGCGACGGAGCGCTCTACTTCGTCAGCAACTACGGCAGTAGCAAGGGGCATGAGCTAGAGCTCAACCCGCACGCCGCTTTGGTCTTTTTCTGGCCGAGCCTGGACCGTCAGGTGCGCATCGAAGGCAGGGTCGAGCGCGCGTCGACCGAGTGGTCGGATCGCTACTTTGCGGCTCGCGCGCGCAGCAGCCAGATCGGCGCCTGGGCGTCGGCACAGAGCCAGGTGATCGCGTCTCGTGACGTGCTGGAGGCACGCATCACCGAAGCCGAAGCGCGCTTTCACGATCAACCCGTGCCACGACCGCCGAACTGGGGCGGCTACCGACTCATGCCCGAGCGGATCGAGTTCTGGCTCGGCCAAGACGCCCGCCTGCATGATCGATTCTCGTACACGCCCACGGCAACCGGCTGGCAGAGCGAACGCCTCTCGCCTTGATGCTCACTCGTCGATCGTGCGACGTGGCCGCAAGCTGCGCTCGATCGCCGCTTGAAACTCGACCGGGGGTGAGCAGAACACCGCTTGGTGTCCGGCGCCTTCCGAGCGCAAGCCGGTCGGCATCTCCGGGCATTCGTGCTTGTGCAAGAACTCACGTAAGTGAATCAAGAAGTGCTGCGCGGTGCCCTCGGCTCGTGGCCCAAAGAAGTCCCAGAAGTAGCTCTTCATCAGGCCGCGCGATCAAGTCGCAAAATAGAGGACGCCCAGCAAAATCGACCAGATCACGCCCAGATAGTCCCAGTACTGCAGGCAGAGTTTCACGCCTTCGTGATTCGAGCTCGAGTACTCACGGCGCTTGGCCTTGCCCATAACCACGAGCAAAGGCACGAAACCTCCGATCACGTGCACGGCGTGCAAGCCGGTCAGCATGTAGAAGGTGAAGGCGTACAGCGTGCGCGCATCGGTCGCGACCGCGGCCGCGTACATCGAACGCCAGTTTTCGGCTTGGCCGACCACGAACGCGAGCCCCAGCAGCAGCGCGACCGTCAATGCGCGTTGCAGCGCCTCGAAGCGATTCTGACGCACCGCGCGCAGCGCCACGTGCATCGACCCACTCAGCCCGGCAAGCAACACCGAGCTTGCCACCAGGCCGAGCGGAAGCCCCGGCATACTCGCGGTCTTCCAGACGTCGTTCTGGGAGCGGGTGATCAAGTAGCCGACCACGCTCGCGCCGAACAACATGCTCAGCGTGCCGAACAGCACGATCATCGCCAACTGCTTGGCCGACACACCGCTCGCCACGGGCGCGCCGGGGTTGGTCACAATTCGAGACAATGGTGATTGAGGCTCGAGCATTTCGACGGGCTTCATGCCCTAAAACGTTTCCGTTGCCGTGACAACGGCGGGCGGCCTGAATATGCTGTGCCGATGACGTCCCTGCGCTCTTTACGAGCGCGCTCACCCCTGGGACGTACGCACACTGGCCGCTGAGCTCTCTCCGTCGCAGGGCACTAGCCCGTTGAATTTCCTGAGTTTACTGGCACGGCTGGTGAGCGCCGGGGTGCTTGCCACGTGGGCCATGGTCGGGGCCGACGCGTGCGTGCGCTCGGGTTGGGCCTATTTCTCGGTTTCGCATCACGTGCTCGGCGCGCTTGGGCTGTACGCCACGGTGGGCGCGCTGCTGGGACTTTTGACGACCTGCCTGGTGTGGCTCGAGTGGCGCCTCGTCGGCCGACGCGTGCGGGGCAGCGCGCAGCGCGTGCTCGGCGTGCGCGCGGCCAGCTACGGAGCCGTCGGCGCGTTGGCCAGCATGAGCACGGCTATCTATACCTTCAGCGGTGAGCACGTCGCGCGCACGCTGCTGAGCCGCGTCGGCCCGCTGGTGTTCATGTCCGCAGCAGGCTTGGTCAGCGCGTTGGGTGCCAGCGCGCTTTTGGTCGCGCTGCGGCTCTTGGCCGCGCGTCGGTGGCTTTTATTTTGGGGGGTTGTGGCGCTCTTTGCGGCAACGGGCGCACTCGTGGTGTGGGTCGACCTGACCCAATACGTCTCGCTCTACTCACGCATCCACACCATTCTGGAGCTGGCTTCGGCGTTGATCTTGGGCGCGTCGTTCGCGCTCGTGCTGCACGCCTTCACCCTGCGAGCTCGGCACGGCGAGGCCTTCGTGCGCGGCTTGGGTGGGCTGGGCTTGCTTTGGCTGCTCTCGTTCATCGCGCTGTCGCGAATCCGCGTGCGCATCGACGACTGGCTGCGCCACGTGTGGCTGGAAGAGGCTTACGTCGGCCGCGTGCTGCGCCGCGAACAGGTCGCCGAAGAGTTCCTCAAGGCTCCTCTGCATTGGCCGGGGCTACACATGTCGCGAGTGGCGCGCGTGCGGGAGCGGTTTCCGCTCGGCGCACCGAAGGTCGCCGGACCCTGGCTCGAATCGCCCCCGGAAGATCCGGCATTCGCCGCCCAAATCCAGGCGTTACGCGGCCCGAAGCGCGGCTACAACGTGATCGTGTACTACGTCGACACGCTGCGCAGCGACATCGCGCGCGACCCGCACGTGATGCCCAATTTGGCGCGCTTCGCCGAAACCTCGCTCGACTTCAGCAATGCCTACGCAGCCGGTTCCGACACACTCCGCTCTTTGCCCGCGCTGACCGGCGGCAACTACGACGTCTCCTACACCCCCGACAACGACCTCCTGCGCGTCGCCAGCCAGGCCGGCTACGATCGGCAACTGGTGATCGCCAAGTCGGCGCACGAATTTTTGGCCAAACTGCGCCCGGAGTTCCGCTTCGATCGCGCGATTGACGTCGAAGATTACCCGAAAGAAATGCAAGTCTGGGGCTACGGCGCCCAGCAGAGCACCGCGCGCCCGATCGTCGATCGCGCGATCGAATTTTTGGGCGCTCGCACGCACACCGCAAAGCCCTTTTTGCTGTGGTTGTTCAACTTCGATCAGCACAATTGGCACGAGCTCGACACGCCCTTCGTCGAGCAATTGGCCCAAAAGCACCAGATCGCGATCGACGGCGGCGATCAGAGCTGGCGCTACCGGGCGATCGCCGCAGGGATCGACGCAGAGTTCGGCCGGCTCATCAAAGAACTCGAGAAGCGCAAGCTGATGGAGAACACCGTCGTGCTGTTCGTCTCCGATCACGGCGAAGCGCTGGGTCGAGACGGCTTCTGGGTGCATTCGGTGTTCCTGTGGGATCAGCTCGTGCGCGTGCCGCTGTTGATGCGCGCGCCCGGCCTCGGTTCGCGACGCATCGACGCGCGCGTCTCGCTGATCGACGTCGCGCCCACGGTAGCGCGTTTCATGCTGCAAAACCCCGATCTGCGCGGCTATCAAGGGGAAGACTTGCTCTCCTACTTGGTGCCCGATCGCCCACCGCGACGGCTCCCGATCTTGCTCACCGCAGCGTCGAAGGACGTGCTGGTTCGCGTCGGCCTGGTCGATCCCGTGCGCAATTGGAAGCTCGTGCTCTCGTTCGAAGCCGCGCTGCCCGAACTCTATCATCTCGGGTCGCCCGATCCAGACCAAGAAAACCTGGCCGAAGCCCAACCCAAGCTCACGCTCGACCTGCTTCGTCAACTCTATCACGGCCCAACCTTTCCGCGCTCCAGCGACGACTTCGACGTCCGCGACACGAAAGAACAACGCGCGCGCGCAGCGGCAGAAGCCGCCGCGGAGGGCGGGAAGCACTGAGCGTCGAGCGCAGAGCTTGGAGTCGAGGCCAACGAAGAGACCCGCGCAGACAAGGCGCGACAACGGGCATGCACAGGAAGAGTTGTTCGAACTCTGTACGCATCAGAGCGCGCGGAGGGTCTCACAGGAAGCCGCAACTCGACGCCGAAGGCTGGGACGCGGCGCGGGATCACTCGTGACCATCAATCAAACAGGAGCCGCGTCTGTTCGAGACAATGCTAGAGAAGGCCGAAGAACGCCCGGTTGCCGAAGGCCTGCGTGTGCAACGACCCTCGAGGATCTTCGCCCTGCGCTCCGTCGAGCGCGGGCGAAGATCGACGCGAAATAGGTTTCAGCTCACGCTTAGGCGCGCGAGCGCCCAGGTGGCTTCTTCGCGGACGAAGGCATCGGCGTCGTGGTCGGCGGCGCAGGTCAGGGCTTGGAGGGCATGCTCGCGCGCGGCTGGGCCAATTTCGCCGAGTGCCCACGCGGCGTGACCGCGCACCAAGCCGCTCGTGTGCGCTGCGACCGCGCGCGCGAGCGGGACCACCGCGCGCACGTCTTTGCTGTTGCCGAGCGCGATCGCCGCGTTGCGCGCCAGTTGCGCGCGATGTGTGCGGCGCAGGGCCGTGCCTTTGACCAGTTGGCGATAGCGTGCGGAACCGAGCTCGAGCAAGCCGATCAGATCTGGCGCGCTCAGGTTCGCGCGCGGGGCCAGTTCCGGTGCCGAGGGCCTGCCCTCGGCACTGGCATTGAACGGGCAAACCTCTTGGCAGATGTCACAGCCGAATACGCGGTCGCCGATCAAGGGCCGCAAATCACGCGGGATTGGGCCGCTGGACTCGATCGTGAGGTACGAGATGCAACGCCGCGCGTCGACTACGTGCGCATCCACGATCGCGCCCGTGGGGCAAGCGTCGAGGCAGAGTCGACACGTGCCGCAGCGCGGTGCCATCGGTGCGTCGGCGGCGATCTCGGCATCGACCAGTAGCTCGCCCAACATCACGTAGCTGCCGACGCCCGGAATGATGGTCATCGTCGATTTCGCGGCGAAGCCGAGCCCGGCGCGTTCCGCGGCCGCGCGCTCTAGCAAGGGCGCGGTGTCGACGCAGTGCCGGGCGAGCACGGGCCGGCCGAGCAGATTCGCTACCGCGTCTGCCAAGCGGCGCAGCTTCTTTCGCATCACGTCGTGATAGTCCTCGCCCCGCGCGTAGCGCGCGATGATGCCGGTCAAAGGCGGTCCGTCTTCGGCACTTCGAAGCGGGACCAGTCCGGCGCTGACCGGGTAGGCGAGGGCTACCGCGATCAGCGTTTTGGCCTCCGACAGCAGTGAACGTGGATCGTGGCGGGGGCCTTCGACGAGATAGCCCATCTCGGCATGCAGCCCGGCACCGAGCCACGCCGAGAGCCGCTCTGCTCCGAGTTCGAGCGGGTCGATCGCGGCGAAACCCACGCGCACGAAGCCCAACTCTTGGCCTGCCGCCCGGACGCGGCTCGCCAGCTCTGCGGCCGAACAGGGCGAAGACGCAACGCTCGCGATGGGGTGATGGAGACGCGCGCCGTCGGCACCATGCGCTTCACTGAGGGGCTGCGATTCGCGTTCTGTGGGCACTTTGGCGAGTTGGGGAATAACTTGCCACGTTCCGGGGTCCCAGGCGGCGGCAGAGTATGGTAACGGCGGGTCCACCGGTACGGCCGGAGGGGCCGCCGACAGCATCTTCGGTAATCACGTGATCGAGATCCAGGAACTTTACAAGTACTACGGCGATCGGCGCGCGATCGGACCGCTCTCCACGCAAATCGGGCAGGGGGAAGTGGTCGGGTTGCTCGGCCTGAACGGCGCCGGAAAAACCACGACGTTGCGGGTGCTGGCCTGTGACTTGTTGCCCACCAGCGGCAGTGTACGCGTCGCGGGCCTCGACGTCGTGGAACGCCCGGACGAGGTGCGAGCCAAGGTCGGCTATTTGCCAGACCGCCCCCCGCTGTACGACGACATGACCGTGCACGAGTACCTCTCGTACGCCGCGCGCCTGCGCAACGTGCCGGTGAACAAGGTCAAGCAGCGGGTCGCGGACGTGCAAGAGCTGACCGAGATCGGCGACGTGACCCAGCAATTGATTGGCTCCCTGTCGCACGGCTTCAAACAGCGCGTGGGCATCGCGCAGGCCATTGTTCACGGTCCGGAGCTGGTTGTTTTGGACGAGCCCATCTCTGGTTTGGATCCGGTGCAAATCATGGAAATGCGCGAGCTCGTCCGAGGGCTGCGCGGCGCGCACACCGTGGTCGTCTCCAGCCACATTTTGACCGAGATCAGCGAGACCTGTGACCGCATCCTGGTCATCAAAGACGGGCGGATCGCCTGGTCGGGCACGGAGACCGAGCTCAGCGCGACGCTCAAGCAGGGTATGCACATCGCGCTCACGGTGCGCGCAGCGGGGGCCTCGGCCGAAACCACCGCGGGCAAGGCGCGGAGCGCGCTGTCTGCCATGAGCGGCGTGCGTGAGGTGGAAGTGCTCGAGCCGGCCGAAGCCGGCGAGGGCATCGCCTCGTTGCGCGTCGCCGTCAGCAGTGACGTGCGCGAAGAGGTCGGCAAGAGCCTGCTTCAAGCGGGGATCGGCATCTTGGAGCTTTCGCGCGAAAAAGAGCTGGAGAGCATGTTCTTGGAGCTGCTCGAAGAAGGCGAAGACTCGGCCGGCCGCAAGCGCCGCAAGAAGAAGCACGAAGGCGGGCTGGCGAAGAGCGAACCGCCGCCCGCGGCGCCAGCGACGGACAAGGAGCTCTCCTGATGCGCGCGCTGGTCATCGCACGGCGCGAGCTGTACGCCTATCTGCGCTCGCCCTTGGGCTCGGCGATCATCGCAGCGGCGCTGCTCGTCGACGGCATCTTGTTCTATTTCGCGAGCCTCGACACGAAACGATTGTCGGCTCAGCTGCTGACGCAATTCTTCTATGATTCGTCGGCAGCGACGATGGTGGCCGGGCTCTTGCTGTCCATGCGACTGCTCGCCGAAGAGCGCCAAGCCGGAACGATCACGCTGCTCAACACCGCGCCGATCCGCGATCGAGACATCGTCGTCGGTAAGTTCGTTTCCTCGTTCGGCATGCTCACGCTGATGAACCTGCTCACGGCGTACATGCCGCTCATGGTGTACTTCCGAGGCAAGGTCAGCGTCGGCCACATCCTCGTCGGCTACCTGGGCATGATCCTGCTCGGCGCCGCGGTGACGGCGATCGGCCTGTTCGCCTCGTCGCTCGCCCGCTCGCAAGTCGTGGCGGTGATCGTGGGTGCCGCGCTGGTGGCCTCGTTGATCTTGCTCTGGGTCGTCGCCCGCGCGGTCGATCCACCGTTCAACACGTTCTTCTCTGGGCTCGCCTTGCACCACGAGAATTACCGCCCATTCATGGTCGGCACCCTGCAGTTCGATCGCGTCGCGTATTATCTGATGGTCACGTACTTCTTTTTGCTCGCTGCCACCAAAGTCCTGGAGGCCCGCCGATGGCGCTGAAAGAAGCCTCCGCAAAGCCGACTGACGTTGGCCGCGCCGCTCCAGGTTGGGTGTTCCCGCTCTATGCGGGCGGCATGGTCCTGGTGTTTCTGGGTGAACGAGTACTCTCGGGCCTGGAAAAAGGCGGAGGTGCCGCGACGGCGCTCGGCGTGCTGTGCGTGGTCGTGGCCACGGCGCTGCGTTTTTCACCGCGCTTCAAGACCGGCGGCGAACGCAAGTCGATCGAGGCCGTGCTGGCCGTGCTGTCGTTGACTGGCCTATTGGCACTCGGCGTCTACTTGGCGACCACCGACGCGGGCATCACCAAGCTCGGCCTGGACAGCATGGCCGTGACCAAGAAAGAGCACGTGCTCGGCGTGCTGCGCGTGCTCTGGATTGCGCTCGTCGCAGTCAGCCTGATCCCGATGCTGTTCGCGGAGACGGCGCTTTGGCCGATGCGCCGCGCCGAACGCCCCGAGAGCCGGCGTGTGCGCGCCGCGGCCAGCGCCGGGCTCACCTTGGTGCTCGCCGCACTCTACGGCGCGCTCCTGGTGTACGCCGCGGGCGGCGTGCCCTGGAAGGCCGACTACTCCTATTTCAAGACCTCCCGGCCCAGCGAGTCGACACGCAAGATCGCGGCCAGCTTGGCCGAGCCCGTGAAAGTCGTGGCGTTCTTCCCAGACGTGAATGAAGTGCGCAACGAGGTGTCGGGGTACTTGCGAGAACTCGCGAGCGGCATGCCCAAGCTTCAGGTGCAAATCACCGACAGGCTCTTGTCGCCCAAGCTCGCCAAAGATCTGCGCGCGACGCAAGACGGCGTGATCATCTTTTCGCGCGGCTCGGTGAACTACACGGTCAGCGTCGGCACGGACCTCGAAGCCGCGCGGCCCAAACTGAAGACTCTGGACAAAGACGTCAAAGAACAGCTGCTCAAGCTGGCACGCGCCCGGCTCACCGCCTACCTGACCGTTGGCCACGGCGAGCTGAACGACACCGGCAAAGGCAAGGAAGACCCCTCGCGCTCGGCGAGCATCGCCAAGGCGTTGCTCCAAAAACAGAACCTGACCTTGAAGGATCTGGGGCTTGCACAAGGCCTCGGCAGTGAAGTTCCGGACGATGCAGACGTCGTCCTGGTGCTCGGCCCGAGTGAACCCTTCGCCAGCGAGGAAATTGGCGCGCTGCAGCGCTATGCCGACCGTGGGGGCCATCTGTTCATCGCGTTCGAACCGGACGCAAACACGGCCCAGATCAGCGCCGCGCCCGACGCTGCGGCCCCGCAGGCCCCGCAGGCCCCGCCGCCTGCCAGCAGCGCGCTTCCCGCACCCGCCAGCAGCGCGGCGAGCAAGAAGCCCACGGCTGCCGCTGAAAAGCCGAGCGCGACCGAGGCACCCGAGGTTGCGCCGGCGTGGACCGCCGCCTTGGCCAACCTCGCGCAGCTGACCTACACCCCGACAGTGTTGGCCAACGACCACGCGCACGTGCGGCTGTCGTTCAACAACTCGGACCAGGTGCGGATCATCAGCAACAGCTTTTCGTCGCATGCTTCGGTCTCGACCCTGAGCCGCAATTCCTCGCAAGCGGCGATCGTGTTCTTCGGCACGGGCAGCCTAGAGCGCGCCAGCAACGCGACCGCAAAGATCGACTTCGCGGTGCGCGCGCCGAGCGGCAGCTTCCCGGATCGCAACAAGAACTACGTCCAAGAAAAGGACAGCGAGAAGACCGGCAGCTTCAACGTCGCGGCCGCCGTTTCGCGGCCCATCGCAGGCGCTCCCGTGCCGCCACCGGACAAGGACAAGAAGCCGGGCGACAAGAAGCCCGAGAGCAAAGAGATGTGCGCGTTCGTCGTCGCCGACAGCGACGCCTTCGGCGATCTGGTGATGAGCAACGTGCGCGGCAACCAGGTATTCCTGGCCGACGCCGTGCGCTGGTTGGTGGGCGAGGCGAGCTTCGCCGGTGCTGAAACGAGTGAAGAAGACGTGCGCATCGAGTCGACGAAACAACAAGATCTGAGCTGGTTCTACGCGACCATCTTCGGCGCGCCGTGCTTGGTTTTGGCCGCCGGCGTCGTGCTCAGCCGCCGTTCGCGGCGCGCTGGAGGAGCCAAGCGATGACACTCTTGAAGGGCCAAATCGTCCATCTCGGCGCGCTGGGCGTCGCGTCGGTGCTCGCGCTGGGCGTCTGGACTCGCGACGACGACGCCAAGGTGAGCACTCAGTCCACTCAGGTCGAAGTGTGGGGCGGCGAACCCGACGCCGTGACTGCACTGAGCTACGAGTCGAGCACACGCAAGCTGCGACTCGAACCCAAGAAGGATGCTCTCGGCCGCTGGTACGTGGGCACGGTCGACAAGGACGATCCCGTGAGCCCCCCGAGTCCGCACGGCGCGGGTGGCGCTCCTGCCGCCGAACTGGTGCCCACCAAGCACACGACCACGCGCTTCGTGGGCGTGAAAGCGGCGGACGACTTGTTGAAGAGCCTGGCCCCGCTGCGCGCACTGCGCGCGGTCGGCAAAGTCGAGGGCAGTCGCGCCGAAGAGTTCGGTTTGGACAAGCCCGAAGGGACGCTCAAGCTCACCGTGGGTGGCAAGCCGCAATCACTCGTGATCGGCGGCTCGACTCCGGGCGGCAGCGAGCGCTACGCGAGATCGCAGAACGGGGACGTGTTCGCGATCTCGGGCGACATGGTGCAGGGGCTGATGTTCGCTGATTCACGCTTGCCCGAGCGCGATCTACAAGCGTTCAAGCCGGAAGAAGCCACGCGCGTCAAAGTCAGCAAGGCCGGAAAGTCACGCGACCTCTCGCGCGTGCCGGGTAAGAACGAAGGCTGGGCCGACAGCGCGACGCCGACCAAGCTCGATGAGACCGCTGGCAATTGGATGTCCAAGCTCGGCCGCTTGCACGTTCAAGATTGGGTAGAGAAACCCAGCGCCACGCCCGGCCCAGAGAGCCTCGTGGTACGGGTCGATTACTTTGCCGGCTCGAAGCCGCTCGGCAGCTTGGAGCTCTACAAACTGCCCGCCGAGAAGGGCAACGAGTACCTGGCCAAGACCGAGTACGGGCGTTGGTTCGCGCGGGTCATCAGCAGCGCCGCAGAGCAAGTCGATCAGGATTCGACCTCGCTAGTCAAGTAGACCAAATACTCGATTCTGCTGCGGTTATCGCGGGGCTTCAGTTTGCCCGTGAGCCGGCCGTTGAGCGCGGTAGGTATGCTGCGCGGGCTACGCTGGTTTGGACTGTGCGGCGGGCTGTGGCTCGTCGCTGCGCCGTTGTTCGGCCAAGCCAGCACGAGCGAGCACGAGCGCCGGCTGGGCGTGCAGGAGTGCGATACCCGCTGCCAGACCGCCGAGACTGACTGCGATCTGGCCTGTGATCAGGTGGTCGCGTGCGTCGAGGAGTGCAAGAAGGTGTCCGAGGCGTGCACGCAGAAGTGCCGTGAAGCTCCGCCACCGAGCAAGCCGGAGCCATCGAGCAAAGCGCCGGGCGCACCGAGCGCTGCGCCACCCGCTGCGTCCGCCAAGAAGCCACCCGCCGCAAAGGGCCCGGCGACGCCGGCGCCGAAGCCGCCGCCGAAACCTTGAGCTCGACTACTTGCCCGCGCTCGGTCCGAGTGGACCGCGCGCCGTGGCGCCACCTTTGAGCGTTGCGCCTCCATACGGCTCGATCATCGGCAGCGAATCGTAAAGCTTGGTGTACGCGCGCTTGATCTCGGCAAGCTTGGCCGGCTCACTGTCGGCGAGATCGGTCGACTCACCGGGATCTTTGCTCATGTTGTAGAGCTGGTATTTCCGGCCATCGAACACGATCAGCTTGTAATCGCCTTGGATGAACGCGCGTCGCAGCGGGTTGTGTGAGTCCTCGGTGAGCTCGCTCAAGATCGGTTCGCGATTGTCGGGCGCAGCGCCTTGCAACTCCGGCAGCATGCTCTTGCCCATGAACTCCGGCTCCGGCGGGAAGCCCATCAGGTCCAAGATGGTCGGGGCGAGGTCCAGATGCGAGCGTCGCTCCTCGATTCGCCGCGGCTTGATCCCGGGCCCCGAGACCATCAGCGGCACGTGCGTGAGCACCTCCCAAATCTCGAATGCATGTTTGTAAGAGCCGTGTTCACCGAAAGCTTCGCCGTGATCGGCGCTGATGATCAGCACGGTGTCCTTCCACCACTGTTGTTCGCGCGCCCAAGTCAGCAACTTGCCGAGCCATAGGTCGGTGTAGAAGACCTCGTTGTCGTAGCGATCGCGGTTCTTGTTGCCGAACTCGGGCGAGGCTTCGGGGTGCTTGTTGTACTGATCGTGCGGGTCCATGTAGTGCGCCCACGCGAAAAACTGCTTGCCCGTGTTCTCGGGCTTCTTGAGCAGCTTCATGCCGAGTTCGGTCATCGCTTGACTGGTGATCGACTCGTCGGTTTCAGCGTTGAATTCGATGCCCGGCACGAGTTGCCAAGTGTCGAAGCCTTGTTCGAACCCCGCGCTGCGAAAATAGGCGTGTCCGTGCCAGGCAGTGGTCGGCACCCCATGGCGCTTCAACACTTCCGCGAGAAACAAATCGGACTTGGGGTAGGTGGCGAAAAAGAAGCCGCTGCGATAAAGGGTCGATGGGTAGCGGCTGGTGAGGAAGCCCGCAACGCTCTTGGCGGTGTAGCTCGAGAGCGCGTAGGCATTGGTGTAGACCACGCTTTGCTCGGCGAGTTTGGTCAGATTCGGCGCGATCGCGCGGGGATACCCAGCCCACGGCATGTCGGCGCGCAAGCTGTCGATGGTGAGCAACAACACGTTTCGCGGCCCATGCGGTGCCTCGGCGGACGGTGCACTGGTCGGGGTGACAGCGACGCTGGCACTAGCACGAGGCGCAGAGTTGGCGGCGCTCGCCGAAACTGCGGCGCTGGACGCGGTGGGCTCGGGGTCGGCCTTGCAAGCGGTTGCGACCAAGCCACACGCGAGCAACGTCCACGCAGCGCGACGCGCGATCGTCGCGTGGGCGGCTCGGCGGGTTAACGAACGGCGGGGAGGGGACGAAAGTTGACGTAACACTTTGCTGGGGCTCCGCGGGCCGCGCCCTGGGGGCCAGCCTCGTGCGTCGCACAGTAGAGAAACAGCCCTCGATTGGGCGAGGATTTCGCCTCTGGGACGCGAATGCCGCCGATCTGCCGGGCTATTTCTATTTCGTAATGCAAATTTCAACATTGCAATGAGATCCGCCGGCAGCTCCTCGTAAATATTTGAATTCACGTACCCTGATAACGGTATGGGACGTGCAGTAAGCAGACCTCGGCAGCAGCCCGAGGTGTCCCCCCCCTCCGCCCGGGCTGCTGCCCTTTTTTTGTCCATCGACTGCGCCAGATCGCGGCACGTTCGCCGATTTGTGGCCGAGACGAGGCGGTTCGTGCGATTTCGCTGCGAGATGCGAAGAGCGAGCCTAGCCCTGCTGACGTTGATTGGCGTCGGCGCCTGCCACCGTGACCCAGACAGTGGCGCTGCACCGACGCTCAGTCGGGTGATGAGTTCGGCTCCGGAGCCTGGCCCCTCGGGCGACGCGCCGGCGGCGCGGGCTGAACGAGCTCCAGCTCCCACGGTTTCGCTCGATGGAGTCCTGCACGACCCGCCCACGACAGCGCCAGTGCCGGGCGAGACGCGCGTGTTTGCGAAGAACCTGCGTACCTGGGTGTTCGCGGCGCCCTCTCCGTCAGCCGCAAAGCTCGGTTATCTGCGCGCCGGTGAGTCCTCGAAAACTACTGCCAAGCCAGCGGGGCGTGAGGGTTGCCCCGGAGGCTGGTTTCGGGTCGAGCCAGAGGGCTTCGTGTGCGCGGGTCCAACTGCCACCATCGACGCCAATGATCCGACGGTGATCGCGACGCGCGGCACGCATCCCGACTTGTCGCGCCGCCTGCCGTACATCTACGGCACGGTTAGAAAGCCGGGGCCCGTGTACGCGCGCGTGCCGAGTCCGAGCGAGCTTGCGCAGGCCGAGCCGGACTTGGCCGAGCGGATGGAGGCGTGGCTCGGCGCTGAGGGCGAAGTCGGCGCGCGCTATGCGCCGCAGGTCTGGCTCGGGGGAGCAGCCCCGGCGTTGACCGCCGCACAGGCCTGGACGGCCAAAAGCAGCGATCCGGTGCCGCCATTTCTCGAGCTTTCGGGACGCGGCGCGAACCAGCCTGCGGTGACGGATCGCATGAAACCGAAGGTCGGCTACTCGTTGCTCGAGACGTTCCTCAGCGCGGGTCGACGTTATGGCCTGACCACCGACCTGACCTTGGTCCCGGTCGATCGCCTGCGCCCGATCCAGGGGTCCAGTTTTCACGGTGTCGAGATCGGCAAGGAGATCGAGTTGCCGTTCGCGTTCGTGCGCTCACCCGACGCCAAGTACTGGGAGTACGACAAGCATGCGCGCAAATTCCGCGAGGCCGACGCCGCGGAATACCGCGCGGCCGTTCACCTGACCGGCAAGCAACAGTTCTTTCGGGGCCGGCTGCACTTCGAGGTCGATGGCGGGAAGTGGTTGAGTGACCAAGACGCTTCGCGCATCGATCCGGCCAAGCGCATGCCCGCTTGGGGAAAAAACGGCGAGAACTGGCTGGACATCAACGTCACCAAGCAAACCCTGGTGGCTTACGCCGGTGAAAAGCCGGTCTACGCGACGCTGATCTCGAGCGGTGAAGCGGGGCTCGGCGATCCGGAGCACACGACCGCGACCAAGCGCGGCATCTTTCGCATCCACACGAAGCATCTTTCGACCACGATGGCTTCGGACGAGGTAGGCGAGGAGTTCGAACTGCGCGACGTGCCCTACGTGCAGTACTTCGAAGACGGCTACGCGCTACACGGCGCGTATTGGCACGATCGCTTCGGGGTTCCGAAGAGCCACGGCTGCATCAACCTGGCTCCAGAAGACGCACGGCGTTTGTTCTTCTTCACCGAGCCGGCGGTGCCGGCAGGCTGGCATGGACGGCTCTTGCCGCTGAAGGGCACGGTCGTTTTCGTGCACGCCTGAAGCGGGCACGTTTCACCCGCCGCCAGTTCCAGAGCCGCCCGCGGTTCCCGCCGTGCCGTGGGACTGTTCGCCCCCGACGCTGCTACCGCCGGTGTCGCCGCCGCCGACCGTGGCACCGCCCGTATCGCCCGAGCCGCCGCCGCCGACCGTGGCACCGCCCGTATCGCCCGAGCCGCCGCCACCGACCGTGGCACCGCCCGTATCGCCCGAGCCGCCGCCACCGACCGTGGCACCGCCAACACCGGCAGAGCCACCATTCGCACTGCGGCCGCCCGCGCCACCCCCGGCCCCGGCCCCGGCCCCGGC
>Ga0134124_10000644_pt1 | contig 27904 bp, 26 predicted proteins | sample KB304_FD_96880 | JGI IMG/M metagenome (GOLD analysis project Ga0134124, IMG submission 96880) | Terrestrial soil microbial communities without Nitrogen fertilizer from Kellogg Biological Station, Michigan, USA - KB3-0-4 | ecosystem: Environmental > Terrestrial > Soil > Unclassified ... | reverse complement strand
TCCGCGTCCGGCTTCGCCCTCGTCTCCCTGAGATAGGTCACGCCCTGATTCGTCTGCTGCTGCTTGATCACCACCTTCACACCCGGCGTCACTCCCTCGAACGCCCTCTTGTACCCCTCCAACACCTCCTTCGGAAACGACGTCACCACCACCACCTCGTTCGACTGCGCCCACACGGTCGAGGTCGCGACGACCCCGGCTCCACCCACCAAGAGCAGAGCGACGAGGAGGGTCCAGATGCGCAAGGCCGCAACGAAGCAGATGGGCCCTCATCGTCGCTCTCGTCCCGCGTTAGATGCCGAAGGCGTCGCAGCCAGTGATGTCCCGCCCGACGATCAGCGTATGGATATCGTGCGTCCCTTCATACGTATTGACCGTCTCCAAGTTCATCATGTGGCGAATGATCGGATGCTCATCGACGATCCCCGCCGCCCCCAGGATGTCGCGGGCGAGGCGGGCGGCGTCGAGCGCCATCTGGACGTTGTTCATCTTCGCCATCGAGACCTGCTGCGGCCGCAGCGTGCCGGCGTCCTTGAGCCGTCCGAGCTGCAGCACGAGGAGCTGGGCCTTGGTGATCTCGGTGATCATCCACACCAGCTTCTGCTGCACGAGCTGGAACGAGGCGATGGGCTTGCCGAACTGGATGCGCTGCTGGGCGTACTGCAGCGCCCAGTCGTAGCAGGCCATGGCGGCACCGACGGCGCCCCACGCGATGCCGTAACGCGCCTGGTTGAGGCAGCCGAGCGGACCGCGCAGCCCCTTCACCTTGGGGAACTTGTTCTCGAGCGGGATCTTGCAGTCCTGAAAGGCGAGCTCGGAGGTGATCGAGGCTCGCATCGAGAACTTGCCGTGGATGTCGAGCGTCGAGAAGCCCGGCGTCCCCCGCTCGACCAGGTAGCCGTAGATCTCGCCGTCGTCCTCCTTGGCCCACACCACGGCGACGTCGGCGATGGAGCCGTTGGTGATCCACAGCTTGGTGCCGTTGAGGACGTAGCCGTCGCTCACGCGCCGGGCCCGCGTCTTCATCGAGCCGGGATCGGAGCCGTGGTCGGGCTCGGTGAGGCCGAAGCAGCCGACCGCCTCGCCGGCGGCGAGCTTCGGCAGCCACCGGTCCTTGTGCGCGTCGGAGCCATAGGTGTAGATCGGGTACATGACGAGCCCGCTCTGCACGGAGGCGCCGGAGCGCAACCCGGAATCGCCGCGCTCCAGCTCCTGCATGATCAGCCCGTAGGCCACGTTGTTCAGCCCCGCGCACCCGTAGCCCTTGAGCGTGGCGCCGAACACGCCCAGCTCGCCCAGCTTGGGGATGAGCGCGACCGGGAACGTCCCCGCCCGATGGTGCTCGGCCACGATCGGCAGGAACTCCGCCTCGACCCAGTCGCGGACGGCGTCGCGGATCATCCGCTCGTCGTCGGAGAGCAGCCCCTCGATGCCGTAGTAGTCGACGCCCCGAAACTTCTCCATGACCCTACCCCCTGAGTCTCACGTTTCCCCTCGGGCGATCGATCATACTATGGCGCCATGGACGCTCGGCCGAAGGCGGTGGTGCTGCTCAGCGGCGGCGTGGACTCGACGACCGCGGCCGCGCTGACGGCCCGCGAGGACTTCGCGCTCTACGCGCTGACGCTCGCCTACGGGCAGCGCCACGCCGTCGAGATCGAGGCGGCCCGGCGCGTGGCCCGGGCCCTCGGCGTCGTGCGCCACGAGGTGCTGACGATCGACCTGCGCGCGTTCGGCGGCTCGGCGCTCACCGCGGACATCGCGGTGCCGAAGGACCGGACCCCGGAGGCCATGGCCGCGGACATCCCGGTGACCTACGTCCCCGCGCGCAACACGATCTTTCTCTCGTTCGCGCTCGCGTGGGCGGAGGTGCTGGAGGCGAGTGACATCGTCATCGGCGTGAACGTCTACGACTATTCGGGCTATCCCGATTGCCGGCCGGAGTTCATCGAGGCGTTCGAGCGGATGGCCGGGCTCGCCACCAAGGCCGGCGTCGAGGGCCGGCAGCGCCTGCGCATCCGCACGCCGCTGATCCGCATGACCAAGGCCGAGATCATCCGCGCGGGGATCACGGCCGGCGTCGACTATGCGCTGACGCTATCCTGCTACGATCCGGCGCCCGACGGCGCCGCCTGCGGCCGCTGCGACTCCTGCGCGCTCCGTCGCAAGGGCTTCGGCGAGGCCGACGTGCCCGACCCCACGCGCTACCGGCGCTGACTCACTCGCCCGCGAACTTCCGCGAGTTGCCCATCGCCGGCCACACGTAGGCCTGCACGTTGGCCAGCGCCTGGCGGACGTGGTTGCGGTCGTGGTGCACCCACTCCTGCAGCAGGTCGCGCACGCGCAGGAGCCCGACGGTGGGATGTTGACCGGCGCGGTCGAGGTCGGCGGCGATCAGGCGGCCCACGAGGCTCGCGCTCTCCTGCCGCATCGCGGCCAGCTCGTCCAGCAGCGCGGCGGCCGACTTCGCGCAGTCGCCGCGGGCCCGCGCGACGTCCGGCGGCTCCCACCGCTCGAGTGTTGGCGTCTCGGCGGCCAGGATGATACGGATCCGGCCGGCGAAGCCCCGACGCTCGGCCTCGATGAGATGGCCGAGCACCTCCTTCACGCACCACTCGCCGGGCGCCGGGTGCCAGGCCAGCACGCGGTCCGGCAGCGCGGTCAGCTCCGCGCGAAGGGTGGCGACGGTGGCCGGCAGCAGCCGGGCGACCTCGCCGGGTGCGAGGGGGTGGTCGCTCACGGTCACACGTTGGTCACGATCGACGGCGGCTCCTCGTTCAGCGCGCGCTTGAGCGCGGTGGAGAGCGCGGCGTCGTGCTCGTGGGTCATGGCGAAGATCCGGCATTGCGCGACCTTGCCGGGCAGGTACTTGAGGATCTCGCTGAGCGGCTCCTCCGACACCGAGCCGGTGGCCGAGTCGAAGACGTAGATCTGCCGGTCGCCCATCTTGAGCGGGTTGAGCGGGCGCGGGTCCTGCAGCGCCATGTCGATCTTGAACGGGAAGTCGCGCAGCCGCGGCGGCAGGAAGCTCGTCACCCGCTTCTCCACTTCCTCCGGGTTGAGGAAGCCCTGGCCCTTGCGCGCCTCGAACTGGTCGAGCACCTCCTCGCCCGACATCCGCCACTTCAGCCGCCGGTCGAGGACGTGGCGCCACTCCACGCCCAGCGCCCGCCGCTCGGCATCGTCGGCGTCGTGCCAGCGGCCGACGTCCTCCAGCAGCGTCCACTCCGTCAGGTGCAGGTACGGGTGGAGATCCTTGCGCAGGTCGTAGGGGAAGGCGATCCGCATCGTGTCGCGGAAGATCTCCTTCAGGTGAAGGTCGATGCCGCGCGTGGTGCGGTGGTAGTAGACGTTCGTGTACATGTAGAAGCGGGCGTTGAGGAACATCGTGAACGCCTGCAATCCGCTGCGATCGAGCGTCAGCCCCTTCTCGGAGAAGAACGAGTAGTAGATGATCCGCTCGATGTCGATCGGGCCCACCGCCACCCCGCACATGTAGGAGTCGCGCAACACGTAGTCCATGTTGTCGGCGGTGAACACGCCCGACAGGAGCGGCTTCAGGAACGGCAGCCACTTCGGATGAGACTCCAGCGGGTGCGTATAGGACTTGCCCATCAGATAGCAAATCCATTCCGGATCGATCTGTTCGTCCGAGTTGAACGCCCCGTTGGGGCTGCGCCGCAGGCCGCGCAGCGCGTCGGCCAGCTCCTCGCGGATGATGCGCTGGCCGAGCAGCTCGTGGGTGAGGTCGTAGTCCACCAGGAAGTTGTCGTCGAAGAAATGCCCGAAGGGGCCGTGACCGACGTCGTGCAGCAGGCCGGCCATGCGCAACAGCTCCTCGATGAGCGGGGCCGACGGCGCGTCGGGAAAGATGGCCCGCAGCGAGGGATAGAGCTGCTGCGCGAAGCGGCCGGCCAGGTGCATGGCGCCCAGCGAATGCTGGAAGCGGCTGTGCTCGGCGGCCGGAAACACCCAGCGCGCCGACTGCAGCTGGGGCACGCGGCGCAGGCGCTGGACCCACGGTGTGTCGATCAGGTCCTGCTCGGTGGCCTCACCCGGCATCCCGCCCGGGCGCGTGTAGAGGATGTACCGGTGGATGGGGTCGGCGATGAGGCCGCGCCCCTGGTACGTGTCGATCGCGCCCTTCATGAGGCCGAGTGTATCAGCGCGGTGGAGGGTACAGGCGGTGGCGATCGATGGAGCGCACGCTGATGACCTGCACCCGGTCGTCGCGCCGCACGGAGACGTCGATGGTGTCGCCGGCCTGGCGCCGCCACATCTGCTCGTAGAACTCTTCCTGCGAGGTGACGTCCACGCCGTTGACGCCGACGATCAGGTCGCCCCGACGGAAGCCGGCGGCCCGCGCCGGGCCGGCCTCGTTGAAGCCGTCGACGACGACGCGGCCGGGCCGGGCCGCCGTGTAGAGGCCGATCCACGGGCGGGGCCGGCGGCTCACCACGCGCCCGGCCGCCAGCAGCTCGTCCTTCACCGCCAGGAATTTCTCGACGGGAATCGCCAGGCTCACGTAGGGCGGCTCGCCCAGGCGGAGGGAGACGATGCCGACCACCCGCCCGCGCTCGTCGACGGCGGCGCTGCCGCCCCACGACGACATCGAGGGCGTCAGCATGAGCGCTCGATCGAGCATGTACTCCCAGAACGCCGAGAAGCGCCGGACCGACTCCAGCGTGGTGGTGGCGTGCACGAGGTCGTTGTCCTCGTCGACACCGACGGTGCCGGTGACCGCCCCCACGTGGAGGTCGCCGGACGGCCACAGCTCGGCCGCCGGCCACGGGCCGGTGCCCTCCAGGCGCACGACGGCGAGGCCGGTGTCGAGATCGAATCCGATCAGCCGGGCCGGCACCGAGCGGCCGTCCCGCAGCTTGGCCTCGATGCGCACGGCGTCCAGCACCACGTAGCTGACGGTCACCGCGTAGCCGCGCGGATCGAACACGACGGCGCTGCCGAAGCGTCGCGAGCCGAGACGCGCGGAGGACGGCCGGTCCTCGGCCGCGCGCACGTGCAGTCCGACGATGGCGGGCTCCACGCGCTGCACGTAGGACGGCAGGGCGGAGAGGTCGTTGGGATGCGGCCGGGCGCTCCGCTCCGCCGGCCGCGCGAGGACCAGGCCGACGGGGATGAGCAGCGCGGCCACGAGGGTGACGCCGATCCGGCCGGTCATGGCCTCCCCATCAACGGCTCATCGCTGGCCGTACTGGCGCTCGTAGTACGCGCGGAACTCGCCGGACTTCAGCGGCTGCCACCACGCCGCGTGCTCGTGATACCAGCGCACGGTCGCCTCCAGCGCGGAAGCGAACGGATAGCGCGGCGCCCAGCCGAGCCGGCCGATCTTGGTGGCGTCGAGCGCATAGCGACGGTCGTGCCCGGGCCGGTCGGTCACGGGCTGGATGAGGCTCTCGGGCTTGCGGAGCAGGCGCAGGATCTCGCGCGTGATCGAGAGGTTGGCCACCTCGTGACCGCCGCCGATGTTGTAGACCTCGCCGTCGCGGCCGCGCCGCAGCACCAGGTCGATGGCCGCGCAGTTGTCGAGCACGTAGAGCCAGTCGCGGACCTGGCGGCCGTCGCCGTAGATCGGCAGCGGACGGTCCTCGAGCGCGTTCGTCACGAACAGCGGCACCAGCTTCTCCGGGTACTGGTAGGGCCCGAAGTTGTTGGACGAGCGCGTGATCACGACCGGCACGCCGTGCGTGTGCCAGCACGCGAGCGCCAGCAAGTCCCCGCTCGCCTTGGCCGCCGAGTACGGATTGGACGGCTGCAGGGGCGCGTCCTCGCGGGCGGCGCCGGTGGCGATCGAACCGTAGACCTCGTCGGTGCTCACGTGCAGCATGCGCGGGATGCGCAGCTGGCGCACGGCTTCCAGCAGCACGTGGACGCCGAGGACGTTCGTCCGCAAGAACTCGTCGGGGTCGAGGATCGAGCGATCGACGTGGCTGGGGGCGGCGAAGTTCACCACCGCGTCCATCCCGCGCACGACGTCACGGACCAGCTTGGCGTCACCGATGTCGCCGTGGACGAACGCGTAGCGGGGATCGCGCTCGACGTCGGCCAGGTTGGCCGGGTTGCCGGCGTAGGTCAGCTTGTCGAGGTTGAGGACGCTGTCGTCGGGATGCTCGGTCAGGACCCAGCGGATGAAGTTCGAGCCGATGAACCCGCTACCACCGGTCACCAGCAACTTCATCTAGCCGCGGGTGACCTCCCACACTTCGGCGCCCGCGAAGTCCCACGGCAGCCGGCCCTCGTCACAGGAGGACGGTTCCGCCGAGAAGTGCAGATCGGTGAGGTACACGATGCGGCCGGGGCGGGTGCCCAGGTTGCGCACGCCGTGGGCGACACCGGGCGGGATGCGCAGGAGCCGGGAGGCGCCGTCGCCGAGCATCAGGCGCATCCGCACACCCTCCGTCGCTGAGCCCCGCCGCGCGTCGATCAGCACGATCAGCATGCGGTCGCTCGGCGGCACGTACCAGACGTCGGTCTGGCGCACGTGCAGGTGGAACGCCTTGATCGTGCCCGGCGCCAGCTCGCTGAAGTTGATCTGGCGCACGGTGAAGCCCGCCAGCGCCTCGGCGTGACCGTCCGTCAACCGCGCCAGCTCGGTCAGGCTGCCGCCGTCGTCGGCGTGGCGCGCCAGTGGCACCAGCGCGACGCCGTCGATGGTCGGCGCCGGGCCATACGCCTGCAGATGGAACGCGCGCTTGGCGTCGCCGGAAATATCCATCAGACCGCGTCAGGATAGCACGCGGTCACGGCTCGCCCGCCACCATGCGGAGCAGGTACTGGCCGTAGGCGTTGTCGCGCATGGGGTTGGCGATGCGCTCGACGTCGGCGGCGCTGATCCACCCCAGGCGGAACGCGATTTCCTCGAGGCAGGCCACCATGAGGCCCTGGCGCGTCTCCAGCGTCTGGATGAACGTGCTGGCCTGCAGCAGCGCCTCGTGGGTTCCGGTGTCCAGCCAGGCCACGCCGCGGCCGAGCTTCTCGACGTGCAGTCGGCCTTGCCGCAGGTAGGCGGCGTTCACGTCGGTGATCTCCAGCTCGCCGCGCGCCGAGGGCGTGAGCCCGGCGGCGATGTCCACGACGCCCGCGTCGTAGAAATACAATCCCGTCACCGCCCACGACGAGCGCGGCTGTCGCGGCTTCTCCTCGATCGAGACGGCGCGGCCGCTGACGTCGAAATCGATGACGCCGTAGCGCTCGGGGTCGCGAACCATGTACGCGAAGATGGTCCCGCCCTCGGTACGCTCGGCGGCGCGGCGCAGCGACTCGGGAAGCCCGTGGCCGTAGAACAGGTTGTCGCCGAGGGCCAGCGCCACCGGGTCGCGTCCGATGAAGTCGCGGCCGATCACGAACGCCTGCGCGATGCCCTCCGGCCGTGGCTGTACCGCGTACTCGATGCGCAGGCCGAGATCCTCGCCGTGCTGGAACAGCCGCTCGAACGCCGGCCGATCGTGGGGCGTGGTGATGAGCAGGACGTCGCGGATCCCCGCCAGCATGAGCGTGGACAGGGCGTAGTACACCATCGGCTTGTTGTAGACGGGGACGAGCTGCTTGCTGACCGCCAGCGTGAGCGGGTAGAGGCGGGTGCCGGCGCCCCCGGCGAGAATGATCCCCTTCCTCATGGAGCTTCGTGATTGTAGCATCGGGACCGCGAGGAACCCGCCATCAGCACACCATCCGTCCTGCTCTGGCTCGACGACGCCGGCGCCTACGTGCGCGCGGCCGAGGCCGCCGGGCTCGCGCCCGCCGTGGATCTCGTGACCAGCCCGCTGAAGACCGATCCGCCCGAGGCGTTGCTGGCCCGGGCCGACGCGATGCTCGCCTGGCGCCCGCCGGCGCGGCTGGCGGCCCGGGCGCCGCGCGTGCGCTGGATCCAGTCGCTCACCGGCGGCTGCGAGCAGTGGCTCGTACCCGACACGCCGGCCGCGGCCGTGCTCACCTGCGCGCGCGGCACGCATCGCGTGCAGATGTCCGAGCACATTCTGGCCGCCCTCTTCCTGTGCGCCAAGGACCTGGCCGGCATCGTGCTCGATCAGGCCCAGAGCCGCTGGCGCCGCCGCATCAACCCCACGCTCGCCGGTGCCACGCTCGGCATCCTCGGGCTCGGCGCCATCGGCGTCGAGGTGGCCCGGCTGGCGGCCGGGCTCGACATGCGCGTGATCGGCACCAAGCGCGAGCCGACGCCGATCCCGCACGTGGAGCGCGTGTACGCGCCGGCCGAGACCGCGCGCGTGCTGGCCGAGTCCGACTACGTGCTCCTGCTGCTGCCGTCCACGACGGACACGCGCGGCATCATCGACAGGGCGGCGCTGGCCCGCCTGAAGCCGGGCGCCTGGGTGCTCAACTTCGGCCGCGGCGACCTCGTGGTCGACGCCGACCTGGTCGACGCCGTCCGCGACCGCCGGATCGCCGGCGCCGTCCTGGACGTGTTCACGACGGAACCGCTGCCGTCCGAGCATCCGTTCTGGACGACACCCGGCATCGTCGTCCTGCCCCACGTGGGCGGCCTGCATCCAACCCGGGACACGATCGTGGCCGAGCTCTGGGTGCAGAACCTCCAGCGATTTCTCGCCGGGCAGCCGCTGCTCCAGGTCGTCGACCGCGGCCGCGGCTACTGACGTGCGCGGCGCCCTCGCCCGGGCGCTGCTGGCGCTGACGCTCAGCGCCTCGCCCGCCATCGCCGCGGAGATCACCGTCCTGTGCCCGCGCGGTGTGCAAGCCCCGCTGACCGTGCTCGCCGAGCGCTTCGAGGCCTCTTCCGGCCATCGCGTGCGCTTCGCGTTCGGCACGGCCGGCGGCATCGCCCGCCGCGCGTCCGAGGGCGAGGCGGCCGACGTCGTCGTCACCGCCGCGCGGGCGCTCGACGATCTGCTCGCGCGCGGGACCGCCGCCACCGGCACACGCGTGAGCCTCGGACGCGTGGGCGTCGGCCTCGCGGCGAGAGCCGGTGCGCAGCGGCCGGATATCTCGACGCCGGAGGCGCTGCGCCGGGCGCTGCTCGATGCCCCATCGCTCGGCTACGCCGATCCCGCTCGGGGCGGCCAGGGCGGGACGCACTTCGCGAGCGTCGTGGAGCGGTTGGGGCTCACCGAGACGCTGCGGGGGCGGACGCAGCTGTTCCCCGAGGGACTGCAAGCGCTGGAGGGCGTGGTGGCGGGCAAGGTCGCGCTGGCGGCCGCGCCGATCAGCGAGATCCTGCCGATCTCGGGGCTGGTGCTGGTGGGTCCGCTGCCATCGTCGCTCCAGGCGCAGCTGGCCTATGCGGCGGCGGTGTTGTCGGCGGCGAGGACGCCGGAGGTGAGTCGCGCATTCCTCGCGTTCCTCACGACTCCGGCGGCCCGCGCCGAGCTCTCGCGCGGGGGTGTCGAGGCCGAGTAGCGGGCTACTTGTCCTGGCGAACGAGCGTGATGACGACCGGACCGTCGGCGTTCGGCAGCGTGCCGATCAGCTTGTCGCCCACGAGCGTGAAGGCCGCCGTCAGCTCCGCCGGGTTGGCGGGATCCCGCATCATCGCGTCGCTACCGGCGACGCGGTAGATGAGGCGCACGCCCTTCGAACCCTCCAGCCGGACCACCCACGGCACGCCGGCCGCGATCGTGTTGTCCAGGTGTAGATGCGCGACGCCGATCGCCCCCTGCTGCACCAGCGTGGCCTCCGCCGAAGCCTGGCGCAGGGAGTCGAACAGGCCCAGCCCCTTCCAGGTCCCCACCCACCGACCCGACAGGTCGGCCGGCGGCTCTTGTGGGATCAGCAGTCCCCACCAGCCCTCGTCGCGCGCCTGATCCTCGTCGACATCGGTGATGACCGGGTCGTCGCCGTTGCCGTTACGCATCGAGAATGTCAGGTGGTCATTCGACGCGAAGTGGGTGGGGTGCTCCTGCCAACTCGCCCAGTCCCGGGTGGAGGTGCAGCCCGACATCGAGAACATGACCGCTGCGATCAGCAGCAGCCACCAGCGCAGATTGTCCATCGCGACCGACCTCCGTGGGAGGGCGGGGTCGCCCGGCCGGGCTTCCCCCACCGTGAGGCGCCGATCCGAAAGGGATCGCGGTCCGCCGCTGCAAGGCCAGGACCATGGCTCGCAGTCGAGCCAAGTTCGCGCCGCCACAGACACGCGAGATCCCGGCCGACTGTCCGACTGTCGCGTCCGTGACGCGACTGCTACGCTTTGGGCATGACACGAGCGATCGGGCCCGCCCTGTCACGGTCGCTCGTCGAGCGGCTCGGCCAGCAGGATCTCGGGCGCAGACTCGGGGTCGGGCTCCCGTTCGTCACGGTGGATGCCGAGGGACGGCCCCACCCCATGCTGCTGTCCTACCTCGAGCTCCGCGCCTACGATACCCGCACCGTGGGCCTGGTCATCCAGGCCGAGAGCGGGAGTGCGCGGAACCTGCTCGAGCGGGGGACGGGCACGCTGATCGTCGTCGAGCCCGAGGCGGTCGTCTACGTCAAGATGCGGCTGCTGGACGGGCCGCTGCCGATCGACGGCGGAGAGCCCTTCGGCCTCGGCTACTTCCTGCTCGAGGTGGAGCAGGTCGTGGAGGACGCCTCGGCCGACTGGGAGGGCGGCACCCGGATCACCGGCGCCATCCGCTACGAGCCGGCGCCCACACTGGCCGAGCCGTGGGCCCGGGCGACGCTGACCGCGCTCGCGACGCCGCGCGCGCGGGCCTGACGCCTCGGCCGCTTACTTCGCGAGGCGCTCCTTGTCCTTGTAGCGGCCGATCGTGACCTCCATCTCCTTCTGCTCGCCCGCCCGCAGGACGACGACCCGCACGCGCTTGCCCACCGGGGTGGTCGAGACGAGACGCTGCAGATCGCGCGAGGCCTCCAGCGCCGTCCCGTCGAGCGCGATGATCACGTCGTCGGCCTTCACGCCGGCCTGATCGGCCGGCTCTCCCGGCATCACGTTGCGCACCAGCACGCCCTTGGGCTCCCGCAGCTTCAGCCGGTCGATGTCGTCGTCACCGACGTCGGTGATCGACACGCCGAGCCAGCCCCATTCGACCTTGCCCTTGGTGGCCAGCTGCGGCACCAGCAGCTTGACGAGATTCGAGGGGATCGCGAAGCCGATCGACCCGTTGCGGGCGGCCATGCTGTTGACGCCGACGACCTGGCCGGCCATGTTCACGAGCGGGCCGCCGGAGTTGCCGGGGTTGATGGCGGCGTCGGTCTGGATGAAATCGAAGCCGGGCGCGGCCACGGTGAGCGGCGTGCCCATGCGGCTCACGATCCCGAACGAGACCGACTGCTCGAGCCCGAAGGGATGGCCGAGCGCGAGCACGAACTCGCCGACCCGCACGCGGTTGGAGTCGCCGAGCGGGAGCGTCGGCAGGTTCGACGCGCCGTCGATCCTGACCAGGGCCAGGTCCACGCGCGTGTCCTGGCCGACGACCTTGCCGTTGAAGCGACGCCCGTCGGACAGGCGCACCTGCAGCCAGTCGGCGTCTTCCACGACGTGGGCGTTCGTCACGATGAGGCCGCTGGGCTCGATCACGAACCCCGAGCCGCTGCTGCGGCGCGGCTCGCCGGGATTATCGTCGTCCCTGTCCTTGCCGGGCGCGCGCCGAACGCGGACGTGCACGAGCGCCGGCTTGAGCTGATCCGAGAGATCGGCCAGGAGGGTGTTGAAGCGCGACAGCTCGGGCGCCGGGGTGAGCCCACTGTCCTCGCGCCAGTACTTCGTGTCCTCGGCCGCCAGCGGGGGCGCGGCCGGCGTCAGGAGCGTGAAGGCCAGGATCAGCGTGAGCAGCAGGGGACGACGCGAGCGCGACATACAGACCTCCTTGGTGCGGCAGGGCGCACCAAGTATAGCGCGCGGGGAAAGTCCCCGTCAGCGGCTCACCTCGCGCACGAGGTGGCCGAGCTCGGGCAGCAGCAGCTTCTCGAGCGCCAGGCGACACGCGTTGGGCGAGCCGGGCAGCGAGACCACGACGCGCCGCGCGTGAATGCCCATCTGCGCGCGCGAGAGCATGGCGGCCGCCCCCACCTGCTCGTACGACAGCACGCGGAACAGCTCGCCGAAGCCCGGCAGGCGCTTGTCGAGCAGCGCTTCGACCGCCTCGAACGTGGAGTCGCGCGAGGTGATCCCGGTGCCACCCGTGAGGATCACGACCTGCACGCGCGCGTTGGCGCACGCCTCGCGGACGACGCGGGCGACGTCGCTCGGCTCGTCGCGCACGATCGTGGAGCCGACCACGACGTGCCCGGCCGCGCTCAGCAGCTCGCGAATCACCGCGCCCCCGGTGTCGTTCTGGGGCGTGCGCGTGTCCGAGACCGTGAGGACGAAGCAACCCACGGACACCGGCGCGCCGGCTCTGTGCTCCTCGGGCGTCGATCCGCGCGGCTGATTCACCGCGTTCGGGCGGCGGGTGCGGCGGCGCCCGCCTCATCCGAGGCGCTTGCGGGTCGATACGCTCGGTCGAGGATCTCCACGAGGTGGAGCACCGGCAGATCGCGCCCCTGGGCGCGCAGCCCGGCCTGGATCTGGAGGATGCAGCCGGGATTGGCCGTGACGACGGCCTGCGCCCCCGTGGCTTCCACGTTGCGGACCTTGCGACGCAGCAGCCGATCGGCCATCTCGGGCTGCGTGAGGTTGTAGATGCCGGCCGAGCCGCAGCACCAGTCGGATTCGGGCAGATCGACCACCCGCAGCTCGGGGATCTGCGCCAGCAGCTCGCGCGGCTGGCGGCGGATCTTCTGGCCGTGCACGACGTGACAGGGATCGTGATACGTGACCGTCATCGGGACGGCGTGCAAGGGCCCGCGCAAGGGCTCCCGCGCGAGGAACTCGGCCACATCCTGCACGGTCCGCGCAAAGCGGGTCGCGCGCTCGCCCCAGCCCGGCTCACCGGCCAGCAGCGTACCGAACGCCTTCATATGCGCGCCGCAGCCGGACGTGTTGACGATGACCGCGTCGGCGCCGGTCACCTCGAAGGTCTCGATCGTGCGCTTGGCCATCGCGATCGCGCGCGCGTGGTCGCCGCCGTGGGCGTTGAGCGCGCCGCAGCACTCCTGGGCGACCGGCGCCAGCACGTCGCAGCCGTTGCGGGCCAGGATGCGCGCGGTCGCCCGGTTGTGGGCGCCGAAGACGACCGCTTGCACGCAGCCCGTCAGCATCGCCACGCGCGCGCGTCGCGGCCCCTCGGCCGGAGTCAACGCCGGCAGCGGCGCGCGCTCGGCGGCCGAGGGCATCGGTGGCAGCAGCGCCTCCCACGCGGACAGTGTGCCGGGCAGCAGGCGCGTCAGACCGGTGCGCCGCACGAGCGACTGCAGCCCGCTGGCTTGGTAGAAGCGTAGCCCCGCCGCGGCCGCCGCCAGCACGCGCCGGTGACCGAGGAGCAGGCCGAAGTTCAGCCAGCGGAACGCGCGGCGGCCGAGGCCGCCGGGCCGCTGGCGCTCGATCTCCGCCTTCGCGGCCTCGATCAACTGGCCGTAGGGGACGCCGGACGGACACGCGGTTTCGCAGGCGCGACAGTCGAGACAGAGCGAGAGGTGTTCGACGGTCGGATCGGTGAGGCCGATGCGGCCCTCGGCGAGCGATTTGATCAGGAAGATGCGGCCGCGCGGCGAGTCCATCTCGGTGCCGAGCTCGGAGAACGTCGGGCAGTACGACAAGCAGAGGCCGCAGTGCACGCACTGGTTCACGCCCTCCACGCTGAGGCCGTGAAGCGCCAGCGGCGACGACGGCGGAGCCGACGGAATGGTGTGCGCCACGGTCAGATGCCCGCCACGAAGCGACCGGGATTGAGGACGTTGTTGGGATCGAGCTGCGCCTTGATCCGCTGCATGATCCGCCCGGCGGGGCCGGCGTCGCCCCACACGGGCACCTGCGACTTCACGGCGAGCGGTGCCCACGTGAGCGTGGCGTGACCGCCGCCGGCGCCCGCGATGGTCCGCCACTCGGTCAGCACGGTCGCCACCGACGCCGCCTCGCGGCCGGCCAGCAGCGCGCCGGTGACGGTGCCGACCCCGGCGTGCGCGGTCCACGCGCTGCTCAGACCCCGCTGGCGCGCCGCCTGCGCGCCCTGCTCCATCGTGTCGGCGACGAGCGTCGGGAGCACGGAGAAGGTCATCAGCGCCGCCGGCGAGGCGAAGGCGTCGCGTCCGATCGTGGCCAGCCGCGGCCACGTCGCCGGCGGCAACGTCGCCGCCTCGCGGCCGCCGAGGGGGCCCACCTGCGCGGTGAGCGCGGCGACCTGCCAGTCCACCTGCTCGCTCAACCCATCGAAGCCCACGATGAGCGTGACCTCGGCTCCGAGCCCGAGCGCCGCGGCGGCGCTGGGATCGAGGAGCTCGACCGCGTTCGGGATGAGGTCTCCGGCCAGCAGGGCCCGCGCGGCGGCGCCGGCGTCCTTGAGGCGATCGAAGCGTACGGCGATCAGCCGCTCGTCGTCGGGCACCGGCCGGAGCTTGAAGGTCGCGTCCACGACGACGCCCAGCGTGCCCCAGGAGCCGATGAAGAGCTTGGGCAAGTCGTACCCCGCCACGTTCTTCACGACCTTGCCGCCGCCGCGCACGACGCTGCCGTCGGCGGTGATCACCGTGACGCCGATGAGCAGGTCGCGGACGGTGCCGTAGAGATGCCGGCGCGGCCCCGCGGCGTTGGCGGCGATGAGCCCGCCGACGGTCGCCCGCTCGGCGTCCGGCGGGTCCAGCGAGAGCCACTGTCCGCGCGCCCGCAGGGCCTCCTGCAAGGCGCCCAGCGTGAGGCCCGCCTCCGCGGTCACGGTGAGGTCGCCCGGCTCGTGCTCGATCACGCGGGCCAGGCGGCGCATGCCGAGGACGATGCCGGCGCGCGACGGTGGCTCGCCCACGGCGATGGCGGTGCCGCCGCCCCACGGCATGATCGTGGCGCCGGCCGCGGCGGCGTGCGCGACCACGGCGGCCACCTCGTCGATCTTGCCGGGGAATACGGCGGCCTCGGGCGTGCGTCCCTCGACCACGAACGGTGAGAGCTCGACGCCGGTGAGGACGTGGGGTGCGCCGACGGTGGCGCGAAGGCTGTCGAGCAACGCTGACACGGCCGGATCGCCCGCGCTCAGAAACGCTGAGCGAGGCCCTGCTCTTCGATCGCGTGCGGTCGATAGGCCACGGGCCCGGCCTCGACGCAGGATTTCTTCGTGGGGAACACCTTGCCGGGATTGCAGAGCCCCGTCGGGTTGAACGCGGTCTTGACCTTGTGCATGAAGGCGAGGTCGGCCGCGGAGAAGATGAACGGCATGAAGTCCGACTTTTCGAGCCCGATGCCGTGCTCGCCCGAGATGGACCCGCCCACCTCGGCACAGACCTTCATGATCTGCGCTCCCGCCTCGACCACGCGCGCCTCCTCACCCGGCTTGCGGGGGTCGTACAGGATGTTCGGGTGCAGGTTGCCGTCGCCGGCGTGGAATACGTTGCCGACACGCAGGCCGTGCGCGGCCACGATCTCGTTCACGCGCCCGAGCACGTAGGGCAGCTTGGTCCGCGGGATCACGCCGTCCATCACCATGTAGGCGGGGGACACGCGCCCGTAGGCGCCGAACGCGGACTTGCGCCCCTTCCAGAGGAGCTGGCGCTCGGCCTCGTCGGCCGCCGCCCGCACGTCGCGCGCGCCCGACTCGCGACAGGCGGCCACGATGCGATCGGCCTGGGCGTCCATCCCGACCCGCAGTCCGTCGACCTCGATCAGCAGCGCGGCGGCCGCATCGCGCGGATAGCCGCAGCCGAATGCGTCCTCGACGGCCTGGATCGTGAGCTGATCGATCATCTCGACGGCGGCCGGCACCAGTCCGCGCGCGATGATCGCCGAGACCGCCGCCGAGGCCTGCTCGACCTGGTCGAAGACGGCCAGCACGGTCTTCACCGCCTGCGGCTTCTTCAGGATGCGCACGACGATCTTGGTGGCGATGCCGAAGGTGCCCTCGGAGCCGACGAAGAGGCCCGTCACGTCGTAGCCCAGCGACTCACGCGTCCGGCCGCCCAGCCACACGAGCTCGCCGTCCGGCATCACCACCTCGAGACCGAGGACGTGATTGACCGTCACGCCGTACTTCAGGGTGTGGGGGCCGCCCGAGTTGTTGGCGATGTTGCCGCCGATGGTGCACGCCTGCTGGCTCGACGGGTCGGGCGCGTAGTAGAAACCCCGCGGGCCGACGGCCCACGACAGGTGCAGGTTCACGAGCCCGGGCTCGACGACGGCGATCTGGTTGTCGTAGTCGACCTCGAGGACGCGGTTCATCCGCATCATCGAGAGCACGATCCCGCCCTCGGCCGGCAGGCACCCTCCCGAGAGCCCGGTGCCGGCGCCGCGGGCCACGAAGGGCAGCTTCTCGCGGTTGGCCAGACGCACGATCGCCGAGACGTGGTCGGCCGTCGTCGGGAAGACGACGAAGTCGGCCAGCGCACGGAACAGCGTGAGCCCATCCGACTCGTAGACGAGCAGCTCGTCGGGCTCGGACAGCACACCGCCGGGGCCGACGATGCCGGTCAACTCCCGGCGCAGCGCGGACTTACGATCGGCGGTCAGTGTGGCCATCGATCTTCGAAGTATACGCCTCCGGATGATCCTGCGGGGCTGGCGTCAGCCCAGCGCGGCGTGCACGACCGCGAGGTCGGCGACGAGGGCGTCGAACTCGCGCTGGCGGGCCTCGTCGTCCGGCGCGCGGAGGATGGAGGAGGGATGCACGGTGGCCAGCACGCGGGCGGCTCTGGGCGTGCTCACCCACTGGCCCCGCTGCTTCGTCACCCTGAACCCCGGCCCGAGGAGCGCCTGGGCGGCGGTGGATCCCAGGCACACGACGACGTCAGGGCTGACGACGTCCAGCTCGGCGTGCAGCCAGGGCAGGCAGGCGGCGATATCCGCCCGGTTGGGCTTGGCGTGAATGCGTCGCTTGCCCCGTGGGTCCCACTTGAAGTGCTTCACGACGTTGGTGACGTACACATCGTCGCAGGCGATGCCGGCCGCCTCCAGCGCGCGATCCAGGAGGCGCCCGGCCGGACCGACGAAGGGCCGCCCCTCGAGGTCTTCCTCGTGGCCCGGCTGTTCGCCGACCAGCACGACCCGAGCATCGGGACGGCCCTCGCCGAACACGGTCTGCGTCGCCCGCTTCCACAGCTCACACCCACGGCAGCCGGCCGCGGCCGCGCGCAGCGAGTCCAGCGTGCGTCGGGCCGGTAGGAAGTCCGCCGCCGAACTGGTGGGATGGACCCGCCTGGCCATGCCGCCGGCTGATGCACTGCGCGGGCCGCCCAGATGCTCTTGCCGGCCGGGACGCAGGGAGGCGACAGATGAGCGCTACAGTCGCCCCAGCAGTGTGGAGGCGGCGGCGACGATCGCGTCAGCGTCGATGCCGTAGTGCCGGTAGAGATCGGGGCGAGTTCCCGATTGGCCGAAGTCGTCCACGCCGAGGGCGAGCTGGGAGACGCCGAGCGCTCCGCCCAGGAAGGCGAGCGCGTGCGAGTGGCCGTCGAGCACCGAGACGACCGGCACGTCCTCCTCGTCGGCTCCGACGAGCGTCTCCACGTACGGCCGCGGCGCGCGGAGGCCTCGGTACAGCCGATCCGGGCTGGTGACGACGATCACGCTGGCGAACGCGCCGCGCTCGGCGAGCCGGACCGCCGCCGTCACCGCGGCCGGCACGGTCACGCCGGTCGCGAACAGGTTCACGGCCACGTCGGCGTTCCATCCAGGCGCCAGGCGCGCATCGATCAACCGATAGCCGCCGGCCAGCACCGCGGACCGATAGTCCGCGCTCGGCGGCGGCGCCAGCCGCTGATCCATCGGCGCGGTGCTCAACCGCAGATAGAGGCTCTCGCGACGCTCGGCGACGGCGCGCAGCCCGGCCAGCAGGATCCACTCGACCTCGCGCGCGAAGGCCGGCTCGTAGTACGCGAGGTCGGGTAGCGCGACGCCTATGCCCGGCGTGATCACCGACTGGTGAGCGCCGCCCTCGGGCGCGAGGCTGATGCCGGAGGGTGTGGCCGCCACGACGAAGCGCGCGCCGCAGTAGAGGGCGTGATAGAGCGCGTCGAGACCGCGCGTGACGAACGGATCGTACAGCGTGCCGATCGGCAGCAACGGAGCGCCGGACAGCTCCGCCGTCAGCCCCAGCGCCGCCAGCAGCAGGAACAGGTCGTGCTCCGCGATGCCGAGCTCGATGTGCTGCCCCTCGGGCACCTCCCGCCAGCGCAGGGCCTGCGGCACGTCGGCAAAGGCGTCGGGCCGCGCGACGGGATAGTAGATGCCCTTGCGATTCATCCACCCCGCCAGGTGCGTGGTCACGGCCACGTCGGCGGAGGCCGTCACGATCGCGTCGGCGATCGGCAGCCGGCCCAGCGCCGCCAGCGCCCGGCCGAATGCCTCCTGCGTCGAGACCTGGTCCGCGTACGCTTCGTCGAGCGACTCGGGAATCGCCGGCGCCGGGCGCGCCGGTGGCGGCGTGAACAGCGGCGGCAGCGCGCGGATGTGCTCGGCCTCCGGCGTGCCGGCCGCGAAGCCCGCCCACTCGTCACCCGCCGCGACGCCCACCGTCGCGCGGAGCGCCTCGATCTGCGCCGCGCTGGTCACCATCGTGTGATTCAGCGGATCCCCGGCGAAGGGCAGCCCCCAGCCCTTGATCGTGTGGGCGAGGATCACCGAGGGCCGATCGCGCTCGCGGCCGGCCGCCGCGTACGCGTCGAGAATGAGGGCCAGGTCGTGACCGCCCACGTCGGCGACGAGGGAGGGCAAGGCCTCGTCCGCGATATCGGCGAGCAGACGATCGAGGCCGCCGTCGATGCCGCCCCCGGCGTCGGTGACCAGCGCCTTGCGCAGCGCGCCGGCGGGCAGGCGCAAGAGTCGCTGGTACTCGGCGTTGGTGGCGGTCTCCAGTCGCGCGCGCAGGCGCTCACCGCCGGGCCGCGCGAAGCGCGCCTGCAGCTGCCGTCCCCAGCGCAGCTCGTCCACGCGCCAGCCGCCGGCGCGGAACATCTCGGCGAGCTGCCGCGGCCGGGCGTCCGGGACGACGCGATCCAGGCTCTGACGGTTGACGTCCACGATCCACAGCACGTTGCCGAGCCGGCCGACGACCTCCTCGCCGAGCGCCTCCCAGACGTTGCCCTCGTCGAGCTCGGCGTCGCCGACCATCACGATGAACCGCTCGGGCTTCGCATCGACGCCGTGATTCGCGAGGTACCGCGCGGCGAGGCCGCCGAACGTGGCCGCGACCGCGCCGAGTCCCATCGAGCCGGTCGAGAGGTCGACGACGTGGGGATTCTTGCGGCGGCTCGGATACGCCTGCAATCCCCCGAAGACGCGAAGGTCTCGCAGCTCGTCGGCGCTCAGCCGGCCGCGCAGGTATTGGATCGCGTAGAAGGCCGGCGCGGCGTGCGCCTTGGTCGCGACGACGTCGCGGGGCCCCAGCGCATCGAAGTAGAGCGCGGTCAAGAGGCTCACCACCGACGCCGAGGAGGCCTGGTGGCCACCTACCTTGAGACCGTCGACGCTCGGGCGCGCGTTGGCCTGGTGGACCATCCAGGCCGAGAGCCAGAGCACGCGGCGCTGGATCCGGTCGAGAACCTCGAGCGACGTCATCCCGCTTCGCAATCGAGCGCAGCGAAGTCACCCACCCGTGCGCCCCAACGCCCTCCTGCCCCTCGCCCCCGCGCGCTCATGGCCCTAAGTATACGTCCCCGCGATCGCGACGAGCTTTCGGCACCACGGGGATAGGGGCGCAGGCGATCGGCGCAGGGTCCGCCGACCCATGTCACTCCGAGCAGGACTTCGCGCGACGCAACGTCTGGGCGGCGCAACGCAGCGAACGCCCCGGCCTTGTGGTCGGCGGACCCTGCGCCGATCGGCCTGCGCCCCCGAGCCGCGAGGCTATGCGACTTCGATGAGGTTGCGGCCGAGACGCTTCGCGGCGTAGAGCGCCCGATCCGCCGCCGGCACGAGGTCATCGCTACTCGTCACATCCTCGGGCAGCGACGCGATTCCCACGCTGACCGTGAGCGGCCCGTGGGCGAAGCGGTGACGCTCGATCACGTCCTTGATCCGCTGGGCGTACTTGACGGCGCCGGACTTCGGCGTGTTGACGAGCAGGACCGCGAACTCGTCACCGCCGTAACGGGTGACGATCGAGAAGCTTCGTGAGCTGGCCATGATGAGCTGGGCCGCCTCGCGCAGCGTATCGTCGCCGGCGCGATGTCCCAGCTCATCGTTGATGTTCTTGAAGCGGTCGAGGTCGAGCAGGACCAGCGACAGCGGTTCGCCGAAGCGGGCGTGGCGCTTGGCTTCCTCTTCGATCCGCAGCGCGAAGTACCGGCGGTTGTAGGCCCCGGTCAGCGGGTCCTTGAATGACAGCTCCTCGAGCCGGGCATTGCGGATGGCCACCGCCGCCTGTGAGGCGAGCGCCTGGACCAGCCCTTCGAGCTCGGCGGCGAACGGCACGATCTGGCCGGCCTCGTCCCGGGCGTTGATGAGCTGCAGCACGCCGATCACGTCGCCCTTCGGCTCCTGCAACGGCACCACGAGAACCGACCCTGTCTGGTCCTGGCGCAGCGTGTCCCGTCGGCCGTTGAACACGTAGGGCTGACCGGGGACCACGTGGTACGCGTGGGGCAGGTTGACGAGCTGGCCGTTGAGGGCGACGTAGCCCGCCAGGCTCGGCTGGGTGAGCTTGAGGGGCTCGGCGGGCGATTCGCGCCGCCGCTCGCGTTCGCCCCTGCGCTCGAGCCGCGCGTCGTTCTGGGCGACGGCAAAGCGCAGCACGTCTGCCTCGCGCAGGAATAAGGTGCCCGACTCGGCGTTAGTGAAGTGTCGGGCCTCGGCGACGATCCGCTCCAGCAGCTTGGATAGCTCTCGTTCGCTGGTCAGCGCGATCCCGATGGCAATGAGCTGCTTGAGGCGCTCGGTGACACCTCGGGCGTCGTGTCTCTCGGGGCCGGTCGCTGGGTCAGTCATCTCGGCTCGGGGGCAAGCGAGAGGCGTGCCAGGGCCGGCTGCCACCTATAAGCCTTTGCCATTATTGACGCTTTGGGGCCGACCTGCTGCATGCTCGCAACCGCGCCCGGCTCTTTCATTACCACTTGGTTGTTTTCTTAACGGACGGCTACAATCGTCGAAGCCATGAATTCAGTCCTTGTGATCGACGACGAGCGAAACATCCGGTCTCTCGTCTCCCGCGTTCTCGGCCAGGACAACATCGAGGTTCACACCGCCGGCACCGGCAAGGAAGGGCTCGAGCTTGCCGACCAGGTCGAGCCCGACCTGGCGCTGGTCGACCTGCGGCTGCCCGACCTCGACGGCATCCAGGTGATGCGCGACCTGCGGGCCCGCCATCCGCAGACGGCGGTCATCATGATCACCGCCTTCGGCCACATCGAGAGCGTCGTGGTGGCCATGAAGAGCGGGGCCACCGACTACCTGGAAAAGCCCTTCCAGCACCTGGAGAAGTTGCGGATCTCCGTCACGCGCGCGCTCGAAGAGGTCAAGGCACGCCGCGAGATCACGCGGCTGCAGGGCCTGCAGGAGGGGAAGTACCGCACGAACCAGATCATCGGGGAGTCGGCGACGACGCGGAGGCTGCGCGAGGTCATCACCCAGCTGGCTCAGAGCGAAGCCCACACGATCCTCGTGCAGGGAGAGAGCGGCACCGGCAAGGAGTTGGTCGCCCGCGGACTGCACTACGAGAGCGCGCGTCGTAACTCGCCCTTCATGGAGGTCAACTGCGCCGCGATCACCGAGACGCTCTTCGAGAGCGAGATCTTCGGCCACGAGAAGGGCGCGTTCACCGACGCCAAGAGCACCAAGAAGGGCCTGATGGAGCTGGCGGATGGGGGCACGCTCTTCCTCGACGAAGTCGGTGAGATCCCGGTGGCCAGCCAGGCCAAGCTCCTGCGCTGCCTGCAGGAGCGGACCTTCAAGCGGGTGGGCGGCACTCGCGATCTCAAGGTCGACGTCCGGGTGATCGCGGCGACGAACCGCTCGCTCGAGACGATGGTGAAGGAAGGCAAGTTCCGCGAGGACCTCTTCTATCGATTGAACGTCATCCCGCTCACGATTCCGCCGCTGCGCGAGCGCCGGGAGGACATCCTCCCGCTCGCCCGGCACTTCCTCTCCGAGGCCAACAGCACGTTCCACAAGACGGTCAAGCGCCTGGCCACCGAGACGGAGACGCTGTTGCTCGCCTACGGCTGGCAGGGCAACGTGCGCGAGCTCAAGAACCTCATCGAGCGCCTCGTCATCCTGAGCACCGGGGACACGATCGAGGCGGATCAGCTTCCGGTGCCATTCGCGGCTGCGACCGACGGCCCCGTTACGGAAGAGGTCTCCACGCAGCCCCGGACGCTCGAGGCGATCGAGCGCGCCTACATCCTCAAGATCCTCCGCCAGGTCAACGGCAACAAGAGCGAGGCCGCCAAGATCCTTGGCATCACCCGCCAGACCCTCCGGAAAAAGCTCACCGAAGCCACACCCTGAGGCTGGTTCGTTTCTGGCCGTACTCACCGCCGGGGCGCTCGGCGGTTGGACAGGAATCATCCGACCGCATGGGTCGGACACCGCGACTCGAATCCGAAAAGCTTTGGGGATCGTACGGTTGTGGAGCACATTCAGCCTTGGTACCCCCTTTGCTCGGTAGGAGAGCCGAACAGCGCCGGGATCCCCCGGCCGTACCCGAGCCGAGGAGCGAAAAGCGATGAGAGCAGCGGTCAGGAAACTGCGGATCGAGGATGTCGAGAAGCTGCAGGCACTGGTGGTCGAACACTTCGACGCCATCGAGCCGGGGCTCACTGTCCTCGACGCGCGCCTGCTCCTCGGGCACGCGACGATCGACGTGATCGGTGTCGACTCCGTCGGCGCCCTCGTGCTGGGAGCGGTCGGGTTCAGCGCGAACGAAGACATGCTCCTCAAGGCGGTCGAGGCGTATTCGTGGTGCCTGGAGTATCCCGAGGCGCTCGTGCGACTCTATCCGAGCTGCCAGCTCTCCGAGGATCGGCCGCCGCGCCTGCTCTTCGTCGTCGAGCGCATGCCTGACGCGTTCCATCGCAAGATCAAGCAGCTCGGCTTCCCCGAGGTCGACTGCGTGGAGTTCCGTCATCTGGAATTCGACGGCGTGCCGACCGTGTATTTCGAGTCGCTCCTGCGCCTCCGCCGCACTATCGGTGCGCGCGCCGTCCAGCCGGAGTCGACGTCGGCGGTGGTCGCGCCCGCCTCGACCGAGAACGTCATCACGATGACCGGCTCCGCCCCGCGCGCCGCCGGCGTGAAGCTGCCGAAGCTCGGCCAGCCGAGCACCGAGGCGACCGTGAACAGCCCGCGCGCGACCGAGCGCCCGGTGTTCTCGCGCGAGCCCGTCGCGGTGGTGAGCATGGTGAGCCGTCAGACCGCCGTCGCCGCTCCGTGGGTCGAGCGGCCTCGTCCGGCCGAGCCTGTGGCGCTGCGTGAGCCCGAGCCGCTGGTCACCGAGCCCGTCGTCGAGGCGGTCGTCGAGACCGTCGCGGCCCCAGAGCCGGTCGGCGCGCTGCTCGAGCCCGTGGCCATCCCCGAGATCGTGGCCGTTCCCGAAGCCATCGCGATCCCGGAGCCCGTGATCGCACCCCAGCCGGTGAAGCTGCCGGAACTGCCGGAGCTCACGATCCGCCCGGCCGCAGTGGACGCGGTGCCCTCGATGGTGCCGGCCCACGTGCAGACCGCCGCCCAGGACCCCGAGCGGGTGTCCTTCAAGGATCTCGCTGACGCGCTGCTCGGCGCAACCACCGCGACCCAGGAAGCCCTTGCTCAGGCGGTCGCGGTGTCCAAGCCCAGCGTCGCCGAGCCACTCGTTCTCGCGCCGGCCGTCGAAGCGCCGGCCGCGATCGCGCCCGTCGTGGCGCCGCTCGAGCTGGAGACGAGCCTCAAGCTGGACGAGCCGAAGCCGGTGGTGACCGCGCCGGCCCTCGACGAGATCCTCGCGCTGGCGGTCGAGACGCTGCCGGTGGCGCCGATCGCCCCCGTCGATGAGCCGAAGGTCGAGCCGGCCCTCGTGCTCGAGTCGATGGTCACCAGCCCGGCTCCGATCGCGCCGGACCGCGCGGCCGCCGAGCCGGCCAAGCCGGCGGCGCCCGCGCTGCCCCAGGGCTTCGAGGGGCTGAAGTTCCCGAACGATGGTGTGCTGACGCGGCAGTGGATGGAATTCCTCAGCCAGATGTCGACCACCAAGTAGGGGGACAGGCGACCATGCCCGCGGCTCCGTCGATCGCCGTCGCTCCCGAGGTCCTGCGTGTCCTCGTCGTCGACGACAACGCGTCGCTCCTGCGCTTCCTCGTGTCGGCCTTCTCTGCCAACGGATGTACGGTGACGCATGCGGCGGCGGCCGAGCAAGCGCTGGGGCTGATCACGGAGCAGTCGTTCGATCTCGTGGTCTCCGACATCAAGATGCCCGGGCTGTCCGGCCTGGATCTGCTCCGGGCGGTCAAGGGCAAGCAGCCGGGAACGCCGGTCGTGCTCATCACCGGCAACCCCTCGGTCAACTCGGCCGTGTTCGGGCTCCGTCATGGCGCCTACGACTATCTGCCCAAGCCCTTCTCCATCCGCGAGATTCAAGAGCTGCTGACCCGCATCCGCGCCGACCGCCAGAAATGGGACGGTCAGGTGCCGTTGCCGGCCGGCCTCACCGAGGAGCTCTCGCGGCGGCAGTCGGGTGTGGAGGTGATGTTCCGCATCGGCGATCTCGCTCTCAAGGGCCTGGAGACCTCGGCCTTCATGGACGAAGTACTCCTGCTCGTCGGCCATAGCATCAAGAACGACGCCGCCCTCGTGCTCCTGCGCGACGAGCAGGGCGCGTTCACGTGCAGCCAGCAGGGCGCCGGCCCGCTGGTGACGAGGCTGCTGACGTCGCTGCAGCGCTCGTTCGAAGACATGGTCGCCAGCGGGGCGCGGGAGACGCTCGGCGTTCCCACCAGCGGCGAGCCGCTCGACGCGATCGCCGCCGTCGTCCCGGGTGTCGGCAACACGATGGGCGTCGTGTGCCTGGCCCGTGAGGCCGCCACTGGCGGCTTCCTGCCCGACGAGCGCGACATGCTGCTCGGCTACGCGCAGACCACCGCGGTCGCGCTGCAGAAGCTGATCCTGCGCGAGAACGTCGAGCGCAACCTCGTCGACACGATCACCGCCTTCGTCAATGCCATCGAATCCAAGGACCGCTATCTGAAGGGTCACTCGGCCCGGGTGGCGCTGTACGCGGCGGAGATCGCGCAGATGCTGGGGATGACCCCGGAGATGGTCGAGGTCGTCCGCCGCGGCGCCATGTTGCACGATCTCGGGAAGCTGTCGATCATGGATACCATCCTGAGAAAGCCCGAGCGTCTGACGGCTGAGGAGTTCACTATCATCAAGAGTCATCCGGTGGTCGGTGCCAAGATCCTCGAGCCCCTGCGCTTCCTGGCCCGCGAGACTTGCGCGGTCCGCCATCACCACGAGCGCTGGGACGGCACGGGCTATCCCGACGGCCTGGTCCGTGAAGACATCCCGATCGTGGCGCGGGTGGTGACGGTGGCCGACGTCTTCGATGCGATCACCTCGAACCGGCCCTACCGCACGGCGCTGGACCTCGACGAGGCGCGCGCCGAGATCACCCGAGGCAGCGGCGCGCACTTCGATCCGGCCGTCGTCGAGGCGTTCGTGCGGGTGCCGCTCGAGCGGCTGGAAGAGATCAACCGGCACTACGAGACCCTCGGAAGCGGCAGTGCGCCCGGCGCGCCCGCATTGGCGCAGGCGAATTGACCCCGGCCAAGAAGAAGATCCTGATCGTCGACGACGCGGGACCGGTGGTCGTCCTGTGCGTCAACGTCCTCCAGGCCCTCGGCTACGCGGTCAAGGGCGCCAATCGCGGCGAGACCGCCGTCGAGCTGATCCGGAAAGAACCCTTCGATCTGATGGTGCTCGACTACAAGATGCCCGGGATGACCGGGTTTGAGGTCTTTCAGCAGGCCCGCGCACTGCACCCCGGCATGGCCGTCGTGCTGGTGACGGGCCACGGCACCCCCGAGATCATCAATGAAGCCAACCGGATGGGATTCGACGCGATCCTGCTCAAGCCATTCACGTCCGACGAACTGCGAGGGACCGTCGAGAAGGTCTTGGCGGACCACGTCTGACGGGAGGCTATGATGCACTCACGGGCCAGCGCGCAGGCGGACGGTCCGGCCGCGGCGGAGGTGGTCATGGGTTCCCTGCAGGGCGGCTTCCAGTGGGCGCTCGACCGGATGCTGTCGATCGGCTACGGACTCGTCTACGACTACATCTTCGAGCAGTTCGGCCCCTACCAGCGACTCCAGGGCGAAGTGCTGGAGCTCGTGGAGACGGCGGCGAAGGCGACATCGCCCGACCGCCGCGCGTTTCAGGTGCTCGACGTCGATTGCGGTCCCGGCAATCTCACGTTCGTCATGGCCGAGGCCGGGTTTTCCGTACTCGGGCTAGAGCCGTACGGCGCGCTGGTCGAACTGGCGCGTGAGAAACGTCGCGCCAAGCGCCTGGCCAACCTCGCGTTTAGCCAGGGCGACCTCGCCAAGATGACGACGCTCCGTGACGCGTCCTTCGATCAGGTCGTCAACGTCCACTCGCTCTACGCGCACGCCGACCCACAGGCGCTGATCGCGCAGGCCCGGCGTGTCCTCAAGCCGGGCGGTCACGCGATCTTCGTGAATCACACCCGGCCGGTACGGCCGCGCGCGACCTTTCGAGAGCTGCGCGCGCGTGAGGGGCTCGGCGCCGCGCTGCGCTGCCTGATGCTCTGGCTGTTGCCGCACGGACTGTTCGAAGCGACCCGGCGGCGCATCGGCCCGCACTACTGGAGCGAGGCGACGTTCACCACCCATCTCCGGGCAGCTGGGTTCACGGTGCTCGAGATGCGCCGGACGTTCCTCAACGACGCGAGCCTGCTCGTGTGGGCCACCACGGAGAACGAAGGGTAGCCGTGGGGCGCAAGTCGCCCGGCTCCGCTGCCTCGCCGTCCTCCACGGGTCTGATGGCGCCGCCCCTGCGCGGGGCCACGGGAGCTCGCATGTCGATCCAGCCCGCCCTTGAGCGGGTGATCGCCATCGGCTATGGCCTCACTTACGACGCGATCGTCCGCGGCTTCGAGCCCTACGAAGCGCTGATCGACGAGGTGGTGGCGCTGGTCGCTCGGGGGGCGACGCCGGGGGCGCCGGCGGCCACCCGCGTGCTCGACGTGTCGTGCGGGATCGGCACCGTCGCCACGCGGCTCGCTCGGCGCGGCTGGACGGTGGTGGCGCTCGATGCGGTCGCGCACCTGGTGGCGGTGGCCCGTCGGCATCATCGTGACAGTGGACTGTCGCTCAGCTTCCACCATGCGGACGTTGCCCGCGATCCGCTTCCGACCGTGGGCGCCTTCGACGTTCTCGTCAGCATGCACACGCTCTACTGGCATCCAGACCCCGCCGCCCTGCTGGCAGCCTGCCGGCGTGCACTCAAGCCGGGTGGCCACGCGGTCTTTCTCACGTACGAGCGCCCGGCGCGCGTGCTACGCACGTTCGCCGAGGTGAGGCGCCAGCGTGGCTGGTGGGAGGCGTTGCGCGCACTCCGCTGGCTGGTGCCCACGGCACTCTTCGATCTGTTCCGTGGCGTCGACCCACGCTATCTCAAGCGCGTCGAATTCGACGGCGCCCTCCGGGCCGCCGGCTTCGAGATCCTCGAGCGGCGTGACACGTTCCTGGCGGGCATCAGCCTGCTGGCGTGGGCACGCACGGCTCCGGCCGAGATGTCGTCTCGGCCCTGATCAGTTTCTCGCCGTTCGTGACAGGACGCCCTGGCCAGTCGTTAAGGAATCATCCGAGAAATACGCCTCGACGTCGTCGCCAGGAGTGTAATTTAGGTATATTTACCAATGGCTTGTAGCGTTGTTGTCGGGTTTGGTACTCCCCTTGCTCTGGTAGC
>Ga0134124_10000643_pt1 | contig 27915 bp, 22 predicted proteins | sample KB304_FD_96880 | JGI IMG/M metagenome (GOLD analysis project Ga0134124, IMG submission 96880) | Terrestrial soil microbial communities without Nitrogen fertilizer from Kellogg Biological Station, Michigan, USA - KB3-0-4 | ecosystem: Environmental > Terrestrial > Soil > Unclassified ... | reverse complement strand
GTTCCGTTTGTCGCAGCCATGCATTGGCTGGTGGCCAGCAGCTGATAAATCAATGATCGAAAGGCGCCGAAATCCTAAACCTCCGCGACCTTCGTCAAAGATCAATTCGCCTGAGTCATCGGGCCCGCGATGAGCCATCTCATCGCGCATGCGAGCGATGAGAGACGTTTCAACTCGCCCGGTGGTCGCCCCGTATTCCCAGACTCCGCAGATGCCACACATAGGGTTTTGGAAGGTCAGTGGATCTAAAGTGATTTCTGATTTCTGATTTCTGATTTCTGATTGCTGATTGCTGATTGCTGATTGCGTTCGACTTTATCGAAGATTAAGCGATTAAGGGTGAATGGTCACTTCTAAGCAATCAGCAATCAGAAATCAACAATCAGCAATCATGCCTGACTATCTACTATTTCAATTTTCCACCTGAGCTTGCCGGGTTTTCCGCAGAAGTGCCAGCAGGCCGTTATCGATTCAATCTTTTCACCGTAGTCACGCGAGCTGGCTTGAGTCTCAAGCACTGCCGCGGTCTCCATGTCGAGCAAAGAGACTCTCATCCCGATGTCTCCGTCGCTGGCTGTAACCGTGGCTTCAGTCATAGTGATCGACAACTCTGGTGCGAAGTGAAATCTGACTTCATAGTCGTGATCCCCATCGCCGAAAAACTCATCCTCGATTGACCACCAGTTCTTGACCCTGTCAAAGACAACTGTTCGCCGATGTATTACCGGCGATGAAAGACGCGCATATCCGGAATGTTCGGCGACGACTCTATCGCTAAGATCACTCGTCTGCCATTGCAACACACGCGGATGCGCTTCATCGCCGATCACAAACGGCACCTGCTCCAGTGTTGAATTCTGCTCTTGGCCATCGATCTTCACCGTTGAATGATAGGCAGTGGATCGAAACAGATGTCTCTGTTTCAGGTCGGCAGTGTACACATACGTTCCTGCGTCGATTATGAACGCGCGTTTGCGAGCTGAAACCTCGATACTGAGTGCGTCGTTGTGTCCGTGTGAGCCACGCCCGTTTAGTCCTGCCCCGCTGGTATTGAAACAAAGATAGAGATCATCTTTGCGCATGACATAAGTCCCAGCATCCGGAAACGCAACTGAACCAGGGGAATTAGTCACAGGCAAATTTCGAAAAGTCGTCACACCTTCCTGCCCCAACAACCAAAGTAGTTCGCAAGGAACATCGATTTTTGGTATCGAAAACTGAGGGTCCGGAAACATTGACGCACCTATTGCCAAAACGTATGAATGCTCATTCGCTCTTCGGCGACAAAGCGGAAGCACTTGACCGCTGTCAGAATCACCGATCAAAGGCGCCGACCCGTCTGGTCGCAAATATCCCTTCATATACTCGAGCATCAGCTGCAGCTTGGCCCAATATTTACCTTCGATCTCGATGTCATTTTGTTTGCACAGAATGAAGGAATAGAGGAACAACTCCAGGGTGTAACGATGATAACCAGTCGACGATTCGAAGTCGGCGCCGTCCGGAAGCACCTGTTTATCCATTTCGCTCAGCAGTTCACCGAGTCCGAGATCGTAAAAATATTCCGAATCGACAAACTCAGGCAGCATGATTCCCAGCCACAAAAGTCCAGCGACGTCAGAAAGATAGTGATTGCTTGTTGAGATATGCGTGAACTCGAGATTCCTGCAGATGTAAGTACCGTGTTGATGAAACAGCTTCAAGAATAATTGAAGTGCTTCAGCGTCGAAATGGACTGAACCTTTTATGAGTTCAAAGACCGCGAGCAGGTTCATCACTCGCAGTGCGACTTCCATTGCACATGTCCAGTTGATGCCGCGTCCGTAAGGATTCTGTTGGGCCCAACTTTGCAACTGTGCAATACACTCATTGCTGAATCGTTCGTCACCCGTGACAACGTGAGCGCGTGCCAGTGTGAGGAGGTGACCGAGGCGATTTAGTTCCCAGAGCACTCGAGCATCAGAGCCGTCGTTTCGAATCAACTGAATGTCTCGGTGGTAATCGAGTGGCCAGACATATCCAGAAAGTGGATCGTGCCGCGATTGGAGCTCATCACCGAAGTTTCTTAGACCAAAGCCCAGTAAGTTCCAGGAATGCGTGTCGATAATCTGCTGAGCTGTGTTCAGGAGTGCTTCTGTTTCCAGCGGAAAAAGTTCTCTTTGCAGCATTGCCACGGAACTGGTGGAGAAGCCAGCGAAGAAATGAGGTGCGGTGCGACTGCGGAAATGAGTCAGCAGATCTGCGGTATTTGCCGGGCGTAGTTTTGGCCCTTCGGAATTGAGTCGATCGAGATTGTTGCGTTCATGACGCGCTTGTCGTGACACGCGAGAGCGTCGCCACGCTTCCAGCACGATGGTCTTTGGTTTTACTTCGCCGCGAACCGCGCGCTTTATCTTGCGAACAATACCCATGCAAGGAACAGTGTAGACCAACCGCATGGAAGGAAGAGACGATATTTATAAAACCTAAGAGTCGTCCGCAGATTACGCTGATTACGCAGATTTATTTTCGAAGCGGTTGGGTTAGTGCCTTTGTCGCAAGGAATCTGCGTAATCGGCGTAATCTGCGGATGATCGTTCTTCTTAACCGTGAAGTGAGACTTCCTGAAGTACAGCGAGGATTCTGTCAGCGGTATGACCATCCCAGAGCGGCGGTTGTGGTCGGTGAGTGTCGTTAGAACTGTTCAATACACGCATTGCTTCTGAGACGATCTTGTTTGCGTCGGTTCCGACAATAACGTTCGTGCCCATCTCAACAGTTATCGGGCGTTCAGTGTTTTCTCGCAGCGTCAGACAAGGAATGCCCAGCGCTGTCGTTTCTTCCTGAATGCCACCCGAGTCCGTTAGTACTAGTCGTGCGGTACTGTAGAGATTCAGAAAATCAAGATAGCCGAGCGGTTCAATCAAGCGAAGGTTTTCCGCGGAGGCGATGCGTTCGCCAAGCCCAAACTCAGCGATCGTTTTACGTGTTCGTGGATGAACCGGAAAGACAATCGGAAGCGAACGACTGACCTTTTCCAGGGCCGCGAGTATGCGCTCAAAGATTTCGCGATCATCGACGTTAGACGGTCGATGCAAAGTGAGCACGGCGTATTCGCGTTCTTTCAATCCCAGCTTGGCTTTGATTTGCGTTTGGCGGGCACGCTCGAGATTCTCGAAAAGAGAATCGATCATGATGTTGCCAACAAAACTGATCCGTTCAGCTGGAATACCTTCAGCCAGCAGATTTGCATCAGCGTCTGAGGATGGCGTGAATAGCAGGTCGGCAATCTGATCGGTGAGTAATCGATTGATCTCCTCCGGCATGCTTCGATCCCGACTACGCAAACCCGCTTCCACGTGTGCCACCTTGATTCCGAGTTTCACACAAACCAGGGCGCAGGCAATTGTTGAATTCACATCACCAACTACGATTACCCAGTCAGGCTTTTCCTTGAGGACAACGGGTTCGAACCTCTCCATCACGGCTGCAGTTTGGACTGCATGAGAACCTGAGCCAACCCCGAGATGAACGTCAGGTTCTGGAAGATCCAGATCGCCGAAGAACGCATCTGACATCGATGCGTCGTAATGCTGGCCGGTGTGAACTACAAGGGGAAGAAACTCGGTGGGACGCTTCTTCATCGCCGCTACCATCGGCGCTACCTTCATGAAGTTTGGTCTGGCGCCGACAACGTTAATGATCTTGAGCATAGTACTGGAGGTCTTACAGCCTGATAATCCTCGCCTTGCTCTCGCGTCGCAACCCGCCGTCAAGCGCGTTTCGTGTGTCCACAATCAAAGACGTAAGAGAGCAAACGCGCTTGTAATCAATGTCACTGTGGTCCGTAACAATTATTACGCAGTCTGAAGTGCGAAGCTCGTCGTCTGTCAAAGCAACCGACTGTAGAGGATCGCCACCCGAGTGTGTGTGCGCGTCGTCGAAGCTGACTTCTTTGACGAAAGGATCGTGATAACGGACGTCTGCACCTTTCACACGTAAACGATCAATGATCGACAAAGCCGGGCTCTCACGAACGTCATCAATGTCTTTCTTGTAAGCAACTCCAAGCAACAATACTTTCGAACCCTTCATCGCTTTCCGGTCATCGTTCAGACCGTCAGCGACAAGCTGCACGACGTGCTCGGGCATTCGCGAGTTCACTTCTTCAGCGAGACTGATGAAACGTGAATCAAACCCGTGTTGACGCGCCTTCCAGGAAAGATAGTGCGGATCGAGCGGAATGCAGTGACCGCCGATTCCGGGACCAGGATAAAAAGGCATGAAGCCAAACGGCTTTGTAGCAGCGGCGCGGATAACTTCCCATGTATCGATATTTAGTGCGTAACAAAGTCGCGCCATTTCATTCGCCATGCCGATATTCACGGCGCGAAATGTATTCTCGAGAAGCTTCGCTGCTTCGGCAACTCGAGCGGACGAGACCGCGTGAACGTCCTTCACTATTTGTGAATATAAGTGAGCCGCGACAACGGTTGAATCGTCTGTTACTCCTCCAACAACTTTCGGAATGTTGTGAGTCAGGAATTGCGGATTGCCGGGATCGACACGCTCTGGCGAGAACGCAAGGAGGAAATCTTCATCGAGTTTGAGTCCTGTGTCCTCAAACATCGGCAAAAGCACTTCATCGGTAGTACCGGGATAAGTCGTCGACTCAAGGATCACCAACTGACCCCGCCGAATCCTTTTTTGGATTTCTTCGGCGGCAGCCAGAATGTAAGAGACGTCCGGCTCCTTCGTTTTACGAAGTGGGGTTGGAACACAAATGATGATGGCATCGCACTCGCTAAGAAGGTCGAAGTTTGTCGTCGCTTGCAACTTGTTGGCGCCGACCAATTCTTTGACCTTCGATGAGGGCACGTCGCCGATGTACGAAACACCGGCGTTGATTTGATCTGCCTTGCGCTGGTCGACCTCAAAACCAATCCCCTTGAAACCGCCGGCAGCAAACTCAACTACCAGCGGAAGTCCGACATACCCGAGTCCGATCACACCCACCGTGGCGCGCTTTTCTGTAATTAGTCTGGTTAGTTCAGTCTTCATAGTTGCTTGGAAAACAGAGCCGTTTCCGTACCGATAGAGTATTAATGCGCGTTTATTTTCAAAACGCAGAGACTAGAGGAGCGATAGGTGAGTGTCAACCGTCGCGAATTTCAGATCTCAGATTTCAGAATGTCCGATATGCTTTAGCTTGTCGTTAGCCGAGATCCAATTAGTAACCGACAAGCTAAAGCATATCGGACATTCTGAGATCTAAATTCCCTTGACACATTTTCATTGCCCGACTATACCGACGCACCAATGAGCGAAGACACCACTAAATTAGTTCGCGGGCTGGGGCTGCTCGACGCCACGATGATTGTTGTCGGTTCGATGATTGGCTCAGGAATCTTTATCACTTCAGCTGAATCTGCCCGTCTCGTGGGCTCACCCGGATGGTTGTTGGTTGCCTGGGCCCTCGCAGGTGTGCTGACCATTACGGGAGCTCTTTGCTGCGCCGAGCTCGCAGCGATGTGGCCTCGTGCAGGTGGACAATACGTTTTCCTAAGGGAAGCTTACGGACCCTCGATCGGATTTCTTTTTGGCTGGGGGCTGTTCCTGATTATTCAAAGCGGAACTGTTGCCGCAGTGGCAGTAGCTTTCGCAAACTTCTCCGGCGTTTTGACCAACTCCATTTCAGCGGACAATTACCTGATTGCGCCACTGACCATTTTGAAGCCTTACCACCTCGGCTCTGCTTCCTTCAACGGGTATGCGCTCAGCCTTTCTACTCAACAACTTCTCGCCGTCGCGATGATTCTTTTTCTCACTGCGATCAATACGCGTGGGTTGCAAGCCGGAAAACTAATACAGAACTCTTTTACGTTTACGAAGACAGCAGCTTTGGTTGGTTTGATTCTAGTGGGACTGTTGCTGGGATGGAACTATGGAAGTGCCGCCTACACCTCTTCATGGTGGCACCCCTCGCTAAATGGCTGGACCGCGTCGGCCGCGCAGATTGGTTTTGAGCCTTCAACACATTGGCTTCTGGTGTTAGCGCTCGTAATGTTGTTAGGTCGGGCCATGGTCGGTCCACTGTTCGCTCAATCAGCCTGGAACAACGTCACTTTCACCGCGGGCGAAGTTCGTGATCCCGGTCGCAACTTACCGCGTGCTTTGCTTCTTGGATGCGGACTGGTGGTTGGGCTCTATCTGCTCGCAAATCTCGCCTACGTCGTAACATTGCCACTCTTGGGGATTCAGAATGCGCCGCAGGGTCGCGTCGCAACCGCGGTGATGCAAGCAGCACTCGGTCCACGCGGCACCATTATCATGGCAGTGGCGATAATGATTTCAACCTTTGGCTGTAACAATGGATTGATCCTGGCGGGTGCTCGTGTCTACTACGCCATGGCTCGCGATGGCTTATTCTTCAAACGTGTCGCGACTGTGAATGCTCACAACGTTCCATCAATTGCACTGGTAACACAGGGACTTTGGGCAGCATTTCTTGTGCTTCCGAGAACTGTAACGATCAATCAACAGTCAGGAGCGTACTCGTACGGCAACGTCTACACGCAACTGCTGGAGTACATCGTTTCCGCTGACCTGATTTTTTATGCGCTGATGGTTGGAGCAGTAATGGTTATGCGAAAGAAGGCGCCGGAGATCGAGAGACCTTATCGAACCTTTGGCTATCCGGTTGTGCCGCTAATCTACATCGTCCTCGCGGGGTTGTTCATTGTGGACCTCGCGTATCTCGCGCCATCCACTTCAGGGATCGGATATCTACTGGTCTTTACAGGAATCCCGGTGTATCTGCTTTGGCGCAAAAGGAATCTCTAATGTCCGATATGCTTTAGCTTGTCGTTAGCCAGGCGAGATCCAATTAGTACCCGACAAGCTAAAGCATATCGGACATCCTTAATCTGAAATCCCCCTGGGCTCATTTCACCCACTCATCGGCAATCTCGGTCTCTACTTTCACCGGAACTGTTTTCAAATATTCTTCCCCGGCCGCAACCATCACGCTTTCAACCTTCGACGCAATCGACGCTGCTTCATCGGCATCCGCTTCGACCACCACTTCGTCGTGAATGATATTTACAATCTTTGCGGACGAACCCTTCAATTCCTCTTTCAACAATTTCAGAGCTCGCTTGAGAATGTCAGCACTCGTTCCCTGGATAGGCGTGTTCTTTCCGTTTCGCTGCGTCATTGAAATCTGTTGCCGATCGTTCTCGTCATAGCGGAAGCGCACCAATCGTCCCGATGCCGTTCGTGCCTGGCGATCGCTAACTGCGCGATTCGCCGCTTCACGCAGGTAAGTATCAAGTTGACGGTAGGTGCCAAAATAGCGCTTCAGCACGTTCTCAGCATCAGGCGTTGTCAAACCCGTCATCAAGGCAAAACGTTGCGCACCGATGCCGTAGACGACGCCAAAATTCAGACGTTTAGCGAAGTCGCGCTGTTCTTTCGTCACCTGGTCAAGAGGAGCATTGAAGACTTGAGACGCTGTGACACGATGCAAGTCGGCTCCCGAATTAAACGCATCGATAAAGCCTTGATCGCCGGAGAACTCCGCAAGTATTCGCAACTCGATTTGTGAGTAGTCAGCGATGACGAGCTTTCGATCCTCCGGATAGCCACTGAAACAGCGACGGTATTCAACCGCATGCGGCACCTGTTGAATGTTTGGGTTCGTACATGCGAATCTTCCAGTTGGTGCACCAATCTGCCGAAAGTCTGCGTGTAGACGCTTCGTCAGCGGATTGATCAATTCGATCATATTCTCGCCATAGCTCGTCAAAGCCTTCTGCACCGTTCGGTACTCAAGCAACGTCCCAATGACCGGATACTGCGCGGCTAAAGGTTGCATTTTCCAGTTCCTCGTGGAATCCGGAACCGGAATGCCCAGCCGAGTCAACGCCTGCGTCAACTGTTGATGCGAATCCAGGTTGATGTCCTCGCGTTGTGGGCCGCCAAAGAGTGAACCTTGCGATGACTCAACCGCGAGAACTTGCTGTAACTCTTCAGCAAGTTCTGTGCGGCGTTTCTCGACGATTGCCAGTTGATCAAGCCAGCGGTCCTTGTGCATAAAGAATCCTGCCAGCTCAATATCGACTACCGTCATAACGCACTCAAACTCGAGCTGCGCTACCTTCACCAATGATTCCGCTTTCAAGCGCTCGATTAACTTTTCACGCAAAGGCAACAACACTGCTGCATCACGCGCGGCATACTCGAGTTGGGCTTCCGACAACTCAAAATCCCAATCACTGAGTCGTTGTGTCTTGTCGACTGTTTCATTCAGGTATCGTCCGGCAACAGCCTCCAAGCCATGTCGTTCCTCGATATCGCCGGCGCTTACAAGTTGACTGGCGAGCAAAGTGTCAAAGATTCCACCGAGGTCTACACCAAGATTATGTTTGATGAACTTAGCGTCGAACTTTGCGTTGTGAGCAATCTTGATTGGACGCTGCGCTGCAAGAAGCTGTCGCAGCGGCGCAAGATCCTCACGCTCGCTGAGGTCGTTTCTTCCAAACGCATTAAGATCGACTATGAAGACCTTGTCCAGCGCGGCGAGTTGGATCAGTCGCAACCGCGAAGTGAATGGATCGAGATCGGTTGTTTCAGTGTCGAGACCGAGTGCGGGCTGGCTTGAAAGGATGTCGATTGCGCGTGCGAGTTCTTGTGGGGTCTTAATAACTTCGTAATTCGTCATGAAAATTTCGGATTGCGTGATTTCGAATTTCGGATTTGTTTTAACTTAAGCACATCAGATCTCCAAACGGGCTGCTTGTGACCTCGAATATCCGCAATCCGAAATCCGCAATTTCGAAATTCACCCGACATTCATTATCCGCTTCAACATCAGTATCTGCCCTTTGTGTTGGGCTTCGTGATCAACCAGGTGGTGAAGGATCCACCGCAGATTGTGATCGCGTATCGGAGTACTAACGCTCCAATTGAATGGGCACCGGGAAAAGCCAGCCGCCCTGTCGACTCGACATCGAGGTCCTTGACTGCTTCGCGTAGCTGCTCGCGCACTTCGTCCATGCCGCTGACTAAATAACCGATGTCGGTTGTCAATCCGGGGTGTGGAGTTAAAACGTCTCGCCGCATGAGCTCGCTCCTGGCGGTTTCAGTCATTACTGGTTACGCGTGACACGACGAGTTGAAGAGGAACGCGGCTTGGAAGTGCTGGAAGAGTAATGGAGCCAGGCCCAGGCTGCGCCACCAAGCGCAAGAATAACTATTCCGATAATTGCGAACCGGAGAAGCCAACGCAAAGCAAATCTTGCGGCAACGAACAACATTACCAGAGTAACGCCGGCTACTACGCAATAGATTAGCGTGTGATCCATTCTGAGGTTCGCGCTGAGTTGAGGTCAGTCATACCGAGATCAATTCACTTCTTCATGTAACTGGCCCTTACAATCGTCTTGATGTTTCCACGAACATGAAAGTCGCCTTCGATCTCAACCCTCAACGGATCACAAGCGGCGACAAAATCTTCGAGGATTATGTTGGTGACGTGTTCGTGAAAAACTTTTATGTTTCTAAATGAGTTGATGTAGAGCTTCAGACTCTTTAGTTCGACGCAGCGTTCATTGGGCACGTATTCGAGACGAATCGTGGCGAAGTCCGGGAAGTCAGAGAAAGGACACACTGCGGTGAATTCAGTTATCTCGAAGTTGATTCGGATTTCCTTCCCCGGAAACTCATAAGGGAAGGTGTCGAGCGGATACAGATTCATTTCCTCGCGCGGCGTCGAACAAATGTCGAGGCCTTGTTGGTTGACTGGAGGCAAAGATGCTTCTTTGGTCGTCATACTTCTCCTTACGATTGATGTTAACTGAGGAAACTGCAACCACAAAAGGGCACATTCAAACACAAGCAGTCGGAAAGGGGGCAGAGCGGGCCTTACATAGATCTGAACCTACTCAGACCTAGCGCGCCCCCTTAAATAATCATGACATTGGAATCAAAGTGTGAAGTCAGAATCCAATCAGAGATTATTGACCCTGCGGGGGCGCGCTAGGTTTGAATAGGCAGAGTTTAGAGAACCTTCTGCTCTGCCCCCATTCCTTACCACTTGTAGATCCAAGACTGTTCTAGTTGAATGTCAGTGTTTCAACTCTGCGTCCATAGATAACTTACAAATGCTACTGGCGTCACTCTTTCTCTGCGGAAGTGCTCTGCTGGGTTTTGCAATCGTCAATCTCTGCTTACGTCGGCTCCTGAGTTTTGAGGAGAAGTGGTTGTGGGGCGTTGTTGTCGGCTGGTCTGTCTCAACCACCGCAGTCTATCTGGTCGCACGATGGCAGGCTAAACTCACCCGTGGTTCAGTCACCTGGGCCACGATGTTGATCTGTCTATTGGCGATTCTTTTACTTGCTCCATACATTCGTCAACTGACTCGTGAGCGACTACGCCTCCAGTGGAAACCGCAACTCACCGGCTTATTGTTAGTACTGGCGTTGTTCACTCCAATCTACTGGCAACTCTTTTCGAGCCACTTGTTCGAACAAGGACCTGGCGGGATCTACTCCGGAGGAAGTGCCTCTGCTGATCTGAATTTCCACGCCGCCATCTCATCTTCTTTCTTGTACGGCGACAACTTCCCTCCGAGCTATACGCCAAGCGCGGGCAAGCCTTTGCTCTATCCGTTCTTGCCTGATTTTCAGACCGCGATCCTGATGTGCACCGGATTGAGCATGCGAGGCGCGTTGCTCATCACAAGCCTGACGCTTGCGCTGGTCACAACGGGACTCTTCTTCTACTTCGCAGTACGAATTACCAAAAAATCGGTCACCGGTGTAGTCGCCACAATCTTATTTCTTCTCAACGGCGGCCTGGGATTCATTGATCTAATTCGCGACTGGTTCGGCAGCGGAAAGAGTCTCTTGCAGTTTTGGAACTCCCTTGAAGTCAACTACGCGAACTACGCAGAGCACGGACTTCACTGGCCCAACATCATTACCGATGCTTTTGTTCCTCAGCGAACGGTGCTGTTTGGATTGCCTATCGGACTTATTGTTCTGACTATTTTTGCTTCTGACTTCGACCAAACATTCGGAGAAGAAAAGAACACCCGGCGAGCAATGTATTTGTTTGCAGGTGTGCTGACTGGTTTGCTTCCGTTCTTTCACATCCATACTTACATCTCGTTAGGTTTAGTTAGTGTCTTTCTATTCCTCTTGAAACCTCAGCGATTGTGGGTCTCCTTTTGGCTTCCCGCAATCGTGTTAGCCATTACTCACTTAGCAAGTTTGTTAGGTCACGCAACCAACGGCAGCTTCGTTCGCTTGCAGCCGGGATGGATGGGTCATGACGAACGCTTCTTTCCGTTGTATCTCGTCCGCAATCTTGGGCTGCCCCTTCTGTTGGCGATTCCGGCGTGGTTCACATTGGATCGTGTCTGGCGGAAATTCTACGTCGCCTTTGTTCTTTTACTCGTCGTCAGCCTAACAGTTGTTGTTTCTCCGAATCTCTTCGACAACGGCAAATTGATTTACTACTGGCATGTCGTAAACAGTGTCATCATCGCCAATTGGTTGGTGCAGGTTGCGTTCACCCACCGCCAGGCGGCAGTCGCAACTGTCCTGGCCTTGATCTGCATTGCAACCGGAATCACTGCGCTACAGAGCGAAAAGCTTCAGCATGGATTGGTATTCAGTAACGAAGACATCGCAGCGTCGAAGTTCGCGATAGATCACACGTCGAGCCGAGCGTTGTTTCTAACTGCGCCGACTACGAATCAACCAATACTTTCTCTGGCAGGCCGATCCGTACTGCGCGGACCCACATCGTGGTTATGGAGTCATGGCTACGAATTTCGTGATCGTGAAGCTGACATACGTCGAATCTACGCTGGAGTTTATGATGCTCTGGATCTGTTGACCTACTACGACGTCGATTATGTTTTCGTCGGCGAGGCGGAGAAGAACGAGCTTCGAGCGAAGACTGAGTTTTTTGATGCTAACTTTCCGATCGCCTACCAGAGCGCGAATATCAAAATCTACGACGCCCGCTCTCCCGTGAAGACCCTCGAGGCCAGGGTGCCGGTGTCGCGTTCGTATGATCGACTCGCCTCCTACGATCCATACGCGCTCCTCGCTGACTTCCCGGAAACGAGTTTCTTCGTCTATCGCGGTTGGATTGCCGCAAATGCGCGAATGCCGACCCACGAAGAGTTCAAAAGAGCGATGCGGGGATTAACGAGCGGTGTTAGACCGGGCTCCCTTTCCTCGCGTGAACGGTTGGAAGAAAATCGTCAACGGTTGATTAACGAGTTGATGGAGTCCAAGGAACTCAGCACGAGAATCAACGGTTCTTCAAACAGTGAGTACGTAAATACAGTTCTAACGAATGCCGGGCTTCGTGAAGATCGAAATCTGGCTCAGCAGTTATCGATCGACCTTGATCGGCAAACTGAAACGCGTTCGACTGTGCTCCGAAAGGTTATCGACGACAAACGACTATTTGCACGTGAGTACAACAGCGCCTTTCTCTTGGTGCATTACTTTGGTTACCTGAATCGTAATCCCACAGACCTACCGGATACGAGCCTGGAGGGATTTAACTATTGGCGACGCATACTCGATAGCTCGCGCGATTATCGCAGTATCAGTCGTGCGTTTTTGGAATCGGAGGAATACAGGAAACGAGAGATTCGGGCAGTGCCATAATTCGTAGGGGGCGTCCCTCCGTGGGCGCCCAAAGTAAATGATCAAGTCACTCGGTGGCGATCACATTGGCAATGCTGGGGGGCGCCCGCGGAGGGACACCACCTACGAATTGGTTAGTATACGCTTACCGGGCGTGGTCTACCGATGTCGAAGAGTTTGATGAGAACCAATCCTGCGACGAAACCGCCGACGTGTGCTGCGTAAGCGACGCCGCCCTGCTGTGAACCACCACCCAGCATTCCCAGTCCGCTGATCAATTGAAAGCCAAACCAGATCCCGATCGCTACGTAAGCTGGAACAACTGTAAGGAATCGAAAAAGGAGCACTGTAACGCGTCGAGTTGGATACAGCAGGATATACCCTCCCAATACTCCGGAGATGGCCCCTGAAGCACCCAGGCTCGGAACAAGCAAGCTACTTTGATCGGTTGCCAGGAGTGCGGTTGCGAAGACATGCGCTAGTGACGCGAGTACACCGCAAAGAAGATAAAAAATCAGGTAGCGAATGTGACCGAGGCGATCCTCAATGTTGTCGCCGAAGATCCAGAGGAACAACATATTGCCGGCGATGTGAGCGATGCCGCCGTGCATAAACATCGACATTAACAGGGTGAAGTAAACGGAAAATGGAGTTGCTTCCAAACCCGGCATGTAAAGTCGCTGGCCGGTAACTGGATCAAGCAGGACGTGGCTCTGCGTCACTACGTCTCGACCGGTAATAATCTCCAACGGCACGGTAGAAAACGCATAAGTGAAATGTTCGTTGCTGCCGAGCTGTTGCAGAAATACAAACACCAGGATGTTTGCTGCGATGAGCGCGTAGTTTACGACTGGCGTAATTGTTCGGTCGGAATTGTCGTCGTAAAGCGGAAGAACCATTGGATTAAGTTAGGCGCTGTCGGTGCCGATCATATGACAACGCAATGAAATTTAAGTGCGCCGACTCAATCACCTTCAGCAGCCGCTGCCGCAAAGGCCGGCTCACCATGCTGGATATCCAGTCGAGCTTCGTCCGGGGTGCCGAAAACTTTTGCTCGTTCGTCATCAAACTCACCTTCCCAGCGCGCGACTACCACTGTGGCCATGCAGTTTCCCAGCACGTTAACCGAAGTGCGGCCCATGTCCATCAATTCATCAATGCCAAAAATTACAGCCACACCTTCGATCGGAAGATTGAACGAGGCCAGAGTCGCCAGCAAGATTACCAAAGAGGCTCGAGGCACGGCGGCAACACCCTTCGAAGTCACCATCAGTGTCAACATCATGACCAACTGCTTGCCAAATCCCATGTGCTGTCCCGTCGTTGATTCAACTGCCTGGGCAACAAACACAGAAGCCATTGCCAGGTACAATGTCGTCCCATCGAGGTTGAAGCTGTAACCAGTAGGCATCACAAAACCCACAATTCGTGGAGGCACGCCCAGTCGTTCCAACACTTCCATTGCTTTTGGTAGCGCCGACTCGCTGCTGGTAGTTGCGAACGCGATCACAAAGGGTTCGCGAACGGCCTTTAGGAACTGTTTGATCGGAACACGCGCGATTAGCGCAACGGCGCCCAGGACCACAACTACAAAAATAAACAATGCGAGATAGAGCGATCCGATCAGCAATGCGAGGTTCTTCAAGACACCCAGTCCTTTGGTGCCGATCGTGTGGGCCATCGCCGCGCCAACGCCTATCGGCGCAAACATCATCACGTAACCTGTGAACTTGAACATCACCTGCGACAGACTGTCACAAAAGTGGAGTATGGGTTCACCCTTCTTCCCAATTGCCGATACACCCATCGCAAACAACACTGAGAACGCGACAATCTGTAGCACGTCGCCCCTGACCATTGAATCGACCACGCTTGACGGAAAGATGTGCACTATCGTTTCTACCAGCGTCTTAGGATGGTTCTGCGCGAGCTGACCTACTTCAGTCGCATTCGCGACCAGCGAGACCCCGACGCCTGGTCTTATTAGATTTACCACTCCGAGACCAATGAACAACGCGAGCGTTGTAACAACTTCAAAATAGATCAGCGCCTTGGCACCCATGCGACCCACTTTCTTGAGGTCGCCACCGCCGGCGATGCCAACAACGAGCGTCGAGAAAACCAACGGCGCAATGATCGACTTGATCATGTTGAGGAAAATGTCGCGCAGGAAATAAACCCTGTCTCCCCACGCAGGGCTTAGCCAGCCGAGCACGCCCCCGAGGACGAGTCCGATTAGGATCTGCGTTGTAAGTGACGGCTTGTACCAGGGACGCTTAATTGGGGGCGTAGTCTGAGTCGTTTTAATCATGGATAGTCGGGGTTGGGTCCAGTAATTCGATCACCTTCCCCAACGAAGCTTGTCGCGGAGAACGTCGAAGTAGTTTCTATTGCTTGGTTGAACTAGATTGAAGGTAGTGAGGCTCTTGCGAATCATTACCCGATCGTCAACTTTGAGTGGGAACCCAACCTGGCCATCTAGAGTGAGAGCTACATCCTCCTGCTCAGTCTTTAATCTAAGCTCGATAGCAGCATCGTCTGGAACGACGATAGGACGATTCGAGAGTGTGAACGGACAAATGGGCGTTATGACGATGGCATTCATCGATGGAAAAACAACTGGCCCACCGGCTGACAGATTGTAGGCAGTTGAACCTGTTGGGGTGGAAACGATGAGGCCATCGGCTCGAAATGAATTGACAAACTGTTGATTAAGGTAGGCCTCGATCTCGATGATGCGAGCCAGCGCGGATTTATTGATCACCACATCGTTCAGAACCCGTTGGGACACAACCGCTTCATTCCCTCGTTGAAGTTCGACGCGAAGCATCACGCGTCTGTCGAGCCGATAGTTACCGGATAGTATAGATTCCAGCGCAGCGTAGAGTTCTTCGATGCGAAACTCGGCGAGGTATCCGAGCCCGCCGTAGTTGACACCCAACACAGGAACGTCATGATCGCCAATCGTCCGAGCGGTTGCGATCATTGTGCCGTCTCCACCGAGCACGAGAATCAAATCTACAAATTCGGCTAGCTTGGCAGTGTCCACTATCGGGACAGAACAACCTGTCTCGTGTTCGACTCGTTCGCGTTCAATCTCAGGACCGCCGGATAGTTCGATACCCTTTTGCGACAACCATAGTGTCAAGTCGCAAATAGTTTTCAGAGCGTCGGGTTGGTGCGGTTTTAGGACTATTCCGATCCGCTTGATTGCTGACATTTGAATCGTGAAAGAGTGAATCGAGACTTACGAACGCCGACTGATCAGGAGGCCGCGATGATACGCGGGCCACGTTTTTAGTGTCAACGAAGTGCGTTTTGAACAGTGTCCGATATGCTTCAGCTTGTCGGTCACATCATTTGCTCCTCAGGATCGACAAGCTAATAAAGCTTATCGGACACGCTGAGTTTATAGAGTCCTAAAAACTCGACGTTGCCTTCTCCTCCTCGGATTGGCGATTCGATCACGCCCAGGTTTTCCAAACCAAACGAAACCGCCGCCTGATTAACTTCCTCAACCACCCGTGCTCGCTTCGCCGAGTCACGGACAACACCTCCGCTCCCAACTTCGCCTCGACCGACCTCGAACTGCGGCTTAATCAACACAATCAAGCGTCCGTCGCTGGCCAGAAGGGGAACGAGTGAGGGAAGTATCTTCGTAACTGAGATGAATGATACGTCCATCACAATCAAATGAAACCTGACTGGAAAATCATCAGAGTGGAGATAGCGTGCGTTAAGTCCTTCTCTCACCTCTACTCGCGAATCGTTTCGCAAACGCCAGTCGATCTGATTGTGACCTACGTCGATGGCGAACACTTTCGACGCACCAGATTGTAAGAGGCAGTCGGTAAAGCCACCTGTTGAAGCTCCAACATCAAGGCACGTCAAACCATGCACATCGATGTGAAATTGCTGAATCGCTGCTTCGAGTTTCAGCGCTCCACGACCAACGAAGCGCGAAGTTGGATCGTCGGCATGCTTAATTCGAATTTGTGAGTCGGTTGAAAATTGTTCGGAAGGTTTTTCTACTCGCTGTTCATTAACCAGCACGACCCCGGCCATCACCATTGCCTGAGCCTTGGTGCGGGTTTCCGCCAGACCCCGTCCAACAAGCAGTTTATCTATGCGCTCGCGCTTCACAGTGCGAGAAACATTACACCATTAAGACTGTTGTTGGAGGGTTTGGGACATAGCTGCAAGGCGGAAAACTTTTCAGGCTCGCCTCGAAGCATGCGTTATCGCGCGGGGAGTATCGGTCAGGCGTAGCCGTCCGGCGCAGTCGTTACAAAGCCAAACCAAGATGTGTGGGGCGTCAGCCCAAAAGAATGAACTGACCCTGCGCGCAATCTGCACAGCGTCGTCGACTTGAAGACGCTGAAGTGCTTGAACGTAGAACGCGCCATTATAAAATTCGCCCTCTGCACCCTCGTCTCGATGAACACACTCCCGTTCACGAAACACTTGTCTGGTCATAAGGATTCACCATTTCTCTCGCGCCGCATCGCGCGAAATACTGAATCGTTGTTAATTATGCCGGGGCTTTTAGTTTTACGTGAGAGAGAACGAGGCAAGCGAACTAACTAAGTCACTGATCGCTTGAGCGAGATGATGCCATCCGTGCCTGGCTACGTCAATATGTTGATTATTACAGTTTCGCGATATTAATGAACTTTTCGATCTCGAATGGATGTCATCAGCAATAGCGATACGGAAGGTTTAGTTAGGTTTGGATTTTGGATGGGAGCCTTCAAAGATCTCGTCTATGCGCATTAGATCGTCTTGGACGCGCTCACGCGGCTGATGACTTACGCGTCGCGGTCGGCGCTCCTGCCACTGATCAACTAGCGCTGCAGCAGGCGCGTTTGTCGTGCTTGGTTCCACGAGTAACGGTGCGCTGGTTTGCGAGTCAGTAGTTTGATTTCGGTGAACTGATTTCCTGGCAGTCGTCGCTATCCTTACAGGTGCGTTTGCAACTTCGGACTGAACAGACTCGCCTTCCTCGCTCTGCGCCTCTGGAGTTTCAACTGGATCTGGAACACTCATCTGCATCTGCGCGGATTGCGGCTGTTCAGTTTCAGAAGCAACTTCGCTTGAGGGGTTTGTAAAACGAATCGAAGCAAGACCTACCAAACCACCCAAAACGATCGCTCCAGCGAATGCGGCCACTAGTTTCCAGTGCTTCAAGAGAGCGCCATGCGACTTCAAATCTATCAGTGGCACAACGGGCCTGGCCGTTAGTAATGTCCACTCCTCATCGAAATGGGGTTCGCCAATCAACGGATGGGAAGGTTCAGTTTGTAGTTCTGTTTCCATAGCTTTTCGAGCCGGTTGTCAGGGTGGGAGTACCAGGAAGACGTTGCAAGCACAAGGCCAGAGTTTGGCGGCGAATGGTTCCTAAGGAATTATCCCCTTAACGGAGTGCTTAGATGAGGAAGATCGCCATTTGGGTGCATGAAAGTAACGCGACCGTCTGTGGGTAAGACAAATCGGTCGCGTTTTTTCTGTAAGCCCTTTGCAAGAAACTAACTATCAGGAAGTAACACGTTGAGGTTTTGCCCGGCGCTCATCAAGGACTTCAATGCTTTCCCTGACGCGGTTATAGATACCATCAGAGTCGAGGCCGTACTTTGCCAGAAGTAGTTTTGCATCGCCGTGGGTGATCAGGCGATCCGGTACCCCCATGCGCACGACCCGGACCTTGTCCTGCAATCCGTTCTCTTCCAAAAGCTCTAGCACGGCCGAACCAAAGCCGCCTGCAAGATAAGCCTCTTCTACTGTGACTATGAGTCTCTTTGTCCGGGCAAGAGCCAGCAGTAGCGGTGCATCCAACGGTTTTACAAATCTGGCATTGACGACCGTGGTTTCGATTCCGTCCTTCGCCAGGTGTTCGGCCGCAGCAAGCGACGGATGAACCATCGAACCGTACGCGACGATGGCAATCTCGCCGGCGTCGCGTAACAACTCGCCTTTTCCAACCTCAAGCAGCTCCGGTGTGCGACTGATGTCGGCGCCGACACCGTTACCGCGCGGATAACGCATCGCCGCCGGACCATTGTGCTCTAACATGGTGAACAACATGTCGCGCATTTCGCTTTCATCTTTTGGGGCCATCAAGATGATGTTTGGCACTCCCCGTAAATAGGCGATGTCTAAGAGACCATGGTGCGTTTGACCGTCGCCACCTGCGATACCTCCGCGATCGAGACAGAATTTAACGTTAAGATCCTGGATGCAGGCGTCATGTACAAGCTGATCGAAACCACGTTGCAGGAAGGTCGAGTAGATGGCACAGACAGGCTTCAACCCTTCGCAGGAAAGTCCGGCAGCAAATGTTACGCAGTGCTGTTCGGCAATCCCAACGTCAAAGGATCGATCCGGGAACTTCTCAAGCGCGGAACAAACGCCTGTGCCATCGGGCATCGCCGCAGTTAAAGCGACAATCTTCTGATCCTTTTCCATCAACTGGCACAAAGTGTCGCCGAAAACGGTAGTGTATGTCGGTGCTTTGGAGACACTCTTGATTGGTTTGCCCGTTGCCAGATCGAAGGGACCGGTTGCATGCCAGCGATAGTAATCGGTTTCAGCTTGAGGGAAGCCTTTGCCTTTTGTTGTTAACGCGTGGACGATTACAGGTCCATCCTTCACTTGCTTCGCTTCAAGCAATGCTGCAACCAGCGCGCGCGGATTGTGACCATCGACATAGCCGATGTACTTAAAGCCCAACTCGCTCACTAACGCACCCGGCAGTACCGCAGCGGCGATCACATCCTTCATCGTCTTGGCTGCGTGATGCAAACGTTCGCCGACCGATGGAATCGCCAGTAGCTTTTCTTCTACTTCATCCTTGAAGCGATGGTAACCATGCGCACCACGAATTCGGTTCAGGTAACCTGTCAGGGCACCCACTGCCGGAGCAATCGACATCTCGTTGTCGTTGAGAACCACTATCAAACGACTCTTCAGGTGCCCGGCCTGGTTGATCGCCTCCATCGCCATGCCGCCCGCAAGCGAAGCGTCGCCAATCAACGCCACGACGTGGTGATCTTCGCCTTTACGGTCACGGGCGATGGCCATTCCCAGCGCTGCGGACAGCGACGTCGATGCGTGGCCCGCACCGAAGGAGTCGTACTCCGATTCATCACGTCTCAAAAAACCGCTGATGCCGCCGTACTGTTTGATTGTGGGTAGTAAATCTCGACGACCGGTAAGTATTTTGTGCGCGTAAGCCTGGTGCCCAACATCCCACACGAGTCGATCTGCGGGCGTATCGAAGGCGTAATGCAGGGCTACAGCCAGTTCGACGGCACCCAACGAAGCCCCCGTATGTCCGCCAACACGCGACATCGTTTCGAGGATATAGGTTCTGATTTCATCGGCGACCGTCTGAAGTTGTTCAGGCTGCAAAGTGCGCAGTTCGGCTGGCGAATTAATGCTTTCAAGAAGGGTCATTATGGCCGCATTGTACTCCAAACGTAGATTTTTACTACTTTGCTAACATCTCAATAAACCGTCAAAACTAACGCGCACTTGGCAATACAAAGTACTCTGTTCCGCTCCGAAAAGTCAATGAATTTTTCTTCAGGAGATAGGCTATGGGTAAATAAAGATCAGGAAGGGGGTGCAGAGAACTTCACTTATGGCAACGCAAAACGTCATTAGGGAAATGGTGACAACCGATTGGCCAGACGTTCGGCGGATTTACCTGGAGGGCATCGCCACTGGAAATGCGACGTTTGAAACGGAAGCACCATCGTGGGAGCATTGGGATCAAAATCATCATCGATTCGGACGTCTTGTTATCGTGGCCAATAATGAAGTCGCAGGCTGGGCCGCTCTCGGACCTATTTCATCTCGCCGCGTTTATAGTGGCGTCGCTGAAGTCAGCGTTTACGTCGCATCAAGTGCCCGAGGCCAGGGCTTTGGTCGTGCGCTACTCGGTCGATTAGTCCAACTGTCAGAAAAGAATGGGATCTGGACGTTGCAGGCGGGCATCTTTCCCGAAAACACAGCGAGCATTGAACTCCATAAAGGATTTGGCTTTCGTGAAGTTGGAAGAAGAGAGCGAATCGGAAAACTCAACGGCGTCTGGCGCGACACTCTTTTGCTTCAACGCCGCAGTGCCGTGGTTGGATTGGACTAGCCCCTGAAGGAACTCATAACCTGCTCGAGTCGTATTCGACAGCGAGCATCAGGAGATGAGCACTAAAGACTTCCGCATCGAGTTACTGTTCAAAGCACTTGCCGATCGCACTCGTTTGCGAGTCATACATTTGATCGGCAACGATGAAGTCTGCGTTTGTTTCTTCGTAGAGGTATTAAAGACTAATCAGCCCAAGGTTTCGCGACACCTTGCATACTTACGACGTGCAGGTTTGGTATCGACACGTCGCGACGGCAAGTGGATGCATTATCGATTAGTTGAACCGTCTGATCCGCATGCCGCAAAGATCTTTCGTCACGTTCGGGAAGGGCTGGCGAACAATCCTGAGATGCAAAAAGATAAGGCACGCCTTGTAAAAATCTGTGGCGGCTCACAGCTTCCGTTACAGCTTCAAAGAGCACCGCGTCCAGCAAGTCTGAGTGCTTAGTCTTATTTACACGCTTCGTCGCAAGCGCAAGACAGCAATCTCTGGCCTTACACCGAATCTGACCGGTAACCCGATCACCCCGGTTCCACTCGACACATACATTTGCACATTCCCGATTCTGAAGAGACCTTGTGCGAACATTAGATCCTTCGTAAGAAACCTCGCAGGAGCGCCAAACCACGGAAGTTTGATCTGACCACCGTGTGTATGACCGCTCAGAATCAGCGACACATCTTTCGTTTGTTCGAATTTCAAAACCGATGGTTGATGCGAGAGCAAGACGGTGGGTAACGATTTGTTTAGCCCTTCGAAAGCCTTGGCCCAATCAGTGGCATTCCATGACCAGTCGTCGATCCCGGACAATTGAATTACTTCGGGCCCACGACGCAGCAAGGTGTTTCGGTTATTCAACACATTGATGTGATGTTGTTCGAGCGATCTTGTTGTCAGTTCAGGATCGGTATAGTGATCGTGGTTTCCAAGCACCGCCCACACGCCTTCGGGTGCAGCAAGCGACGATAGCGCCTCAGCGCAAGGTTCAATGTATCGACGGTAGGCAGTGGCGTAGTCGCCCGTGAGCACAAAAAGATCAGGAGAGGTTTGCTGCGCGAGTCGAACTACTCGTTGTACTTCTTCCAAACCCAGGATCTTGCTGTGGTGAATGTCTGTTAACTGCGTAATGCGAAACCCTTCGAATCGTTCCGGCAGGTTATGAACAAAGATATCGGTCTCCGAGATGAGGTAGTTGTAGGGTTCGATTAGTCGAGCGTAAGCGGCGACGCCTGAAACTGCGAGAAGCGGTGTAGCGAGCGCTCCCTTCAAGAACTGGCGACGAGTTGGATGTCCGATATGCTTTAGCTTGTCGGTTTGGAGCTCCATGATTCTGATAACTTTTTCGCGACAAGCTAAAGCATATCGCACATTCGCGCGAAGCCCGCTCACCCCCCAAAACGCTACCTTGACAATCTGTGAGTGCCGACTAGAATTGGTCGTCGTCTTGGAACGACACGGAGATGTGGCCGAGTGGCTGAAGGCGGCGGTTTGCTAAACCGTTAAGGGTCAAAAGCCCTTCACAGGTTCGAATCCTGTCATCTCCGCCAGACTGTTGATAAGTCAGTGGTCAGTAGTCCATGGTTAGTAGTGGTCAGCCGGTCTGACGATTCTTTAAACTACTGACCACGAACTACTGACCACTGACTTTTTGCCTATGACTGTTCGCGTACGCTTCGCTCCATCACCTACTGGTTACTTGCATATCGGCGCGGCGCGCTCTGCACTTTTCAATTGGCTTTACGCACGCAAGGTCGGCGGGAAGTTTCTACTGCGAATCGAAGATACCGATCTCCAGCGCTCCACTGACGAGTCAACGCGTTCAATCATCGAAGGTCTCGAATGGATCGGCCTCGATTACGACGAGGATATCGTCTTTCAATCGGCAAACGCTCTAAAGCATCGAGCTGCAGCTAATCGAATGTTGGAAGAAGGCAAGGCCTATCGTGACTTTACGCCGAAGGAGCAGCGCGACGACGGGAATGTGAAACTGGGAATTGCGGAGCGCGCACGTGCTCAGGCCGGCGAAGGCTTTGACCAGAGAAGCAATCCTTACCGCGATTTGCCGTTAGAGGAATCAAACCGGCGTGCTGGTGCGGGAGAGCCGTTCGCCGTTCGATTGAAGGTGCCGGTTGAGGGACAAACAAGATTCGATGACATCGTCTACGGCCTTCAAGAGCGCAGTTACTCCGAAATCGAGGATCTTGTTTTGCTCCGCTCAGAAGGCAATCCGCTTTACAACCTCTCTGTTGTAATCGATGACATCGAGATGGGAATCACACACGTTATTCGGGGGCAAGACCATCTCACAAACACACATAAGCAGGTGTTGATTTACGAGACGTTGGGTGAACCGGTGCCGAGGTTTGCGCACTTGCCACTCATCCTTGCTCCAAACAAAGAAAAGCTGTCAAAACGAAAGCATGGCGAGGTCGTTTCACTGACAACTTATCGCGATCGTGGATTCGTTCCTGCGGCCTTCCGCAATTTCCTGGCGCTGCTAGGCTGGTCACCACCCGAGGGAAAAGAAATACTCTCGAAAGTCGAACTGATGCATGAGTTCTCGCTCGAGGCCATCGGTCGTGCCAACGCGATCTTCAATTTTCAAGAGAACGATCCGCGACATTGGACCGACGACAAAGCGCTGTGGATGAATGCGGAGTACATTCGCACGATGCCGCTCGATGAATTGATACCGATGGTCAAAACCGAACTGCGCGCCAACAAACTGTGGCGCGAGGAATACGACGATGATGATCGTGGGTGGTTTGCGCGGACAGTGGATCTGATCAGACAACGGTTCTTTACGTTGAAAGACTTTTCGTTACAAGGTCGAGCGTACTTTTCCAGTGACTTCGATTTTGAGGAGTCGGCAGTCAAAGAAAATCTGCTCAAGGAGCCGCGACTTCGCGAACTGCTGCCGGCGCTCGCTGCTAAGTTAGAAACAACAGACTCGTTCAACGCAGAAACAGCTGAGACAACGTTACGAGCATTTGCGGATGAAACCGGCGTGAAGGCCGGACTGCTGATCAACGCCTCGCGAACAATGCTGACCGGTCAAGCCGTTGGGCCGTCGATGTTTGAGATTTTTGATGTATTAGGCCGTGATCGCTCAGTCGAACGACTACGAAGCGGTCTAGCCTGGGCTAGTTAATAAACTCTCGCACGCTCTTATTCGTACTCTCTCTGGAACCCCGACTCAGTAAAATCGCTGAACTGATTAAGGAGCCAATTCAATGCTAACCAGGTACGCACTCCTACTTCTTGTTGCCGGAACGGTTGCCCAAACCGCACTGGCCCAGAACTCGAACTCGTCGACAAGTGCACCAGCACGTCCGCGCGCAACCAACACAAACTCGCAACCAAAAACTACTGGACAACAAACAACCGGCACTCAGAAACCGGCGGCGTCTCAGGCTCAGAAGAAACCGGTGGTTGCGACGGAACAGCCGATCGGCTCCGATGGCGTACTTGCCGCCTTCAATCATCTGCTCGAAGGGATTCGCCACGCGAATGTCGACGCCGTCACCAGCGTCTACTGGAACTCGCCAAGTCTCTCCATGTTCAATTACAACGGAAGCGTAACCAAAGGGTGGGAGCAAGTGCGCGAGAACCGCAAGAGTTCATATCCGGAAATCAAGGATGTGAAACTCGACGTCCGCGACGTGGCTGTAACAATGCTCGGAAGAGATGGCGCGGTAGTGACTTGTCAGTGGACCCAGTCGCAAACTTACAAGGGTAATCCGGAAACTGCCGCTGGTCGCATGACGCTGGTTTTCAAACGCGTCGGCACGGCTTGGAAAGCAATTCATCTGCACTCTTCACCGGAAACACCAAACCCGGCCAGCATTCCACCGTCAGAACAGATCCAAAAACCATCGCCCTCTCCAACTCCCTAACTATGTCCGACTTGCTTTAGAGCTCCTTGCAAATGTCAGTTCGCGAGCAGAACATGTCACTGCCTCCACTCCGGAGGAGTGCAATGTTTATAGCCACCAAGCGACCCTCCTCCAGAGCAGAGTTGCTGAATGGCGCCGAGCTATAAACATCGCACTCCTCCGGAGTGAAGAAAAGAACTGCTGAAGAAATAAAGCTTTGACTAAATCCCATTCCGCGATCATTCGAGGACTCTTGCAAGAAGCGAGAAAGCAGACCGGAGATAAGCAATACCCACGCCTCCCAGGATCGAAAGGAATGGAAATAACTCCACCGTGTAGCGTGGCTCTGGATTCTCCAACGTGGAAAAGAACCCGAGCCTGAGAAAGATGATCAGTGCCGCCAACAAGAGCCAACGCCGCGAGGCTGCACTTCGCGTTCGCCATAACATCCACGCTCCCATCACGCCGAGTATCGTGTAAACCCAGGTCAACCCAGCGAACAACGGCAACCAGTACTGCTGATGAATGTCGTAGTCGAGATCTTCGAGCGGGAAAAGCTCGCCATCAAACGGGTAATACGTTGAGTGAGTATCGAACCAAAGGGAACCGGCACGTTTGACTGGCAGAACCACATAGTAGCGGAAAGGCGCACGCGCGATTCGCTCGCGCGCAATTTGCCCAAAGCCAGCATCAATCTCAGGTGTCATCTCAACCCCGCTGTCGGGCTGATCGGAATTTTCATCTTCTGATCCTTCTTCATCGCTTTCTTCCTCGTCAGCCCCTGAGCTTTGTTCAGCTTGAGCATTTGGACTCGCTGACGGTGAAGCTGCAGGAACAGCTGTTCCCGATTCTCCGCTTGCCGTCGTTGGTGGCTGACCGTTGTACTTGTCGATCAATGCCGACACGCGCTGGCGTTCATCCGGAGAATCGAACGCCCTCTTAGGAAACGCATTCATATGAATGGCTGTTGTATCGAGTTGCCAGAGGACCGGACCAATATATCGTCCGTCATCGAGCCATGTGCGTAACCACATCAAGTAGCCACGTGGTACAAACTCCCCGGGCATTTCGCCATGGGCTGGTGATAACGGCTGAAAGACGCCAAACACTCGATGGTTGCGAATCGTCCAGGGCACCAGGATCAAACAGAAGGCAAAGGAAAACACAGCCGCCACGATGATCGACTTCCAGAAGCGTTGAATGACACTCTTTCGATCTCGAGTGATAGCAAGTGATGAAAGCAAGATCGTGAAGCCGACCGCTGCAGCAAACAATCCGCTGTCAGGTCGAAAGAACACTGCTAACCCGGCGATTAATCCAGCTGCGATCCAGAGCGGGATTGCACGTCGAGAGTCAGGAGCTTTGAAGGCCAGGGTCGACACCAAACACAAAAGTACGGCGAGGAAACTTGTGGGAACTTCCGTGAGAATCGTGGCAACGTAGATCGTTGTAAATGGACACACTGCCGCCAGCGTTAGTGCGGCAATGGCAGCAACTTCTTTTCGTTTTTTGTCTTCAGTCCATTGGAATGCAACGAGAGCGACTAACGCGCAGGTGCTCGTGTCGATGATGGCCTGAACTACGCGTACGGCTGTGTTGTTGCCATGGCCAGTGATTGCATAGATGGCGGCGAGGAAAAACGGATAGCCTGGAAGTCGAATTAGCGAAGGAGCAAACGGCGGCTGCTCGTCATGCGAATAGACATGTTGCTCAAGAACATTCCTGGCAATTTGAGCATAGACCACTCCATCACCCGGTGTGTCGTTCGGCAGTCGCAACGCCACAAATAAGCGAAACCCGAGGGCCAGGAGAAGTAGCACGGCGGCAAGCCAAACCGTTCTGTGTCGCACATGCTTCAGCCAAACCATTTAGATAACTCTACCGCCATCAGCGGAAAAAAATGAAATGGGAGTGCGAGGAATCACTCGAAGCCCATCAAACATGCAGTCGGGAAGGGGGCAGAGCGCAGCGTCGCCCCCGCAGATTCATCAGCACATCACAAACAAAGTGAGCCTAAAGATCGAAGTGATGTCATGGAAACTGCGGGGGCGACGCTGCGCTCTGCCCTCTTCCCGACTGCGTGTTTGGTGAGGCTTGAGCAACCATACACAAAAACTCATTTGACAAAATATCCACGGCGTAACAAATTAGTATTCGACGTACGCAGTCATTCAGTCTGGAGGTTTTGATGCGTTCTTATTTTCAATTACCAGTAGTCCTGTTACTTGGTTCGGCCATTTTGATTGGCTGCAGCCGCAACAAGGTGACGAAGATTGGTCAAGCCGGAGATCAAACTTCCTCGACGCCAACTACCTATGCTGACGGTGCACCCCGAATTACAATCGTTGAGCTTCAGCAGAAAATTAAAGACAACAAAGTCTTTATCGTTGATGTGCGCGATCAGGCTTCCTATGATGCCGGACACCTTCCAGGTTCAAAACTAATTCCTGCTGCTCAAATTCTCAATCACCTCGACGAGCTGCCAAAGGACAAGCTCATCGTCACCTACTGTTCTTGACCAAACGAACATACGTCCGCCGGTGCGGTGGTCAACCTCAAAACGAAGAACATTACAAACGTCGCTGCTCTACTCGGTGGTTACAACGAATGGGTGAAGGAAAAACTGCCGACTGAGAAGAAGCAATAAGTGGCACAGACTTTAGTCTGTGCAGTTTTAGTCTGCGGAACTCTTCTTCCGTGGCGCAGTCTGTTGCTTTGAAGTGACTGATAGTTAAGTACACAGACTGAAGTCTGTGCCACTGTTCTGATTTACGTCGGAACTGCGCTGGCAACGAACGCTGGCAGCGGCGTCATTACTCTTCCTGCCGGAACACACATCACGGGACACGGTGCATTTCTGATCACTCGTTCAATCTCCGAACCCAGCACAGGACTTCCGCCAAAAAGTGAATTGTGAACGGCTGTTCCAATCACGATTAAATCTGCTTCCGTTTTTGCCGCCAGTCGAACAATCTCTTCGTACGGGCGACCTTCAGCGACGTGCGTCACAGCACGTGAACCGTCCGTCCTTGCCAAGTGCGTCATTCGCTCTTCAACGTAACTCCGCAATCGAGTGAGTGCAGCCAGTCCACCCTCCGGGAACATTGCTGAGATCTGGTCGAAGTAATCCCCAATCACATAGACGGCATGAAGCTGCGCTCCCATGCGGTTCGCAATCTGAGTTGCTAGTGAGGTTGCCGCAACGGACGAAGGCCGGAAATTTGTGGCCAGAAGGATTCGATTCAG
>Ga0134124_10000642_pt1 | contig 27928 bp, 20 predicted proteins | sample KB304_FD_96880 | JGI IMG/M metagenome (GOLD analysis project Ga0134124, IMG submission 96880) | Terrestrial soil microbial communities without Nitrogen fertilizer from Kellogg Biological Station, Michigan, USA - KB3-0-4 | ecosystem: Environmental > Terrestrial > Soil > Unclassified ... | reverse complement strand
CGAAGGACTGCCACCACTACCGCTACCAGCCGTGCCGGGACCACTCCCACCGCTGGCCGCGCCGCCGGTGTGGGTGCCGCCGCTGCTCGAACCACCGCTGCTCGAACCACCGCTGCTCGAACCACCGCTACTCGAACCACCGCTGCTCGTACCGCCCGCGCTATTCGAACCGGCGCTGCCAACCGAGCCGCCTGACGACAACCCGGCGCCTCCACCCGAAGTGGGGTTCGCTGAGCCGCCCGTAGAAGCGCTCATTCCCGCGGTCGAAGTCGAACCGCCGGTGGTCGCGCTCGCCCCGCCCTTGCCACCCGACCCTGGGGGAGACCCCGCTGGATCGCTACTGCAGGCGAGGACGCTGACGGCGACCGAGATGAACAGCCACCGCGTGCTGGAGGTCGGCGCGCGCGGAGCGGGGAGCGCCACGGCGAGCGCCCTCTGGCAAGCTCCGGCCGTAGAGGCAAAAGAGTTGGGCTGTTCGTGGCGCACTTCGTCGGCTCGGTTCATCAATGACCTGCAATTCTCGCCGGGAGCGTAGCTTCGCTTCGACCTCTGCCAAGGGACAAATCTGTCCCCCCTTCGGTCATCTCGTTGGTTGTGCGTTAACGTCGATGGGCCGCCGGCTCACTTCACGGCCATCACGTTCGCAACGGGGAATTGCACGCTGCCGCTGCCGCCGCCCACTTCGACGAGGATCTTGGCTTCGAGCATGTTCCCGAGTGGCATGCTCAACGACTTCCAAGCGTCGAAGTGTTTGGTGATGGATATCGTGCCGCACGAGCGCGCGGTCTTCCGGACACTGTAGTACTGGGCCCAGTTCGAGACACCACTGCAGCGAGAGCCACCGGTTCCGGAAGTGTTGCGCGTGTACATGATGTAATCCCCACCATCGATGTTCACTGTGCCCTTGTTGGTAGTATTCCCCGGATTGACCGGCATGCCATTGAACGAGTCATCGACGATGTAATACTCGACACATGGATTGGTAGACCAACCATAGATTCCGATATACGAGTAGCCACCACCAGTGCCCGACTTCTTGGATGCGAATTGCGCCGTGATCGTGCCGTAAGTGTCGTAGGTCTTGCCCGAGTTTCCCCACTCGTAGCCAATACGGGCCAAGAAATCGCCCGCCATGTTCCAATCAGTTTGGAACGCGGGAGTACTGAAGGTGGTGATGCTGCCGTTCTGCGGAGTATTGGCCCAAAGTTCCCAGGCGAGGTTGTCCTTACCGCCGCGACCATCACCCGTGTGCTTCGTGCCGTCGGTCGGCATGGTCGCGTTGCAGTCGAGCGCTGGCGCGCCACCGCTGCTCGAGGCCGTGCCTCCAGAACCTCCGGAGGCCTTTCCGCCGCTGCCGCCGTTGCTGCTGCCGCCATTTGCCTTGCTGCCGCCAGCACCGATGCTGCCGCCAAAACCAAAGCGGCCGCCGGCTCCGGCACCACTACCGGTGCCACCGTGCGCCATGCCACCGGTTTGGCCGAAGGAGCCGCCGAACGACGAGCCACCCGTCGTCGGTGCGGAGCCGCCCGAGGAAGTCCCGCCCGCGCCCGCGCTCACCCCTCCGGGTGTTCCACCATGATTGACGGACGAGCCACCTGTACTGCTCGAGCCTCCCTTGCTCGTCGAACCTCCGCGCGACGGGGAGATCGTGTCCGTGCTGCCGTCCGCAGAGCACCCGACGATCAGGAAGAAAGTGGCGAGAGCGCAAGATTGCATTGTTGTCGAACGCATAGGCATGGTTCCAATTGGTGATCAGGCTGACGCTTCGAGAAGCGAATAACAGCTCATGATAACGTCATCTTCACTCGAAAGCTCATTCGAATGTGGGGAAGTGGAACTAATCCTCACCCCGCATTGGAATTGTCCATTGTAGTTGGCTTTGCGCTGCAGCACTCGGATGCACGTATTCGAGTCGAGCAGCCGCCTGCGTCAGTGTCCGGACCGCGCCCGACCAGGCAATCAATGTGGGGTCGATGAAAATCCGGCCCCGAGTACGATTTTTTGACAAGATACGCCAGCCACGACAACGCGCGGTGTTGCCGCTCGATCAGCCGACGCGCTCCTGCTCCTGCAGGCGATTTGTGACTGAATTTGGGGGGCCCGTGCGACTGTCAGACCATGCGCACGGTTGCCTTTCTGCGCGGGGTGGCCTTCACGCTGCTCACCGCCAGCCTCACGACGCTCACCGGTCGGGCAGGAGCGACGATCGTCGTCGACGGCAAGAGGGTCTCCGCCTGGCCGGAGTCGCAGCTTCGAGAGCCCGCGCCTGCACCCGGGACGGCGCTCGACACGGTTGGGACGCCGGGGATCAAGCTATTTCCGCATCCGAGCGGGGTAGTACTCGGACTCACGATCTTGGTCGACTTCAGTGATCAGGCGGGCGCCTACTCCAAGGCTGAGATCGATGCTTGGCTGAATACCAAAGGTTACCAGCGATTCGGTCTCACCGGTTCGATCCGCGATTACTACTTGAAGCAATCGAACGGAGCGGTGGACTACCAAAACGAGGTGCATGGGTTCTACCGCGCGAAGAAGGCGAAGAGTTACTACCAAGGCGGAGATGCCTACGAGCGCGCAGATGAACTCTGGGCCGAGGTGACCGCAGCGCTCGACGCAGAGATCGACTACTCGAAGTTCGACAACGATCACGACGGTAAGACCGAAGCCATCAGTTTGCTATACGCGGGTGACGAGGGCACCTTCGGCAAAGGGCTTTGGCCGCACGCCAGCGCCTCGAACGATCAGCGCGACGGGGTGCGTCTGAACCGTTACATGATGACCGCCATGGACGACCAGCCGACGAACTACGTGTTTGCACACGAGAGCGGGCACATGCTGTTCGGGTGGCCCGATCTGTATGGCGTTGGTGACTATTCGATCATGGCCAACCGCGGCGCGAATACCAACCCGGTCGGTGTCGACGACGTGCTGCGAGCCGACCAGGGCTGGGTCGAGCTAGTCGACATTCAGAGCACGACCAATGCTCGCTACGAGGCGACCCCCAACGGCGTCGTGTATCGTTACCTGAACCCAGCGCGTCCCACGGAATACTTCCTCTGGTCGAACGTGCAAAACGTCGGCGAATGGCAGTCCCTCGCTGGGGGCGGGCTCTTGGTCTGGCACTTCGATCAATCGATTCACGGCAACAATCCGCCGCAGACGTTGGAGCTTGCCGTCGTGCAAGGTGGCGGCACGCGTCAACTGTCGGCCACCCAGTGGCCTAGTCCGGGCAGCGCAAAGACGGACTTCTTTGTCAAAGGTGTGAATACGGAGTTCGCGGCGACGACCAAGCCCGCGAGTCAATGGAACAACGGGTCCGGCTCTGGCCTGCGCATTTACGACATTGGTGCGTCGGGCCCGACGATCGCCTTTTCGGTGGGTGTTGGGCCAATTGCACCTACGGGTGCGGGTGGCAGCGGCGGCATGGGCGGCGCGCGCAGCGCGGGCGGGGCCTCGGCACAGGGCGGTTCGTCGTCGCCGGGTGGTTCAGGCTCGTCGAGCGGCGGCTCATCGAGCGGCGGCTCGTCGAGCGCCGGCTCACCGGGCGGCGGCTCATCGGGCCGCAGTGCGGCGGGAGGCAGCTCGAGCTCGAGCGGGGCAGCGGGCGCTGCCGGCGCGCCAACTGCGGGCGCCGGCGGATCGATCAGCGCTTCTGGCGCGGCAAGCAGCGCGGTCGCGTCCAGCTCAGACGCTTCGGGCTGCTCATGCTCGGCGACGCGTCGGTCGAGCGGCCGTGGCGCCATCGCGTTGGCCTTCGCGGCGCTGTTCTTGCGCAGCAGACGGCGACGCACGGCGCGCTAGCCCTGACTCTATCAGGGATGGTAGGGGCTTCAGGGTGAGCCTCGGGATCGTCCTGATCAGCACGGTCGTCATCGAATGGTTCGTGCTCCGGCGCCTGCAGTTCGACGCGGTGGTGATGGCCATCGTGCTGGCCGGCACGGCGCTGTACGTGGACTACTTGAGCTACACTTCAGTCGGCGAACGCAACTACGACGCAGAGTCTCACATCCAATACATTGGCGCGATTGCTTCGACGTTGCACCCGCCCGATGCGTCATCGTGCGTCGCCTGCGGGCATCCGCCGCTCTACTACGCGCTCGCAGCCGTTTGGTCGAAATTCGTGCTGGTTTCCGGGCTCATGCCTTTGGAGCTCGGTCTTCAATGGCTCTCGCTGCTGTTATTTTCTGCGTTCGTGATCGCGTCGTTGCTAGTTTTTCGGAGCTGCACGCGAGAGCGGTCCACGTTGCGGCTCGCAGCCGCGCTGGTCGCGTTCTGGCCCTCGAGCGTCATTCATTCGATTCGCGTCCACAACGACGCACTGGCTACGCCGCTGATGCTGGCGGCGATGTACTTCACTGCCGAGTGGGACAAACACTCCCGCTCCAAGGACTTTTTGGCGGCGCTGGTAATCTCGGCACTCGCGCTGATGACCAAGGCTTCGGGCTATGCCGTCGCCACGGCTCTCTTGCTGTTCACGGCCTGGCGGCTTCGCGCGAGCGAGCAGCGCTCGCGTACGCTCAAACAATTGATCAGCGCCACGCTCGTGCTCGGCACCACCGCGCTGCTCACGATCACGCTGCGCGCATCGCGCATCCCGCGCAAGCCCTGCCAACTGATCCTCGGAGCCGCGTGCAACGAACGCTACGTCCCGCCCCTGCCTGATTCTCCAGCCCGTTTCCTGTCCTTTCACTTGCACGACTTCGTAACGAGGCTCGCCGTTTCCCCCGAAGACCCGGTTCTGAACCGTGTGGCAAAGTCGAGCCTGTTCGGCGTGATTGCCTTGGGCGAACCCTTCACGGATCTTCGTCATGAAGTCCTAGCTCGTTGCCTCAGCTGGGGGTTGCTGGCCATGCTCACCCTGTGCCTACTCGGCTTGCCTTTGCTCGACCGGGCGGCGCTGCGCGAGAACCGCGTTTACCTGGGCTCGGTCGCGATCATGGGCCTGTTCTTGCTGGCCTTTCGCCTGCGGGCGCCGAACGAATTTCACGAAGACGTTCGGCACGTCTTCGCCGTACTCGCGCCCCTTTGTTTGGGTTACGCGGCGGTCGTCGCGCGGCTCGGTCGCACCTCCAAGCTCCTGCGCTATGCCGGTGTCGCCCTGGCGCTCGTGATGATGGCTTTGTCGGTCGCGTTCTTCGCGCGCCCGTTTGCCACCCGAGCGCCGACGACGATCTCGGCAATCGAAGTCGGCGCGCAAACCAAATCCACGGCGGGTGGCGGCTATTGGAGGTTCTTCGACTTCACTTCCCACTGGCTGTTACTGCAGTACGAGCAACCTGAGCCCACCAGGACACCCTTGCCGGTGGCTCCCTCGTCCCCCTTGAGGCGCCAATTCAGCCACGCCAGGTTGATCTTGGTGAAATCGCCGCCGCGCGCGCTGCCCAGGTCGCCGCCGTGCCCGATGTTCTTGCTGAAGAGCATGATCGGGTGACCGAGCGCGCTGATCCGGTCGTAGTCCCGCTCTCCATTGTCGTAGGCAATGTCACTCGTTCCACCGAGGATGATCAGCACGGGAGTGTGGATGGTCTTGTAGAAGGCCTGATCGTCACTCGTCAGCCCGCTGCTGGTGACACCCACGCTGGTCATGCGTGAGTCTCCCGCGGTCCCCTCCGACATCAAGCCACCGCACGAAAAGCCGTTCGACGCGATCTTCGTCGTGTCGAGGCTGTCATGATAGGCGCTACAGCTCTTTCCGTTTTCGGCGATCGCCCACGAGACGTAAGAGAGCAGTGGCTTACCCATGGCCGCCCAATTCGACGTCTGGCTGCGACTGCCGCTCCCATGCGGCGTACCGTCCGCAATGACGAAATAGCCGTACGATGCGATTTCAGCCATCGCCGCGGTGTTCGACAAACCGTCCTGCGAGCAGGCCCCGTTGCCCCAGACGAAGATCGGATATTTCTCGGTGCCGCCGAGATCGGTGGGTCGGTAGATCGTGCCTTCTTTGATGCCCGAATCGCCGTTCGTCTCCACCGTCACTTTGTGCGGGCCGCTGCCGCTGGCGTTGACCGACGCTGATTTGGACGCAGTGCAGGTCCCGGTCGCGATACTGCCGCCTGCGCCCGCGGCCGAACTCCCACCGGCCTGCCCCTTACCGCCTGCGCCGACGCCACCCGATCCAGCGAGCGAAGCTCCGCCGCTGCCTGCGGATCCCGGGGAGCCACCGAGCGCGACACTGCCGGCAGCGCCGCCTGCGCCGACACCACCCGAGTTCGAGCCGCCCGCATTCACGCTACCGCCAGTGGGGATGCTCGTTCCTGAGCCGCCTGAGGGGGAGGGTGAAGAACCGCCAGCACCCGGCTGCGCCTGCCCACCATGGCCGGCGGACGCGCTGGCCCTGCCATCGGCTCCGGCGCTACCCGTGCCGTCAGGACTGTCCGAGCTGCCACAGCCGTGGATGCCCAATAGTCCAGTCGACAAGGTCACTGCTAGGAAGGCGGAAGACGTGATTGTTCGCGCGGGGCTTGGCTTTAGGGTCATGGATACTCGATTTCATCTACGGGATACGGTGATTCAACTCGCGTTGCGCGCGACGCGCCGGCCAACGCAGTGCAAAGCATGGCTGTTCGAAATGTGCGTCCCGCGCGCGGCGTGCACGCACCCGGGCTCACGGTGTCCTCACGTCATCGAAGAAGCTGAACACGTCCGGAAGCACCAACGGGACCATCCCAGGATGATCCGCGTTCACCTCCTTGTATTGGAGTTTGAAAGCGTTGGTTGTCATCCATTCTTTGAGCACGCGGCTGCCCGCCAAAGACTCCGCTTGCGTTCCTTCCGTGACGAAGATCGGCATCCTCCGAACGTTGTCCCAGAGGTAGCCGGTCTCTTGCACGAATGGCCCAGACATCGGCGCGAGCGCAGCCCAGTAGTCCGCATATTTTGCGCCGATGTACCAAGTGCCGGCGCTGCCCATGGAGTGTCCGGTCAGAAACATGGCAGTGCGGTCGATCGGATATTCGTTGAGCACTAGCTCCAAGACGTTGATGACGTCTTTCTCGCTGAGCTCGTTGGTCGTTTCTGTTTCCGCCGTGATGGCCGCGATTTTCTTGCTGGCCTCTGCGGGTTGGCCAAAGACGGCCGGTAGGCGCAGAAAGGTTCCGTAGGCACCTTGGTAGCCGAGCGGGGACACCAGCACGTAGCCGTGCTGTTGGGCCAGACTCACCATCTGCTTGTTGTTCTGATCGAGATACGAACTCTCATCGTTGCCAGCCCCGTGCAGGAACATCACGAGTGGCAGTTTGGCTTTGCCGTCCCAACTCATGGGGACGACGACGCGATAAGCCACGTCTGCGTTGGCCGCTTTGAAGCGATAGGTTCGCTTTTGGTCCCCCTTGGCGCGCCACTGGGACCCACTCGCGTTTGCGAGTGACTGCGCCAGGGCTTTCGACTCGCACACCTGACCCTGCGGGTCGAGGGTCGTACCGAACGCGATCACTCGCTTGTCGCCGTTCGCTGGGCCGCAGGTGGTGGGTGCTCCGCCCGCTTGACCGCCGCTGCCACCCTGAGCTGCGCCGCCCGCCGGAACTCCACCCGTGCTTGGTCCACCGCCGGCGGTGAACCCCGAACCGCCTACGCCGCCCGTGCCGCCGGTAGAGCCATTGCCATTGCCACCTCCACCGAGCGCGCTCGTGCCCGCCGCTGCAGGCCCGTTCCCCGCGCTGGCACCGCCGGCACCGGGTTGCCCCTGACCCGCCGAATGGCCGCCCGCGGCGTTGGCCGTCGAGGAGCCGCCACTGCCGCCTCCGGACGGGTCGCTTTGGCCGCTGGGGCTCGTGCCGCCGCAGCCGGCAAGGGTCGCAAGGAGCGCCGCCGATACCAGCCTTTTCGCCGCTGCTTGAGCCGACAGGTGATGATGCAAGGAGCTGAGGCCTTTCGGGTCGCCAGGCCGCGTACGGGCCTAGGACTCGGCAGTCGCAGCAAGGCGTTTGAAACGGTCCAAAAAAGCGCCGCGCGCGAGCACACTCGTTCGCCACGCTGGGGACTGGCCCGTTGACTCCAAGCCGGTCTCGGAACCTTGGACCAAGCCCACCCGGTTCGCGGCTGGACGCGACCGGCGAGGTGCCCAATAGCCGAACGGGAGGGCGCAGAGACTGCGTCCCGTGCACGCGCGGGACCGGCGGCTCCGCAGCTCGGCTCGCGCGGCAGTAGCGCTCGCCGCCTACTGGCCCGCGTCCGCGGCAGACATCGTGCGCGAGAGCAGCACGCTGCGCGGGAAGCGATCTGCGAAGGCGTGTGCGGCGCGACGTGCGGAGTCACTTTGCCCCGAACCGCTCAGCGCACGCACGCGCAGCGCTTCGCGTTCTTCGGCGAGGCGTCCGTTCGGATAACGTCGAGCATGCAGCGCCAAGAGCCGCAAGGCGTTGGCGAAGTCTCCACCGCCATAGGCGGCGTGGGCGCGTCGCAGCAGCTCCAGCTCGGCGGCGTAAGACTCTTTGGCAGACGATTCTGGGGCACGCGACGGCGGCTGCTTCGCGACCGGTTGAACCGTGGACGGTGCGGGCGCGAGTTCAGGCGCCGACGAGCTCACGGTTGGGGCGGCGTTGAGCGGTGCTTTCGGGACGAGCGTTGCGGCACCGGCGAGTGGGGCCCGGCCAGTGACGGCCGAATCATTGCCCACGTGCAGCACCAGGGCTGCGGCGACGGCGGCCGCCAACAGCGTTGCGCTCGCGACCGCGACGAACCACGCCCGGCGCCAATGGCCCCTCGCCGGCGCTGGCTCATCGGCAGCGAGCAGCGCGTTTGGCGCGAGCGTGCTCGCCTGGGCTCGCTTGAGCACGCGAACGCGCGCTGCCGGTGACACCGGTCGCACGACTTTCGCCTGTTCGAGCAGTTCTTGCACTTGGGCGGAGGACGATTTGGCAGCGCTCATTTTCGTCGCCCCTTTTGCAGCAGCTGTACGGCGCGAGCCAACTCCATCCGTCCTTTTCTGAGCCGAGCGTGCACGCCGAAGCGGCTCATCGACAGCGTTTCGGCGATGACTTTGACCGGCACTTCGTCCAGCTCGTGCATGATGACTACCGCGCGGCGCGATATGGGTACGAGTTCCAGGGCGGAGAGCAAGAGCGCAACCGATTCGCGCCTCTGAAGCGTTTGCTCTTGTCCCAATGCGCCGTCGATGGCCTCGAGGTTGGGCGTGAACACCTCCCGCGAGCGGCGGCGCTTGTGCGCGCACACGATTCGGAACGCCACGCCGAACAAGTAAGGGCGCAGCGGACGCTCGGTGTCTAGAGTGGGCCAGTTGCGATAGAGCACGATGAATACGTCGTGTGCGAGGTCTTCGATCTCCGCTGAACGAGCGCCCAGCCGCCGCAGGGTCTCGAACACGTACCCGAGATGCTCATCGAAGGCCGCGACGCAAGCGTCCGCTGGCGAGCGTTCCTTCTCCGAAGGCTTGAGCAGGCGTAAGTAGCCCATCAGTCTCCAAGTACTGTCGTCATGGCCGCCCGCTGTTGACCGAAATTTCCAGACGGCGTCCGGTCTCGTCCGAAAAATGGCTCATCCCGGCCATTTGGTCGCGCGATTGGGGTTGTCATCACAGTGCAATAGAGGTGGAACGCCAATTCCGTCGCTCGATCGCGCTCGACGCAGGCAAGTTGCCGTACCGCCCCGACCGATCTCATTTGGAGAAAGCCGACTTGAGCAGCTGCCAGAGTCGCGCGGAGGCCAGCGCGCCCGCGGTGTCGGTCACCAATTGCGCAGGCCCATTGGGATTTGCGGTCAAGTGCGGCCCCGAGCTGGAGTTGGCGGCCAAGGGCACAATTGCAGACACCTGCTGGACCTGCTCGACGAAGCCGGGCAGCGCCGCAGCCAGCAACGCCACCTGGTCGGAAGCCACGGCGATGTCGAAGATCCTTGGTTGCTTGTCCCGCATCCAATCGCCGAAGGGGTTCATGGGTAGCAACGTGGGGTCTGGAACGTCCGCTAGTTGGTCGTAATACGCGCTCACCTGTATGTAGCGAAATTTGGTCGCCACGATCAGGTCCGCCCAAGGGTCCATCTCGCCATTGGGCATTGCCATCGCAGCTCCGGTCGCGTCCAGCGCGCCGAGCGATGAGATCACGACGACTCGATCAACGACTGTCGGATCGAGCAAGTATGCGTTGGCAACGTCGGTCAACGCGCCCCCCGTGACAACCACCACAGGCCGATACGGAAGAGCGAGCTCGGCCGAGAGCTCCTTGATCAAGACCGCCCCAGCGGATCGGTAGGGACTCGTGTCCTCCACTTCTTTGCCGCTGTCGGGCATCTTGAGCGGCGAATTGAAGCTGTTCGTGGTCGTCTCGGGTAGGTTCTTCAAGCCACTGTCGCGGGCATGGCGGAGGAGCTCAGTAAAGCCGTCCACGTTGTCTTCGATCTTGGGCCAGGCCGGACTCGCGCTGACGACGATGGCAGCCAGGTCGATCGCTCCGGCGTTTGCCAGGAGCACCGCATATTCTCCCGCCCAGTTGTCTTTGGCTCCGTCGTTCAAGAGGATGATCGGGTTACGTTCATCGACGGGTAGAAGTCCGTGCGGTCGCGTTCTCCCCGCATCGAGCTGCTCGGTACAACCGACGACCGCCAGTGCCAAAGTCAACGCTCGCACCGCGCGGAAAACTCGGGTCGCCGCAACTGGCGCGATCGATCGCCGTTTCATTGGAACAGCACCGTGAAGTCGAGGCCTGAAGTCACGGCGAAGCGCGGCGAGTTCCACACCGGCGTTTGATCCAGCATCACCGACCAACGCGTCAGGTTGACGAGCCCCTCGGCGCGCAACGAGAGCAGCGTGTGCGCAGACAGGTGCGGGCTGAATGCGACGCGCAGACCGCTCTGAGCGAGCAGCGTCCCAGCTCCGTGCGGCTCGTCGATGTCACGTCCCGAAACGTGCACGGTGCCCACCTTCAGCAGCGCGCACGCGCCCCAGGGTTCGGGCAGCACGCAACCAGCGGCGCTCGTGAGCAGATGCCACTGCGAGAACCCAGCGCCGTCAGCGCGATGAGTGATGACCGGCAGGCTCGCTTCCAAGCCGAGCTCGGTTGCTACGGCAGACCAACGCAGTCCAACGAACAAGCGGCCGATGGGCGCGACCGACGAAGACATGCCGAAGGCTAGGCCACCACCGCCACCGATGAACGGGACGGGGCCGCGTCGAACTGTCTCCGGTTGGCTCGGAGTGCGGACGGGTCGGTCGTGGCTCGGACGGTCGGGGACCGGCTGCACGCTCTTCTGCGGCGCGGCGGGCACCCCGGTCCCCTCTCCACTCCCGGGCTTCGCGCGCTGATCGACGTCGATTTCGAGTAACTGGATCTGGATCGCCAGGGCGAAGGCCATTGCCTCGACCAGCTGCCCGCAGCGATTACTGGTCGACGGAAAATGTCTTTGCCCGGTCGAGCTCCCGACGTCATCACGCCAGATGATGTCGCCCGAGAGCACGTCGCCTGCCTGGGACACGAATGCGAGCACGCGATTGGGCCCTGCTTCGACGAATGGATCTCGGCCGAGTCGCTTTCGGACGATGGCTCTAAATTCGTACTCGGTCAGACATTCGTCGGGCGCTTCGTATTCGAGGGAGACCTTGAGCGGGACGGTCTTCGCCGCGTCCTGAGCGTCGGCGAGGCGCGTGACGGCGAGGGCAAGCAAGATCCCGGCGAGTTGCCAATGGCTGACGCGCCTCACGGGGTGCGCGTCTCCCGGTTGCGCGAATCGAGCGCGCGCCGCCAGCGGATGATGCGACGGATCCGATGGCGCTCGAGGTGGGGCTGGGGCACGCTGGCGTACGAGTTACTGTCGCAGCGGTGCCCTTGTTGTCATGAAAAGCGCGTCGCTGGGGCTCATTCCCCCCAGGGGCGCCGGAGCTGTCGGCGGTTACTGGTCCATGTTTTTCTGCTGGATTTGCCAACCGGCGTCCGTGCAGAGCTTGCACGAAGCACCGTAGAACCAGGGCCGCAACGCGGTGTCAGCCATCAGGTGCACGCGCATCCACGCCGTAACTGCGCCATAGACCACGCTCGGCTTGTTGCCGAAGCTCAGCCAACTCCCGTGATCCACACTCAAGTATTCGGCGTACATCGCCGGTAGAGTGGTGACCGCCGTCAGTGCGCTCTGTGCGCCCGTGCAGCCGACCACGTCGTCCATCCCGCCGCAGAAGAACATCGCCGGGCCATGGAGGTTTTTTTGGACCTGGGCACCTTCGATCGGCACGTTGGTCAGGATGCGATTGTCTCCAGCTGCCTGGCTGGTCGCCACGGCGCCCTGCGAGTGTCCAGTCGCTCCGATGTGTGTGGCGTCGAGGTGATGGTAGAGGACGCTCGAAGGGTCTTCGTTCTGTTGCAATACCCAATCGATCCCAACCACCATCGGCCTCGGAGTTCCTCTGGCGACGTTCTTGCTGTTGGAAGCGATCACGACGAAGCCGTGTGATGCGAACAACGTGAGCAGCGAGCGATAGGCGCTCGGCGTGGAACCGGTGCCGTTGCCCCAAGTGATCACTGGGTGGCAGAGCCCGCCGGGGCTCAGATCTTTGGGTCTGAACAGCGTGAACTTGGGCACGACGCCGGGTCCGGCTCCACCGCCTCCATCCGCTCCACCGCCACCGGCTCCGCCGGAGCTTTCCGCTTCACCCGCTTCGGGTCCGACCTCGTTTTCGGTCACGGTAGCGTACGGCCCGACCGCGGTCGGATCCGCCGCGGGCCAGGCACCCACGGTGCAGTTATCACCCGTTGGAGTGATTGAACCGGCGCTGCCCGCATGCGACGGATTGGCACCCGCGGCACCAGACTGCGTGCCGCCGCTTCCGGTTTGCGAGCCGCCGTTACTGCTCTGCCCCGCTTCTGCCCCGTTCGCCGTGCCACCGCTGGTATCCCCACCCATCGCCGCGCCCACGCTACCGGCAGTGCTCGGTGAGCCCCCGCTGGCAGCGCCGTCGGATTTGGAGGCGCCGCAGGCCGCGTTCAGGAGCAAGAGGCTCATGGCAGAACAGAGAAGCTTGCATCCTTCGGTCGTCTTCATTTTCGTCTCCTAAGCACGGTGTCGTCTCGCAGCCGTCGACCGGAGCGAAAACGGGTCAACAAAAGACGAGCTGCCAAGCTCGCTTCTAGAACTGCTTGAAGAATGCAGCGATGGCGCTACTACCGAAACTCGGGATGGCGTGTTCGCCGTTCCACTCGCACCATGTCACCGGGTAGCCAGCGTCGCAACCTTGGTATGACACGCAGGGGCTCGGATCGATCGGAACGGTTTCGGTCCCGCAATGATTCTGTTTGAGGATCTTGTCCCGCGCCGCGCGCCCGTTCGCGGTGGGCACGAAGGTGTCATTGGCGCCGTGCGCGCCCCACATCGCGATCGGGTGCCCGGTGCCCTTGCAGGAGGGGTCGCTATAAAGCGCACCGGACATCGGGGCGATCGCCCGGAACACGTCCGACATTTCGCAACCGACGGCATAGGACATCATGCCGCCGTAGCTGAAGCCAGCCGAGAAGATGCGGCTGTTGTCGACGCAGTAGCTCGCCTGGGCGGCGCTCACCATGGCCTTGGTGAAGGCAATATCTTGGCCGTTCGTATTGGCCCAGCCGGCGTTGTCGTCACTACCGACGAGCCCCTGAGGCGTAATGTAGATCGCCTCGGGCAAGCCAGTACTGATTCGATACATATTGAGCGCTTGCTCGGCGTTGCCGCCCAAGGGGTGAAACTGAAACACCACCGGATAGGGCTTTGACGCGCTGTAATTGCTGGGCAGCTGCAAGTAGTAGGTCCGCGCCGTACCGCCGACGTCGATGCTGCACTTGCTTCCTGACTTGCTGCAGCTCGAGGTAGTGTTCGCCGAGCCGCATCCGGGCGAGCTACCCGCAGTGTTGCTCGGTGCACCGGCCCCACCGGTCGGCGACGTGCCGCCGCTCGCATTCGCGCCGCCGTGACCGACGGACCCGCCGCTATTCGCGCTTCCGCTGGCCGCTATTGCCCCGCCCGACGCGGTCGCAGCTCCGCCTGCGCTGGTCCCGCCGCTGTCCGCCGTAGCGCCGGCATTGCTGGTTCCGGCGCCTCCCACCACATTCTGCCCGCCTCCCTCACCCGCAGCCGAAGGACCGTTCGAGCTCCCGCAGGCCAACGCGAGCGCGAACGGAGTCGCTGCAAGCCATATCGTGCATTTGTAAGTCATCGCCTGGCCTCCGAGGTTGCGAGCCAGGAAAACGCGGCTCTCTCAGTGCAGTACCCCGGTGCCCGATTTCAAGGCATAGCGGACGTAATCGACCGGCGCAGCGTAGTCCGCCTTGGTTCCATCATCGATCAACAGTCCTTCCCAATCGCCCGCAGCGGGCGTGCCCGGACCATCACCGGTGCAGTCTCCGCCCAGCGAGTCGTCCTTGTAGGAGGTGAAGATCGCGTTCGGACCGTTGTAAAGACTACCACCCGCATCCAAATAGATCGCCGCGTCCTGAGATTTGAAGATCACGCCCGGAGGAGTCAGCACTTCGCCGCTGATGCGGCGGCCGCTGAAGAGAAAGCCGACCTCAGTGACGCCGAGCACCACGAGTTCGTTGAGATCCGTGGCGACTTCGATGCATTGCTTGCTGTTCTTCTGCTCCGGGTTGGCAGGGTCGTGAAAGAGGTTGCTGGCATCGAGAAAGACCGGTTTCCCCAAACGCAGCGGATAACCGTGGTTGTCGAAGAACGCGTTTTCGGTCAGTTGCGTGTTTGCCACCGAGAAATGCTCGTCGACCACGAGCCCGTAGGTGTTGTGGTGGGCAAAGCTGGATTTCTGAATGCGCGTCGACTCAGACTGGATGTAAACGCCGTTGCTGCCATAGAGCGCTTGCACGTGCTCGAGCGCGCAACCGCTGCCTTTCAGGTTCAGGTCTCCGCAAGTTCCCTGACAGCCCCAATCATTGGCCGCGGCAACGCTCGGACCGTCGCCGTTGGTGTCGCCGCCGTGGCTGTCATCCTTGAGCGACGTGAAGATGATCGGCAGCGAATCGCTGCCAACCGCCGTGAGCGTGCCTCCAGGGAGAACGTTGAGGTAAAAGCCGGCACCGAATTTGACGATGGCCCCCGGATCGATGGTTAGAGTGCTAGTGACGTCGATGTTGCAATTGGCCACGTAGACGCCCGCGCTCCAGTGCGTGGGCATCGTGATCATGCATTCCTTGATGGCGGTCGTTCCGTCTGGAAGCACCCCCGACCCGCCTGAGCCAGCGCTGCCGCCGACTCCGGCGACGGCAGGATTGCCGCCGCCGATCGCCCCCGCGCCGGCAGAACCACCAGTGATGGTCGCCCCGGCCGCGCCAGGTTGGGTCCCGACCGGCTGGGAGTCGGGACCGCAACCGAGAAGGAGAGAGGTCGCACAGAACAAGACGATCTCGGATCGCCGAACGAGGGACTTTCGCATGCAGTGATCGTCTTCTCGGCTCGTACCAATCGTTACTGCGCGACGCAGTTGGTCTTCATCACTTCCCAAATGGCGTCGCCCGTTGCCACGCTACCGGCCGCGGTCGGATGAATCCCATCCGAGGTGTATTCACTGTGACCGTTCCACGTGGTGCGCAGATCCATCCAGTAGCACTTGGGCGCGGTCAGCCCGTCGCACAAGGCTTTCATCTTGGGCCGGAGCGCGTCGAGGCAAGTCTTGAGCGTTCCGCTCGCGAACGACCCCAGCGGATCCGGGTAGAAGAAGTAGACGACCTTTTCCACGCCGTCCTTGGCCATGTTCGGGAATAGGGCCTGTGCTGCCGTCAGCGCCGCGTCGCCATTGTTCGCCTGCAAGCAGTCGTTTCCGCCGCCATCCATCAGCACGTACTTGATCATCCCGCCCTGCGCGGCTTTCTTGTACTGATTGGGGATGGCATTGGCGTCACTGCCGGACAGCAATGTGCCGCTGACCGAGTTGTCGATGTACTTCTCGCTCTGTCCGAGGGAGCCATTGGCCTTGGCCTGCTTTTCGATCTCTTGCGTGATGCCGTGAGTTGCAGCAATGAACGACTCGCCGATCACCGCCACCTGGTTGCCCTTGGTTTGGCCCTTCGTGCAGGTGCCGCTGCTGCTGCCGCCGGTACCGGTGCCGCTGCCGCCAGTGCCCGGTCCATGGCCGCCCGCTCCCGCCGTTGCGGAGGAGCCGCCCACTCCCGCTTTGCCACCCATACCGCTACCACCGCTGCCCGCTACTCCAGGACCAGAACCGCCCGTGCCGAGCGTGCCGCCCACTCCGAGAGATCCGCCCTGGGCAACCGCACTACCGCCGCTGCCTGCCGTGCCAACATTGCTCGAACCACCGCCGCCCGTCGCTGGAGTGGTGACACTGCCGCCGGCCCCGGGCGATCCACCGGCGGGCTTGGAGCCCGCAGCGCCTGTGGTCGAGCCAGCGGTACCGCCGGGCGTATCGCTATTGTCGGAACTACAGGCCGACGTGCCCACGAGGAAGACGCCTAGAACGCAAAGATTGGCAGCGAGTCGCTTGGTTGTTGTTCGCATTTTTTTCTCCAGCAGCATGGCGCACCGGTAAGCGTCGACGGTTCGACGTTCGCGTGCGTTTCTAGGCACGCGTGTTCGATTGAAACTCGCCAATGCGCAGCAACCATCGCGGCAACCACGCACGGGCAGTTTGTCCCTCGAGCTCATCAAGGGCGTCGCAAACGGTATTACCTCCAAGTAATTGGTCTTGGCAGAGGACAATTGCGCCCTCCCCCTCAATCAGCAGCGCGATATTCGCGGCTTCCTGCTCAACTCATATGTGCATTTGGATTCGCATCCATGTCACTCAGAGCGGATGTTTATTGGCACTTGGGGAGGACAGAATTGACCACACCCGAATCGCTACGAGCGAAGCTGGGGCCCTCGCGAGCCGAGCTCCGCTCTGAGGCATGTCTGCAGCGTGACCAGGGCGTGTTCGGCAGGTGGCCCATTGCCCGCAAAGGAACGGCTCGAACACGCGTTGAGAATTCGGTCGACGGAACGGTGCTGGTGCCGCCATTGCCCGAAGAATCGTTTGTCCTGCGCTTAGAAAATTCAATTGTCCGCAGCTCGAGCGGTTTCTGCTGGAATTTTGCCCTTCCAGCGTAGAACCTGAGCACACGCCTTAGCGAAAATTGAGGTTTGGCGGTGGCTCCATCGCTTCGCTCACCCGAACCTACGAGCTTGCTGGTTCAAATTCACTATCTTCGATCACGCCCATGCAAACCGCTTCCACTTGCCGTCTTTCGAAGTTCGTCACCCCCAAGTTCTCGTTCGTATTGGCTTCGGTACTTCTTGGCTGCGGGTCGGGGGGCTCGAACGAAGCCGCGAACGGAGGCTCGGGCTCGGCTTCGCAATCCACAGGTGGCACCGCCTCGACGAGTGGCGGGACGAGCGCGGGTGGAAAGGAAGCCACTGGCGGTGTCACCACGAGCGGCAGCGGTGGCGCGGGCGCCCAACCATCCCTGGGTGGTGCATCGCCGAGCGGCGGCTCGAGCGGAGGTGGCGCGCCGTCTGGTGGCTCGTCTGCGGCTAGCGCTGGACACGGCGCAGGCGGCGCTGCCGGCGCAAGCGGCGCTCACAGTAGCGGCGGTTCGGCGAGCGGCGCGGGCGGAAACGGCGGAGCGGTTTCGTCCGCGAAATGCCCCGACACCACGTGGAAGCTCGTCTGGGGCGACGACTTCGAGGGAGCCTCGGGCACCGCGGTCAACAGCGCCAATTGGGCGTACGACAGCGGGCCCAACTGGTACAACGGCGAGCTTCAGGACTACACGACCGGAACCACCAACGCCTCGCTCGATGGCAACGGGAACCTGGTCATCGAAGCACGCAAGGAGGCGCGTGAAGGCAGGGACTACACGTCCGCGCGGCTCAAGACCGAGGGCAAGAAGACGTTTACTCTAGGTCGCTTCGAAGGCCGCATGAAGCTCCCTTACGGCCAGGGGATGTGGCCCGCGTTCTGGATGCTGGGTGGAAACAACTGGCCCAACACGGGCGAGATCGACATCATGGAAAATCTCGGCCGCGAGCCGTCGATCGCTCACGGCACCATGCATGGGCCGGGATATTCGGGCGCAGCCGGGCCCACGGCGACGTACACCCTTCCGGGTAGCGCCAAGTTCTCGGATGACTTTCACGTGTTCGCCATCGAGTGGGAAACCAATGCCATTCGCTGGTATGTCGATGGCAATCTCTACTCGACGAAAACCCCGGCCGACATCAGCGGCAAGACCTGGGTCTATGACCACGGGTTCTTCATCATCTTGAATTTGGCAGTCGGCGGCGAGTGGCCCGGCAACCCCGACGCAACCACGGTCTTTCCGCAGAAGATGGTGATCGACTACGTCCGGGTGTGCCAGAAGTAGTCGACGACAATCAGCGCGGTGTCTGTCGCCCGATGACCGGAACCGCTCAATAGCTGAGGCCGTAGCCGAAGCGAAAGAGCGGTGGATCGCTTTCGTAGTCGGCGTCACCGACGTTGATTGGGATCTGGGCCATCGTCTTTGGCCAGGAATGGCTCAGCTTGCCGGTGGGTGCGTATCGACCGAACAAGACGTCGGCCAAAGCATCCGCCTCCGAACCCGGTAGCCACGCCGCCAGCCAGGCATCGGCCAGGTCGAGATACGGCTCGATGATCAGCGGGCGACCGCTCAAGATCACCGCAACCACGGGCAGCCCCGAATCCCGAGCGGCTCGCAGCGCCGGAACGTCAGGCGTTCTGAGCGCCAAATCCAGATCCGACACGTCACCCTTGCCCTCGGCGTAGGGCGGCTCGCTCAACACGACGATGACGTAACGCGCTCCCGTGGGAATCGCGCTTGCGTCTGCGGAATAAGTGACGTTGCCGTCACCCGCGATCGTTTGCACGCCCTTCAAGATCGTCGTTCCCGTAGTGACCCCAGCGGCAGCGCTGTTCGTACCGAGCCCTTGCCAGTCAATGGTCCAGCCGCCGCACTGACGCTGCAAGGAGTCAGCTCCCGAGCCCGACACGTGAACGGCTGCGGTCTCCGGGATCGGCAGCACCTTGTTTTCATTTCGGAGCAACACGGCCGACTCTCGCACCGCGCGGCGAGCGACATCGCGGTGTGCTTGCGATCCGACCTGTGCGAGTAGCGCGGAGTCACCGCTGGGATCGTAGCCTGACGCGAGCATGCCGTGCTCGCACTTGATGGTGAGAATGCGCGTCACTGCGTCGTCGATGCGCTCGATCGGGATATGGGCGGAGCCGCTCGCGGCCGGCGCCGCCTCGAGAAGCGCGACGTCCTGCGCCGGTACGTAGGGCTCCATCAGCATGTCCACGCCGGCGTTCACCGCGCTGGCCACTTGAGTCGCGGCGTCACCCGCCAACGTGCTCGACGCGCCCCAGTCCGAGCCGACGATGCCACGGAATCCCATCTCGCCCTTGAGCACGTCCGTGAGCCAGTGCGTATTCCCGGTCATCTTCACGCCGTTGTAGCTGCTGAACGAGACCATGATGCTGCCGACGCCGGCGTTGATCAGCGGTTGATAGACTTGGACGCCCAGCTTGCGGAACGTCGGCTCGTCGAGCACGGTGTTGGCCTGATCCACGCCGTTCTGCGTCGCGCCGTCACCCGCGAAGTGCTTCGCGCAAGCAACCACGGATTCGGATCCGCTCAGTGAATCGCCCTGCAATCCCTTGAGCACGGCTACGCCCATTTCCGCGGCTAGCGCGGGATCTTCCGAGTAGCTCTCGAGCGTGCGCCCCCAACGCTCGTCTTGTGCCGGTGAAATGGTCGGAGCAAAGTTCCAATCGATGCTCGTGCCGCGCATCTCCAGCGCCGTGATGTGGCCAATCTCCGTGACCAATGCCGTGTTCCTGGTCGCGCCCAGGCCGATGTTGTGCGGAAACACCACCGCGTTGCTCACGTTGTTGTTTCCGTGAACGGCGTCAATCGCATACACGAGCGGGATCCCGGAGCCGCTCGCCTGGGCTTCGAAGCTCTCCACGAAAGTCCGCCAACTTTGCGGTAAATCATCCGCTGCCGGGTCAGAGCTGCCGCCGCTGAACACCGACCCGAACTGGTAAGTCGCTACGTCGGCAGCCGCGATTCCCGCCGAATCGGCCTGAACCATTTGCCCTGCCTTCTGCTTCAGCGTCATGCCACCGAGGATGTGCGCGACCTGGTCCACACACGCCTGGCTCGGTTGCCAAGGAGCGACGGGCGCTGGATAGATGAACCCCGAGCTTCCAGCGCCGCTCGCGTTTCCGCCCATAGCGCCGCTGCCGCCTGCGCTAGTACCGCCGAGGTCGCCAGTGGACTGCCCTCCGCCGCCGGTGCTCGTGGACCCCGCGGTGCCGAGGCCCGAAGATCCACCGCTCGAGGTGTCAGCGCCGCTGTGGCCGCAGGCGACCGTCGCCGAGATGACGAGGACAGGGCCAAGGACGGCAAGCGTGACCTGGCGTGGACGCGGCGAGCGAGCGGAACTGAGCATGCTCAGGCATACCGAATGACCTGGAAGGGGTGTTCGCATTCCTTGAGAAAAGAGCGCTACGGGAGGCTGTGACGCTTCAAAACAGGCCAAGCGATGCTGGCGTTCCCTGGTTCGTCCCGACCGCCCTGCTTGGTGCAAAGAGTGGTCTCGACGCCCGAGTCGCAGCCCGAATAAGTCGAGCAGCCATTGCCGTCTTCGGGCGAAGCGGTCCCGACGCAGTGATTGAGCGTGGCCCAACGCTGAAAGGTCGCTCGAGCGCCGAGAAACGTGATCGGCATGCCAGGCACCAAGGAGGAGGCGCCGCCCGCGTAGGGCACCCGGGGGTCGTCCGTGCCGCGGAACGAGATCTCGGTGATGGGACGGCTCGGCACGCAATCGTCGACGTCCTCTTCCAAGAGATCGAACGCGGCTGGCGCGACGGCCGCAAAGATGTCGGCGGTTCCACACGCGAGATCGTAAACCATGCCTCCTCCGGTGAGCACACCCACCGCGTAGATCCGCCGCGCGTCGATGCAGGCCGAGTTTTGCACCTGCGCGACGAGGGCGCGAACGAAACCAATGTCGTCCACGTCCGCCACGCAACAGGGGCCAAGATTCCAGGCACTCCCCAACGGACCCTTCAAACCCTCAGGGAACGCGATCACGACGCCCTCGGGATCGGTGATTGCTGGGTACGGCGAGTTTTGTAGTTCGTTCATGCCCGAGCTACCCAAGCCGTGAAAATCGACGATTAGCGGCACGGGCTTCGTGCCGTCGAATGCCTTTGGAACATGGAGTACGAAGCTGCGGCTTGTCGAGCCGACCTGGACGGTATGGTTCGAATCGCCAGGGGCGATCACCGGCGAACGACAGAGCGGCTCACTCGGCGCTCCGCCGGACGAGGCTCCGCCGGACGAGGCTCCGCCGGACGAGGCTCCGCCGGACGAGGCTCCGCCGGACGAGGCTCCGCCGGGCGGTGGTTCGACGGGCTCGGTGATCGCAACGAGATCGGCTCGCGAACAGCCGAACACCAGCAGCGCAAACACACTCGAACCGCCGAGCTGGCGAAGGGCTCTCACGGCCAGGCACCGAACGTGAGGGACACGAGCAGATTGGGGCGGCCCGAGGATGCGACCTTTTGATCGCCGAAGTGAATGGCCACGTACGGTTGAGCCAATTGAGCATGCCCCGCGAGCACCATGGCGTATCGCTGCGAGAGCCAGAAAGCCGCGCCGAGACTCGCGTCGAACAAGAACGACCATTGATCCACGGAGTGTCCCTCGCGGGGCAGCTCGGCCTGGCCAACCACCGCGGTATGAAGCGCACCGAGCGAGAACGCAGCGAGTGGCCGCACGCGATGCTCCCAGTCCACGCGATAGCAGGCGCCCAGCAGAGCGTACTGCATGGCGACCTGTGCGTTGCCCGCAGTCGTCGCGACGCTGGGCTGCGTTCCGAATCCTGCGAGCGTCGCTTGCAGCACGAGCCGGGGCTGGATCGCCCAGTCGAAGCGAACCAACGGCAAGAGAGCCGGACCGACGCCATCCAAACTGGCCAGGGCGGCGGCCCCTAGTTCGAAGCCCAGGTTGCCCGAGTGCTGCCGCCCGGGAGACTCGACCTCGACGGACTGCGCATCTGGGGATCGCACGGTGCTACTCGGACGCTGCTGGCCCTTGTCCACCGGCACTTCGAACAGGCGCGCGCGCAGCACCTCACTGGCGCGGATCGCCAAGCCTTTGGAGGAGTTCTCGCTTTTTTCGTCGACCTTCATCCGCGCCAAGAGCTGAAAGCTCCGCGCGCGGTCGACAATCCACACCTCGACCGCGACGGGAGTCGCCTCTCCGACCACATCGACCGCCGCGTCGCATGGTTCCTCCGTCGCGAGCTCGCGCTGCCAAGACTCGGGCGTCACTGCGTTCGGGTTGGATTCCGGTCGCTCTCGAACCGTCACCTCGAAGCCCACCGACAAGAGTTCGCCCCGCAAACGTTCAAGCAGTTCAGTCGTCGCGGCAGAGTGGCTCGGTGGACGCAACAACACGACCGTGTGTGCAAACGCGGGAGAACCCCACGAAAGCCAGATCAGGCATGAGATGACGAGCCGAAGCCAAAGCACGGGAGACGCTCAAGGTTCGCCGCACAAGGCGCGCGCCGCCCTAGCATAGCTGCCCTTCGGAAAACGTCGAAGGTACTCCTCGGCAATCGGCCGCGCCACGGCGCGTCCCTTGAGCTCGTTCGTCAGCACCATCTTTCGCCCCCACGCCTCTGCGGCGTAGGTGCCGGCCGCCGCGCGCTCGAGATACTCTTCATACCAGGCGAGCGCCCGAGCGCGATCGCGCGATTCCTCCACGCGACCAAGCAAGAAGGTTGCATCGAGCGAACGCGCAGAGCCGGAGAATCGGCGCCGCTGGGCGAGCAGCGCCGATCGGGCCAAGTCGCTCCGCCGGCGGTAACGCGCGGCGTCCGCGAGGGCGAACAGCTCTTCACTGGAGGCTGTCTCCAGCGTCGCGTCGACGCCCCGGGCCTCGACCTCTGCCAAGATCCGGTCCCAATGACCATGGGCCAGATACTCGGACCAGGTGGATTTGCGGTCGACTTTGCTGGCGCCGCTGGCGCTGCTGGCGGGTGCGATGGTCGTCGAACTCTTGTCGGGCGCGTCCTTGGAGTTGGCCGTCGCCGCCGCCGCTGCCGTGTTGGCGGAGTCGAGGCTCGGGAGCGCAGGCGCGCTACTCGACGTTGCAGCGACGGGTTCTGCTTGCGTCTCGCTGATCAGGGTCTCCGCTTTGGGCAGATTGACGACCAAGCGTTGCCCCGCTCGGAGTTCGATGTCGCCGCCGGCGATCGGGCCGCTGACGACCACGCTGCCGTGCTGGAGTCGGAGCTCGAAGCGCTCACTCGAAGGCTCCCATGAGACGGTGAAGAATGTTCCTTTGACCGCAACCGCGAACGGACCCGCTTCGACGAACCATCTTCGGTCCTTGCTGCGCGCCACGTCGAAGGAGGCGGTGCCTTGGTCGACGACGATGCGCGTGCCCTCCTTGTCGACCACGCGCAGGCGTCCACGGGCCCCGGGCAACAACTCGACTTTGGTGCCCTCGTTGAAGAAAAGTCGAACTCCACCGTTGCCCGAGTCGCGCAGGTATCCACCCGCGAGCACGCTGCCCCCTTCGACGCGATAGGCGAGTGCCGGCTGTTCTCGCGTGCGCCCGCGCAAGAACGACGTCACTTGCAGGCCAAGCAGCCCACAGATCAAAGTCAACGCCGCGGCGAGTGACCAGTACACGACTTTGGGTCGTCGCGCGCGGTGGGCGGTAGCTCGATCCATCAGCTGGTTCAGCCCTCGGTCGAGCGCCGCCGCGCTCGGGGGCTGGACCGTATCTCGCACGAGCTTCGCGAGCGTCTGGAGCGCCCGAAGATCGGTCGACGGATCACGCCGGGTCATCGCTGCCACCGCCCGGTGTCGAAGACCTCCGCTAGGTCCGCGTCTGCCATGATCCAGCGGGAGAGACGGGTCACGGCGTGGGTCAGCGAACGTTTGACCGTAGACACGGAAATGTCCATGACCTCGGCGATCTCCTCGACGGTCATCGATTCCAGCTCACGCAGGCTGAAAACGAGGCGATCACGCGCTGAGAGGCGATCGAGCAGGGCATAGAAGCGACGCAAGAGATCCCGCGATTCCACGTCCACGCTCCGCGAACTTAGCTCGACCAATGCCTCGGGTGTCAGGAAAGACAGCCAGCCGCGCAGCTTGCGTCGGCGAAGCTCTGATTTCAGGCCGAAGATCGCGAAAGAGTACACGAAGCTGCGCAACTTTTCAGGCTCGCGCAAGGTCTTTGCTCTTCGGAAAACATTGAGGAATACGTCTTGCGCCAGATCCTCGGCGTCCGATCGCGAACCGAGTGAGCGCTCGGCCATGGTCAGCACCATCGGCGCGAAACGATGCCACGCCAGCCCGATCGCCCAGGCTTCGCCGTCCGCGAGCCCGTGGGCGAGTTCCACGTCGCTCACGTCACGTCGGTTCGCCCCCGCTACGAGCGACAGGGAAACCTGGGAAAGGCGCTTCGGCATGGCGGCGGATGCTTCGCAGACGGTGGGGAATCGTGAAACCGGCTCAAAAATTTGCACCCCACACCGGACCAGGGGCCGCCCGCCCTCAGCGCCCGTAGCCCGCGGCCACGATATTGGCCTGAACGGCGTCGTCAACCGAATCCGAAGGGACGCCGGCCGTGATTGCGCCCTCGAAGAATGTTCCTGTTCCCGTGTTGCTGCCGTCACCGCCGGTGCCGAGAATGATGGCGCCCTGCAACTTCTTGGGACTGTAGCCTGATGAAGGGCGCGTGCCGTCCCACATGGTCGTCAGTGGCCCAGACTGGGCACTTCCTGCCTTGAGTGTGAAGTGATTGCCCGACGGTCCCTTCAACATCGCGCTGGCGTACTGCGCAATCACTGATTTTGCACTTGGAGTGCTGAGCGATTGCGATTGCCAACCTCCCTTGTTGCCTTTGAATACTCCATTTTCGAGATCGGCTGCGACCCAGGGCCCGGAGCCTTCACCCTTGCCGCCCCAGGTAATGTCGGATCCCCAATACACCGCTTCCATCGTCCCGTTGCCGTCATCGTTGCCACTCGTCTCGGCGTTGCCGTAGTCGAAGCAGCACGAGTCGTTGAAGCGCTTTCCGTCCACCAGCATGTACATGGCTTCCGGCTCGTCGCCTTTTGCAACGCCCTTGGTCGAGTTATTTCGGTATGCCACGTTGCTATTCGCAGTGACGTAGATGCCATGAGCGGTGTGACCGCTCACGGTGATCTTGGCATTTGCCGCGTTTGCTTCCACTCCCCCATTCGGCAACCAGTGCGCGACTGGAGACTTGACGAGGTCGTTCTTTTTCGGAGATTGATCGTACAGCACGGAAATGGTGCACGTGGTCCCGCTACAGAATGTGTCTTGCACGGCCACGTCGACGAAGCTGCCTGCAGCGAGAACAGGAACGTCCTTCGTCGCTTTGTCCGAAGCGCGCCTGACCTGGTACAGCGGTCCACTATAGCTCGCGTACAGCGCGCGCACCGTGCTGTGCGCGGCAACGCACGGGGTATTGGCTGCCGCGTAGATGTCGCATGGGCCGGTCGTGCCGGGCGATGCTCCGCCGGCACCAGCCGAAGACGCGCCGGATGCGCCCCCCCGACCTGCTGCCGCACCAGCGACTCCGCCCGTGGCGTTGGAGCCACCTGCCGCTGGAGAGCCAGCCGCAGAAATGGCGCCAGCAAATGCGCCTGCTCCCGCAGTGCTCGCCCCTCCGAGACTGGCCTGGGTGCCGCCGATCTCTGCGTTGCTTCCCGCGTGAGCGCCGCCGACGCCTGAAAAAGCACCGCCTCGTGCGCCGGCCCCGCCGCTGGCCGCAGCGGTCGTCCCCGCAGTGGCGCTAGCCGCACCACCGGTTTGGGCGCCGGTCGCAACGTCGGAAGCGCTCGAGCAAGCGACACACAGCAGCGCGGCTGAGCTCAACGACCAAAGCCAGGATCGTCGGGTCTTAGACAAACCGATTTCACACGCTACGTCGCCCGAGCCCATTGAAGTCTCCTCGCTGCCAGAACCGTTGAGTAAGGATTGACTGTCCGAGCGAGTCCGAAGTTGTTACTCGAATGTCAGCGCGCACATGCGTGCATGTGAAAAACAACTAAGCATCAACGCAAACACAACATGGTCGGTCGACAGCGGCGCGCGCTTCCGAAGTAAAGAAGTATCCCGATCTGCGACGGAGCGAATGTCAGGTCACGAGTGTCGCGGTAGCTGAGCATCACGAGACGCCACACTTTGCCCGACGGAAACGGCTGTCCGACGCTATTGCCCACACGATGAGAACGCTCAAGCCAACTGCTGTCGGCCAAGAACAGGTGGCGAAGACGAAATTTTCGACCCACGCGAGAGTCGCCTTCGGAAAAGTTCAACTCGGATTAGTGGTGTTGGCTACAGGGCTCAGCATCAACGGTTGCTCTGCGAGCGACAACGGCGATGACGGCGACAACGGCGGTCACGTGAGCGTGGCCGGCAGCACGCACTCGAGCGGCGCTCCGGCGATCGCGGGCAAAAGCGGCGCGGGTGGTGCAGGTGCGGGCGCGGGCAATGTCGGAGGCTCTGATGTAGGCGGGTCGCCACAATCCGGTGGCAGCGCTGGTTCACTCGGCGGCAGCCCCAGCACGAGTTCTGGCGGAAAGCCGGCGATGGGCGGCTCGAGCGCAGGCGGTCGCGGCGGAATGGGCGGCTCGGGCGGCAGCGCGGGCCGCGCTTCTGGAGGGACTTCATCAGGCGGCGCGCCGCCAATCGGCAAGTTCGTCGGCAACATCACCACCGGCAATTCCGTGGACACCGGCGGGATGAAGTTCTCCAAGTATTGGGACCAGCTCACCCCTGAAAATGCCGGGAAATGGGGCTCGGTTCAGCGTTCGGCCAGCGGCGATTTCAACTGGTCCACGCTCGACGCTTTCTACGAGTACGCCGAGACGAATCACATCATCTTCAAGCAACACACGTTCGTCTGGGGCTCACAGCAACCCAGCGGTACGCCGACCTTGGCTCAGGTCGAAAATTGGATCAAATCGTACTGTCAGCGCTACCCCAACACTCGGCTGATCGACGTCGTGAATGAGCCACCCCCGCACACCACGCCCAACTACACCGCGAACCTGGGTGCTGGTGAATCGGGCACGTACGGTTGGATCACCAAGGCGTTCAAGCTCGCGCGCCAGTATTGCCCGAACGCCGTTCTGATCATGAACGACTACAACAACATCGAGTACGGGGACCAAGAGAGCCACTTCATCGACATCGTGAAGCAGATCAAAGCTGCCGGCGCTCCGATCGACGCGGTGGGCTGCCAGTCGCACGCGCTTCGCACGATGTCGGCATCCACGCTCCAGAAAAACCTCGACACCATGGCGAGCGGAACTGGACTGCCGATCTACATCACCGAGTACGACATCGGCGAAGCCAACGATGCAACTCAACTAGCCACGTACAAGGCGCAAATCCCGATCTTCCGCAACACCGCGGCCGTGAAAGGGATTACGATCTGGGGCTGGATCAACGGCAGAACTTGGGTCGCCAACACCGGGCTCGTCAATGGCACCACGCCCAGGTCCGCGATGACTTGGCTGATGGGCGAGCTTGGGCGCCCAGTGCCTCCGAACTGAGTTGAGCGCGCTAAAGAACTGAAGCGTTGGGTGAGCTGAGGCGTCCTTTGAGGAGGACGCGCGGCGCCTTCGGCGCGCGATGGGAGACTTTCGTTTGGCGCACACCCCTTCGGGTGTCACGAAGCGCGTCGCTCGGACGGTGACGATTGGCCGCCCGCGCTGAAGCTGAGGGAAAGCAGGCGCCTGTTCGGTCAGTTCCACCCCTTCGGGTGTTCCGCAGCGGCTTCGTGGCCTAGCCTCATTCGCAGATCGTGATCTGGTCTTCCAAGACTTCTCGCTCGTTTTGGTTCCGGGCATGCGGCTGTAGTGCTTCCCGCGCGCTGGGGCGCGAAGCGTGCTGCGCTTCGCGCGCACCAGAGTTTGTGGGCAGCGTCGTGTTACTCCGCTCGGCGCT
>Ga0134124_10000641_pt1 | contig 27939 bp, 31 predicted proteins | sample KB304_FD_96880 | JGI IMG/M metagenome (GOLD analysis project Ga0134124, IMG submission 96880) | Terrestrial soil microbial communities without Nitrogen fertilizer from Kellogg Biological Station, Michigan, USA - KB3-0-4 | ecosystem: Environmental > Terrestrial > Soil > Unclassified ... | reverse complement strand
GCTCCTCATCCGGCAGGAGGTGGTCGGCGCCGTCATCAGGACCCGCAGCAGGATAAAACCGGTTTTCGTCTCTCCGGGCCATCTCATCACCATTGACGAAGCCGTGGCGCAGGTGCTCCGGACCACGGCGGGCTTCCGCCTCCCGGAACCCCAACGGGAGGCGGATCGTTTTGCGGCCGAGATCAAGAGGCGGTTTTTGTTGGGGGAACCCTGCTGAATCACCGGCTGAACCCCACGGAGGTCCGCGCCTTCAGGCCGATATTTTTCAACATGCCAAATCCATTTTCTTCATGACGATGTATAATGAATGCAAGGTACACCATTACGGAAAAAAGGAGAACGAGTCATGGCAAATCCGTTCGTGCATGTGGAGCTGATGACCACCGACCTGGCCAGGGCCAAGGAGTTTTATTCCGGGCTGTTCGATTGGCAACTGGAAGATATTCCGGGGATGGACTACACCCTGATAAAGGTGGGCGAAGGGACCGGCGGCGGCATGATGAAAACCGTCCAGCCTGATTCACCGTCGTACTGGATAGCCTACGTCTACGTGGACGATGCGGTAGTCGCCACCGAGAAGGCCCGTAATCTCGGGGCGACGATCTGTAAGGAGGTCACCGAGATTCCCGGCATTGGCTGGTTCAGCGTCATCACCGACCCGACCGGGGCGACACTGGCGCTGTGGCAGATGAATCCGGCCGAGGGTAAGCCTGCGGCGTGAGCAGAGGGCTGCACCGGCAGCAAAGGGAGTCATGAAACAACGTCCACTCAAACCTGCCGTTCCGCGCCCTGCCGGGGAGACGTTGCGCCGTGTCATCGGTGACCTGATCCTCGACCAGCCGCTGTCTGCCCGGGAGATATCGGTCCGGGCGCACATCACGGAAAAGGACGTCTACGGCCACCTGGAACATATCCGCCACAGTCTCCACGCCGCCGGCAGCCATCATCTGGAGGTGACCCCGGCCGAGTGCCGCTCGTGCGGCTTCGTGTTTACCAAGCGCGACCGGCTCGCACCGCCCGGTAAATGTCCCATCTGCCGCAGCGAGACGATCTTCGAGCCGCTCTTCGCCATCAGACCGAGGAAGGGGGACGATGCATGACGCCCCAGTTCCATCCAAGCCTGGTAAACGGCCCCTTCGACGACCCGTCGGTCTACGTCGATTTCCTCTACGAACGGCGGGCGCTCCTCTTCGACCTGGGAGACATCCGGGCACTCCCTCCCCGCAAGATCCTGCGGCTTTCCCACATCTTTATCTCCCATACCCACATCGACCACTTCATCGGCTTCGACCATCTGTTACGGCTCTGTCTGGGGCGCGAAAAACGTCTTCATCTCTTCGGCCCTCCCGACTTCACCGCCCGGGTGGAGCACCGTCTCGCCTCCTATACCTGGAACCTGGTGGAAAGCTACCCCACCGACTTCACCGTGGTCGCCGCCGAACTCCATCCGGACGGCAGGAGCATTTCCGCCGAGTTCCACTGCCGCAGCGGATTCAGGCGGGAGTGCGAGCGGACGGAGCAGCTGCAGGACGGCATCATCCTGGACGAGGAGACGTTCCGCGTCCGGACAGCCTTTCTCGATCACAAGACCGTCTGTCTGGCCTTTGCCCTGGAGGAAAAGAACCATGTGAACATCATGAAGAACCGGCTGCTGGAGCTGGGTCTGCCGACCGGACCGTGGCTCGCGGAGCTGAAACGGGACGTCGTGCGGGGAGAGCCTGACGACAAGCGGTTCCGGGCCTGGTGGCTCGGAGAGGGAGGGGTGGTCGAGCGCCACTTCGCTCTTGGGGAGCTGAAAAAAATGATCCTGCAAGTCGTTGCCGGGCAGAAAATCGCCTACGTCACCGACGCCGGCTGCACCCCTGCAAACGCGGCCAAGATCGTCGCTCTCGCTCGTGGGGCGGACTACCTCTTCATCGAGGCGACGTTTCTCGATTCAGAACGTGAACTGGCCGGCGAGCGGCATCACCTGACCGCCCTTCAGGCCGGGATGCTGGCCCGTCAGGCGGGTGCCGCCAGGACGATCCCGTTTCATTTTTCGCCGCGCTACCAGGGGATGGAGGATAAGCTGCGGGAGGAGCTGGAACAGGCCCTGCAGTAATTAGTTTCCCGTCCGGAATCTCCGGACGGGAAACTGTTGGTTTTCGATTTGAAAAGCGGGAATCTACGGGGTCAGTTGCTGCATCCGGAACCGTGCAAACAACAAGGCCGCAGGAAAAATCCCGCGGCCTAGTAGATACACAGGGGAGTGTGGCTCCCGAATCCCTATTCAATACGGATTTCCCCCTTCATCCCCATTCCGGCATGTCCTTCCACCGTACAAACCAGGTGGAAACTCCCCGTTGACACTGGAATGAAATACAGATCGAGAGTGCGGCCGGGATAGACCTCGATGGCGCTGAAATATGGCGCCTTTACCTCGCCGTCACTGTTTGACTGGAGTTTGCGGGTGGCGATTGCCCTGAAAAACTCTTCGGCGGTAAAGTAATGTTTCTGGGTGCCCTTATTCTCGATCACAAGTTTGTAGGGGACCCCCTGGCGAAAGACTAGGTTGGCGGGGTTGAAGGCAAAATCGGTCATGGTGACGGTTGCGGTCTCCATCTTGGACCAGTCGGCTGCCTTGACCCGGTCTGGGGCGTCCCGCACATACGTTGCATGATGGTGGTGACAGCAACCTGAAAGAGTCAGGATTACCGCCAATATTGCGCTGCCTGCTGCCATTTTTTTCATGGGTTCCTCACATTTCCGAAACCGGGGAAGTGCGCTCATTCCCGGCTTCATCCAAGATGGTACTGCTGTTGCCAAGTCTACCATATAAAGCCGCCACGGCAATGACGAGGGCGGGTCAAACCGGTCATCTCCGGTAACTGATCCGATATATGGCGCCGGCCTTGTCGTCCGAAACCAGCATGCTCCCGTCGGGCATGACCTGCAAGTCGACCGGACGTCCCCAGGCGCTGCCGTGCTGCAGCCACCCCTCCGCGAAGGGTTCGTAGGATACGGCGCGGTTGTCCTTGAGGCGGACCAGGGTGATCCGGTAACCAATGGGTACGGAACGGTTCCAGGAGCCGTGTTCGGCGATGAATATCTGGCCGCGGTAGTTCTCGGGGAACATGGTGCCGGTATAAAACCGCATGCCGAGCGACGCTACATGGGGACCGAGCTCCATTTCCGGCGGGACGAATTCCTCGTTGCGCCTGCTTTTGCCGAACTCGGGGTCGGTTATGTCCCGCCCGTGCCGGTAAGGAAAGCCGAAGTGCAGTCCGGCCCTGGAGGCCCGGTTGAGTTCGTCCGGCGGCTTGTTGTCTCCCAGCCAGTCACGGCCGTTGTCGGTGAACCAAAGCTCTCCGGTCTTGGGATGCCAGTCGAATCCGACCGTGTTGCGCACTCCGCGGGCAAATATCTCCAGGTTGCTGCCATCCGGGAGCATTCTCATGATCGAGGCAAAGCGAGCATCCTTCTCCTCGCAGACGTTGCATGGAGCCCCCACCGGAACATAGAGTCTGCCGTCCGGCCCGAAGCGGATGAACTTCCAGCCGTGATGGCTCTTGTCCGGAAAGGAGTTGTTGACCGTTACCGGCTTGGGCGGGTCGTTCAGGTGCTCCTCGATGTCGTCGAAGCGGATCACGCGGCTGATCTCCGCGACGTAGAGGGCGCCATTGCGGAAGGCCACCCCGTTGGGTGACTTCAGGCCGCTGGCGATGGTAATCACTTCGTCGGCCTTGTGGTCGCCATTGCGGTCGACAATGGCGTAGACCTTGCCCTCGCCGCGGCTGCCGACGAACAGGGTGCCCCTGGCGCCGATGGCCATGGAGCGTGCGCCCGGCACATCGGTGGCATAGACGGCGATGCTGAAGCCTGGAGGGAGTCTGATTTCGTCCGGTCGCAGCCCTGCGCTGCTGCAACTGGTGGTCGATGCCAGGACGAGCATGGCCGCAACGAGAAATCGGCAATAGATCCTAATGGTCATATATCCCCCCTCCTGCCGGCAGCATCATCATGATCGGAGTCCGGAGTTGCCGCGCCGAATGACGCGACAGGCGGCACAAAGACATGCTATACCTTGCCATATAACTTGGAATGGCCCGCCAAAAAACCTGTCTATACAATATGCTTTTGTAACACAAAAAGATAAATATGCCATACATCAGACTCTTAGGCCAGCTCGGTTGCAAGGCATGTCTTTTGCTTGCACACGAAAACCTACATTTCATCAAGACAGGCTTCAGTGTATCTATTTGTGACAAAATTTCTATTCATAGTGATCCTTCTGATAATGACAGCTAAGCCGTCTGAAGCGGGAATGGCGCCGGGCACCTGCTCAGGCGGTTCCGTGCATGATATGAATGCGTTCGCATATGTTTCAAATGATCCGTTGAAGAGAGTCTGTGTTTTTTGCCATACTCCGCATAACGCTCAACCGGTTGCCGGACCTATCTGGAATCGCAGTTCCGGGACCGGTAATTCCATGGCGACAGGGTATACCTGGATATCTCCGGCAAATTCTGCCGTCCCGATATTCGACGATCCTCTAATAGGTCCAAGCAGGCTCTGCATGATGTGCCACGACGGCACAGTCGCCATAGATGCCCATGGAGGCCATATGACCGCGAGGGGCACTATCGGGGAAGGCAGCAGGGATCTTTCCAACACTCATCCGATCGGCTTCAGTTATGACGATTCCATGATTGCCCGGGGGCCCCTGGAACTGGTGGAAAAAAGTCAGTACTTGCCTACTGCAATAAGCAACACCACCGGCGTTATTAGAAACGGGACTCGCAAGGTCAGTGATATCCTTTACGCAGGGTCAATAGTCACCTGTTCAAGCTGCCATGACGTGCATAACTGCAATAACGCCAAACCCGATCCGGGCCACAATTATAACTATCTTCTCTGGGCAAAGGAAGAGCAGTCGCTTATTTGCCTGACATGCCACATAAAATAGTCGGGGAATACAGAAAAGGCGGCCAAGGTGGCCGCCTTTTGAGTTAAACATGCTCTCCTCCGCAGTTATGCACATCATCGGTTTATATTGATTTCCGGTCCACAGTCAAAGGGAAAGCAATTAAAATCGGGTTCATCAACGGCGACGGCCGGCACGGAAAATACCGTAAGGGCAACTGCCACAATCAGAATTATCTTCGTCAACGTTTTCATGGCTGACCCCCTTTCATTCGATTGCTCTTCACACATCCATTATATCCACTTCGGCCTGATGGTGCAAATGACGTATTATCGACTGACTTTGATGCTTTCCAGATGATATGAAGGTCGGACAGGACAACCCCCACAAATTCTCACCCCGGAGGTGCCATCTTTGCCATCACGCCAAAATCCCATTTTTTGACGTACATCATTATTCTGTCACCGGATTCGGGTGTAATCTCCGCCAGTACGATTAAAACGGCGCACGTTTCGGACGCCATACATTTAAGGAGAGTGATCAATGGGGAATTGCGGATGCGGCCATGATGCCGGCGAGGGGCCATTTGCTGAAGGCAGGAATCTGGTGGAGTTTGTTTCACGTGCCCACGGAGGTGCCCTAAAGAGGAAAGAGCTGCCCGAAGGTGGACTGCGGACGTCCTGTCAGGGGTGTGGAGCAGCCTTCACCCTGGCTACCTTTGTAGACAGTTGCCCGGAGTGTGGCGGAGTTCATGCCGTCTCACCGCCACGCTGCGGAGATTCGGCGAATATCCAGTTTGCCGGGACCGGCTATCGGCTGCCATAACATCCGGATACCATGAACAGTCGATGCTGAAAACGGCACCTGTTTCAGGAGGTACAATGATTACCACGAGCGAATATGCGGTTACCATCACCATCTGGGTATTGACGCTGGCCGGGGTCTTCTTCGGCGGCCGTGCCGCCTGGCGGCGAAGAAAACAAGCACGTGCGGATGGAAGCCGACCGGCGAATGGCAGAAAGTAAGCCTGACCCGGGAGGTTTACCGGATCTTCTCATAGCGGTTGACTCAACAGAGGATGTCTTATATATTCGGCCATGTATTTCAAACAAAGATAATCGACAAGACTAAACCACCCGCGAGGGTGGGACGGAAAGCCCATTGGGTCTCACCGAGACAGCCGGGATGCCGAAGTATCATAGTCGGCATCCCGGTTTTTTTGTATCTGGATGCCCGGCAGTCGCAGCAGATCCAATACAAAAGGGAGAATGGCATGAACAGGAAGATGAATCTGAAGAAGGTAGCCATCGCCAGTGCAGTCTGTGTGATTGGCATGGCGGGTATCGCCACGGCATCCAACGTAGCTGTCGGGGTCGATGTCAGCACCCCCAACGTACGGGTGCAGGTCGGCAGCACCCCCGCCCCACCGCCACAAGTGACCGTGGTTGAACGGGAACGGGTAATCGTCAGGGAGAGAGAGGTGCGTCATGACCGCGGAAAACACAAGGGTCACTACAAGAAGCATAAGAAACACAAGGATCACGACCATTAGGATTTGGCGGAGCACCAACAGCAAAGGCGGCCGAAATGGCCGCCTTTTGAATTAAGCGTGATGTCCTTGTACTTCCCGGCCCGATGACCGGTTGTGATGCATGAATATCTGTCAAATCGCGACAGTATAATCGATCATAGCGGCAACCGAGGAACCCTTCCCGTGGTAGTGATTTATGCGAGTCGGCATATTTTCCAGTTACAATAACGGGTTACTGTTATGTTTGCTTTAAGGTCGTATTGGTATGGTGCGTGCATTAGAACTGCTTCCACGTGTTTTTAATTAATGCTGCATCTGGTCGCTGCTGCCAGATACAGGAAACAGGAGAAGATTTTGGACATTACTCAACCTTCAAACGGGGGGAGACCAGTAACCCGGCGGAAAAGCTCAGCCGTGACCTGCCAGCAGGAGGAGCTTCTCTCCACGAGGGAGTTCATCCGGCAGTTGCTGAATGCCGTGCCGATACCGCTGCTCGTCATAAACAATGCATGGCAGGTGGTCTATGCAAACGCCGCTGTCCACAGGATGCCGGCGGTTTCGGGAAGTACCACGGTATCAGGTCTCCAGGAAGGCGAGGAATTTCATTGCATCCACGGGCGGCACGACGGCACCCAGGATGACACTACGCCGTCGTGCCGGATTTGCGGCGTTGCCAGGGCAGTTGCGACCTCCTTGAAGGGAAAGGGATCGGTACGCGACTGCCGTCTCACCTGCGATCTGGCCGGAGACGCTCATTCTCTGGATCTGCGGGCATGGGCAACTCCGCTTGATATGGGTGGTGAGACACTGTCTATTCTGGTCCTGGCGGATATCAGTCATGAAAGACGCCGTGCAGTGATGGAAAATGTCTGCTTCCACGACCTGCTGAACACGCTGACCGGAATCAGGGGGGTGCTGGACGTGCTGGGGCATACCGATTTCGAAGAACGCCCGGAGATTTGCGGTACCCTCCAGAGGATGACGCAGCATTCAATCGAGGAGATCCGCGCACTGCAGTTCCTGACTCAGGCCGAAGAGTGTACGCTGCAGGTGGTCTGGGAGGAGTTGCAGACCGGCGAGTTCCTGCGCGAGGTAGAGTCCATGCTCTGCTGTCATCCCTCTGCCATGGGGAAGGACCTGGTCCTCGATGCGGAAGCGGCCGATATAACCCTTCGCTCCGATCGGAGACTGTTGCGGAGGGTGGTGGAGAACATGCTCCTCAACGCACTGGAAGCCACGAAAGAGGGTGGGAAAGTATCCTTCGGCTGCCGCCTGGCGGTCGGACAGGCGCACTTCTGGGTCCACAACGATGCCTGGATGCCGGAGGAGGTCCAGCTCCAGCTCTTCCAGCGATCATTTTCGACCAAGGGGCATGGCCGGGGAGTCGGCACTTACAGCATAAGGCTCCTGAGCTCATTTCTCATGGGTAGTGTTGACTTTACGAGCACGCAGGATAATGGAACGCTCTTTCAGGCCAAATTTCCCTTAAGACCGCAGATCTGAAGGGGACGTCTAGGCAAGCAGCAGCGCGACGGCATGCAGCAGCAGGCCGATCACGCCGCCGACCAGGGTGCCGTTCATCCTGATAAACTGCAGGTCGGAACCGATGCTCAGCTCGATCTCGCTGGTATAGTCATCGCTTTCCCACTGTTGCACCGTGCCGGAAATATGCCCGGCAATCGCCGTGCGCAGCGTATCTCCGTAGTGCATCACCAGCGTTTCAAGATGCTCGTTCAAAGACTCCTTCAGTCCCCGGTTTTGCGCCAGGGTGGTGCCGAGCCCCGCAACCGCTGACGAGAGCTTCTCCTGCATCTTTGAGTCGGGCCGCTGCAGGTCGCCGGTCAGCCAGCTCTTCAGATCGTTGCCGAGGTTCTGCGCATAATCGGCGATTGATTGGTTATGGACAACCTCAAGCTTGATCGCCTCGACCTTGCCCCGCAGCACCGGGTCGGATTTCAGCCTGGCGATAAAATTCGTCACCGCATTGTCAAACTTGTACCTGACCTCATGGGCGGGATCGGCATTAACCTCCTGAATAAATGCGTTTATCCTGCTTGCGACCTTTTCACCCGCCCCTTTGGAAAACTGCTCCCGGTTGGGGATGAAGGCGCTCAGAAGCGGATATTCCTTCGTACACATGTTATCGATGGCCCTGGCCAGCCTGGCCTGCGCTTCCGCGGTCGCCAGCCACCCGGCAAAGCGGTTCAACAGGTCATCGAGAACGATCTGGTGGCGATTGTCTTTTCTGAGGGTATCGAGAATCGCCCCGGCGGAAGCGGAGAGGTCGAAGTTTTCGATCCGGTTGCCCAGGGCGGCTCTCAAGAGCTGCTGCACCCGCTCGTCATCGATAAAATCCAGGGAGTCGGCAAGCAGACGGGCCAATCCCTTGCCCAGGCCGGCGGCATTGTCCTTCGACATCAAATAGCCTGCAAGATGCTCGGCCGGATTGTACTCTCTCAGCTTGGCGATCAGGGTATCGCTGGCAAGAAACTTGTCACGGATGAAGTCGGCCAGATTTCCGGCAATTACGTCCTTCTTGTTCTTGATGATGGCGGTATGGGGTATCGGCAGACCCAATGGGTGGCGGAACAGCGCCACAACCGCAAACCAGTCCGCCAGGGCACCGACCATGGCCGCCTCGGCAAAAGCGGCGACCCACTCCCAGACCCCATGCCCCTTCCGGGAGCGGGCAACCACAAACAGTATGGCCGCGCCAATCATCAATCCCGTGGCTATTCTCTTGTTTCTGATCAGTATTAGTTTTCTCTTGTCCACACGCTGTCTCCGGATCTGTTTTTGTTTAGCTGTTAATAGCAAAAACCGCTTCATCAGCAGAAGCGGTTTTCCCTTGCGCAATCTATTTTATGGCACGGCTACGGTGTTTTTGTCAACGCCTGGTGCGTAAAGGCGGCTGAAACGGCGTGAGTCTGTCAGGAATCCTGCAGCTACCCCTTCAACTCGAAAGCCACCTTGAGAACCACCTGATATTCAGCGACCTTGCCATCCGGGCCTATGTGCCCACGGATATCCCCCACCTCGAACCAGGACAGCTTGTCCAGCGAACTCTGCGCTTTGGCCAGGGCCGTCTCGATCGCCGCTTCAATGCTTCCGGCGGCGACACCGATTATCTCGACTTTCTTGTAAATCCTGTCTTTGCCGTACATGGGAACCCCCTTTCAAACAGTTATTGATCTTGTGTTTCAAGCATAACAGAATCTGCGCTGTCTGAACAGTCGCTCCTCTTCCCCGGTAAACCGCAAAGGCGGCCAATTGGCCTCCGTTTGAATCAAGTATGCTGCCCCCGGTATTCTCACGATCCCGGAAACTTCTCTGACCTTCCGCCGTAATTCATTTAATTGACAGGGGTCAATTACCTTTATCCGGCTTGGCGCTATGCTGAAATCATGAAACAGGTTGATAAGGGTCTCAACAAGCAAAGGAGAAACGCCATGAACGAAACAACGCTTGAGCAGGTGACATTCAATTCCGAAACAACCGTCGGCGCGCTGGTTGCCGACGACTTCCGCACCGCCGGGGTCTTTGAAAAATACGGCATTGACTTCTGCTGCGGCGGCAATATACCACTGGCCGCTATCTGCCGGGAAAGGGGGCTCGCCCCGGACACACTGTTGCGGGAAATCGCCGCCGTGAAAAGTACGCCGGTCGAGCGCAGCCAGAACTACGCCGCCTGGGCGTTGCCGTTTCTGGCCGATTACATCGTCAATACCCACCACGCCTATCTCAACGAGAATACCGCGCAGATCGCGGCCTACGCCGACAAGATTGCCGGAGTACATGGCAGCCACCATCCGGAGGTGATCGAGATCGCCGCCATCTTCGCCAGGATAGCCACCGATATGGCGGCCCATCTCCGCGAGGAAGAGGAGGTGCTCTTTCCGGCCATCAAGCGGATCGACGCCGCCAGAATAGCGGGCAATACGCCGGAGGCCGCTGATGTGGAAACGATCAGGGCATCCCTCATCCGTCTCGATCGTGAGCATCAGGAGATCGGCGATGCCGTTCACGCCATCCGTCACCTTGCCAATGGGTATGCGCTGCCGGAGGATGTCTGCAACACCTTCGCGGTCACGTACCAGAAGCTTAAGGAGTTTGAGGACGATCTTCACAAGCATGTCCACCTGGAAAACAATATCCTCTTCCCGAAGGCGGCCAGACTTTAGTACTTTAATACAAAAGGGGAGAGCCTGCTTTTTGAAAGTGTAGCCTCTCTCCACGGACTTTCCCTTCTCTGCAATGATTTGCTGATTGACTTCTCGTGGATAATAGCGCGTAGTAGTAATACGTCTGAAATACATCAGACAAAATCGAACAGCAGGATTAGGAGAAAGTACACATGGTAAACGGAACAGTAAAATGGTTTAACGACAGCAAGGGTTTTGGTTTTCTTGAGCAGGAGAGCGGAGAAGATGTATTTTGCCATTTCTCAGCTATTGCGGGCGACGGATTCAAATCGCTTGCTGAAGGTGATAGTGTAACGTTTGAAGTAACCAAGGGTCCGAAAGGGCTTCAGGCCGCGAACGTTGTGAGAGTCTAGCAACTACTCTAACAGACACCAAAAGCCCCGGGGAGACCCGGGGCTTTTTTTTCCCCCGCCCTCAGTGCTTAATGGCGAGGCGCTTCCAGCAACGGCAGAAGGAATTTTTCAAAGATAACCCTTTGTTTGGCGGACAGCAGATCGACGTCGCCCTCGTTATCGAGTAAAAAGGTGCCGACGCCGATGACTGTTCTTGCCAGATAGCCGGTTCCGGCAACGCTTTTTTCAATTTCATCGCTTCGTTTTTGTATCAGTTTTTTCAGCAAGGCCAGATCCAGATCCATATGTCGTACTCCAGAGTTAATGTGCGCTTCCCGCGTTGGGGGAGTGCTCAGGGCGGGGCCTGACACCGCCATTATGCACTATCATGCATGGAACATCCACCACCAATCGGCCGGCAACGCATCGTTCAGCCCGTAATTACTTCGAAATCCTCCGATTGTGATATCTTTCCCCGTCCTCTGCCATCCGTTCCGATCATCATCTGATGCCTGTTTCTTGAGGCTGAAGGCCGGCGGTTTGCCTTGCCGTTGACTTTCCGGAAATTGGTACTATCGTATTCTTTGCCGTAGCACATTACAACAACAGGAAGAGTCCCATGGACCTTCGCGCCGCGAGCGACTTCGCCAGGGTGACAGTGGAGCGGTTCATGGCAGGATTTAGTTCAATTGAGAGGAGGTGACATTATGGCAACATGGAAATGCGAGTGCGGCTATTCCAAAGAAGGACGCTGCAAGCCGCAAAAATGTGAAAAATGCGGTGAAAAAGGAAAGTTTGTCAAAGCCGAATAACCCAGCCGACAGACAGCGCTAGATGCTACAGTACAGGACATGGGAGAGCACCTTTCATGTCCTGTACTGTATTTGCGGCAGGGTGTGTGTTTTTCCCTTGCGGAAAAACCTGTGGCGCCTCTTGCAGGGAGCGGGGCAGGGCAGACCGGTAAATTTTATCCTTGACTTTAGTTCGTGGTCGAACTATTCATGATTTCATGAACAGATCGATCAAACAGACAGAATCCGGGGTTGTCGCGCTGATCGCCCGCATCCGCGAGTCGGCCAACCTCTTTATCGAGAGCGAGCTGAAGGCGCACGGAATCAAGGGGATCGTCCCGGCCCACGGTTCGATACTCGGCTTCCTCTTCCGCCAGAGCGAACCGGTCCCGATCAAGTCGGTCGTCCGGCATATCGGCAGGGTCAAATCCACGACCACCGGGATCGTCAGCACCCTTGAACGGCACGGCTATCTTTTTCGACAGGGATGCTGCGAGGATGCCCGCTCGGTGCGCATCGGGCTTACTGACAAGGGAAAAGCACTGATGCATGACTTCGATCAGATCTCGGCCCGGCTGCTGGAGCGGGTGTACGGAGACATGCCGGCTGAAGATCGCCGCCGGCTGGTGGAGCTGCTGACTCAAATCGAGGCGAATCTGAACAGCTAGTTTTTTTTGACAATATAGTTCGCCCACGAACTATATACGAGCGGCCTTGTGCCGCACCATCATGGAAAGAAAAGGAGATCATCATGAAAACCATTCTTGTCACCGGAGCGACCGGCAGCCTTGGACAGGTCGCTGTCAGCGCACTTGCCGCAGAGGGATTCGCCGTCAAGGCCGCCTCCCGCCGCCGCTTCGACAGCACCTTGCCGAACGTTCAATGGACCCAGTTCGACTATGAGGACCCGGCAACCCATCAGGCAGCCCTGACTGGGGTTGACGGCATCTTCTTGATAGCCCCTCCCCTGGACGTGGATTCCCCGGCCAAGCTCTGCCCGATCATCGACAAGGCCAGGGAAATGGGCATCGCCAGGATCGTCCTCAACTCGGCGCTCGGCGTCGATGCCGCCCCGGAAGCGCCGCTGCGCAAGATCGAGCTGCACCTGGTGGCGTCCGGTATCCCGTACACGATCCTCCGCCCCAACTTTTTCATGGAGAACTTCACCACCGGATTTCTGGCCGGTATGGTCAGCCAGGGCGCCATCTACCTGGCGGCAGCAGATGGGCGCACCAGTTTCATTTCGGTCAAGGACATTGCCGCAGTCACTGCGAAGGCTTTCGGCGGCGGGCATAACGGCAGGGAATACAACCTGACAGGTCCGGAGGCGTTGAACCACGACGAGGCGGCACAGCTGATCGGCCGGGCTGCCGGCAGGGACGTCAGCTACCATGCCATTTCCGAGGAGGATATGATCGCAGGGGCGATACAGAACGGACTGCCGGAATCGGCAGCCGGCTTCATGGCGATGCTCTACGCGGTTGTGCGCAACGGCTGGGCCGCCGGAATTACTGACGATGTGAGCCAGGTAACCGGCGGGCAACCGATATCTTTTGCGGAGTTTGCAAAGCAGGGCGCGGGGCTGTGGCAGCGACAGTAGGCGTATTTAAAAAGTGGGCAGGCTGCATTTTCAAAAGCAGCCTGCCCACTTTTTCATTCAGTCCGGGATAAAGCCTGACTATTTCCTGGACACGCTGCGCCTTCCTGCACAAGTTTTCGGCATTCCATCATCTCTCCAACAGCGATGCATCAGCTAACTAGCCGTGATCATTGCGATAACAATCGCACTTCATCTTGGTACAGGATATGTAAATGACATTCAAGGACGTTGCAGCACGCAGGTGCTGGGCAGGAGGAAGTGGCCTGATCATCGGCAGGAGTGGAGGTATGCACATGAAAAGGAATGACACGTTGAATCCACTGTGGGCAGGGTTTCTGGATCTGGTACGGAGTATCCTGGTCATCGAGATCGGGGTCTACCTCTATTACAGCCTGGTTTTGACCGGTGAGGTAATCCCCTAGGCTTTTCCAGTTCCAGATCAAAGCACATCTTTGACGAGGCCGGCGGCCTCCCCCTGCTCGCCTTTGCGGTCCAATTAAATCCGTCCTGCATTTCGTTTTCATGGCGCTTCGCCACAGGTTTGGTATGATGGTTATGTCAGCCTCTGTGAAAAACGTTCGACGGGGAAACGCCATGACTAATGATAGCGTTCAGGAAAGCCTCCGGCACTCAAAGGAGCAATCCGATGCGATGCTGGAATGGTTACGGGGCAAAGGAAAGACCGTTATCATCATCCATGACAATCCGGACCCAGATTGCCTGGCATCGGCCATGGCGCTGCGTCACCTGCTTGCCATGAAACTGAGCAGGGATGCGGTCATCACCTTTTCCGGCATGATCGGGCGCAGTGAAAACATTGCCATGGCAAAGGAGCTGGAAATTACGCTCATCCCGCTCGAACTGGTCGATCTGGATGAATTCAGCGTGGTCTGCATGCTCGACACCCAGCCGGGCACAGGCAACAACTCTCTTCCTCCGGATCGCCGGGTGGATATCGTCATTGATCATCACCCCCTGCGCGAAGCGAGCAAAAAGTGCCGATGGGTTGATATTCGTGACGAGTATGGCGTTACCGCCACCATTCTGTACGAATACCTGGTGGCGCAAAATATCCAAATCGGTACAAAACTGGCTACCGCCCTGTTCTACGCGATCAAATCCGAAACCCAGGACCTGGGCAGGGAGGCGAATCAGCCCGACCGGAACGCGTATCTTCGCCTCTTCCCCGTGGCGAACAAGCGGCTTTTGTATGAAATCATTCACCCCAAACTGCCGGTGGAACACTTCCGGAGCATTCACAGCGGAGTTGAGAACGCGAAGATTTACGGGAAACTGCTGGTTGTGAACCTGCGGGCGATCAGCTTTCCCGAAGTGGTGTCGGAGATAGCCGACTACCTGATCAGGCTGGAGGGTATCGAGACCGTGCTTAGCATGGGGCATTACAATGATGAGGTGATACTTTCCATTCGCACGACAAGCACGCTCCTCAATGCGGGAGAGATCATCAAAAGGCTGGTGGCAGGAAGAGGAGTTGGCGGAGGGCACGGCATGATGGCGGGTGGCAAGCTGGACAATGTGTCTTTCGGCCCCGCCGCGCTGAAAGAGGTCGAAGATCTCCTGACCAGGAGGTTGTTGGCCGAACTGTCCATCGGGGATGTTATTCCGGACAGGCTGATCAAGTCCCACTAGTCGGCCATAGATTGGCCGCCTTTTGAATTACGTATGCTGTCCCCGGAACAGTGATACGGGCCGTCAGCTGCCATCAGCTGGCCATCTGATTCCGAAACAGTAAAGGAGGCCGATTGGCTGTTTTTTTTGAGCTTATTGAAAATTGTTCTCAATAAGCTCTGATCCTGTTACAATGGGTTCAAAGAATGGAAGGAGGGATGAGACATGAGAGCCAGAAAAATTAACAACAAGGGTAACCCCATGAATGAGGAATACATCCCCGTAGAGCTTCATCGAATCACTGAAGAAGAGTTCGAGATGTGGGATCAGGAACCTTGCCTTGCAAGCGCTGACTGAAAGACCTCGCTGAAGAGATACCAATGGCCGATTCCCTCAAGGATCGGCCATTGACCTTTTGCATCCCTACTTTTGATCAACAGGAGCTCGACGGAGAACCGGCACCCGAGGAAGGGCAGGTGCTCCCCCAATCGGTGGCTTTCGAAAAATTCACCGGAACCATTCCGGTTCAAAATGCATCTCCTTCGGGTTTCATTCGGTCTTGCAGTCGAGTTCGTTTGTCTCGCGTGCGCAGCCAGTTGCCGCGGCGACCGTGGCGAGTCCATCGCCGGGCGAGCAACTTGAGCACCGATGGGCTATGCATCATATCCCTTAAACTCCGCCAAGTGGCGGCGTCGGAAAAGCGTCGGAGGCTGACGCTATCGCCTTGCCGAGCCAAGCGATGGTTTGTCCGAGATGGACCATGTTGCGCATCGCCTCCTCATCCTTGAGTACGTCTTCCTTGTCTAGTCCCATGCCCAAGTTCCAGTAGATGGAGCCCGGCACGATCATGGACGACATGAGGAACATGTGGTTGATGCTGTCGAAGACATGAGTGGCACCACCACGTCGAACGGCCACAACCGCAGCCCCGATCTTTCCCTTGAGTGCCCCACCGTTAGCCAGCGCGACCATTCCGGTCCGATCGAGCAGCGCCTTCATTTCGGTACTGACGTCGGCAAAGTAGGTCGGAGAACCGAGAATAACCGCATCGGCTTCGTAGATCTTCTCAAGAAACTCGTTCATCGTATCCTGCTCTATCACGCAGCGCATATCTTTCTTCTCAAAACATTTGAAGCAGGCCATGCACCCCCTTACAGGGCGGCCACCGATTTTAAGGTATTCGGTGCTCCAACCTGCCCCTTCGAGTGGTTCGAGAACTTTTTTGAGCAGGACCTCCGTGTTTCCTCCCGGCCTGGGGCTGCCGTTAATTGCAATAGCTTTCACAATCGACTCCTTTTAAATTTTTGAAGTATATGATCTACCACATGCCGCCAGAGAACACATTTTTACCACTCAGCGGCCGGTCAGTTGCTCAAGTTTTTCGGGGTACCGGGCCCCTTCCACCTTGATCTGTGCGGCGGCGCTGTCGATCTCGCGGAGATCGTCGGATGTGAGTTCGAGTGTAACCGCGCCGATGTTCTCGTCCAGGCGATGCAGTTTCGTGGTGCCGGGAATGGGAACGATCCACGGCTTCTGGGCCAGCAGCCAGGCAAGCGCTATCTGTGCAGGTGTCGAGTTCTTCTGTGCTGCGATCTTGCCGAGCAGATCAACCAGGGCCTGATTCGCTTTCCGGGCCTCGGTTGTAAAGCGGGGGAGGGTGGTGCGGAAGTCGGTACTGTCGAACGTCGTGCTTTCGTCGATCTTTCCGGTGAGAAACCCTTTTCCCAGCGGGCTGTAGGGCACGAAGCCGATCCCCAGTTCTTCCAGGGTCGGCAGCACTTCCTCTTCAGGACGTCTCCACCACAGCGAGTATTCGCTCTGGAGTGCCGTCACCGGCTGGACGGCGTGAGCGCGACGAATCGTCTGTACGCCGGCCTCGGAAAGGCCGAAATGCCTGACTTTCCCTTCCTGGATCAGTTCCTTCACCGCTCCCGCTACGTCTTCGATCGGCACGTCCGGATCGACACGGTGCTGATAAAACAGATCGATGACATCGATTTTAAGCCGCTTGAGCGAGGCCTCGGCTACTTGCTTGATGTGCTCCGGCCGACTGTTCAGGCTCGGCGCAGCCCCCTTCATTCCCCTCGGATCGACGCTGGTATTGAAACCGAACTTGGTGGCAATCACCACCCGATCGCGAAGCGGCGCGAGCGCATCACCGACGAGTTCCTCGTTGATGCACGGGCCATAGACCTCCGCAGTGTCGAAGAAGGTTACGCCGCGTTCCACGGCCGTCCGGAGGAGCGAGATCATCTCCTGCTTGTCCTTGGGCGGACCGTACGAAAAACTCATTCCCATGCAGCCGAGCCCGAGCGCCGAAACTTCCAGACCGCTTTTTCCCAATTTTCGTTTTTGCATTGTGTTCTCCTTTTACCTGAGTAGTCTCTTACAACTTCTTATTTCAGCTTCGAGATTTCTTCACGATTACAGATTCAAAATCTAAGTAATCATGAGGTAATCTTGAGGCTAAAAAATGTCTTTCCTGTTTGGTTCCGGCTTATCCGGATTAGTACTACCTCGTTGATGATTATACCGTACTCCTGAAAGAACACAGGCCGGTAGACCAATCCTGTCAACTTATTGCCTAATAATCCGGAAGCCCGGATAATGGTTGTAATGCATAGTGGCGGTGGGTAATATTTGATCAGGAGGAACCGACGATGAAAGAGGACGTTATGCAGGATATAGAGGATAACAGCTTGGAAGTTGCGATCGAAGCCCTGGGAAAGAGCATTGCCCGATTGACCGAAAAAGGCGAGCTACATACAACCGCAGTCCCGGGCTTGTCACTCTTTCGGCGGATTGAGCCGACCGGGCCGATCACCGGCATGTACGAACCGAGCGTTTGCCTGGTCGCCCAAGGGGCCAAGCGTGTCATGCTCGGAGACGACACGTATGTCTATGACGCCCACCATTATCTGATTACGTCGGTGCATCTCCCCACGGTTGTGCAGATCATCGAGGCGAGCCCGGAGAAACCTTACCTGGGGCTCAGGTTGAAACTTGATCAGCGCGAGATTTCACAACTGATGGTGGACAGCAATCTCCCCCCGCCGCGTGTGCAGCAATCAAGCCGTGGCATGGCGACCGGCGAGGTGACGCTGCCGCTGCTCACCGCCATTCAGCGGTTGATCGACCTGCTTGCCGAACAGCAGGACATACCGATCCTTGCGCCGATCATCCAGCGGGAAATCATCTACCGTTTGCTTGTGGGAGATCAAGGTGAGCGTCTGCGCCAGATTGCGTCGGCGGGAAGTCAGAGCCATCAGATAGCGCGGGCAATCGACTGGTTGAAGGGCAACTTCTCACAGCCGTTGCGTATCGATGACCTCGCTGCGGAGGTCCGCATGAGCAGTTCCACGTTTCATCACCACTTCCGGTCGATGACCGCTTTAAGTCCGTTACAGTTCCAGAAGCAGCTGCGCCTGCAGGAAGCCAGGCGCCTGATGCTGGCAGAACGCATGGATGCCGCGACCGCAGCGTTTCAGGTCGGCTACGAGAGTCCTTCCCAGTTCAGCCGTGAATACAACCGCTTGTTTGGGGCACCACCGTTACGGGACATCACAAATTTGCGACAAATGGCTGCTGATGAGAGGGGGTAGGAAGAACAGGATATGAGTGCAAAGCGGGGTCACGCCATGAAGGCAGGGCGGAGGAATTCGAGCGGATTAAGGTGTTGAAGCGGACCGCTTGAATCTCGGTGTACAGTAAATAGCAAAGGCGACCGATTGGCCGCCTTTGAACTAAGTAAACTGCCCCGGAATTCTCCCGGATTGGCATGGAATCGGTCAGAAGACAATTCGTCAGTCTCTATGCCTGTCTCCCTTGTGATTCTTGCGTTCCTCCTTTTCCTCACGTTTGGCTTCCTTCCGTTCTTCCTTTTCCTCGCGTTTCATATCCTTGCGCAGCTCCTTCTCGTCCCTGCGCTGTTCTTTCCACTCCTCTTTGGCGGAACGGAAATGCCTGCCGCGATAGCGCTCCTGGTCACGCCGATATACGACGTACTCCTGGTCACGATACCGGTGTATCCGTTCTATCTTATGCCTGCGGAGACCAGGCGGGAGAGCCCGGCGATCCACAAACACCCAGGGACCATGGCTGCGGGACGCCCTGCTCCATCGGCCGTCACGATAGAGGTAGTAGTTGTTCTGCACGTAGAAGAGATCATAGGGCAAACCCACCGCAACGTAAAAACCGAGCGGCTCGGGGTAAATGAACTGTACGTCCTCCTCAACCTGGATCTGCTGCACCGGCGGTTGATACACCGGTTCACGGACGATTACCTGCCGGGGTTGTTCGCCAAGGTGGATGTTCACATCTACTCCGACGTTTCCGGCGTAAGAAACCGAAACGCTAAACATGAGGATGGTGACAAGCTGCCATTTGATGAGTTGTTTCATGATGACCCTCTTTTCCTTTTGATTTTATTGAGTTACAGAAATGTTGCTCTTCGTGGCTCCACTGCGGGTGCGAATACCTGTTTTTCAAAAAAAGGCATAAAAAAACCGGGCTGCAGAATATCATCAGATATTTCGGCAACCCGGCTGTCTCGGTGAGACCCTATAGGCTTTCCGCCCCATCCTTGCGAATGGTTTAGTATTATCGGCTATCACGGTTACTACAAGTCGGGTTATTGATACTCCTGCCCGGTAAACATGTCAAAGCAAAACATTCTCATGATATGGCACCATGCGCTCCTGAAAATATGCATGTTCATGCCTGAGTAACCACCGCTTGCGGGCAAGTCCCCCCGCATACCCGGTAAGCGATGCATTGCAGCCCACCACGCGATGACACGGCAACACAATCGCGACCGGATTGAGCGAATTCGTCATACCCACAGCGCGGGCCGCTTTGGGCGTGCCAATCCCGGCGGCAAGCCGGGAGTACGTAAAAGTCTGTCCCACAGGAATATCACACAGTGCGGTCCAGACCCGTTGTTGAAAAGGCGTACCCCCGGTTTGCACCGGAATCGCCGTCAAACTCTCATAATCGCCGGCAAAATAATCGGCGATCCGAGCGCTGAAACCGTGCGGGTCGGCGACTTGTTTCAGATTGAACCCGGCATAACGTCGCGCGAGTAATCGCATCATCCGCTCGGTATAGTCTTCAAAGTCGAGCGAACAGAGCCTGTCTTCGTCAACAACGATGACTATTTTCCCTATGGGGGATGGAATGTAATCGACGAGCAGTTCCTTCATCCTGTTTCTCCTGTGATATCGTGGTTGGAAAGCGAAGACCAGAGGTAAACCGCCGCATAGGCCCGCCAGGGCCGCCACTTTTCCGCCAGCTGGAGCAGTTCTGATTCGCGCATCGGCCCGGCCGCACCCAGGGCTTTACGCAAGCCGAGATCACCTGCCGGAAAAGCGTCGGGCCAGCGCAGAGCCCGCATCGCTATGTACTGGGCCGTCCAGTCGCCGATACCACTTACCGCCTTTAATTTTTCAATCGTCGCCCCTGCATCCGCACCGGCATGGAGCTTGAGCTCACCGCTCGCAACCGCACGGGCGAGTGCGTGCAGCGTCGCTGCCCTTTTCAACGGCAGACCGATCGCCGCTATCCGTTCCGGGGTGGCTGCCGCTAGCGCCTTCGCGCCGGGGCTGAAGCAGAAGACCGCTTCATGGGGCGTTGCCGGCGGCTCGCCGAACGTCTTCGCGAGCCTGGCGGCCAACGTGCTTGCGCCGCGCACACTGACCTGCTGGCCCAGCACAGCGCGCACGGCCAATTTAAAACCGTCCCACGCCCCCGGCACCCGCAAGCCGGGAATCCGGGTGATGAGCGGCGCCAGACGCGGATCTGACGACAGCTGTTCGGCAATAACCAGCGGATTTGCGTCCAGGTCGAACAGGTGGCGCACCCTGGCGAGGACGTTCATCAGTATCGGAGTAAGTGTTTCCGGCAGCGTTACCAGCAGGCTGTTTTTTCCGGCCAGATGTTCCACCTTCAGCCAGCCCCCGCAATTGCCGATCACTCAGGCCAAGCTCTGCGGCAATCTCGCCGATTTTGTCATAGCTGAATTCGCCCGACTGCATGAGGGCAAACGCACGCCGCACGGTACTGTCAGGAATGCCGTCGGGAACAGGCGAAAGCTCGGGCCGGCACCGCAAGCAGGGGCGAAATCCAGCCGCTTCCGCTGCGGCGGCAGTATGGAAGAAACGGCAATTCTGTTTGAGCGGCGTTTTGGCCGGACAGACAGGACGACAATAAACTCCCGTGCTGACTACGGCAGTGAAAAAGACGCCGTCGAAGCGCCCATCGCGGGCGAGAATGGCAAGATAACATTTGTCTGGATCTAGGCTCATGATTACAGCTTACTCGCAATCAGAGGCATTGTCTCGCCGTTTTTGGCCATGAAAGTATTTTCCTGTGGCGTCTCTTGCAGGGAGCGCGGCAGGCTTACTAGAGAGATTTTCTCGATTCCGACTTATCGTGAGGAACCGTAACCGTCGCTGTCTTTGAAGCAGTGATCCCTCCCTTATCGGTAACGACGACAGTGATCGTATATTTCCTCCCGTCAGTATCGTTTCCGTTTCTCCATGCCTCCAGCATAACGGTGCTGCCAAACGTCAGGTTGTTGTACTTGAACTTTCCGTATTCATCGCTAACGGATATGGAAACCGACTTGATAGAGGAACCGTAGGCTTCAACTCCTCCTGTTATGGTCACCGGCACCATTTGATGATTGGGCGGCCAAATGACATCCGGAGTCGCCGTTATCGTGATTTCAAGAGGTTTAGTTGCCAGAACGACCGTCGCTGTTGCCGTGACCGCATTGCCTGCAGCATCGGCCGATGCAGCGGTTATTACATTTTCACCTTCCCTGAGGCCGGAAATATCGACCAGCCAGGTTGTCGCGGTCGGATATGAAACTTCGCCCACTGTCGCCGTGGCGCTGGTCACGGTTATCGCTGTCCCGGCTTCTCTTGTGCCGGTTACCGACAGGCTCGGCCGGCTGGTCGGACTGGGGACCGGATCGATACCGAGTGCCGGTGGCGTGATGTCATAGATGACGTTGCGCTGGACGCTGGTCGATGAGCCGACCTCGTTCGTTGCCGTAACGACAATGCCGTAGGTCTTCTCCGCAGCGAAGTCCACCGCCTGCTCGAATGTGCCGTCAATAACCGGCGGAGTGAAAGTCTCGTTGTCCTTGCTTACTGTCACGCTGACCGCTGTAAGGGCGTCGAATACCGTCCCCTTGATGACCAGGCTGCTCTGGTTGGTTCGTATGTCCTGGCTCGGCACGGTCGCGGCCAATGAAGGCACCTGGTCATCGAATACCACCGTCCGCTTAAGGGAACTCAGGTTCCCCGCAAGGTCGGTGGCAGTTATCTCGATGGTATTGTATCCCGGCTCCAGGATTATCGTAGCGGTAAAGGTCCCGCCGTTCATGATGGCACTCTGGACATGGTCTTTCATCTTGACCGTTACGGTGGATGTTTTGTCCACTGTCCCGCTCACTTCGAGGAGAACTTTGCCGGTCTTGCTGTTGTCCGCCGGCGTTGTGACTGCCAGGACCGGCGCTGTCTGGTCGAGGGTCACTGTCCGCGTGTCCGCTGCCATATTACCGGCGCTGTCTGTTGCCGCAATGGTTATAATGTTGACGCCGCTCTTCAGCAGCAGCGCATAACTGAAATTCCCGTCCGCATTCACCTGTACGGATGTATCGTTAACAGTGATCCCTTTTACACCAGTGTTGTCCGTCACCTTCCCCGCGATGTTCAGGATTTCGTTATTAGTGTATGCACCGTCACTCAGGGTTGAAATCGCCACTACCGGCGGGGTCGTGTCGATGACATAATTTTCGGTTTTAATCTCGCTGTTATTCCCGGCCAGGTCCCTCCCGAAATATTTGAGGGTTGCGGACGCCGGGATAGAGATCGGCTGGCTATACATCGTGGCACCTGCGGTCGGAGTCGAGCCATCCATGGTGTAATAGATGACGGCCGACTCATTTGCGGCAAGGGCTATACTCCGGGGTGAGTTGTAGATCCCACCGGCAGGCGTTGCGCCAACAGAGGGCGGGGTGGTATCGACGGTGATCGTCGCAATGGCTGTGGCGCTCGTGTTGCCGGCCGCGTCAACCGCATAGGCGGTGATGGTGTTGCTCCCTTCCTTCAGCCCGTAGAAATCCACGCTCCAGGTGGTGGCGGTCGGGTAAGAGATAGTGCCGATCGTGGCCCCTGCGCAGTTGACGTCAACACTGGCGCTGTCGCTGCTCCTGGTGCCGGTGATGGTTTTGCTGGTGATGTTGATCGGTGCGAAAACCGGATTGATGGTCGGAGCAACAGGCGGTGTTGTGTCGAGGACGACCGAAAGCGCAACAGGGGGGCTTTTAAAATTCTGGCTGTTCAGAGAGGTGATGGTCAGGTTGTTGGTTCCCGGTGACAGGGTGTATACAGCCTGCCAATTGGTGGTTGCGTCGAGCGGCACGAGGATGCTGCCGTTCAACACGATTGCGGTGTTGGCGGGCTTGGTGCCGCTGAGGGTGGTAGTGGCGGAATTCGTCGGCGACCGGACCGGATTCACCGTCACGACAAAATCACGGTAGTGCTGCTGGACTTCAATATCCGAGAGGGCGCGGTTATAAATGGCGACCTCGTCAAGGAGACCAATATACCTCTGATCTGCCTCGAAGCCCCCACCCACCGAATCCTGCTCACTACCGATAACCAGGCTTCCGCCATTCGGGATCAGAGTATTTGCAGCCAAAATTCCACTATATACAAGCACTCCATCTTTGAATAATTTTGTCAACCCATCTGCAGAACGCCAGGTTACTATAACATGATGCCAATTCCCATCATTGAGCGAAATACCTGTCGTTAAACCGGAAGCTCCTCGATAAATTATGACGTTATTTTGATCGTAAATTAAAAACTCATTGTCACTTTTCAAAGTTGCATAAGAAAGTATGCCGCCAGTTTTACTGCGATCTGAAGTATTAATCCAAAATTCAGCAGACACCTCTGTTGCCGGGAAAGCCCTGAAAGGGTTTATGATTAAATAATCATCTATTCCGTCAAAAATTACGGATTTTGTACCGGATATAGCGTTCGGACTGAATGTAACACCGTTGAATGGCATCATATTGTTACCATTCCCCGAAGAATCTCCCCAGTTCCCGTCCATGTGCCAGAGCCCGACCAGACCAGGATCACTGGAGTTTGATAATGCCGCCAAGGCTGTGACCGGGACCGTAACGAGCGCCACCAGCATCAAGATGCCAACCGTCAAACTACGTAGAGTGTTCATGGTTGTTACCTCCCGTGTGTTGAATTTCGTCGAGACAAAATATTAAAATCCCGCCTACCCTCTGTTTCAGAAGGGGAGAAGAAGACTCCTGAAACCAAAAAAGCCTGCCCCGAAAAAGGGCAGGCTTGGCGTGACGACGATAAAATCATCCTGCAAAGTCACTTCGATAGCTCCTCTAACCAGCTTGCGCTGGATGGTGGCTCTGTGCCACACGGTTACCCGTGCTTTACCCTTTCGGCGACTTGCCCGATTCTCCCGGCCCATGCGGCAACATTCCGCTGCATGACCGAAATCGAACCGAACTTGGCTTTTAAAAGAACAGACCATGAAAAGTGGCCACAATAAAAAAGGAGCGCTACCATCGAAGATGAGAGCGCTCCTTGTGTCGGATAAATACCGGGTGCCAAGATGCTTATCATCTCTTCGGCAACCCGGCTATCCTCTTTTGTCAGGACCCGTGGCTTTGCGTCACCAGATTACTCTGATTTTGCCCGTTCGGAGAACGTTTTTTCAATTGTCGCACAAAATTTTATCTGATGCTCCAAAGAATAGCAACTGTTTTTTGAGGCTGAGAAGGCGGCCGCTTGGCTGCCTTTTGAATTAAATAAACTGTTCCCGAAATTCAACGTTTTCAGCAGGGTCGGCTATGACTGTAAACAAGGCCGGGCCGGGTACGGTGACCCGGCCATCTCCACGTGGGTCAGGAACAGCCGGGTATCAAATTCAAGCTGGCGGTAGGCGGGTTCCATATATTCACAGAGCTGGTAGAAAGCCTTGTTGTGCTCCTTCTCCTTCAAGTGTGCCAACTCGTGCACGACAATCATTTTCAGGAATTCCCGGGGAGCGTCTCGGAAGAGTGATGCTACGCGGATTTCGTGCTTTGCCTTCAGCTTGCCCCCTTGTACACGTGATACAAAAGTGTGGGTCCCCAGGGCGTTGTTGATCACATGGATCTTCCCGTCGTATGCCACCCTGCTCAGCGGTTGGGTGGTGCGCATGAACTCGTTCTTGATAGTGACGGTAAAGTCATAGAGCGCTTTATCGGTTCTGACATTGTGAGCCTTCGGATATTTCTGCACAAGGACGCTGCCCAAGCGGTTTTCCGCTACCAGTTCCGCCACCCGGGCCGTAATCTGAGGTGAATAGCCAGCTAGGTATTTCAAATGGTGCATCTGCGTTTATTCCCTTCTCATTCGTTCCCGTATCATACATACAGTTTTCGCACAGGTCAAATGTACAGGAGGGCTACAATTAGGGACACTTCCGTTGAGAAATATGGGGAGTGTCCCTAATTATAAGGAAGTTGTTGGAGAAATAATGAGTTGTAGCTTGGTGGTAAACAGGAAAGATGGCCTATGGGAGACGGTTATGCTCGAACCTCTGCTGGCATCCACCAATTGCGAACGGGTAACCAGCCGACAATTTCAATATTGAAAAACAGCTTATATTTAAAGAGGTTACCACTGTAGATTCCACTTAATTTTCTTGTCATTCTGCCCAGTATGTGCTCAGATAGTAGGAAGAAACAACTGAAACATTGGGAAAGGAGAAACGCGATGAGAATGCTAAGATATCCGTTTTTGGCATTACTGGCTACATTATTGACCGCTTCCATCGGCTTTTCCGCTGAAAAAGGCAGCTACTACGCCAAGCTTTCCGGGGGGGAGGCAGTTCCCCAGGTAAAGACGCTGGCCAAGGGTGAGGCGGAGTTCAAGCTGAGCAAGGACGGCAAGGAGTTCACGTACAAGCTGACTGTTAAGGACATTGAGAACGTCACCGCGGCACACATCCATCTGGGCAAGAAGGGGAAAGAAGGACCGCCGCTTGCGGGTCTCTTTGCTGGTCCTAAGAAGGAAGGGAAGTTCAGCGGCGTACTGGCCGAGGGAGTGATCACTGAAAAGGACCTGTTGGGAAGCGTTAGCGGGAAACCGCTCAAGGAACTGGTAAAGCTCATCAAGTCGGGTGATGCATATGTGAATGTCCACACTGACGGGCATCCAGTGGGAGAGCTTAGGGGCCAGATCAAGTAGAGCCGCGCACCTCTGAAAAAGGAACAATAATTCGGAAGTGCACATACCGAAAGCCCGTCGAATGACGGGCTTTTTCATGCCTCTCTTCTCGATTGCCTCCGTAAGCTTCCCAATTATCCGCACCTTTCATCATCACTTCCGGGATACTTCCGGATGCGGGGCGGCAATTTAACGGTCGGCAAATGCGTTGCCGAACAGGCAGAGATGAACTGTATGCAACAAACTTCCAGAGAGATGTTGCGCCGTGCCGGTCGAAAATGCTACATAGATATGCAACCCTCTTCACGCTGCCCTGATGGGATCAGGGAATGCGGGGTCATATCAAATTTGTGAGGTTGAAAGAATGACAATGAAACACTTCGGTCCGACCAAACTGGACGCAACGCTCATCCCGAAAATAGCTCAGCAGTGGGGAACTCCGGTATATCTGCATGATCAGGAATACATAGAAAATAGCTGTGAGCAGTTGCTGAACATGCCGAATGCGTACGGTCTGCATGTACGATACGCCATGAAGGCAAACTCGGATCGTACCGTACTGCGTGTCGTCACCAATAAAGGACTGGATCTGGATTGCTCGTCACTTGATGAAGCGGCCCGTGCTTTTGCCGCCGGGGTTCCGTATGCCCGAATGATGCTGACGACCCAGGAGGTTGCGTCCGGTGAGGAGCGCGCCGAACTGGAGGAGATGATCCGTGCCGGACTGAAGTACAACGTCTGCTCCATGACGCAGTTTCAACTGATTGCCGACTTTGCCAAAAACAACAACATAGACCTGTCCATCAGGGTCCATCCGGGAGCAGCCGGCGGCGGTGAAAGCCAGACACGTGATACCGGCAGTGAATATTCCTGCTTCGGCGTACATCTGAACGATGTCCCTACGGTAAAGGCCCAGGCTGACAAACTGGGGCTGCGCTTTACCCAGGTTCATGTCCATATCGGCTCAGGTGGCGATCCGGAAAAATGGCGGGAGAACATCGACCGTGAACTGGGCTTTGTACGAACCTATTTCCCGGATGCCACCACGGTCAGCTTCGGCGGGGGACTCAAGGTGGCCAGGATGCCGGGGGAAAAACAGGCCGACATCGCGTCTCTGGGTGCTTATGCGACGCAGCGGATAAAGGAGTTCAAGGAGGCAACCGGACGCGAACTGCAGATGGAGATCGAGCCGGGAACCTATGTGGTGGCCAACTCAGGCTATATCATCACCCGAATTATCGACAAGAAGCTGACCAATGAGCTGAACTTCCTGATCGTTGACGGCGGCATGGAACTGCTGACGCGCCCGCTGCTGTATGGCTCCGAGCACCCTATCGCCATTGTGCGCCGGGACGGTACGCTGCTCTCCAGCGAGTATGACAGCACGCCAACGGCCGCGTTAAAGTTGTTCGGGATCGTGGGGCGCTGCTGCGAAAGCGGCGATTCGGTGCGTCTGGACGGCGACGGCAACATTGTGCCGGTGCTGATTGCCGAGCCGGAAATCGGCGACTATGTCGTAATCGGCGGCACGGGAGCGTATTCCGAGAGTATGTCGCCGGAAAACTACAACTCGCACCGCAAGCCGCCTGCCGTCATGAGGACGCGCAGTTCCGAGCTGGTTCTGATCAGAAAGAAGCAGGTTCGTGAGCAGATTTTCCAGAATGAGCTGGATGTGAAACTGTAATTAAAT
>Ga0134124_10000640_pt1 | contig 27945 bp, 29 predicted proteins | sample KB304_FD_96880 | JGI IMG/M metagenome (GOLD analysis project Ga0134124, IMG submission 96880) | Terrestrial soil microbial communities without Nitrogen fertilizer from Kellogg Biological Station, Michigan, USA - KB3-0-4 | ecosystem: Environmental > Terrestrial > Soil > Unclassified ... | reverse complement strand
TCTCCAGCAGCGTTCCTTCCAGCGGCAATCTCATCCCAGGTACACAGCACGCCCGCTACGCCGCGTCATCTTCGATGCATTTTCCCCGACTGCTGCCAAGCCCCGCTGCGCTACGTCGTTCGTGCACGGGTTACGTTGCTTGCGCTTGGCACGCAGGCGGAGGAGGCAGAGTTGGTGCGAGCGGCGCTCGTGCTGCTTCGCCGCGACGGCTTCTTGGCAGGCGGCGCTCGCTCACTTTTCGTCCACAATTTACCGGCCGCGCAAGCCTGGGAGCCGCGCGTGGCGGTGACGGCCGAAGCCGAAGTGGCGGCCACGCCCACTCCAGCAAGTGCGTCCAACGAGCGCGTGCGGCGATTCCGCGAACGCCAGCGTCATGCGGCGAAGACCGACGCGAACGCGACGCCTGGCGTTACGTCGAGCGTTACGAGCCGCCTTACATCGGGCGTTACAACCCCCGTTACAGGCGTTACCTCGTCCGTTACCGAAGCCGTTACAGGTAACGTTACGGCCTCGCGCGGATCCAGAAATCTCAAGAGTTCTGGGAGCTTCTTAGACCTCCAGAAAGACGAACAAACAGTCCATCCTCATCGATCTTCGGGCGGGAGCGCCGTTACAGCGAGCGTTACAAGCGCCGTTACAAGCGTTACTTCGAGCGTTACATCAGGCGCTTCTTTGGCGCCCGAGACGGGTGACGACCGCGACGACGATCGATTGGGTTTGTTGTGGGACCCCGATGAGCGCGAGAAGACCAGTATCAAGGACCGCGCCACTGCGCTACGCGACCACCCCGCCCTCGCGGCCACGACCCGCCCCGAGCGATGGCCTGAAGTGATCGGCGTCGCGCAAGCCTATGCACGGGGCTCCGGCTTGCCCGAGCAGCGCCTCGGCGAGCACGACAGCGACCCAGGCGTCCGCACGATAGTGAAGCTGTACGCGGCGGGATTCACACAGCTCGAACTCGAGCGCGTGGCCGAATTCATGCCGAAACAGGCTTGGTGGCGCAACAAATCCCTAGGCCTCGCCTCGCTCAGCGCAGAGGTCGTGCGCCGCAACCTGGCCGCCGCAATGACCGGCGATCTGAGTCCGCGGCTGGCCAAGGTTTTGGAAAGCGTCCAGAGACGACTGGAGGTCGGCTGAAGTGGCCTCACTGGGCAAAGCCTCAAGCGAACGCGCCGGTGAGAGCGGTGCCGAAGCCTACCCGTACGATCCAACGCTGCGACTCGAATCGCAACGCGGCCTCGAGCGACTTCGCTGCTTCGCTGCTTCGCTGATCGCGCGCTCGCGAGGGAGCTGTTCGCAATCTTCCAAGCGGCAGAGCGGAACACGGAGGCTGCGATCGTGGCGCAACGTGAGCAGGCTCGACGTGACGAGGCAGAGCTCAAGGGCTTGTCAACGCGCGCGGCGAGAGCGCTCGCTGGTGAGTTCGGTGCGGAACCAAAGGAACTGGCCAGGCGCTTGCTGCTGGACGAGAGGGAGCAATGCTCGCGGGACCTCCGCCTGCTTCGTGAATTCCAACGCGCGCTGGCTGAATTGAAGCGGATCCCGCGCTGAGAGCAGCAAGGCAAACCGCAGAAAAGGAGCCCTCCCATGCAAAGAACACCTCCCATTGCGCCGGCTGCGCCTGCCGGAATTCCGCCCGTCGCGACGATCGTTCCTCGCCAGGGCTGGTGGTCAAACTACCCGCAGCTGGGCGAAGAACAGGCCTTCGCGCCGGATGCCAACAGCCGGCAGACCATTCTGAAGGCGGACGAGCTCGGCCCGCCGGAGGTCTACACGATCACGCTCGGGATCTCGTACTCCGAGCAGGACTGGCCGGGCGGTGGTCGCGCGTTCGAGGTCGAAGCCGAGATCAACTTCGGCGCAGGCGGCGCAACGCAGGTGGTCAAGATCGACTGGGTACAAGGCGCCCAGATCTCGATCCCCATGAACGCCGTGAACGTCGTTGCCACGTACAATCTCGACGCGCTCGCCGCGCCCCAACCGCCCGCCGATTTGCGGCTCAGCGCGATGCTCGGCCGAGGACCGGCGCCGGGCAAGTCGCAGTGGACCGACCCGACGCCGTTGCCGCTCGTCGCGTTGGGGCAAACACCGCCGCAGAGAATCGCGGCGTTTGCTTCGCGGGTGCACGTGATCGCATCGAGTCCTGCGGGGGCTGATCTGATCTTCACCGCGGGGAATTTCCTGGTTTTTCTGGGCGGCCCACTGCCGGGCGACGAGCAGATCGCAGCGGTGCGGCTCGATCAGTACCTCAACGCGATCGGCGAGGGCATCGTGATCCCCGGGCAGGCGAAGTATGTGTCGATCTTCAACGTGAGCGGGAGCGTGGTGAATGCGCGGGCGCGGCTGCAGTACGAGATCTTCTAGTGTTCAATTGCTGGCGCAGGGGCGCGCCGTCGGGAGTAACTTTGTGTCACCACTGATGACACTTTTCCGGTGCGGGCGTCGGCGGCTGAAACCGGAACATTTCTCGACAGTTGGCGCACGAGACAATATACCTACACATACCAACATATGCTGGTATATTGTCTCGGTGACCAAGGCGCTCCGCTCCCCCGAAAGCATCTTCCGCAAGCATGGCGGAGTGCTGCGGATGTCAGAAGCGCTAGCATCCGGAATCAATCGCCGCAACCTTTACGCGCTCCGCGACTCCGGCGTCATCACGCAACTGAGTCGCGGCGTGTACCGGCTAGCATCACTGCCGGAACTCGAGGCGCCCGATCTCGTCACAGTCGCGGCTCGTGTACCCGACGGCGTAGTGTGTCTGATTTCTGCGCTCGCCTACCACGAGCTCACGACGCAAATTCCGCATGCTGTCGATATTGCGCTTCTCCGTGGTGCCGAGAAACCCCGTATCGAATACCCCCCCGTCAGCTTCCATTGGTTTTCCGGTCCCGCCTTCACGAGCGGGATCGAGACGCCAACGGTCGATGGTCAACAGCTACGCATCTACAGCGCAGAAAAGAGCATCGCCGACGCGTTCAAGTACCGCAGCAAGCTCGGCTTGGATGTGGCGCTCGAAGCGCTAAGAGCCTGGCGCGGACGCCGTGGCGCGGTGATTGAACGCCTACTCAAACAGGCACGGGTGTGCCGGGTCGAACGCGTGATGCGCCCCTACCTGGAGGCAGTCACGTGACCAGCAACACAGCGGCGTCGGTGCGCGGTCGATTGACAAATCGAGCCAAGGCCAGCCAGCGGCCGTTCCAGGAAGTGCTGCAGCACTATGCGCTCGAGCGCCTTCTTTACCGTTTGGCTCAGTCACCTCATCGCGGCCGATTCCTGTTGAAGGGCGCACTCCTTTTGAATGCATGGCACGCGCTCGTCTCGCGCCCAACCCGCGACATCGATCTACTCGGCTACGCGGAGAACGACGTGGCTGTCATCGAAGCGATGTTTCGCGAAATCTGCGAGCTTCCCGTGGTCGATGACGGCCTACGCTTTGACGCCTCAACGCTCATCGGAAGCCGGATCAAAAAGGACGGCGACTACCAAGGCGTTCGACTGACTTTCGTGGCATTCCTGGAAAAGGCTCGCGTCCCGATGCAGATCGATATCGGATTTGGCGATGTCGTAAACCCAGGTGCCGAGGAGCGCGACTACCCAACGCTGCTCGACTTCCCTGCGCCGCACCTGCGCATGTATCCGCGCGAGACCGTCATCGCCGAAAAATTCGAAGCGATGGTGAACCTTGGAACGCTCAACACCCGCATGAAAGACTTCTTCGACATTTGGCTGCTCGCGAGCCAGTACGACTTCGCGGGTCCCGCGCTCGCGCTGGCGATCGGAAAGACCTTCGAAAACAGAGGCACGCAGCTCGACGCCAACCCGATCGCCCTAACGCCTGTCTTCACCGCAGCCGACGGCACGCAGAAGCAATGGGGAGCCTTCGTGAAGCGTTCACAGCTGAACGAAGCACCCAAGACACTCGATGAGGCGCGCGATCTACTGCGGCGCTTCTTGCTACCGGTGGCATCGGCGCTCCTGGAGGCGCCGGCCTTCACTGCCAGCTGGGCCGCGCCTGGTCCTTGGCAGGAAGCTTCGAAGTAGCGACTCGGCTGCCGCGCTGTCACGATCGCGCGCAGGCGCCATTTCTTGAAACCCCCAAAGGCGGTGCCAGCCAGCGCAGGACGTCGATCACGGCGATCGCGCGCCAACGACCGCAACGCCCGAGGCGGCACGTGATGTCAGCTCTGCTCAGGTGTGAGCGGCGGACACACACCATCGTGCTTTGCGCAAGTTCCGCAGCCAGCTCGACCGCAAGCCCGCGGCTTCAGCCCCGCAGATCCATCGAACTCACGACCGGCGTCACTGCGCGAGGCCTCGAGCCGAAGGCATACGTAAATCTTAGCGGCAAACCGCCTGAGGCCTGAACCCGGTCGACGCACATTGGTTCGGGCTCGGCGACGCTTGGCGGCAGAGAGCGGACGACGGGACGACCAAGAGCACCACGAGGACTAGGAGAAGAACGAGGAGCTGGATAGGCCAAACCCGTTGGAAGTTCTGGATACCATTCACTTCATGGCGCGAAGTTTCGCCGACCGCTACCGACATCCTCGCTCGGCTCCGCTTGCTTAAGCGCTTCCAGGGCGCCAGTTTGCTGACTTCGGGCAACACAATCCGCCAACGGAGGCAAATGCAGGACGGCGCAAAACAGGCGACGACGAAGCGACTGAAGCTCAGGGATCGGCTTTTTCCAGAAGCTCAACCGATCGTATTCGATACGAGCAACCGCGCAACGAAGGGCTACTCACAGGTGCCACGCGTTGTCCCGCTGGTGGCGCGCCTGATCAACGATATCGGGGGCACTGCAAATGCCGGACCGCTATATCAGGTGCTTTGGGCGCAGGACTGGGGTCAGGGAATCGTTGAGGTGCGGAGCTTCCGAGGCCTGCTCTACGAGGCGGGGTACAACGGCAAGGGTACCCGAGTTGAGCGGACCTGGCAGGAGCGAATAAAGATCCTGGTCGACAAGGGGTTCATCAGGACTGCAAAGCGCGGACTCGACGAGCACGCGTTTGTCTTGCTCGTTGATCCGCATATTGCGGTCATGAAACTTGAATCGGCTTTGTTGAAGGCCCCGGAGCAAAAAGTCTTCGACCTCTGGTTTCCCGAGTTTCGAACGGTTGCTGAGCAGTGGGGCGTTGATCTCGACGAGTACCGCGCGAGAGTCGCCGGCGAACGCCAGGCCGCGGTGGCCACATGACCGCTATTCAATTCCTATCGGCAGATCCGCGCCTAGTGATCCCGTTACTCTGCAGCCTAGTGGCGCTCGCCTTTCTAGTGACCAAGGGGCACTACCGCGTTCGTGTTCGCCAGAAGGGATTCGAACTGCTAATCGAACCTCACCATCGCGATCGTCCAACCTCACGCAGGCCCAAGATGAACGATGTGAACGATGCCGAGTGATTCCGGCTTGAAACGGGCACTCCGTCGACAACAGCCGGCAAGGCCCCGTGCCACGAGGCTGCACCGTTCGCCGTTCGCAGCGCCGCCGGGCACGTGGATGGATCGGCGATGAACCAGCAGCAACTGTTGCTCGCTCTTCGGGATCATTTCGTGAAGCGCTCGAACCTGATGGAGAGCGAGGATGGCCAAGCTTGGCTAGCCCAACTTCTCGCGCTCGTGCGCGAAGCGAGCCCTGACCGCGTGAATGATTTGCAGGCTTTGTCACAGAAACTGAGCTTGCCCCTCTCTCGCGGATTGCTGGAGGCGCACTGGCAACAGATCCAGCAGCTCGCCCAAGACGTGATTGCGCGACTCGAACATGAATCCAACCACGTCCGCACTGACGAACGCGGACCTTATCCGATGGACCCCGACTCGCAGAGCGCGCTCGACCTGGTCGCCGATTTTATTTTCGTCGATGGTAATCGACTGCCGCGTGGTCTGGATATTCGCCTAAGAATGGGCGACGAGGATCGAGAACTGAAGCGGGCGCGGTTACAAGCCCTCGTCCCAACCTACCTAAGTCTGCACGGCACTTCTCGTGACGATTCGTACCTACTGACACCGGTCGGTGCGTTGCGGTGCAAGCATTCGCAGGTCGTTCAGGACTTGGCGACGCAATTGCTTAACTTCACACGCGAGGTTTTTGGGTCGACACGCAAGACCTTTACCTGGGAACAGCTGCAGCAAACGGTACGCCGTGAAGGCCGCGCCCTGACGGACAAGGACTTGGTCGCAGTGGATTTCGTTCTGCTTTGCCTAGGGGTCTGGTCCCGTTCGGGACACTCATGGGCCGAGCCGCCGCCGGAGCAGTTGGAAGACTTACTCGAGGTAGGACGCGATCCGAAGTGGATCTTCCTTCGCGTGCACGATGAGATCCTACGTCAAAATCGCGAGATCCAAGACAGAGACCACCGCCGGGGCTTTGGTTTCGAATCGCGCGTGGACAGCTCCAACAGCTCGCCACAGCAGACCGACGATCGCGCCGAGGTCCTCCTCGTGACGGTCACGCGAATCGAGACGCAAGCCGTTCTCCGGGAGTTCGCATGGACGCCGATGGCAGGCAAACCACGCGGCGTCGACGGTCGAGTTTACTTCGACCTCGGCGTTGTCAACGGCGCGCGCGTGAAGCTGACCCAATCCGAAATGGGGACAGGAGGCCTCGGTTCTTCTTCACAAGCCGTTGCCAAGGGCATTGAAGCAGTTTCGCCGGCGATGGTGATCATGGTTGGCATCGCATTTGGGGTCGACGAAGGCAGCCAACACATTGGCACCATACTGGTCTCAGAGCAGCTTCGGCCGTACGAGTTGCAACGCGTGGGCACCACACCGAACGGCGAGTCGAGCATCGTGCTGCGTGATGATAGACCGCACGCATCACCTTGGCTTGTCAATTTATTCAAAAGCTCCGCGCTTACATGGCAGAAGACCGAATTGCGTTTTGGCCTGCTATTGACCGGTGAGAAGCTGATCGACAATCGTGCGTACCGAGAGCAGCTGCGTGCGGCCGAGCCTCAAGCAATTGGCGGCGAGATGGAAGGTGCCGGCCTCTATGTCGCCTGCCAAGATCGTAAAGTCGACTGGATCTTGGTGAAAGCGATTTGCGACTTTGCAGACGGCCAGAAAGCTAAGGACAAGCAGCAACGTCAGAGTTTGGCCGCGTCGCACGCGGCCGCATTCGTCCGACATGCACTCGAGTTCGCTGACGTCGTCGATTGGAGAACGTGACGAGGCAAGGGGGGTCGTGCGGTCGCAGGGGGGAAAGGCGGAGACGCCAGAGGCACGGTCACGTGATACTTGGAAGGCACGGTATCCGACCTGTGGTAAAGCGCGAGTGGCGTCTCATGGCTGAAGACGCCGAGCTGAGCTGAGCCGTCCAAAGACCGGTGCTGTCGATGCGGCCGTCACGCAGGTCGAACTGAAAGTCGTTGGTTCTAGCTCCCCTGGTTGCCTCGCCTGAGAAGCCGCAATGTCTTATGTCAGGTATCGCGGTTCGGTCGGCTAGCTGAAGCGGCCCAGCGGGGCACCGAACAAAGAATAAACCTATTTTACATTTGTGCACTCGGGTCAGGCAAAGGAGCGGAAACCGTGGCCGCGAGAGCGACATTTGCAGCCAAGTCAGCGGATCAGAGCGCCGTGCTTGCTCTGATCCGCCCGAGTTTTGGCGCCTACTCGCGATCCGCGCTCGGAGCCGGCTGACAAGCATCACGAATATCCGCGATGCACTCCAGCCGCTCCGCCTTGCTCGCAAGCCCCGCCATGCTCGCAAGCACACCGGCCGAGTGCGTCTTCACGATGGCGGCCACCTGCCGCAGCGCCTCGGGCCCGGCGGTGGCGGGCAGCTCCCCCACCCTGTCGCCCAATGCTGCGGCGATCAGCCGCACGTTCTCAGCGCCAGCGTACAGCTCCCCGGCTGTTTTCCGCACCTGATGATGGATTGAGTCCGTATTCAGCGATAGCGTCGCATTCGTCATGGAAGCTAATCCCTTCCGTGGCCGGGGTCCGGCTGTTACAAGCAGCGCGGGCCCCACCTCTGTGGTTACTTTTTTGGTTTAGGTCGTTTGGGTTTCGTCCCTTGCTCAGCCTCAACACCTAGCTGTTCCGCATACGCGCGCACGGCGCGCCGCACGATGTCCGAGCGCTTGAGCCGTTCAAATTGCTCGAGCGCTTCGAGAATCGCCAGATCGTCGGGCGGGAATTTGACGCAGACGGTGGTGGTCAGGTCGACCATGGGATGGAAAACATTGTATTACCAAATTTTCCATGGGCAAGCGCCTTCGATCGAGCCCAGTAGTCGACGGAAACCGCCTCCCCACCCAACCGCGCTCGACCCGATCCACTCGCGTGCCGGTGAATCCTGGGCGCGCAAAAGTCGCAGCACTGCCGAGACTTTTGCAGAAGGCGCGTCTGGTAATAGTGGGTACACTGTCCGAACCATTGGCCGCGCTGCAGGATCCGCGCGCCAATCGGGTTTTGGCGCCTGCCCGACACGTCCGTCAGCCTCGTCGAGGGCGTGGAGTCGAGCTAGGGTGGACCCATCGTGGCAGCGAAGAAGGACTATTCAGTCGTGTTGGAAGGCGTGGATGCGCGCGACCTACCGCCTTGGCGGTAGTGCGAGCCTTCGCGCGCGTCGACGCCGGCACGTAGCGATCGACGCAAACGTGGAGACCGGTGGCTTGATTGCGGCGGCCTGCATCGGGCATCGTTGGCTTGGAGCTGGCCGTCGTAGGCGCTGAGGCTGAGACAGCCGCGCTCGGTACGGGTGAAGGCGCGGTCGGTGTCTTGCAAGAGAGCGCTACGAGCGGGGCAACGGCAATTGTGAGGGGTCGCGCAAAGGTCCATCGCCTGGTGCGAGGACCGACGAGGATCAAAAATGATGCGATCATCCCGAGCCTTCGAGCAAGGCTCGGGCCGTGTCCTCTCGTCACGATTCGGTGCCTGTTTTCGGCGATAATCAGCGCGAATCTGTCCTCTGAATGCGATCGCATTCACACACTCCGATAGCGGGCAGAGAGCTTGCGACCTCACGATTTGGGCGCGATCCGAGGTGCGGGCATCCGGGGTCCGCGTTGAACGCTTTGGCACGTCGCTTGCTAAACGGGACGCGCGCCGAACGCCTCAATCGGCACATGAAGGAGTCCACGCCATGTCGAATCGCACCGTCACGTTGATTGGCACGCTCATCTCCGGTGTTGTTGGCCCCGGTGGTGAAACCACCGGCTACGTCTTGCGCCTGTCCGATCTTGACCTGGAGTTTGCGGAGCGCCCAGCCCTCGTACCCGGCTCGAGCTACTTCGTCGCGGGTGACTTCGAAACCCGAATATTTCCGCTGCGCGGACGGGTCAACGTACTTCGAGTTCGCGCCCTCGCGAGCTCGCTGAGCGGACTCTCGAGGCACGACCTGCGTGCTTCGGTTTTTCTTCACGGCACCATCCGAACCGATATCGTTCGGCCAGGCGGGGAAGGAACGGGGGCCGTACTCGTCGGCGCGGCGCCGCAAGTCGACGTGAGCGGAGTCAAGGTGGGAACCTTGGCGGGGCACGAGGTGGTCGCCGCCGGTGCGTTCGAGTTCGTGGTTTATCCGCTGCTCGGTTTGCAAGCCATCTTCAAGGCCAGTGCCTTGAAACCGGTACCCCTTGGTTCGAGTCAGCCGCCGCGCGCCGCCGTGGGCGACGCGCTGCCTGCCGGGCCGCCGTTGAACCAAGCGGATGGCTACTCCAACTCATTCTCGCTCGAGGAAGCCATCCTCGACGCGATTCGGCAGCTGCCGACGAGTGACATCCCGGATTGGCTGACGGTCGTGCACATCGCAAGCATCGACGCAGAACTGGGAGGGATCGCGGGTCTTTCCCGACTCAAGGTGCACGTCACGACCGCAGTCCCCACCACTCCTGGGTCCAGCAAACCTTCTTGAAAACAACTGAGCCCGAGCAATCCCCCCAATGACTACGATCGCCGAACTCAACGCCCGCCGAAAGCAGGCCGGGCTGCCATTGATTCGCTTCCACGTACGGAGGCTCAGCGCCCAAGACAAGCAGGATCTTCGCGACGCGTTCGCGGCCCTGTACGAAATCAGCGACGCCGCGCCCGGGGACTCGCGCGGCTATTGGGCGATCGCCCGCGGCCATGGTTACGACCAGGACTTGTGCCACAACGACAACCGCCTCTTTCTCACTTGGCACCGAGCCTATATCTACACCTTCGAGAAAGCGCTGAAATCGGCCCTGCAGTGGAAGCGCAACGACCTGACGCTCGAACTGACTCTCCCATACTGGGATTGGACGCAGACGGATCCCACTACCGACGCGGCGAACGGCATTCCGAAAATCTTGGACGATCCCAATTACCAAGACGCGACCGGCGCGCAGCAAGCCAATCCCTTGCATGCAGCCAAGAGTTTGTATCGCACGAACCAGGGGCTCGGTGCCGCGGACGAGCTCACCGTGCGCTACCCCAGGCTATTCAAGGCCGAGATCCCCAATCTCGCGAGCGCGGTCGCTCAATTTCTGGATTCAACCAAAAATCGCGACTTCGGTAAGTTCACGACCGACTTGGACCGCGGGGTCCACTCTACGGTCCACGTCCGAGTCGGCGGTGGCGACCCGAGCTCGCCGCTGCCGGACCGCAACGGCGACATGGCCGAAGTCGTATCCGCCGCCTACGATCCAATTTTCTGGCTACATCACGCCATGGTCGACAAGGTCTGGTTCGACTGGGCGACAAGCCACCCCGACGCCACGGTCCCGCAGCACGTGCTCGATAGCGTGGTCTACGGCGGGATGAAGGGCAGCGCCGTCATCGACGCGGAGAACTCGCTTCGCTACATCTACTCGGATCAAGAGGTAGAGACGGCCGTCGAAGTGGGCGGGACGCTCGATATTCTACAACCGCCAACAGCTGCGAGCGCCGCACCCGCGCCGACACCGTCAGCGAGCCCCGCGCTCGGTCCGGCCTCGACGCCCGTAAGCACATCTCCCGTCGTCGCGAGCATCGGCAAGATTGCCGGGCCATTTTCTCGCGCCCAGCTCGACTTTCACCAATTGCACCCGCCCAAACGAACCTACGAAATTCGCGCGTTCTTGAATAAGCCGGACGCGACGAACGATACACCCATGAGCGACCCGAGCTACGCGGGGCGCTTAATGCTGTTCGGCCACGGGACTTGTCACGGGGCACCAGGGCACTGCAACCCGGCGTTGGCAGAGCGCGACGAGTACGATCTCCGTCCGCAACACCCGCTACGCTTTCAGAAGACGCGCTACGCCATCGACGTCACGGAAGCAGTGCAGCGCTTGCTCTCGACCGACCCAACGGCTGCGCAAAACGTCGAGCTCACGCTGGTCGTCCTGGACAACAACTGCCAGGCCGTGCCAGCGAGCAGCGTGAAATTTCGCGGTGTTTCCCTTTCGACCTGGCGTTGAGCGTACCGTCCCGTGCCCAACCCCCGGGTTAGTCGTGAGCTGCGCGTCAGGCTGGGGCTGATTGCGGTCGCAAGCATGTTGCAAACGGGGCTGCTCGCGGCCGAGGCGACCAGCAGTTTGAAGGTCGTTTCGGTGGTCGCTTGTGGAGCTGTGATGTTCGGCGCGCCGCTCTTCACCGGCCTACGAACGGGCGCCAATTCGCTGCAACAGGTTGCGCTGAGCGGCGCGACTGGCGGCCTGGGAATGTTGCTCGGTTCGATGCTCGACCGCTTCTTCTGGCCGAGTCGCGCTCCCTTGTGCCACATGCTTACGGCGCATCTCCAATGGTCGAGCATCCTCAATTGGATGACGGTCTTGATGCTCCTCGTTTGCATCCCTGCCTGTAGCTGGCGATCAGCGAATTGCGCGAAGGAGCGGCGGCCATGGCTGACGTGCTGCCTATCGGCGCTGGGAATGGAAATCGGGATGGTTGGCGGCGGCCGATGGCTGGCGCACCCGATTTTCGGCGCTATGCTCGACATGGCTGCGGCAATGCATTTCGGCATGCTCGTCGGGATGATGACCGCTGAGACATGCGTGCGTTGTGTCCTATCCGTAATCCAGAATGAAAATCAAGGTTGCCCTTCCTGATCGACTGCCATCCGACGGATTCGCGATAGAGCTACGTTTTCGGCGTATCCCGGCATACAGCGCCGTGCTCCGCGCCACGTTGAACGCGGCGCCCGGCGCAACCGAGGAATCCGCGACCGTTGCTCACATCTACGGGCGTGGGCTCGGCTCCGAAGCGCGTGAAGAGTTGCGGCTGGTGCTTCATTTCAGCGCTCAAGTCGTGACCGCTCGCGGCGCGGATCACGACAACGTTCTAATTCTCGACGTCGAGGATCTCGCGGGACAACCAGTCGCGCGTGACTTCCTCGAATTGTTGGGGACTGAGATCTACTGAAGAATGCGCTAGCGATTGGCGCTCGATAGGCGCCGGCACTCGAAGTAGCGACGGAGCTGTTTTGACGCCGTGCCCCGGTCAGCCTTCACGAGTTCGGCGACGCGTCCGACGGCGACACCGTCGAATCCATCACCATCTTGGAGACCAGCCAGGTGCGCCAGGGCCCACGGTTTTAGGTAGAGCTCAACGAACGTCGTCACTTCGGTCCAGACCGACGGAGTCGCTCCAGGAAATTCTTCCGCGAAGACGGCCGCGCTCGCGAGTAGCCAATCTGTGAACAACGACGATGAGGCTGCGGTCGGCATGGGTCGATCCGCCGGGCCCGGGGGCGGAACCGAAGACAAGGACCCCGCTTCGAGCGCGCGACGGATCACGCTCGCATCCAGCGTTCCGGGTTTCGCCGTACGTGGCAGCCGTCGAACTAGATTGACCAACTCTCGAAAGCTACCCGCCCAGCCCGTAGGCTTCGAGCGACGCCAAGCCCGTCGGATGCAAGGCTCGAAAGCGGAAACTGAGCCAAGCATTTGGCCTCGGAAGTACGCGACGACGTCGGCAAATCGCTCGCGAAGCGCCGGGACCTCGTTGATTTCGAGGGCTAAACGAAAGAATAGGTCTTCGCGAAACGCCCCCTCTTGCGTCATTCGACGGAGGTCTCGGTTCGTCGCCGCTATTACTCGGACATCCGCGAAGCGTGCCCGGCCGACTCCACCGAGACGTTGATATTCTCCGGTCTCCAGAAAGCGCAGCAGCATGGGCTGCACGTCGAGCGAGAACTCGCCGATTTCGTCCAGGAACAGCGTGCCCACTTCCCTCGCCTGCACCAGGATACGCTAGCGCAAAAACAGCACTTCTTGGCACGACAGGGTGATCCGGTACCTGCCACTCTCGCCAACAAGATTCATCGTCATCCTGCTTCGTGATTCAGGTTTATGAGGCAGCGCCACAAACGCTCGAGTAACGCGGTCGCTCAGATCTTGCGGACGAGCTCGCGCAGAACCGCGGAAGGGACAGCGATCACGGAATCGGATCGCATTCTCCGGAGGCATGGAGCGCACGTTCGCATCGATACAGCCCTCCTCTTGCACTGTGGGGCACGGCAAGTTCGTCGGCACGAGCTGGCACGAGTCGTGCTGAAAGGGCGCAATACCAATAGCTCCGGCACTGTCGACTGACGTCGCGGAGACCGGAGCAGAAAGTGCCAACAATGCCGATCGCGGATGATTTGCTGCCTCGAAAATTGTCGTCGTTGAACGACGCGGGGGTCAAAAAACTCCTCGAAATCGCGAAGAGTAGCCCCGGCCTTGCACGGCTCGCGGCTGCGCAACTGGAGAGTGATCCCAAAGGTGCGCTCGACCGTCTGTTCCGCCTCTCCGACGCACAGCGAGCGTCGATCGCGGCAACGTCAGACGAGGAGTTGAAGCAGCGCGTAGCTGCAGCCGTATCCATGCTGCGCACCGGCGCATTCGAGGTCGCAAGCGTGTCCTTCGATCCTGGCGGCGCTTCAGCGCCAGGCGCTGCCTTTGCATTTGCAGAACGACAGGGCTCCGGCGGAACAGCCGAGCTCAAAGTCAAATGCGACTGTCACATCACAATTGAAAGCTAGCGAGACCATCAGGCGCTCGTCCCGGAAATGCGAATCAACATGCTCGGGAGCCACTGTATCCGGTGGGCCCGAGCGTCGCGTCGGCTTAGAGCCGCCCGCGAGCACTCAAGGAGCTTGATCGATGACTGTGCAATTGAGTTTCAAATTTTCTTTTGATCGACACGACGGTTTTCCACCGCCCGCGGTCCGAATCTGGGTGGACACTGACAACAACTTTCAACCGGAGCCGAACGAGGAAGTAACGCTGACGCAGAATGGCCTGGAGTGGACTGGCACTTGCTCGCTCCAAGGCGCTTCATCCGCAAGCGTTTGGTACTTGGTCGGATATGTAGCGTCGCTCGGCTCGAAGTGGTCTTTGGAGGTGCGGAGTAACACACCCCAAGATCACGCGGTGGCTGCCGACACAGGCTCAGTGAAGCATCTCCGGTCCGCCTTCTGGGGGATGCTTTCGCCGTGAAGACCCCCAGTCGCTTTGGGATGCTACCAGCGCTTGCTCTCTTTGCTGGGGTATCGGCTGTGGAGAGCTCTGCCTTCGCCGACGGAGACGCGAGTTCAGCGTTGTCCGTGTTGCCTTGGAACGGCGTCTTCCTGAAGGTTTCAGATGGTGACCAACGCGGCACGGTGGAATTTGGGAGGAACGTGTCGGCCTTCCGATACCATCTCGCTGTTTCGGCTCCGCTCAATAGTTCGTCGCGTGTTGCAGCCTTCACTGACGAGAACCGCCTAACCGCGGGTGCGTCAGCAAGCCTTTCTATTAGCTTCAGCAGTATCCTCAACGACGCTGGCGCGGCTGCGCGAGTTATCGGTAAGCCGACCGACGCATGTCGGGCTTTCCTTGCTGCCATGTCGGCGGCCGGGAAGGTCCCCCTACCAACGTGCAGTGAAGACTCGGCCGTCTACAGCGCGTGGCTTGTTGAGCACGCGAACACGGCCACGGACGCGGCTCAATCGGCTGCGGCGAGAGAATTGGGGAAACGCCCTGTGCCCACCGCCTTTGCGGATCGGCGCTTTTTTTGGGAACTAGGGCTCGATCTATTGGGTTCCTACGACCGCCTTAGCGTGTTGCCCGCGGACGCGGCGGCGCCGGAAGAAGACGCGACCAAATGGAATTTCCGCGCCGGTTTGGCGGCACGCGCTTACTGGGCACCATGGTTCGCGCTCACGCTCAAGCCCGGCATCGAGTGGAGTCGGTCACCGTCGACCGTCAAGTTCACTCGTTGCGAGGGTGTACCGAGCAGCAGTGACAACGTCACGGGACAGAGTTGCTCAGACGACGCACTCTTGTTACTGGCTTCACACAAGACGGTTGCGAAGCCCTACTTTCAGTGGGCGCTCACCGGTGTCCTGCCTTCGCAGACCGCCAAAGTCACTCCTGGCGCAGAGTTAGGGATGCGCTGGTACACCGTGGGTGGCGCGGCGCGCCAAAGCGTCACGCTCACGGCCTTCCTGGCTCCTACGATTGAACCGGTCGTGACGCGTTTCGGGGTGGGCGTCGAAATGATCACCGCATTGGCTGACGATCCGAATGGTAGCTTCAAGTCAGGCAAAAAGTGGTGGACGCCGTTCCTGATCGTCGGCGGAACCCTCTAACGTGACGGGACACGCATGAAAGTGATGCCGCCGACGGTCGGGCCAATCTTGGGAGCCACAGCTTGCTACTCGGCACGAATCTTCGTGCGAGGAGCGGAGGAAATCTCGGCTGGTAAATTACGGAGGGTCCACGGAGTGCTACGGATGCGCAACGCGTCTGAACCTGACGGCGCACGTCCGAACCGCTTCTTCAAGCTGAATCCCAATTTCGATCTCACGGGCGTAGCGGTCGTAGAGGGGCTTTCTGCAAATACAACATACTCTTACCAGGTCGGCTGGATCTTCTCCGATTTGGACAGCGCACAACTGGATCTTGAGGCGGCTCTCGAGTGGGAGGGGCTATTCGAATACAGCTTTACGACTCCACCGGATGACCAACGGGAGCGCTCGTTCGTCTTCGGTTCCTGTCGCTACCTGCTGCGGCTCTTTGGCGGCACGGTGTTCGATAGTCGCGGAGACAAGACGTTTCGCACAATCTTGCAACAGCTTGAAGCAGGGCGTCAAACCGACGCGCTACTCATGGTCGGCGATCAGATTTACGCAGACGATTTGAATTTTTTGCACGCCGATACCAGCGTCGACCAATTTTACGCGCGCTATCGCGACGCTTTTACTTCGCCACAGCTGCGTCTATTGATGAGTCGCGTGCCGACATACATGACGCTCGATGACCACGAAATCGAGGACAATTGGCCACGCAGCGCGGACGGCGCCGACTACGCCCGCAAGTTTCCCGCGGCGATCCACGCGTATCAGACATACCAGCTGAGCCACAGCCCAATCTTCCCGGTGAAGAACGGTCGACTAGAAGGAACGCTTGATGCGCTCTGGTACACGTTCCGTGACGGCACCGCCGAATTCTTCATGGCCGACACACGAACGGAACGCCATCTCGCAGGGCAACACCCGCAAATGATCGGTACGGCCCAGCTCGAAGCACTGAAGTTTTGGCTCAGCAATGGATCGGGCTGCGTCAAGTTCATTGCGTCTGGCGTTCCGCCGTTCGCAGCGTCAGGCGACGACAAGTGGGACGGCTTCATCGAGCAGCGCGACTTGATCCTGGACTTCATCCAACAGGCAGAGATCCGCCGAGTGGTGTTCCTGTCCGGTGACGTCCACGCTTCGTTCACCAGCGAGCTGGGGGCGGACACAGATCCACAATTTAAAGTGTTCTCGATTGTTTCATCTGCGTTCTTTTGGCCATACCCGCACCCGATGCGTGGCCAATTCCAGGAGTCTGGGCCGATCAAGTCCAACTCGAAGAATAGCTATCGTATTCTTAACCGAAGCAGCGTCGTAGTCACGGACAACTTTACGCGGGTGACCGCGAACCGCGAGACGCTCCTTGTCGAGGTCTTTACTAGAAAGGGTGACCTCGCCGATCAGACCCGCCACTCTTTCTGAAAGGAGCAAAGCGTTGTCCCTCCTGCTGCGGAGAGCTTGCGTCACCCAGACGATGGCGCTGTTCTGATGTTGATCGCGGCTGGGTTTGCTCAACTTCACATCCGACGCCGCCAACAGGCTCGAACCTAGGCATCATTCGGCGTCAGGTCGTGTTGGCCAGAGAGCCAAGCGGCACCGCCAAGCAACCAAGCTTTCGACGCTTATGGTACATTGCCGTCGCGTCCGGGATGCCGCCCAACTTCGCCGGTCTCAGGGTACACTCGTGGCGCGTGGCGCGTGGCGCGTGGCGCGTGGCGCGTGGCGCGTGGCGCGTGGCGCGTGGCGCGTGGCGCGTGGCGCGTGGCGCCGACGCGAGTTTGAAACGTTGAAACGTTGAAACCTGCATGGTCACCATCCCCGGTCGACCGTGCGTCGGCGAGCTTCAGGCATCATGGCGCTTCGCGCACAGCGCAATGACCGCGAGAGCGATCGCGTTCGCAGATTCCGATCGCTAAGGAAGACGTGGTCGGAGCGCCGAAGTTGGCGAGTCGGAGCTTTTGAAATACGCGTGCGTGGGCGATCTTCCTCGCGGTGCGTAGTCCAAGCGCATTGACCACTCCGACCAGCACCCGAACCCCGCCGAAGTGACTGCTGGAATCCGATCGCGATCATTGAGCCAAGTCATCCCAGTGGGCTGCGAACGCGAACGCATCCTACGAACGCAGCCGTCCGTTCGGAGACCAATACCGTGAACACACTGTCTGCAGTGTGCCAATGAAATAGTAGGACCGATTCGATCGCGTCGAGCAATTCGAGCCGTTGAATTGATTGATCGAGACCGACCTCTTCGAGCCCCGCCAATCGTGACGCTTCGCGGCGAACCAGGAAGCTCGACAGAGTTTCCCCCGCTGTACTCTGCCCTGGTCCGAACTCCGTCGCTCCGGATTTCGGGCCAGTTGCGAGCATGAACTCCCGAACTGCCGGGACTTCTCGGTCTACCGCAGCGACCAGCTGCCACACCGTTTCGAAAGTCACCATTTGCAGTTCCCCGATGCTCTCCATTTCGCGACGCGACGCACGCGCCGCACCCAGCAGAGAACATGCCAACCCCGGCGCGAGAACAGAGGCACCAAGGCGCCCCGAACAACGGCAGGCTAGGTCGCTCGCCGCTTCACGAATCGATCGAAGTAGCGATCGACTTGCTTGGAAGCCGTCCCCCGATCGGCCCGGAGCCGTTCTGCCACCTGCCGGAGGTCTACGCGTTCACGAACGTCGATTTCATCGACGCCACTGAGGCTGGCCAGGATCAGCGGCTTCAGATAGCCCTCTACGTACTGCTTGACCTCGTCCCAGGTTCTCGGGACCGCTTGGTCGTGATCTTCCGAGAACGCGAGCGCCGCCCGCTCGGCGAGCTTGGCCCAGCACTCTGGCCTGTCTGCCGAAGGAACCGGCGGGGGTCGCAGGGACGTGGGGTTCCGGCTCGGCAGCAGGGCCCCCTCCTCCAGCGCTAGTCGACAGCTGTCTGCGCCGATAACACCACGCCCCGCCTCGGAACTCAGTCGTTCAGCGAAGTTAATCAGTTCGCGAAAATTGCCGTCCCACTGATGTTCTCGCAGCACTTCCAGGGCGCTCGCCGTGAGCTTCTCGTAGAGTGAGGCACCGTGCGGCAGGGGTCTTGCCTGAAGGTACGCCACGACGTCCTCGAAGCGCTCGCCCAACCCGGGAACTCGAATGACATGAGCCGAAAGCCGAAACCAGAGATCAACGCGGAACTCTCCGTTCATCGCGGCTTGCCTAATATCCTTGTTGGTCGCCCCTACCACATGGACGTCAGCCCTGGACGGGTCACCGCGATGGCCGAGTCTCTCGAATTCACCGTTGTCCAAAAAGCGCAGCAGCATCGGTTGGACGGTTGGATGCAGCTCTCCAATCTCGTCCAGAAAGATCGTACCCTCGTGCGCGGCCTCGATCGCGCCAAGAATGCGCTGTACACTTCCCGTAAACGAGCCACGCTCGGCGCCGAACAACTCACTTCGAGCGAATTCGTGATTGAATACCGCGCAATTCTTCGGTACGAACGCGCCGGCTCTGCCGCTGTTACGATGGAAGCATCGGGCCAGGCCCTCCTTGCCGGAACCGGACGGACCCAGCAGGAGCAGAGTTCGTGCACCCGCGGTCGCAGCCTCAACCACGCGCGTCACTGTCCTGCGCATTGCCTCCGAAACAATGATGAGACCGGCGTCGCGCAACTCCTCTTGGGCAACGAAAAGCCGATTTTGCCGAGCAGTGTAGCGCTCTAGCTGTTCTACGGCGTCGAGCCAGTGGGTACCCACCGTCTCAAGCGGGATGAGCAGCAGCTTCTCCTCGGTGACGAGCGAGAGCCGCCCCATCACCTGGGTCACATCCGGCGAAACGCCATCCGCGATCATCACGCGAGCAGGTAAACCTTGACGACGCAGCCAGAGCTCGATCGCGCTCGACATGCATCTCGCGAAATCCGCGCGCCCGCTGAACGAGGGGTCTTCGGGGAGCTCCCCAGCGCCTTCCTGCCCAGAAGACACAGCAAGACGAACGGACAGTTGGGCGGGCGCGCTTAGTTCTACACATGTTCGAGCGGGCAGCTTGAGCCAGGACCCATTTCGACTACCGAGGTCTGTAAGAAGCACCGACGTTCCGCGCCGAAGCACATGTAAGTGGTTGGCGGAAACGCTAGGTGCGTTTCGAAGAGCCAAAACGATGGTAGGCGTGGGCGATGCCCCGGGCTCCGCCCCTGCTACGCCGGCAGGTGAGCATGACGGTTCGTGTTTTGGGTCGCGACCAACCAGTAGCGACGCTTCAGACTCAATCTCGACGGATTCGGTACTTCCGCCAGCCGTTTGGATCTCGACGCGCACCTTGATTGCTCCTTCGCCCGATAGTCGCACAGGCAACGCGATCGTGAAACTGCCACCCCGGACCGCGCGCGCCATCTGGACGTTTCCGGCGTGTCACGCTTCAGTTGCGCTCAATGAGCAGGCTGCGCACGTGGTAGACACCTGCTCAGGCCATGGCTTCGACCGAACTCCGAGATCGGGATCAGAATCCGCAATTACGAGTGGTGCCAATTTCGAGTGTTCGCGTGGATGCGCTCACGGCACGTTCCTTGCGATAGTTTGCGATAGGACGCCTAGTGATGATCAGGGCATTGCGAACACAAATTGCTTTTGGCGCGGCGCTGGCATTGAGTGTCGCCTTAGCCGCGGTGGCTCTCAGCAAACAGAAGGCCGTCCTAACCGAGCAATCCGGGGCTGTCGTTCACCTAGACGCACCAACTGCTGTTTCTTCTTCGAGCAGTTGTGAGCCGGCCCGGCCGATAGTAACCGCGCCAGCAGAAGCAGACCCCAATCCGCAACTCGACCTGAACGTGTCAGCAGCCGGGACCGTGATCCATCTTCGGACCGAGCACCAGAAGCCGATTGACGCAATCGTCATCGTCAACGGTTCTGATCTTGTCGAGGAACCGGTGACGTTGTTCGAGTACTCGGACTCCACTACCCCCGCCAGTTTTCCGACGTGGAAGTCGGCCGACTACGGCTTTCACAGTGGCGCGTGCACCGGCGACCTCGACGGAAACGGATCCGACGACCTCGTGGTCACGGTGCTCGGAAATCGGGCCGAGGATTCCGGAGTCAAGGCCTACTATGGAACCGGCTTCGCGGACCGGAGGCGCGTGCTTGAGGCTACACCGCGCTGGCTCGCTAAAGGCCTCTCTGCGACCGGCTGCGCGATCGCCGATGTCGACGGCAACGGGCAAGCCGATGTCGTGTTCGGGACAATCTCAGAATCCACAGCGATGGCCAGCTTGCGGCAACCCGGGCTGCGGGTGGCACGTAGGCCCGGCGCAGGCATCGGGCCGTTCCGCTCAAGCGGCTTTCTCAACAATGGCACAGTCAGGTTTGCGTTGAACATTGGCAGGCCATCCACGACGGTAGCCACGACTAAGCTCCCGAGTGTTCCACCCACGCCGAGCGCGTGTCCGAAAATGGCATTCTCACCGTCAGCGCTGCTCGTGCGTGATCTGAACCGTGACGGGCGACAAGATTTGATCGTCGGCGGCAGTCGGATCGCCGTCTGGTTTGGCAAAGATCTGCCAGTCGGCACGCCTCAATTCGCGGGTGATCCCGACTGGTATTCTCAGGAAGAGTATGCGTACACGCCCGGGCTGGACGTCGCGTTCTTGCCGCAATGGGGGCGCGAAGCCATCGTGGCCAGCCGGAGCTGCACATCTGCGGGCGACGATTGTTGCATCGAGCCGAGCGGATACTTTCTATATGATCCCCTGAATCCGGATCCCAACAATCCGTCTAGGAAGGTTCCAGCGGTTTCAGCCTGGTGCTCCACACTTCCTAAGGGCGCTTACGCCGGTCCCATCAAGCTCGTCGCGCACGACGCAGGCCAATCGCCCGATCTGATCGCCTCCGTGTTCTTAGACACGAGCAACCGCGACCCGACGATCTGCCCGAACAGCTTCGGCGGAAGCCTGCGCCGGTTTGCCGCAGATCCAAAAGGCACACTCAGCCACGACTATTCGCTCTGGCACCCCGAATTCAATACGGTTGTCATGGACCTCGAATTCACGACTGTTCTGGCAGCTAATTGTCAAAGCCTCCTCGCCGTCAGCGGTCTACCGACGGTGCAATCACAGATTTTTCTCAACGTGGCTAACTGCAAAAACAACCACCCATAGAAACCGCTCACCCAACACAACGGAGACGACGACAATGTGGAAACCGGAGCCTGACAAGTACCCTGTATTTAGTTTCAAATCGACACAGGCGGAGGATCTCGTCACCATCACGATGGACGTCGGAGGATTCGTCGATTCCGACGAGCCTCAGATGTGGATCGTACAGCACCTCAACGACACCCCGCCCGCGCATTTCCAAGAGGAAAATCCCAAGATCAAAAAAGCAGAGGATATGTGGACCATTTCGGCAACCTTCAAGCTGCACCAAGTCGATCACAACAAGACGTACATTGCCGTGGTTGGCGTGATGGACGAGACCGGCGAGCGTGGCGAGGGCAACGGAACACAGATGTTCGCAGTTAGCTGACATGAGCTCAGCGCTAGGATTCTATCGCAGCACCAATACACGCTTTCCAACGGCGCGGCGCCCACTGGGGATGCATGCGGCGCTCGCGGCGTCGTGGCCTCATATCGAAGGCTGGGTGCCGAACGCGCGGCGTGACGAGATCCTTGCGCTGAGTTGCCGACTCCCCGCACTATGGCGTTGGGGCGTTCTGGAACTACGCCTTGCCGAGGACGACGACCGAGTCGATCTGATGGCTTGCGCCTGTGATGTGGAGCACGACCGCAGCGACATGCGCGAGCATCTCGACCTCGAAGTGCTCGGAACCGGCGCGCGGATGCTCAACGCTTGGTCGGGTAAACCGAGCTGGCGGAAGATCCCAGTCGTCTGGCTAGAATGGGATCTCCCGCTCGTCGGACGCCGCTCAACCCTGAGTTTCGCGTGCGTCGATTCCTCGCTACTTCACCGTGGCGCGCCGGTTCCGTCGCGGGCGGAGCAGCTTTTGCTGGTGGATGAAGTACTCAGGGTCGCGGTGACAGGCCGTAGCGAACAGGCGCGATTGCTGCGCGGAATCGCACGTTGCGTCACGTGCCTTCCTCCAGCAGCGCGATTGGTTCATATTGGACCTCTCGCACCGCGAGACGAGGACGGATGCCGTCTGGTCATCAACATTGGCGCAAGCGAGCTATTGGTTTGGCTGCGAGCCATTCGCTGGCCAGGAGACTTGGCTGCCGTCGAGCGTTGGAGTCGCGCGATTTCTTCCGCGGAGCAACGCTTCTTGATCCATTGCGACGTGACCGACGCACCTCGTCCCTACTTGGCGCTCGAAACCGGAATGAGTAGAGCGCGAACGGACCACGAAGCCAAGTTCGTGCGAGATTTAGACGAGCTTGGGCTTGCCAAGCCTGACCGGATCCAAAGAGCACTCAATTGGCCCGGTCGAGATCCGGAATCAACTTCAAACACCGAATCCGCCTCGGTCATCAATCGCTCGACCTACTTCAAGCTAGGATTTCTACGAGACGGCCGATTGGAAGCGAAGGCCTACCTCGGCTTCCACTTCGCGGAATCGGACTCAAGCAGCGCTTGAGAGCCCCGAAGGCATGAGTGCTCGCGACCAAGCGCCTGGGTCCGCTACGCCGCACGTCCGAATTTCGGCATGAGCTACTTGGACGCCCTGACTGTCTTCGGCAAGTTCGGCACCCCTCAAACGTGCACACGCGGCATGTAGGACCATGTTGGCTGAATCATACGCATTTGCGGAAGCAGTCCATCGCTCTAGAGCCGCTTGGCGCCGACCTGTACGCGCTAGGGAGGCGGCTTCGACGAACGCGGCATGTCCAACACAATCGGATCGAACTTCCGAGACGAGCGACTTGACGATGTCTGCCAAAGAGCGAAGCTTCGCGCGTTTTGCCGTGCGCTCGTCCACGCTTAGATGGATGCGTGCCTCGAGCGCGGTGTAGTCGATACGACTCATGGGAGTTCGCAGCCCGCCTGACTTCAGGAATGCACTACGGTCGGCTTGAAAACGCTGCAGGGCCAGCGAACCTTCGCCGTCCATCAAGTCCGCCATGGATCCCAGCAGCATCACATAAAAGTGCGGGATCGTGTAACTGCGACTGGTCCACTTTTTCTGGATCGCGTCAATGCGTTCCCGGGCACGAGGGCCGTGTCCGCCAGCGAGCTCAGCATAGGCCAAGTACTGAGAGAACATCACTTCGGAGTAAAGGTCACCGCGACCTCTGGCCGCCTGCAGCGCGTTCGCAGAATATTTCTCGCAGGCGCCGAGGCGTCCCATAAACTGCAGTGCCCAAGCGCTTAGGCCATCGGCTATAGCAGCCTCCCACGCGACCCCGACGCAGTGCTGACCGAGGAGCTGAAGCCCGCGTTGACTGCGATCGAACATGTTTTGCCAATGACCCGGATAGACCTCACCGAACGCAGCCCACACTTCGGACATTGCCGTAAGATATGGGTCGTCGAGTTCGCGACCGATCCGTGCCGCCGCCTCCAGGTACGCGATTCCCTTCTTGGCCAGCGCTGGGATCTGCATAAACATACCAGCGCCGAGCAGCCCCAACGCCCGACCAACGCGTCGCCGCTCGCCGGCTCGCAAGGCGAGTCGCAGCGAACGCAGCAAGAAGTCCGTCGCGTCAACCGGCAGTACATAGATGAGACCCTTGGCCAACGTCCAATACAGGTCGCTGGCGACAGCCAGCTCGGAGTCGTGGCTGGGTCGTGCACGCCCCGAGATTCCGCCAACCAACACCGCGATGACCTGCCCGGCCACGGATAGACCGGACGGGATTTGAAAGCGCGCGCCATGCTCCAGCGAAGCGGCCAGAGAACGCGCTAAGTCAAACCCTTCGTCAATTCGTCCGGCCAGCAAGTACGCCTCAGCCGCACGCACCCTAGCCTTCCGCGCAACAAGCCCAGTGCTAGCCTGAGCGGCGGAAACGAAGCATGGAGCGGCCTCCGCACTCCGCCCAGCATTGAACAGGCAATCGGCGAGTCGCGCCACGAGGTCGGCGTGCACCAAGCTACCCGCACGCTCCAATTCGAGTGCTGACGAGTAAAGCTCAGCAGCGCGATCGAAGGCAAATACGTGGTTAGCCTCGTCAGCTGCAAGCTTGAAGTAAGGCAACGCCTTACTTGAATTGTTTGACGACCTGAAGTGGTGCGCAAGCTCGGCCGGCGGCGCGCCCGTGCGCTCAAGCGCGAATGCCAGCTCGGCGTGGATCGCTACAGCTTCGCTGCCGGGCAACGAGTCTCGCACCGCGTGTTGAACACGATCGTGCCAAGACTCAAGCAACGTATTCCCATTGTGGCTTCGGGTCCGAACGAGCGCGTGACGACGCAATTCCGCAAGCAAGTGTTCTTTCGTAGCCGCACCGACGGTCGACCAAACCAGATTCTCTTCGACAGGCCTTCCCATCAAGACCGTCAGCTTGAGCACGCGCAACGCCTCGTTCGATAGGGCCCGCATTCGTTCGCTCACCAAGTTGGCCCAAAGATCAGACTCCGTGTTCCGTTGATGGGTGCGAAGCGCGAGCTCTTCGATCAGGAACGGATTGCCATCGGCAGCGCGAGCGATTTCTTCAGCTTCGGCCACACCACTCACCAACTGCTGTGCGAGCGCGACCGCGGCCATTGGCTCTAAAGGCGGAAGTAAAATGTCGCGGAATTGCCTTACGCGAGCGAGTGGTTCCCAGACAGGCAGAACCGGTTCGTCCACGTTGCCGACGGTCCGACACGTCATGAGCAACAGTACTTTCGCGGTTTCGAGACCTGCAAAAAGTTCGTTGAGCATTAGTGCGGTGTCGCGGTCTGCCCACTGCACGTCGTCGATGAAGACTATGACCAGCCGCTCTCGCGCAACGTGCACGATCAGGTCGCGGACGCCCTCAAGCGCATTCTGGCGCATGACGTTCGGCTCGCGCGCCTCCACCTCGACCCGCTCCTTGTGCAACGCGCCAAGAATCGGGAAAAGCAGCGCGGCCTGCGTCGCGGCCCGGCGGAGTCCTGCACTACCGGGACCGTCGTGCCGCGAAAGGTGGGCAAAGAGCGCATCCATCGCGGTATCGAGACCCTTGTAGGGCACGCTCTCTCGCTCGTAGCAACGACCGCTCAAGACCACGACTCCATCGTGCAGCTGCCGCATACGCTGCAGGAAGCAACGGGCAACGGCGGTTTTTCCGGCTCCAGGCGCACCACGGACCAGAACGGCCGTTGGCTTCGAATTATGGGCCTCCTCGAACGCTTCCTCGAGCCGAGCGAGTTCCTCGCTTCGCCCGATCAATCGGTCGTGGCGCCGGGCCCCCGAGTGGACCGAGCGATACCCGCGGAAGCGTTCGAGGCCAAGCACGCGAGTGGCGGGTTCCTGTGCGAGCAAGTAGGTGCACGCTTCGTCAATAGCCTCCGGGACACCGTCGCGAGTTTGAGATGGACGGTCGCCTACCCCCGGCAGTCGGTCGGTCAACGCTTCAAACAGCATGACACCCACGGAATACCAGTCGCTCTCAGGCACAGGCGCCGCCTCGGACCACTGCTCTGGCGCAGAATAGCCCGCCGTTCCTAGCCGCAAAACACGAGAAGATCGCTCGGGTTCCAGCTCGGAGTCGAAGTAGCGGCTGATCCCGAAATCCAACACGAAGACGTGCCCGTCGCTGCGGACCAGCACGTTTGCCGGTTTCAAATCCAGGTGCAACAGGCCTTCTGAATGTAGGGCTTCGATGGCGGAAATCAGCTGACCGAAGCAACTCTCCAATACCTGTAAGGACTCTGGCGCGCGAGAAGCGTCGCGAACAAACCGGGTCAAGCTCGTCCCGTCAACGAACTCCATGGTGAAGAACCACAATCCGTCCAGGTGGAGGAGTTCGAACGGAACCAGCAAGTTAGCGTGTCGCAGAGTCGAGATTCGCCGCACTTCCTCTTTGAAGCCCGCGATCCGCTCGGGCTCGGGTGACCGCAGTACCTTGAGCGCCACACGAGCCGAGGTGTCGACGTTCTCCGCTTCATATACGATACCGCTCCCACCGCGACCGAGTTCCCGCAGCAGTCGAAACGGACCCAAGCGGGACCCAAGCGGCGGTTCATCGGCTACGCGCGCCCCCAGATCAGTCGTCAACCCGGCGGTGGTATTCATCGGTTTCGAATAGTATCGCAGGGTGTTCGACTACAAGAAAGTGAGGGAGCACGACGCTCTCGCGGTTTCGAGCTTTTCGGCAAGGTCCGAGCCAAAAAGCACGCGCCAATGCCGACTGAGTATTTCTCCAGACCATGCCGGTTTCTATGGACAAGAGTTCGTCGCATGCTGTTTGCGTCGGCGCGCGGACTGGTTCGTACGAATGCGATCGCATTCGACACCGGACCCATGGACATCCAAAGACTCTCGAACTCCTCGGCTAGGTCAACCAAGCCTGGCCGTGATGGCACGAGGTTTGCTCGAGCCATGGCGTATGGCCATGGCTGTCGCGATCGATTCATTGGTTCTAGTCGAGCCCCCCAGCGCCCCCCTAGCGCCGTCGAAATGCGGATTCTCGCCGCTTGAGTGCGCAAACGCATGGCGCGACCTTGTCGCCGGGCACCTGACCATCATAGGGAGCTCCATGGCACGAGAGTGCGCCGCATTGTCGCTGACGCCGATAGAAGGACAACGGCCCTCGGTGCGACCGCGTGATGCGCAAATTCTCGAGCGGGTATTGCTGGGCGAAAGCCCGAAAGCTCTGGCCCTCGATCTCGACTTGTCGCAATCCACGATTACGACCTGTGCCAAGAGATCGCTCGCGATGTTGGGCGTGCGTACGCAACCATCACGAGTACCGCTAGGACTCGTTGCGTTGGTACATCGAGCCAAAGGACGAGGATCGGCAGACTTCGAGTGTCGGTGCGAGCAACGCGACCGCAACTTGGTGCTCAGTTTTCCACTAATTTGCCTGGCGAAATGCCTGCCGCCGGCGGTGCTTGATGTGGTATTTCTCCACGCTCAGGGCAACTCGCACGCGGCTATCGCTGTCCAACGACGGACATCCGAGAGGACGGTGGCAAACCAGTTGGCGCTGGCATTTCAACGGTTGCGTGTATCGGGGCGCGCTCAGCTGTTGGGGTGCCTGCTCGATGTTGGCTTGCCACGGTCGGTTCTGGGAGTGCCTGAAGAACAATCGGTCCAGTAGCGCCTTTTCGCCAAACGTGGCACTCACGCGACCCGGCCGCCCTTGCGATGAGTTCTGCCGGTCACTCGACCGTGAACGTTCGGGCAGCCCGGACCAACTGAGTTCTGACCTTGCTCAGCCGCACACACAAGTCGTCGGCTCTGCGGGTGGCTCCCCAAAAAACGATCCCAAATCGCGATCGCAAGACCGCGTCGGAGGTATCCGTTCGGTCAGCCGCGTCAGTGACCGATCGCTCGCCGAGCTGTAGAGATTGGGGCGATGCGCGGATCAGGACGGCGGCGAAAGCACAGCGCGGCGGAAGACGTTGGCGGCCAGCTTG